>ERZ827520.2536-NODE-2536-length-16745-cov-2.363391_pt1 | contig 16745 bp, 8 predicted proteins | sample MGYA00519581_ERZ827520 | MGnify/ENA primary metagenome ERZ827520 (study PRJEB31778, sample SAMEA3449339) | human gut metagenome | biome: human gut; feature: human-associated habitat; material: faeces | place: United Kingdom | collected 2010/2012 ...
CACAGTTTTAAAAATGAGCGAAAAGCTTGATACCTACCTGAGTGCGACTCAGCTTGGTATTACTGCTTCGTCTTTGCTTTTGGGCTGGTTTGGCGGCCCGCTTCTCGCTGAAATGTTCCGCGGTATGTTTGGTGTAAGTGCCGGCACCTGGTATGATCATTCGCTGGTTTTTGCCTGTGCGTTTCTTATCATCGTTTTTCTGCATGTTGTTTTCGGCGAACTGGTGCCTCGCACTATCGCCTTAGGTAAGGTCGAGCAGGTAGCGATGGCGGTCGCTTATCCGTTGGTTTTTTTTCATTACCTTTTATATCCGCTGGTTGTGCTTTTTAATCGAATCTCCCATGCTGTATTGTGCCTTTTAGGCGTTGATCCTGTCCCTGATGAAGATATCTCGCGCAGTGAAGATGAGCTGCGGATGATAGTCAGTGCCAGCGAACGCGGCGGTAAGCTGGATCATATGGAAAGCCGTCTGATTGATAATGTTTTTGATTTCGCCGACCGCGTGGCTCGTGAAGTCATGGTGCCGCGTCAGGATATGATTTGTTTGTATACTGATGATACGCTGCAGGAAAATCTGCAGGCTGTGCGTGAAAGCCGGCATACACGTTATCCTTTATGTATGGAAGACAAAGATCATGTTTTGGGCGTTATTCATGTGCGTGATTTGATGGATCTGGACGATGACGACGATCCGGCTTTTGATCTGCGGACACGAATGCGCAATATTGTCGTTGTTCCCGAAGGAATGTCAACGGCTAAAGTGCTGCAGATGATGCAGCATAAGCGTATCCAGATTGCTGTAGTTGCTGATGAATATGGCGGTACGGCTGGTCTGGTTACAATGGAAGATCTCCTGGAGGAAATTGTCGGTGATATTCAGGATGAGCATGATGGCGAAGAAGCAGAAGATATTTTGTGCTTAGGCGATGACAGCTATGAGTTCGACGGCCTTGTTTTACTGGACGAGATTTCTGAACTTTTAAATATTGAATTTGACGAACCGGAGGAAGATACCATTGGCGGTTTTGTCTTCGGACTTTTAGGGCGTAAGCCTGAAGAAGGTGACAGAGTCGTTACCGGCAGCTGGCGCTTTGAGGTTACTGAAGCAGAAGGTTTTAGAGTAACACGGGTCAAAGCTACCAGGTTACAGGAAGATGGTACTGCGGTACAAGCTGATGAGTAATACTGCATATCAGGACGAAGTAATTATTTTAAAAGTAAAGGATTGGCAGACTGCGGATAAATACGCAGTCTGTTTTTCGCGTGCCCATGGTAAAATACCTTTTTTAGCGTACGGTGCCCGTTATGCGAGGACTACTGGCGGACGGCTGATACAGCCTTTTGCGATGCTCGATATGCAGCTATATTCTGGTAAACGTCTGGACAGTATGAAAAGCTGTGAATTGATTGCTTTGCCGCAGCAAATGGACATCAAACAGATGGCTTATGCTTCGGTGATTGCTGAAGTGACAGAAGCTCTGACGGAAGCACATGAGCCGCAGGAAGATATTTATGAGCTGCTTGTAGGAGCAGTACAAATACTTTCCAGGAATAACCCGCGTCTGGTCGCGTTGTCGGCTATTTGCAAGCTGCTTGTTTTAACAGGATTTGCTCCTGTTTATGACGCCTGTGTCAACTGTACTGAAGCTGTTGAAGGAGATGCTTTTTTTAGTGTCGTTCAGGGCGGCCTTATTTGCGAAGCCTGTCACGGAGGGGAAGAGTTGCCCTTTAGCAGCGGCGCTCAGAAGCTGCTGCAGGAGCTGATTGCGCTGGATTTCAATGATCCACAGCCTTTTACTGTGCGCGGCGGCGATTTGATGCAGCTGGAACAGATACTTTATCGGTTTATTGTTTACCAGATCGACAAGCCTTTGAAAAGTTTAAGCTTTTTAGCGCAGTTAGGATTGTAAAAGCATTGACAAAGGACGTCTGATTTGATATATTTTCTTTTAAGCGATGAAAGGGATAAGTAGTTTTCTGTTTTAGCGAGCCGGGATGGTGTAAGCCGGCAGATGAGAAAACAAAGGCACCCGGGAGCTGCAATTTTATAAACATCGAGGCGGACCGTATGAGCGGTCAAGCAGGGTGGAACCGCGGAGTGATTTATGTCTCCGTCCCTGTAACTTAATTGTTACAGGGACGGAGACTTTTGTTTTTGTCGTTGTAACAAATAAAATAGGAGGCAGAACATGAATTTTCAAACAATTATTTTGAAGCTCCAGAAATTCTGGGCAGACCAAAACTGCATCATGGGCCAGCCCTATGATGTCGAAAAAGGTGCGGGAACTATGAATCCGTCAACTTTTCTGCGCGTTTTAGGACCGGAACCATGGCGTGTGGCTTATGTAGAGCCATCTCGACGTCCGGCTGACGGGCGTTATGGGGATAACCCCAATCGGTTGTTCCAGCATCATCAATATCAGGTAATTATTAAACCGTCTCCGGATAATATTCAGGAGCTTTATCTCCAGAGCCTGGCCGAACTGGGTATCCGTCAGGAAGAACATGATATCCGTTTTGTTGAGGATAACTGGGAATCACCGACTTTAGGTGCTTGGGGACTTGGCTGGGCGGTTTGGCTGGATGGTATGGAAATTACCCAGTTCACCTATTTTCAGCAGGTCGGCAGTATCGACGTGAAACCTGTTACTGTTGAAATCACGTATGGTTTAGAGCGACTGGCTATGTATATCCAGGGTGTGGAAAATGTTTTTGATATTGAATGGGTGGATGGAGTCACTTATGGTGACGTTTTCCATACTAACGAAGTAGAACAGTCTTTTTACAATTTTCAAGTAGCTGATACAGCACTGCTGTTTGATCTGTTTGATAAATATGAAGCTGAGGCAAAACGCGTTATTGAGGCCGGATATATCCGTCCTGCTTATGATTATGTATTGAAATGTTCTCATACTTTTAACCTTTTGGATTCCCGCGGCGCCATCAGCGTCAGCGAAAGAACGGCTTTCATTGGCCGTGTGCGCGCTATGGCACGTTTGTGCGCAGCTGCCTATGTTGAACAAAGGGAAAAACTTGGCTTCCCGTTATTGAAAGGGGAGAATAAATAATGGAAAAATTATTATTTGAAATCGGTACTGAAGAGATCCCCGCAAAATTTATGCCGGGTATTCTTAAACAATTACAAGAGCTTGCTGCAGATAAAATGCAGGAGCTGCGTATTCCGTTTGAAAATATCAAGGTTTATGGCACGCCTCGCCGGATGACCTTTATTGCTGAAGGTGTAGCAGAAGCTCAGGCAGACAGTACGATTGAGGCTAAAGGGCCGTCTGCAAAAATTGCTTTCGTAAGCGGAGCTCCTTCCAAAGCGGCAATCGGCTTTGCCCGCGGGCAGGGGATAGACGTTAAAGACCTGGAAGTGCGCGGAGAATATGTTTATGCAGTAAAACATTTGGCAGGTCAACCTGTTGTCGATTTACTGCCCGGTTTGCTGCTTGATATCCTGGAGTCTTTATCTTTCCCGAAAAATATGCGCTGGGCCGATTATGATTTTCGGTTCGTGCGTCCTATCCGCTGGCTGGTAGCACTGTTCGGTGAAAAAGTAATACCGGTAGAAATTACCGGCGTAAAATCGGGCAGGTATTCGATGGGACATCGTTTTATGCAGCAATCTATGAAAGAGGCTGTGGAAACTAAAGGCCTGCTGAGCGCGGCTATCAATAAGGTTGGCAATGTAGTGCATTCTGCTGTTATGGGAATGCAGGGAGCTGTTGAGATCCCCAACGCTGATGCATATGTACAGGCACTGGCTGACAACTTTGTGATGGTCGATCAGGATGCCCGCCGTGAATTGATTCGTCAGCAGGTGACAGAACTGGCGGCTGTCGAAGGCGGAATTGCTGAAATTGACGAAGACTTACTGGAAGAAGTCAATTATCTTGTTGAATATCCTACTGCATTATGTGGGAAATTTGAAGAAAAATTCCTGTCGTTACCGAAGGAAGCCATTATCACCCCAATGCGTGAACATCAGCGTTATTTTCCGGTAGTGGATGAAGAAGGCAGGCTGCTCAATAAATTTATTACAGTCCGCAATGGCGGTAAAGAGTTTTTAGATGTTGTCGCACACGGTAATGAACGTGTTTTACGCGCTCGTCTCAGTGATGCTGAATTCTTCTTCAATGAAGACCGCAAACTAAAATTGGAAGACCGTCTGGAAAAACTGAAAACAGTTTCATTCCAGGAAGGTCTGGGCAATATGTATGATAAGAGTGAGCGGTTGGCTAAACTGGCTGAAATGGTTAAGTTTGCCATCAATGTTAAAGTTGACGATACTAACCTCAAACGTACAGCTTTGCTGTCTAAAACAGATCTTGTTGCCGGGATGGTGGTTGAATTTACAGAGCTGCAGGGAGTTATGGGGCGTGAATATGCCAAATTAGACGGCGAACCTGCTGAAGTTGCTGAAGGTATTTATGAACACTATCTGCCGCGTTTTGCCGGTGACGAGCTGCCGAAGGGTACTATTGGACGTATTGTCGGCATCAGTGATAAAATAGATAATATCGTTGCTACTTTCAGCCGCGGACTTGCACCGACAGGCTCGCAGGATCCTTATGCATTGCGTCGTCAGGCTTTGGGTATCATCAATATTCTTATCAGCAGTAACTATCATATGCCCCTGATCAAAATTCTGGCAGGTGCGCTGTATCTGCTCAATATCAAACCGGAAGATACCGGTAAATTGATACCGCAGATTTTAGAATTCTTTAAATTACGTTTGAAAAATATGATGATCGAACAGGGAATCCGTTATGACGTTGTCGATGCTGTTTTTGCCGATGAACGCAACGATGATTTAGTAGATATTTACGCGCGCTGCAAGGCTTTGAATGCGTATGTAGTTCTGCCGGAAGCAGAAGCTGTTATTCAGGCTTCTATCCGTGTCTGCAATCTTTGCAAAAAAATTGAGACTGAAGTTGCTATAAGCAGTGCGCTTTTTGCCGACCCGGCAGAGCAGGAACTGCATGATGTTCTGATTCGTCTTAATAAAGAGCTGATCCCGGACATCGTGACTTATAATTATGCCGGTGCATTAAAACTTGCCGATCAGGTAGTTGAGCCTGTAAATAAATTCTTTGACAGTGTTATGGTCATGGATGAAAATGTTGATATTAAAAATAATCGTCTGGCCCTTCTTGAGCAGGCGAAAGAGGTTACAAATGCTGTCGGCGATTTGAGCTGTATCGTTCTTTAATCGCACATTTTACGGCAGTTGTTTTGTCAGGCCCTTGGTTACAAACACCAGAGTACATTTAGTACGCGGCGTGTCTGTCATCAGGGGCTTTCCTTGTATTTGCAGTGAGATTCGTGGGCTTGATTGTATTGTTAAGAAATATACTAAGAAGTACATTGTGCAATCGTTACATATATGGCGCAGTCTATGAGATGGATTTTAGTTATAATCTGCTGATTTTACTTTTTCCCAGGTATCATTTAGTGTATACTAATATATATACTCTGTTTTTCCAGTGACGAAAATATTATTTAAAGAGTAAAGGAGGGCCGTACTGAAAATAAGCACATTTTGTAAAATTTAACACAAAAAGTTAAAAAGCGATGAAAAAAGTCCTTGAATGTGGTGTACAAATATGATATAGTATACACTATATTAAGGGCGCAGCCCAAAAAGTATAATATAAAGGAGTGCTACAATCATGAAAAAAGAAGAACAGTTTCTTCTCTGGTTTGAGCAATTAGAAAGAAAAGACGTTGATATCGTTGGCGGCAAATCCTCTTCCCTCGGTGAAATGACTGCTAAGACAGATGTTCCCGTTCCTTACGGTTTTGCTACTACGGCTTACGCTTATAGATACTTCATTAAAGAAAGCGGTCTTGAAGAAAAGATGCGCTCTATTTTGTCTGAATTGACTGACGTTGAAAACAGCGCTTTACTGCGTGATGTCAGCGCTCGTCTGCGTGATGCCATCATGGCTGAGAAAATGCCTCAGGATCTGCAGGACGCTATTGGCGCTGCTTATGTTGAACTTGGTAAAAGAGTCGGCGAAGAGAATCCCTATGTCGCCGTTCGTTCCAGCGCTACAGCTGAAGATTTACCGGATGCAAGCTTTGCTGGTCAGCAGGATACCTATCTGAACGTACAGGGTGCTGAAACCATTATCGCAAAGGTAAAGGAATGCTACGCTTCCTGCTTTACCGACCGTGCTGTTTATTATCGTGAAAAACAAGGCTTTGATCATATAGAAGTTGCTTTGAGTGCCGTTGTACAAATGATGGTTTTCTCTAAAACTTCCGGTGTTATGTTTACTGTTAACGTTGCTACTGGCGATGACAATAATATCCTGATTGAGGCAGCCTTTGGACTGGGTGAATATGTTGTTCAGGGTACTGTTACTCCTGATAATTATACTATTTCCAAACATGACCACAAAATCATTGACCGCTGCGTAAATGAGCAGGACATCATGCTTGTACGCAAAAAAGGCGGCGACTGTGAAGAAGTGCAGGTCCCTGAAGAACTGCGCAAAGTACAGACTTTGACTGACGAGCAGATTTTGGAACTGGCTGATTATGCTAAAAAGATCGAAAAACATTATGGCTGCTATATGGATATGGAATGGGGCGTTGATGAACGTACCAATAAAATCTGGATTCTGCAGGCCCGTCCGGAAACCGTATGGAGCCGCCGCAATAAAGAAGGAGGAGCAAAAGTGCAGGAAAGCAAATCTATGACTACTACTGATCATAAAGTTATCGTGAAAGGTTTGCCTGCAAGCCCGGGTAAAGTTTCTGGCCGCGTACACGTTATTCTTGATCCTTCCCGCATCGATGAATTTAAAGAAGGAGAGATCCTTGTTACTGAGATGACCGCTCCTGACTGGGTACCGGCAATGAAAAAAGCCAAAGCTATCGTCACTGACAGCGGTGGAATGACCTGTCATGCTTCCATCGTTAGCCGCGAGCTGGGTATTCCCTGTATCGTTGGTACTAAGAGCCGTGGTGAAGCTGCTACTGTTACTATTCCTGATGGTATTGATGTAACTATCGATGCTACTCATGGCGTAGTTTATGAAGGCATTATTGAAGAAGCTAAAAAAGAAAATCAGGCAGGCGCTGCTGTAGCGGTTGCTGAATACTTCCCGCCGACTGGCACTAAAGTTTATATGAATTTGGGCGATCCGGAACTGGCTGAGAAATATTCCAGTCTGCCCTGTGATGGTATCGGTTTGATGCGTGAAGAGTTCATCTGGACTACTTATATCCATGAACATCCTTTGTATCTCATTAAAACCGGACATCCTGAAAAAGTTGTCGATCAGCTGGCAGAAGGTATGCGTCAGGTTTGTCAGGCAATGGCTCCCAGACCGGTTACTCTGCGTTTCAGCGATTTCAAATCCAGTGAATATCGTGATTTGAAAGGCGGCGATGAGTTCGAACCTTATGAACCTTCAGCATTATTGGGCTGGCGCGGTGCTTCACGTTATTATGATCCTAAATACATCGAAGCTTTCAAACTGGAATGCCAGGCTGTAGTGAAAGTTCGTGAAGAGTTTGGTCTGAAAAACCTTAATGTTATGATTCCTTTCTGCCGTAATGTAGAGGAATGTGAAAAAGTGGTTAAGATTATGGCTGAATGTGGCTTGGAGCGCGGTAAGGACTTTAAAGTATGGTTGATGGCTGAAATTCCTTCCAATATCATTCTGGCCGATCAGTTCAATAAGTATGTAGACGGTTATTCTATCGGTTCTAACGATTTGACCATGCTGGTGCTTGGCTGTGACCGTGATAATGATACTGTTTCCCATATCTATGATGAACGTAATCTGGCAGTGCGCCGTGCAGTACGTCACCTTATTGAGGTTGCTCACAGCGAAGGCAAAACTGTTTCTATCTGTGGTCAGGCTCCCAGCGTTTATCCTGAATTCTGTGAATTCCTCATTAAGAGCGGTATCGACAGTATTTCCGTAAATCCTGATACTGTTAAATTTACCAAAAAATTAGTTGCTCAAGTAGAGCAGCGTGTTATGCTCGACGCTTTAACAGGTCGCGGCCGTAAAGAAGTCGAAGAACTTGACTGGAAATAATAATTAAGAAAAACCCCGTTGTCTTTTAAGACAGCGGGGTTTGTTTATTAAAAATAGAATTTAGAGTTTTTTAGCTTTGATGGCGATAAGATTCATATATTTCCCTGCACCGGCATTCATTGAAGCTCTATCGTTGATGGCATGTTCCTCATCACATTCCAGCCAGTCCTGCCAGGCTTCCTCCATACACTTCAGCTCTGAGATGCTTTCGATATTGATCGTTTGAGATTGTGAAAGCAGTTCGTGCCACCACTTACAGCTGTGAAAGGTATCAAGATCTTCAGCACCCCAGGAAATGAGCAGTTCGGACGGCAGATTATTGTGATAATCTTTTTTGAAGCCGGGGAAGGCTAAGGCAATGATACCATTTGGTTTGATATAAGGAGCTAGTTTGGTGTCCATAAATTCAGGTGTATTGCCAAAATAATGATATGAATCGACACTGATCACCGCATCAAAATAATTTTCAGCATAGGGAAGGTCAAGGGCATTGGCATGGATTGGTATGATGCGATCTTCAAGCCCGAGCTTTTTGAAGCGCTCAAAATTTTCTGCAGCTGTTATCCAAAGGTCAGTTGCATAGACTTGTACGCCGAATTCTTTTGCTAAAAAGATTGATGTAAGTCCTTTGCCGCAGCCCAAATCAAGTATTTTCATATCTGACGTGAGTTTTATTCCTTCTGTAAGTTCTTCTAAAATTTTTAAGGCATTAGGGCCCATCATATTTTCAAGCAGAAATTGCTTGTCGTATTGTTCGCTTTTAGGATATTTCATTATAGCACCTGCTTTCTCTGTCTTTGTGTTTATTATATTACAGGTTTTACAAAATTACTTCCTGCATTTTTTTTCTGAAAAGAAAAAGAGAACGTCAGGTAATGACGTTCTCAAGGATCAGATTTTCTTTTTAGCAATGATACTGTATATTGTTTTAGATGACAAAAAGTATTCTTCGGCAAGAACAGTAACAGGAATTCCACTTAGATAACGGCAGAATATTTCCTGATTACGTTCAGCAGTTTGTTGTTTTGTACCTTTGGTCGATCCCCAGGGGCGTTTGTTATTGGTTTTACGAGGGATATAGATATATTCACCGTCTATGTATTCCTGAATAGCTGATAAAAGTGGCGGTGGTAATATTTTTTTACCGTTTTGATAGCACATATTGCTTCCTCCCAGATTTATAATTACCGGGATGGCAGCAAAAGCTGTTTTGTTTTAGCGATTGCCTGTCAAATAGCCTTTGCTACCTGACATGACCGCATCGATATTTCTTAAAGGATTGATAAAGCAATCCTCCTTTCAAATAATAGATTCTGGGTTTATCTTATACGATAGCGGCAGATATTGCAAGAAGCAGATTTGTAGGTTTGCTGTAATGCGTGGGAAGTAAAATTCCTGGAAAATATTTTGATTTTGGTTTGACGTACCACTTAATGGATGGTAAAATATTACCAATAGAATATTACCTTTAAAGCGGTCCTGTGAGACTGTAAGGTAGACTTTTAGGTAACTTGTACTACAAGCCTTCTTTGCCATCTTGCAGGCACAGAAGGCTTTTTTATGTGATTAATAGGAGGTAGGACAATGGCAAAAGCAAACGTATCTCTGGGTGGCAGAGATATCCTTGACCTGGATTCACTTTCCATCGAGGAATATGAAATGATTCTGCAAACTGCGGCAGAAATGAAGAAAATCATGAAACGTGATATCAAAAAGGTGCCGTCACTGCGGGGAAAATCCATTATCAACCTTTTTTATGAACCAAGCACCAGAACAAGAACCTCATTTGAGCTGGCTGGAAAATATCTTGGAGCTGACGTAGTTAATATTACTACTGCCAGCTCCAGCGTTGTAAAAGGTGAATGCCTGCGCGATACTATTCTTACTGTACAATCTATGGCTTGTGACGCAATCGTTATGCGCCATCCGATCGAGGGTGCCGCTGCTTATGCTGCGGAGGTTGCTGATCCTGTTATCATCAACGCCGGTGACGGAGCGCATGCACATCCTTCTCAGGGACTTCTGGATATGTTTACCATTCGTGAACAGGGAAAAGATCTGAAGGGGTTAAAAATGGCGATTTTAGGTGACGTTCTGTATAGCCGCGTTGCCCGTACTAATATCGCTGCCTGGACTAAGATGGGGGCTGATGTACATGTAGCCGGACCAATGACTTTGCTGCCTCACGATATAGAAAGTCTGGGCGTAACCGTACACAAACGTGTTGAAGATGCTATCGAAGGTGCAGATGTTATTGATGTCCTGCGCATTCAGCTGGAACGTCAGAAAAGAGGACTGTTCCCGTCTCCGCGTGAATATGCACGAATCTTTGGCTTGAATGAAAAGCGCCTGGCGCTGGCAAAACCCGATGTTACTGTCCTGCATCCCGGGCCGATGAATCGCGGCCTGGAAATTTCCTGGGAGGTCGGCTACTGCGATAACGCCGCTATTCGTGATGAAGTGCAAAATGGTGTAGCAGTACGTATGGCACTCTTATTCTTGACTTTGACGGGGGGTAAGCAAATTGAAAACATTGATTAAAAACGGTCGTGTCATCGATCCCAGCCAAAATATTGATGCCATTATGGATTTATTGGTGGAAGACGGTGTAATCAAAGAAGTTGCGGCGGAGATTAAAGCTGCTGCCGATGAAGTATATGATGCCGATGGGCTTATAGTGGCGCCTGGTTTGGTTGACGTGCATACACATTTGCGTGAACCGGGCCTGGAAGCTAAGGAAGATATCGTAACAGGTACAATGGCTGCGGCAGCCGGCGGTGTTACGACTATCGCCTGCATGCCGAATACCAAACCCGTTATTGATAACTCTATCATTGTTTCCGGTATTAAGGAACGTGCTGCACGTGAAGGCTATGTTAATGTAGAGGTTATCGGTGCTATCAGCAAAGGCGAAGAAGGTAAAGAACTGGCTGAAATGATCGATATGTCTGAAAAAGGCGCGATGGCGTTCTCGGATGACGGGCACTTTGTCAACAGTCCGCGTCTGTTTACACTTGCCGCCAAATATATAGGTGCTTTTGATAAAGTTTTGATTTCCCATGCTATCGAACCGGAACTGGGACATGAAGGCTACATGCATGAAGGTGCTGTTTCCGCACGTATCGGAGTGCCCGGTATACCTGCAATAGCAGAAGATATTGCTGTTGCCCGCGACTGTCTTATTGCCGAATATACCGGCGCACATGTACATATTGCGCATGTTGCCAGTAAAGGCGCTGTTGATATCATTCGCGGCTTTAAGAAAAAAGGTGTCAATGTGACCTGTGAAGTTACAGTACATCATCTGACTTTAACTGACGAGGCCTGTGCTACTTACAGCAGTGCTACCAGGGTATCGCCGCCGCTGCGCAGCATGGATCATGTAGAGGCTTTGCGCGCTGCAGTTAAAGATGGCACGGTAGATGCGATCGTCACTGACCACGCTCCGCATGCTCCTGAAGAAAAAGACGTTGAGTTCCGTTATGCTCCATGCGGATTTACGGGTTTGGAAACATCCGTTGGTGTAGTTTTAACTGATCTTTATCATACAAACATCTTCACAATTAACGAAATTATTGGTAAAATGAGTACAGAACCTGCGAATATTTTTGCACTAAAAGCTGGAAGTTTAAAAGTTGGTTATCCGGCAGATGTAACTATTATCGACCTTAACAAAGAATGGACTGTTGATAATACGAAATTTTATACACGCGGCAAGGTAACTCCTTTCCAAGGAAAACATTGTAAAGGCAAAGCCGTAGCTACGATGGTAGCAGGTAAATTCGTAATGAGAGATGGTGAAGTATGCAAACGATAGCAAGAAAAGGTAAATTGGTATTAAAAGACGGCAGTGTTTATGAAGGCGAGCTGTATGGTAAACGCAATGCGGTAGGTGAGGTTGTTTTCACTACCGGTATGAGCGGTTATCAGGAAACCTTAACTGATCCGTCGTTTTGCGGGCAGATTGTTGTTATGACTTATCCTTTAGTTGGAAATTATGGTACTAACGATCTTTTTAATCAGGGGCGAAAATCTTTTTTTCAGGGATATGTGATCAGTGAACTGTGTGATCATCCCAGCAACTGGCGCTGCGAAAAAACGCTGGAACAGTTTTTAGATGAACAGGATGTACCTGTACTGACAGGCGTGGATACGCGTGCGATTACCCGTAAACTTCGCAATTATGGTGTACTGCAGGGTGTTATCGTGCCGGCAGAAATGCCGCAGGAGGAAGTGGAAAAGCTGCTGGCTACACCAGAAGTACATGATCAGGTAGCTACAGTAACAACTCCTGAAATTTATACGCTTGGCAACGGCAAATATCATGTTGCGGTCATGGATTTTGGTATCAAACAAAATATTCTTGAATATCTGGCCAGTTTTGACTGCCATTTGACGGTTTTTCCTGCATATACTACAGCAGAGGAGATTTTGGCAGCACGGCCGGACGGTATTTTCTTAGCTAATGGCCCCGGAGATCCGAAGGATTTACAGCCGATCATTGAAGAAGTTAAAAAGCTGATCGGCAAGAAGCCTATTTTCGGCATCTGCTTAGGTCATCAAATTTTAGCTTTGGCTAATGGTGCTGATACCTTTAAAATGAAATTCGGGCATCGTGGCGTCAATCATCCGGTTAAAGACCTTTTGGAAAATAAGGTTCTGATCAGTTCACAAAACCATGGTTATGCTGTTGACGAAAAATCTCTAGCCGGTCTGAATGTGGAAATAACTAATATCTCACTGAATGATGGTACGATTGAAGGTTTGCGTTATCTTGACCATCCTTCTTTCGCAGTTCAGTATCATCCCGAGGCAAGCCCCGGACCAGGCGGCCATGAATATTTATTTAAACGTTTTGTAAAAATGATGGGAGGCCAAAACTGATGCCAAAGCTGCAAAATATCAAAAAAGTTCTTGTTATCGGTTCCGGCCCGATCATTATCGGTCAAGCTGCTGAGTTTGACTATGCCGGTACTCAGGCCTGCCGTTCTCTGAAAGAAGAAGGGCTGGAGGTCGTACTTGTCAACAGTAACCCGGCTACGATTATGACGGACGTGCATATTGCCGACCGTGTTTATATTGAGCCTGTTAATGTTGAATTTTTGGAAAGTGTTATTAAACGCGAGCGTCCTGATTCTTTGCTGGCAACTTTGGGTGGTCAGGTTGGCCTGAATCTTGCAATCGATCTGGAGGAAAAAGGTATTCTGCGCGAATATAACGTGCAGCTTTTAGGTACTCAGATTTATAGTATCAAGAGAGCAGAAGATCGTGAGCTTTTCAAAGAAACTATGGAAAAAATCAATCAGCCGATTCCGGAAAGCGCTATCGTTGAAACGATGGCGGCAGCGAAGGAATTTGCCCGTAAAGTCGGGTTTCCTCTGATCGTTCGGCCAGCATATACTTTGGGCGGCACCGGCGGCGGTATCGCTGAAAGTGAAGATGAACTGGATGAAATCGTTAATAAAGGTTTGAAATACAGTCTTATTGGTCAGGCATTGATTGAACGCAGCGTAGCGGGCTGGAAAGAGATTGAATTTGAAGTGCTGCGTGACGCGGCTGATAACTGCATCACTGTCTGCTCAATGGAAAATCTTGATCCTGTAGGCGTACATACCGGCGATTCTATCGTTGCCGCTCCGGCGCAGACTCTGAGCGATCGCGAAGTACAGCTGCTGCGTCAGGCTTCTATTGATATAGTACGTGAATTGGGTGTGCGCGGCGGCTGTAATGTGCAGCTGGCATTGGATCCCAATTCTGAACGTTATTATGTAATCGAAGTAAATCCGCGTGTCAGCCGTTCTTCGGCTTTGGCTTCTAAAGCTACCGGTTACCCGATCGCAAAGGTTTCCAGTAAAATAGCTATCGGTTATAATCTGGACGAGATTCAAAATGCTGTAACGAAAAAGACAACTGCCTGCTTCGAGCCTTCTATTGATTATGTAGTACTGAAATTCCCGCGCTGGCCTTTTGATAAATTTGTTACAGCCGACCGTACATTAGGCACCCAAATGAAGGCTACCGGCGAAGTTATGGCTATCGAACGCACACTGGAAGCAGCAATGCTGAAAGCGATCCGTTCTTTGGAAATCGGTTTGACTCATCTGGAAATGCCGGAATTAAAAGAACTGAGTGATGAAGAAATTCGTGCTCGCATTTCTAAGATCGATGATGAACGTATCTTTGTTGTTGCCGAAGCACTTCGTCGAGGCGTAAGTCTGGAAGAGATCCATGAGATCACGATGATCGACAGATGGTTCCTGCAGAAAATATTGAATATCGTCAAGATGGAAACTGTTTTAAAAACTGAACCGATGACTAAGGAGATAATGCGTAAAGCTAAACGCATGGGCTTTGCCGATGTGGTTATTGGCGAATATATCGGTAAACAGATGATGGAAGTACGTGCTATGCGTAAGGACTGGGGCATTATCCCAACCTATAAAATGGTTGATACCTGTGCTGCCGAGTTTGAAGCTGAAACACCTTATTATTATTCTACCTATGCTGTTGAAGATGAAGTGCGCGTCAGTGATAAAAAGAAGGTTGCTGTTTTAGGCAGCGGACCGATCCGTATCGGGCAAGGCGTAGAGTTTGACTATTGCTCTGTACATTCCGTATGGGCACTGAAAGAGCTTGGATATGAAACCATCATTATTAACAATAACCCGGAAACTGTAAGTACGGACTTTGATACTTCTGATCGTCTGTATTTTGAACCTTTGACAGTAGAAGATGTTTTGAATATTCTTGATAAAGAACAGCCTGAAGGCGTTATCGTACAGTTTGGCGGCCAAACGGCAATCAATCTGGCTGGACCGCTTGCAGATGCAGGCGTGAAAATACTTGGCTCCAGTGTTGACAGTATTGACAGAGCCGAAGATAGAGAACGTTTTGAACAGCTTTTGACAAACTGCAATATTCCGCGTCCGAAAGGGCATACTGTTTTTGATACGGCAGGCGCTTTAAAAGCTGCAGCTGATGTCGGATATCCGGTTATGGTTCGTCCGTCTTATGTTTTGGGCGGTCGCGCAATGGAAATAGTTTATAATGATGAAGAACTGAAACATTATATGTCCAGTGCTGTTAAGGCTTCACGCGAACATCCGGTACTGGTCGATCATTATCTGCAGGGTACAGAGGTCGAAGTCGATGCTATCTGCGACGGTAATGAAGTGCTGATTCCCGGTATTATGGAGCATATCGAACGTGCAGGTGTGCATTCCGGCGATTCTATCGCTGTTTATCCGCCGCGTAATCTGTCCGAGTCAGTTATCAAAACTATCATTGATTATACCAACCGTATGGCACTTGGACTGGAAGTAAAAGGTATGATCAACATCCAGTATATCGTACGGAATAATGAGGTTTATGTAATTGAAGTAAATCCGCGTTCTTCCCGTACAGTTCCTTTCCTGAGTAAGGTCACCAACGTGCCGATGATCAATGTAGCAACTAAAGCAGCTATGGGTCATTCGCTGCGTGAGCAGGGGTATAAACCAGGCTTGGGCTTCTTCCCGGACTATTATGCAGTTAAAGCCCCTGTGTTCTCCTTCAACAAAATGAGTAATGTCGATATTACATTAGGGCCTGAGATGAAATCTACAGGCGAAGTAATGTGCGTTGATTATCAGTACTCACGTGCTTTGTATAAAGCATGTATTGCTTCCGGTATCAATGTACCGCATGAAGGCTCGATACTGATCACTGTTGCTGATATGGATAAACCTGAAGCGGCAGAAATTGCGGCCGGTTTTGCCGATCTGGGCTATGAAATCATGGCTACCGGAGGTACAGCGGAATATCTGAAAGAAAAGGGTGTTAAGGTGACCGTAGCGACTAAAGTCAGCGAGGGCAGCCCCAACATTCTTGACGATATCAAAGAAGGCCGGATAAGTATGGTTATCAATACAACTAACCATGGTCGTGATGCTGAGCGTGACGGCTTTAAAATCAGACGTTCTACAGTAGAGCATGCCATTGCCTGCCTGACTTCTATGGACACAGCACGTGAACTGCAGCACGTTATGTCGGCAATGCGCCGCCGCCGTGTGGTCAGCATCGTTGCATTGCAGGATTTAGCCTGGGAGGGATAAGCCCGTGCCAAAAACTATTACGAACGCCACTGTTATTGGTCAGCGTGTTTTAAACGCTACTACAAAATTAATAGAAGTTTATGCTCCCGAGATCGCCAAAACGGCGGTCCCGGGACAATTCGTGAATGTGCAGGTCTGCAAGAATACGGCTCCGTTGCTTCGCCGTCCTTTTGGCGTTGCCGGAGTAAATGCGGATAATGGTACTTTCATTATGATCTACCGCATTATTGGCGAGGCTACTCATATTCTGGCAGAAGTGTGCAGTGGAGATAAGCTGAGTATCGTAGGTCCTTTAGGCCATGGCTTCGCTATGGAGGCTGAACGTCCATTGCTGGTTGGTGGTGGTCTGGGACTGGCGCCGCTGCTGTATTTGGCAGAAGGATTCTGTGCGCAGAACAAGCCCATAGAGATTTTGATGGGAGGGCGTTCGGAAGAAGAACTGTTTTGGACAGATTTGTACGAAGATATTTGCCAAAATATCCATATTACGACAGATGACGGCAGTTGTGGTGTGCAGGGGACAGTAATTGCTCTTTTGCCGCAGCTTTTAGACAGCGGTAAATATGACTGCGTCTATGTCTGCGGGCCT
>ERZ827520.2537-NODE-2537-length-16742-cov-2.904057_pt1 | contig 16742 bp, 18 predicted proteins | sample MGYA00519581_ERZ827520 | MGnify/ENA primary metagenome ERZ827520 (study PRJEB31778, sample SAMEA3449339) | human gut metagenome | biome: human gut; feature: human-associated habitat; material: faeces | place: United Kingdom | collected 2010/2012 ...
TGCTGGCGCTTATAGCGGTTGATAACGCCGGCATGCCAGCTCGAGTCCATTCTCGTGCCCGCATCGGACGCGCGCAAAGCCTCTATCGTACCTCCTGCACGTTTGAGTATTTCATCAAATTTCTTCTGTGCCTCGCGGTATTCTTCACCGGAGACGGTGCGCAGCGGAAGCTGAAGAATATCGGTAGAGTGACGCACCACCGCCTCATGAACGATGCTCTCACGCGCATGGTCGTAATGCTCAGCAAAGCACATAAGCAGCCGTCTGCCGAGCTCGTTAGCGCCGGGTATCTCGTGCATATCCGGCTCTCCGCGGTTGCGGCGAACAAGATCGCGCGGCGCGATATTGCCTGCAAAGCCGATGAGCGGAAGCACGAATATATCTCTGCCGATCATCGCCTCAAGCTGCATTCTGAAATATCCGACAAAATCCGCCGAATAGTACTCCTGCATCTCGAGCACCTGCGCGGGGCAGTGGAAGCTCATTATAATGCCGCTGATATCGTCCTTTTCATCAAAGACATACAGCATTTCAACACCGTTATCGTTGCAGCCCTCGAGCGTGTCAAAATTGTAGTCGTCGGTCCCGCCGTACATTGCGGAAACACCGTTGCGGTATGTAACGCGGCGAGGATGCCCTACGACGGCATGACCGAGCTCGGGAGATAAGCCGGCAGGCGCAAGCGTGTTGATAGCATCGACACAGGCGGAAGCGACAAGCGGAACAAAATACTTGACGCGATACTCGTCCGGAGACATAACGCCCTCCGGCAGCCCGATAATATCAAATGCCTCGCCCCATATCTCGTTCATTGCATTATTATAGATACCGGGTCCGGTATGCGTATGAATGGTGCTGATAATAAGGCGGTCACGCGAAAAGCCCGGAAACGCCTCGCAGATAAGCGCGGCAATATCGTCGACGACTCCGGAGAGTATCTCGACAAGGTCGACGGAGCACCACACTATCGGCTCACCGCCCTCATTGCAGACAGCGAACGCGGTCGCGTAGAGCGGATCGTTCGTGTGAGTCGGTATACGCATATGGAACTGTCCCTGAAGCGGTACGGGCGCGGGCGGGGTGATATTACGCTTGCCCCAACCGCAGAGAATTCTCTTGCTTTCTGTTTTTTCCATGATAATTAATCCTTTCGGCTGTATATCTGTCTCCGACCTTAGTCGTGAGCATTCATAGTATTCTGCGAGCGGGGAGGCTTAAAGCCGAACGCAGACTCACCGTTTGCACAGTATGCGCTTTGCATAAGCATAAGCTGTCAAGGCGGCATGCGCCGAGCCTCTGCCGACAAAGTCAATACGGAGCGAACAAAAAATTGTGCCCCCTATATCTTGTTTATTTCACGGGAATAATCCGTGACGATCATGTATTACGTATGAGAACGGCGTAAAAGAATCCGTCCGTGCGGAGGTAAGCGGGCAGATCGGGATCGGGAAAGACCGTATGCATCTGCTCGCAGGAGTAGCCGCTGTTCTGCGCCAAAAACGTCTCTACCTGCTCCTCGTTCTCGTGCCTATTAAGTGTGCAGGTCGAATACAGCAATCTGCCGCCGACCCTCGGATAGAGCGATGCCGCCGCAAGAATACGCGACTGCAGCTGCGGGAGCTCGCTGTCGGCAATGCGCTCGCCGACGCGGGCACGCATATCCGGCTTTTTTGCAAGCACTCCGAAGCCCGAGCACGGCACATCACAGATAACGCAGTCCGCCGCGCCGATACAGTCGGGATCGGGCTGCGACGAATCGCGTGCTGCGGCGGTGATTATCTCTATGCCGAGCCGCTCTGCACCCTCGCGTATCAGGCTCAGCTTCGACTCGTATAGGTCATATGACATGATCCTGCCCTCACCGTGCATGAGCGCGGCAGCGGCAAAGCTCTTGCCGCCCGGCGCCGCGCAGCAGTCAAGCACGCGCATACCCGGCTCGATGCCGGAAACGGCCACGGCCAGATGAGCCGCCGCGTCCTGCACATACACGCGTCCCTCGCGGAAGGCAGCCGTCTGCTCCACAGGGCCAGAGACCGTCAGGCAGCCCGGCAGCCACGGATGCGCCTGCGCACCGGGCAGCTCCTCCAGCAGCGCAGCGGCATTGCCGCGCAGTGGATTGACCTGCAGCACGGTCTGCGGGGCCTCGTTGTCGGTCTGCAGAATGCGCTCCGTCTCCTCCCGGCCGAACTGCGCCAGAAACAGGCGCACGATGGGCTCCGGGTGGCTGTAGCGCAGGCTCAGGTCGTCCGGCAGCGCCAGCGGCATGGCCCGCAGCAGATTGCGCAGCACGCCGTTGACCAGACGGGCCGCCTGCTGGTTGGCCAGACGGCGCGTCTGCTCCACGGCCTCGTTCACCGCAGCCGAGGGCGGGATGCGGTCCAGGAAACAGAGCTGATAGGCGGCCAGCCGCAGGATATCGCGCACGACGGGCTGCAGCTTGCCGCGCACGAAGCCGCTCAGCCAGTGGTCGAGCAGCATGCGGTTCTGCAGCACGCCGTTGCACAGCCGGGTAGCCAGCGCCGCCTCGCGGCGGTCCATCCCGCGCAGTGCGTCCTTCAGGGCGCTCTCCGGCCATGCACCGTCGCGGCGGAAGGCGATGAGCGCCCGCAGCGCCGCGTCTCTTGCGCCCGCCATCTCAGAGCTCGATGGGGTGGCCGCGGAAATAATCCGGCGCAGCCATGCGCTTCCCGCCGGGAGCCTGCAGCTGCGTCAGCAGCACAAGCTCGCCGTTCCCGCAGGCGACGGTCAGGCCCTGCTTCGTGAGGGCGACCGGCGTGCCGGGGTCCTTGTCCGTATGGCCGGGCGCGGGCTGCGCCCCGTAAATCTTGAAATGCGTGCCGTTCAGGTCCGCCGTGGCGACGGGCCACGGATCAAGGCCGCGCACCTGATCGACGATGTGCCGGACAGGCTTCGTCCAGTCGATGGGCGAAAGCTCCTTCGAGAGCATCGGGGCCAGCGTTGCTTTGGACGGATCCTGCGGCGTGCGGGTCGCCGTACCCGCCTCGATGGCATGCAGTGTATCGGACAGCAGCGGCGCACCGATGGCGGCCAGCCGCGCCAGCAGGGCCGTGGAATTCTCCAGCGGCTCGATGGGCGTTTTCCGAATTTCGATGATGTCGCCCTCATCCATTCCGGCCGAGAGATACATAGCGGTCACGCCGGTCTCGTCCAGACCGTTCAGAATGGCCCACTGCGCCGGGGCGGAGCCGCGCAGCGCAGGCAGGATGCTCGTGTGGATGTTGATGCAGCCGAGCTTCGGGATGTCCAGCACGCGCTGCGGCAGAATTTTGCCATAGGCCACGACGGCAATGACGTCCGGGCGCAGGGCGCGAAGCTCCTCCACGGCGGCATCATCGCGGAATGTCGCGGGCTGATAGACCGGCAGGCTGGCGGCCAGCGCGACCTCCTTGACCTCGGACATGGTGAGCTTCATGCCGCGGTTCTTCGGCATATCCGGCTTCGTGTAGACGCCGACGAGGTCAAAGCCGTCCGCGATCAGGCGGGACAGGCAGTCCGCCGCGATCTGCGGCGTGCCCATAAAGACGACTCTCATGCTTCCTCCTCCAGCTCGGCCATTTCCTCATCCGTGAGCATGTGATAGGCTCTTTCCGTATAGATATGCCCGTCGAGGTGGTCGCATTCGTGGGCGAAGCAGCGTGCCGTCAGGCCCTCGCCCTCCGCCTCGAACCAGTTGCCGTCGCGGTCCTGCGCGCGCAGACGCACAAATTCCGGACGCTTGACCATACCGTAGCGGCCGGGGACGCTCAGGCAGCCCTCCATGCCGTCCTGCTCGCCGGAGGTCTCCAAAATCTCCGGATTGACAAGCTCGATCAGCTCGCCGTCGTCGTCGACTACGACGACGCGGCGCAGGATGCCGATCTGCGGCGCGGCAAGGCCGACGCCCCCCGCATTGGTCAGCGTCTGCCTCATATCGTCAAGCAGCTCGCCGAGGTGGGCGTCAAAGCGCGTCACGGGCCGTGCCGTCTTGTGCAGCACAGGCTCCTCTACGGTCAAAATATTCCTCAGTGCCATCGTGATTCCCCTTTATTCTCTGCCGTTGACATCCACAAACGCGCCGACGCCCCGGAAGCTGCGATCCTTTGCGAATTCCCGCACAAGGAACGCCAGAAGCTCCCGCAGCCGTCGCGTATTGACGCAGCTAAGCGTCAGGCGGCAGCGATAATGATAATTGATCCGCGCAACGGAGGCCGGGGCCGGGCCAAGCACGGCAGCGGTCTCCCCGCGGTAGAATTCGGAATGCAGCAGGCCGTCCAGCCGCGCACGGAATGCCAGCGCCGCCTGCCAGACGCGCTCCTCCTCCCGGCCGTGGAACGTCACGGTGAGCAGGTCGCGATAGGGCGGGCAGCCGCGCAGCTGGCGCAGCGGCAGCTCTGCCTCGAAAAAGGCGTCATAGTTCTGCTCCGCAGCAAAGCGGATGGTCTGGTTCTGCGGCGTCATGGTCTGCAGGATCGCCCTGCCGCCCAATTTTCCGCGCCCGGCCCGGCCCGCGACCTGCGCGATCAGGCTGAACGTCGTCTCCGCGGCGCGATAGTCGGACGCATAGAGCGAGAGGTCGGCGTCCAGCACGGCCGAGAGCGTGACGTTCTCAAAATCCAGTCCCTTTGCCACCATCTGCGTGCCGAGCAGGATGGGGATGCGCTCCTCGCGGAAGCGCCGGAACAGCTTTTCATGGGTATTGACTGCCGAGACGGTGTCTGCATCCATGCGCAGCACGCCGACGCCGGGCAGCAAATTCTGCAGCTGCTCCTCGACCCGCTGCGTGCCGCAGCCGATCTGGCGCAGATGCCCGCCGCAGACGGGACAGCGCGCAGGCACCGGCTCGCTGTGGCCGCAGATGTGGCACATGAGCCGCCCGTTCGCATGATGATACGTCAGCGGCAGGCTGCAGCCCGGACACATCGGGACGCTGCCGCATTCGACGCAGGCCAGCATCCGGCTCGTGCCGCGGCGGTTGAGATACAGGATGGACTGCTGCCCGAGGCGGAGATTTTCGCGCAGGGCCAGCAGCAGCGGCTCGCTGATGATCGAGGCATTGCCCTCGCGCAGCTCGCGCTTCATGTCGACGATCTCGACGGGCGGCAGCGGTCTGCCGTTATAGCGCTCCGTCATGCGGCACAGGCCAAAAGCGCCCGTAACGGCACGGTACATGCTCTCGACCGTCGGCGTGGCGGAGCCGAGCACCGTCAGCGCATGCTCCTGCGCGCCGCGGTAGATCGCGACCTCGCGGGCATGGTAGCGCGGTGCATTTTCGGATTGGTAGGTGTGCTCCTGCTCCTCGTCCACAATGAGCAGGCCGAGGTCCCGCACCGGCGCGAACACGGCTGAGCGGGTACCGAGCACCACGTCGGCATCGCCGGAGCGGATGCGCTTCCACGTCTCATAGCGCTCGCTGATGCGCAGGGCGCTGTGGAGCACGGCGACGCGCGCGCCGTAGCGTACGGAAAACTGCCGCAGGAGCTGCGGCGTCAGGGCGATCTCCGGCACAAGGACGATCGCACCGCGCCCGGCGGCAAGGCAATCATCGATCAGGCGGAGATACGCGACCGTTTTGCCGCTGCCCGTCACGCCGTAGAGAAGCGCCGTGCCGGGAGAGGCATCCTGCAGGCGGACAGACAAACTGTCATAGGCTGCCTGCTGCTGCGGCGTGAGCAGGAGCGGCTTCGGATCGGCCGCTGCGGCCGGGGGAGGCGGAGGCAGGACCTCCTGCTCCCGGAGCGTCAGCAGCTCCAGCTTTTCCAGCCTGCGGAGCGTGGCGGACGTTGCGCCCGTATAATAGCCCAGCTCCTTACAGGCGCACTCACCGAGCGTGGCAAGCAGCTCCATGGCCGCCGCCTGCACGGGAGCGGACGCCTGATGCGACTGGGCAAAACGCCGTGCCTCCTCGGCCGGGACGGCCAGAACGGCAATGCGCTCCGTTTTATCGTTCACGCGGCGGCGATGGGACGTCTCGCAGGTGACGAGCTTTTTCTGCCGCAGGTACTGCAGCGCCCGCTGCAGGGCCTCCGCCTCAAACTGGGCGCGCAGCGCGGATTCCTCCGCGGCACCGCCGAGCGTCTGCAGCGTTTGGAATACGGCCTGCGCCGCCGGATTGCGCCAGCGGTCGTCCCATGCGGCGTTCTCCGCAAGGGTATAGCGGTCACGCGGCTGAAACCAGACGCCTGCCGGTAAAATGGCCCGCACGGCGTCATAGAATGTGCAGAAATAGCGCTCGCGCACAAAGGCCGCCAGATGCAGCGCAGCACGCGAGAGCAGCGGCTCCGGGTCGAGCGCCGCCTCGACGGGCTTGAGCGCCGGGCCGTCCGGCCGCTCCGCGCCATCTGGCATCACGGCGAGAACGATGCCCTCGGTGCGGCGGTTCGATGCGCCGAACGGTACGCGCACACGCTGGCCCGGCTGCAGCGTCAGGGAGTCCGGAATGCGGTAATCGAACGGCTTGTCCATGGAGAACACGGCCGAAGCGACCGCAATGCGGGCGATCATGCTGCCGTCGCCGGGACAGTCCGGCGGAAAAAGGCAAAAGACGCCGGCAGGGTCACCTCTGCCCGCGCCTTGTTCCGGCTCATTCCTTCACGACTGCCGCGAGCTTGCCGTCCGCGACCTCGTGGATGGCGATGGTCACGGGCTTATCCTCCAGCGGGATGTGCTCCGTCTCTGCCTCGATGGAGATCTGGCGCGCGCGGCGCGCGATCACGTTGACGAGAAGATAGCGGCTGTCGATGTGCTTGAGCAGATCGGCCATAGCGGGATACAGCATAATTAGTCTTCCTCCTTGAGATTGAGTGGGCGATAGGATGTGCGGCAGGCCTCCGCGGTCAGGACTGCTTCCAGCTCCTGCACGGCGTGCCCGACGGAATCGTTGATGATGGTATATTGATAGTGCTTTGCCTGACGGCATTCCTCCAGCGCGATATGCAGGCGTCTGGCGGCAATGTCCGGCGGCGTGTCGCCGCGCCCGGCCAGCCGGCGCTTCAGCTCGGCATAGGACGGCGGAGCGATGAAAACGGAAATGGCGTCCGGCCGGCGCTGCATGACCTGCAGCGCGCCCTGCACGTCGATCTCGAGAACGACGCTTTCGCCGCGCGCCAGCGCTTCCTCTACGGGGCGCAGGGGCGTTCCGTAATAGTTGCCCGCATAGCAGGCGTGCTCCAGAAGCTCCCCTGCCGCGATCATCTCTTCAAAGCGCTCGCGCGAGACGAAATAATAGCTCACGCCCTCGCGGTCCTCGGGCCGCATGGGGCGGGAAGTAGCCGAAACGGAATAGTGCAGCGACTCGTGCTGCTGCATGACCGTCCGAAGGATGGTGCCCTTGCCGACCCCGGACGGGCCGGAAACGATGATGATTCTGCCCTGGCTCATGCCTGTTCCTCCTCCTCGCGCTCCGGCTCTGCCGACGGATCGGCCAGACGGCGGGCAATGGTCTCCGGCGGGATCGCCGAAAGGATCACATGGTCCGTATCCATCAGGAGCACGGCGCGGGTCTTTCTGCCATAGCTGGCGTCAATGAGCATGGCGCGGTCGCGCGCCTCCTGGATCATTCGCTTGATCGGGGCGGAATCCGGGCCGACAATGGTCAGCAGCCGCTCCGAAGAGACCAGGTTCCCAAATCCGATGTTGATCAGCCGCATCGCGCTCACTCGATGTTCTGGATCTGCTCGCGGATCTTTTCCAGCTCCGCCTTGATCTCCACGACGGTGCGGGCCTGCTCAAGATCGTTGCCCTTCGAGCCGATGGTGTTGGCCTCGCGGTTCATCTCCTGCAGCAGGAAGTCGAGCTTGCGGCCGATGGCCCCGCCGCCTGCAAGCAGGCTGTCGAGCTGGGCCAGATGGCTGCGCAGACGGACGGTCTCCTCATCGACGGCGATGCGGTCGGCAAAGATGGCGGCCTCCGTCAGGATGCGGCTCTCGTCGATCGTCGTGCTGGCGAGCACCTCGCGCAGCTTGTTCTCGAGCCGGGTGCGGTATTCCGTCAGCGTGACGGGGCTGCGCTCCTCGACGCGGCCGACAAGGCCGCGGATGGTCTCCGCGCGGGAGCTGAGGTCGGCAGCCATGGCCGCGCCCTCCGTCTCGCGCATGGTCTGATAGACGGCGATGGCCTCCGCCGCAACGGCGGTCAGGTCGGCAAGATTCTGCTTTTCGTCCTCCTCCGGCTTCTCCACCACGAAGATGTCGGGCAGCGCGGAGAGCGCGGAAGCGCTGATATCGTCCTGCACGCCGTAATCTGCGACCATGGTACGCATGGCGCGCAGATACCCCTCGAGCACGGGGCGGTTCAGCGAAACGGTGGCCTCCTCCGCACCCGCCGCGTTCACACTGACGAACACGTCCACCTTGCCGCGCTGGACAGCGTCCTTTACAAGCTGTTTGATCGCATCCTCCGCGTAGGAGAACGCGCGGGGCAGGCGCACGGAGCAATCGAGGAAGCGATTGTTGACGGAGCGTAGCTCCACCGTGATCTCCCGCCCATGCAGGGTCTTGCAGGCACGGCCATAGCCAGTCATACTGCGGATCAAATGATTCGTCCCCTTTCGATCAGATCAGCGGCAGCCGCCGCAAAGGCAGTTCAGGCACATGAGTGAGCTGCAAAGGCCGCAGAGCTCGTCCGAGCCGTCGCTGTACTGCGTCTGCCGGTAGGTATATGCGCCGCTGCCAACGCTGCTGAGTGCATTTCGGTATTCCAGATTCTGCGGCTCCATATTGACTGCGATGCGGAAGTTCTGCGCAGCCTCGTCCATCCAGCCGCGGCGCTGCGCAATGACACCGCGCAGATAATACCACTCGGCCGTGCGCGCGGAGACCGCATTGAGCCCGGCCTCCGCGCCGTCGAGGTCACCGAGCTGGATGCGTCGGCGGATCTCATAGAGCGGCGACGACGTGCTTCCCGCACTGCTGCGCTGGCCACCGGTGCTCCCGGCGTCGGCCTGCTGCCGCCCGCCCTTCATGAGCGTGGCATAGGCCTCGTTGATCTCCTTCATTTTTTCCTGTGCCAGATCCGCAAGCGGATTGTTGGCGTAATTATCGGGATGGTATTTCCGCGCAAGCTCCCGGTAGGCCTTTTTGATCTCATCCTCCGAGGCGCCGTGCGGCACACCGAGCACTTCATAGGGGTCCTTCATGTTTTCCTCCTGTTTCCCGCCTTGCGGAACGTTCCCTCCGCGACTGCATGGAGCACGGCGGGCAGTCCGAAATATAAGATGTTGGAAAGCAGCTCCCGGTCGCGCCGCCCGTCCAGCAGCTCCATGGCCGAGCAGGCCATGCTGATGGAGGCGTCGATCGTTTCGAGCAGCTGTGCCCGGTCCGCCGGATCGAGCGTCCCGCCGTCCGCGCCGTAGCGGTAGCGAAGCGGGTTATACGCACCTGCCCGCACATCGCGCGGCAGGTCCTCGAGCGCATCGGCCAGATACAGATACCGGCCGACGTGGTACAATAGCAGCTGCTCCGGCCGACGCTCCCGGCCGTCATAGTGGGCGGCGCAGTCCCGCAGCAGCGAGGCAAAGGCGTCCGCCGTGCGGTCGATGCTGGGGCTTTTTTCGTCCTCGAGCGCCTGCAGCCGGGCAAGCTCCGTGCCGAATGCGGCATCAAGCGCCGGATGCCGGGCCGAGGCGCGGCGATAGCTCCGGCGATAGAGCAGCAGGGCCGCTTTGGCAGCCAGACGGCGCGGGCCGCGGCTGTCGCGCCGGGCGTCGAGCAGCTTCCACCACGAAAGCAGCACGCTCAGGTCGGCTGCATAGCGCATGGCGCCGTCCTCCGGCAGGCAGGCCTTGCGGCACCACGGCCGGGCCGGGCAGAAGCAGCGCCCCGGGCATGCCGGATCTCCCTCCCGCAGGAGGAAGTAGAGAAATGTCATATCATAGTTGACCAGAAACCGCGCCGCAAAGCCGTATTCCAGCTTCAGCGCGCGGCACAGGCCGCAGTAGGCCGCATGGTAGCGCACCTGCGCCTCTTCGGAGAGGCGGTCGCGCCGCGGCAGCACATAGCCGAACATGCTAGTCCACCCTGCCCGTGATGCGGTACTCCATCGGTCTGCGGCGCAGATGGCGGTTCCAGAGCAGGGCCGGGATCAGACCGACGGCAAAGGCCGCCGCACCGAGCACAGCCATCCAAACACCGCCGAGGGACTGCGCCGCAAGGCAGACCGCAAGCAGCAGCCCGAGCGGCAGCAGATACACCAGCGCCGCCGCGCCGAGGACCGCGCCGCTGCGGGATTCGACCCACACGCGCTCACCCGGCTCGACCGGAAACGGCGCGCGCGCCGTCACCTGTACGCTCTGGCCGACGACTCCGCAGCCGCCGCAGTGGCCGCAGTCGCCCGTGCAGGCGCTCACACGCTGCACCAGCAGGCTGACGCTCCCGTCCGGGAGCAGGGATCCGACCGTTGCACGCTGCCGCATCGTCAGGACTCCGTATTGCCGCCGTCCGTCTCGCTCAGCGAGACCTGCACGGTGTATGGCCCGCCGATGACACCGGCGGAGACATTCGCAGGCAGCGCGACCTCCAGCTCGACCTGCTTGGCCGCTGCATCATAGTGGCGGCTGAAGTCGGCCGTAACGGTCAGGTCCTCCATGCGGAGCGTGCTCATGACGCTCGCGCGGCCGCGGACGGTGATCTTGACATTCTGGTCGGCAAACGTCATGCCGGCCGGTGCCTCCTTGCGGAGGATGTTCGCCGTGGGAACGGTGAATTCCTTCGTCACGAGGCCCTTGAGCGTAACCGTGATCTTCACGGTCTGGCTGTCGGCGCGGCTCGTAACGCCGCTCGGCAGCTCCGGCGTGACCTCGAACGTCTCGGTCCCGGTGATCTGTGCCAGATCGATCGTGCGGATGGTCAGCTCGTCCGCCATGGCGTCCAGAACGGCCGTATTGCCCGTGACGCGCAGGGTGGACGGCTCGATCGTTACCTCCGCATCCTCGGACGTCGCGCCGCCGCCGGAAATAAGTGTTGCATTGAGCTTAATATCCTTATACTGCAGGATAGGGATCGTTACACGAACGGAATCCGCAGAGCTTGTCACATACTGGCTCAGCGACAGCTCGTTGCCGTCCTTGTCCAGCAGGACGACGGGACAATCCGTGTCGATGAGTGCATCGGCATCCGTCACATCGACGCGCACGACGGCGCGGGCGATCTTGTTGACCTCCTCCGCAGGGCCGCGGACGGAGATGGACTGTGTGCCGAGGGTCAGGTTGGATTTATCGATCATATAGCCCGTCTTCGGCTCGCCGGTGTATTCGAGCTCGATGGGGACCTCGGGGTTCTCCTTAATGTCGCTGACCGTGACGGAGATGCGTGACGGTGCGCGGCTCGTTTCGCTGATATCGCCCGTTGCCACGGTGCTGGGCCAGACGACGCTCCAGCTGAGCTGATAGCTGCCGCTGGCGGCAATGCGCGTGACGTCCGCAATGGCGGTGACCGTCTCGTTGTTCAGCTCCTTGAGATCGGATCGGCGGCCGGAGACCTTGATGCTGACCTTCGTGGAATCGCCGCCCGTGAGCATCAGGCCCTGGGACGTCAGGGCCTCCGTGCCCTCGAACTGAACGCTGATGCCGCTGATGGTGATGGTGTCGTCGGGATTCACGACCGTGACGGCATAGAACCAGAGCACGATGGAGACGACGAGCGCCAGAAGAAAGGCAAGGATCTTACTTTTTTGCATCTTTGTTCTCCTTTTGCTTCCGGCGGAGGAGCTTGAGCGGGTTGCGTGTCTTCTCCTCGCGCTGGGGGGCCAGCTCGTTGAGCAGGAGCTTTTCGAGCGTCTGTGGGGCGAGATGGCGCTTGAGCATGCCGGAGATCGCCACAGAGATCGTGCCCGTCTCCTCGGAGACGATGACGACGACGGCATCGGAGACCTCGCTGATGCCGATGCCCGCGCGATGGCGCGTGCCGAGGTCGCTGCTGATATTGTGGTTCTCCGTCAGCGGCAAGACGCAGCCCGCCGCCGCAATGCGGTCATTGCGGATGATGACCGCGCCGTCATGGAGCGACGCCTTGGTGAAAAACAGGTTGCGCAGCAGCTCCGAGGAGACGCAGGCATCCACGACGGTGCCGCTCTTCTGATATTCCAGCAGCGGGATGGAGCGCTCGAAGACGATAAGCACGCCCGTGCGCTCCTTGGCCATGATCTCGCAGGCCTGCACGGTCTGCTCGATGACGCGGTCGATCTCGCGCTGCTCTTCCTTGACGGAAAGGATCTCGCGGACATTTTTGCTGCCGAGCTTTTCGAGCATACGCCGCAGCTCCGGCTGGAACACAACGATCAGGGCCACAAGGCCGATCTCCAGGATCTTGTCGAGGATATAGTTCAGCAGATACATGTTGAGCAGCTGCGTCACACCGGCAAGGATCAGGATGATGAGCACGCTCTTGGCGATCCGCGCCGCACTGGTCGACCGGACCATCATGATGACCTTATAGATGAGGAAGGCTACGACGAGGATATCCACGATGTCCATGACCTTGATGGTCGGGAGCATCGAGCTGAACTCCTTAAAGAAATTGATCACTGCATCCATGAGCAAAACTCCGCAAATTCCAAGTTACTGCAATTACCTTACAGGACCCGATATGGGCCCTATTTTTAGATTCTATTCATTATATCCGATTTTCGCCGCAATAGCAAGTGGAAAACGCGCGTTTTTCCTTCATCCCGGCAAAAATGCCGTTCTGCACACCTGCAGGAACTGCCGGACCTCCGCAGACGTGTTAAAAGCAGAGAAGCTCACCCGGACCGTTCCGGTCTCGAGCGTTCCGCCGCTGCGGTGGGCCATCGGCGCACAGTGCAGCCCGGCCCGCACGGCGATCCCGGCCTCCGCCAGGCGGGCGGCGGCCTCCTCGCAGTCGAGGTCCCGGCAGCGGAACGACAGAACGCCGCTCTGCCCCGGCCCCGTGAACACCTCCACGCCCGGCAGCTGCCGAAGGCCGCGCGCCGCAAGGGCCGTGAGTGCGCGCTCCTCCGCCAGCAGCTCTTCCGGCCGCCGCTCCCGCACGAAGCGCAGGCCAGCCAGCAGGCCGCCGATGCCGCAGACGTTGTGCGTGCCCGCCTCGTGGCGGTCCGGCAGGAAATCCGGCATGCTCTGATCGAGCGAATTGCTCCCCGTGCCGCCCTGCAGCAGCGGCTCCCCCGCCGCGCCGCACAGCAGCAGGCCCGTCCCCTGCGGGCCATACAGTCCCTTGTGCCCCGGCATGGCAATGAAGGCCGCGCCCGTTCCATGCAGACGGACCGGCAGCGTTCCCGCGGACTGCGAGGCGTCGATGACGAGCGGGACGCCGCGTTCCCGGCACAGCGCGGCAACGGCGGACACGGGCAGCACATTGCCGTAGACATTTGAAACATGCGTGCACACCGCCGCATCGGCTCCCTGCCGCAGGGCGCGCGCAAAGCCCTCGAGCAGCCGCTCCGGCGCAAACGGCGGTGCGTCGGCCGTTTCAATCTGCGCCCCGAGCGCAGCAAGCGGCCGCGTGACGGCATTGTGCTCCATGCCGGACAGCACAACGCGCCCGCCCGGCCGGACAAGGCTGCGCAGAGCAATATTCAGGCCGTGCGTCGCGTTCATGGTGAAAACGACCTGCTCCGGCACGGCGTCGAACAGCTCCGCCGCCTCGGTGCGGCAGGCATAGACGACCCGCGCCGCCGCGTCTGCCGACGCATGGCCGCCGCGCCCGACGCTGGCGCAGGCGCGCATCGTGCGCTGCACGGCCGCATAGACGGACTCCGGCTTCTGCAGGGTCGTCGCGGCACTGTCAAAATAGATCATGGCTCCGCCTCCTGCCACGCCCCGTCCGCGCCGCGGCGATACAGCCGCCGGAACGCGATGCGCTCGGCCGTCAGCAGCTGCCGGATGGTCTCCGGCTCGGCAGGCGCACGCACGCAGTAGCCGCAGCCCTGCTCCTGCAGCGCCCGCGGCGTGCGGAGCACCTGCGCGGGGAGCCCCGCCTGCTCCAGCGCCCGCGCCGCATTCTGCGCCGCCGTGATCGAACGAAATGTCACACAGATCTGGCTCATTCTGCTTCCCTCCCTGCCCCAGCATATGCCGGTCCGGGCGATCCGGCGCAGAACCGCACGAAATTTTGCCGCAGAATACAAAGCACCGGGAGCTTGTCAAAAAAGTCCCTCCGGGGCTTTTTTGACAAGCTGCTTCCAGAATTGCAAAATCAATTTATGTATCATGATTTTGCAATTCTGCCGCTGCGGCGGGTGATTGAACGTGAAAGGAAACCCTGACGGTTTCCTTTCACACTATCCTTCCCTCCGTAATTTTCGGCTGGGCAGGTTCTTTGACAGTCAAAAACACCGGGAGCGCTATAGCGCCCCCGGTGCGGGTCGTTTTGTAAGATCTTGCAAGATCGATGTCAGGCCAGCGGCTCGGTGATGGCATTGCGGATCTGCTCGGATTCCTCCATCATGCGGTCCACAAATTCTCCGGCGTAGTCAAACACCATGTCCTCCAGATTCAGCTTGTCCGTCAGCTTGGCATCCGCCGGTGCGTCGACCAGATAATCCGCGACGCTCTTCTTCACCTGCCGATAGCCCAGCACGATGACAACGGCGAAAACCGCCGTGAGTGCAAGGACCTTGATCCATGTCACCCACCAGTATTTTCCCATGGTCTTCACCCCCTGATGCTCATTAGACGGGTCTTCTCTGCATTTGTTCCGCAGCGGGAACAATTATTTTGCCAGATCCTGCGCGATGAGGAGCTTCATGGCCTCGACGCCGACGCGGACGGCGGCGCTCGTGTCCTCGCTCATGTTCTGGTCGAGACCGGCAGCCTCGCGCTCCTGATTCCAGATCACATGGAAGCAGGAGCCGCAGCGGCAGCCCAGCGCATCTGCCACGACGAACAGCGCGGCGGACTCCATCTCACTTGCCAGAACACCGAGGCGCTTCCAGGCTTCCCATTTCTGCAGCAGCTCATAGGAGACGGGCATCTTCGCCGGGCTGTGCTGGCCGTAGAACGAGTCCTTGCAGTGGACGACGCCGGTGTGGACTGTCTTGCCCATGGCCAGGGCCGCGTCCCGCAGGGCGAGGGTCAGGTCCAGGTCCGGCACGGCGGGGTATTCCAGAGGGGCGTACTCCTGAGACGTGTGCTCATAGCGGATGGCCCCGGTGGCAACGACGATATCCCCGGAGCGGACGTCTAAGTCAATGCCGCCGCAGGTGCCGGTGCGCAGGAAGGTATCCGCGCCGATCTGATGCAGCTCCTCCATGGCGATAGAGGCAGAGGGGCCGCCAATGCCCGTGGAGCAGACAGAGACCTTCTCCCCCAAGAGGGTGCCGGTGTAGATGGTGAACTCCCGGTTGCTGGAGACAAAGTGTGCATCGTCAAACAAGGCGGCTATGGCCTTGCATCGGCCCGGATCACCGGGAAGGATGCAGTAACGGCCCACATCGCCGGCCTGGCAGTGAATATGAAACTGCTTTTCCAATTTTTGCATAAAAAGCGGCCTCCTTTTGTGAGTTTTTTATAGTATACCTTCTTTTGCCGGAAAATGCAACCGCTCCTTGCCCTGGCAGATCTTGCTGCCGTTAACGGCGGGGAAAATGCAGATACTATCCTGGGTATCACAATTATCTGAAAAACGAAAGGGAGGAAGTCCATGCAGAAGCTTTTGGCGCTGCTGATGCTGGCGACTGTCCTGCTCAGCGTGTCCGCCTGCGGTGACCGGCCCGATGACCAGGCGGAGCAATTCCCGCCCACGGTATACGACGATATCGCGGGCGGCTCCCCGGCCCCGGATAACAATTCCGCCGGGGATGCCCCTATCCCTTCGGAGCAGCTGCGGGGCAGCGAGAAGCACGACATTCCCGCGACTCCTTATGACGAGATGGTGGAAAACGGGCGCGTCCGGGACACGGACGGCATTCTCTCCGACGGGGAGAATCCGGGCGGCTGATAATCCCGGAGCAAAAATGCAGAGGCAAGGAGAACGGCGAAAACAAAAAACAGACCGGTCAAGCCGGTCTGTTTTTTATATGCTTTCCCGGAAGCTTGACAAGTAAAGGTGCCGGGACGGGCGGACAGGGGCGTCCGCTAATCCAGGGGCAGGGGCTTGCCTGTGTAGGCCCACACGCTGTGGCAGGCGGCGATGAGCTTTCCCTCCGCCGTGGTGATCTCCGCCCGGCAGAAGCAGGTTCGCCGGCCGGCCCGGGTCACCTCTCCCCGGGCAATAAGATGCCGGGCATCTCCGGCAGGGGCCATGAAATCCACCGTGGAGCTGACGGTGACGCAGGTCTCCTGCCGCAGGCCGGACATGGCAATGCCGCAGGCATCATCCGCCAGGGTGAACAGGATGCCGCCGTGGGGCTGGCCCCAGCGGTTCATGCTCTCGCACGTCAGATGCAGCTCCACCCGGGAGCGGCCCTCCCCAATATCGGTGATCTCAATATGATTGTGTGCGGTGAACGGCTCGCACTCATTGGCATACCGCAGCAGCTTGGCTTTTAATTCCGGGGTCATAGGGTCTCCTTAATTACAATTTGTAGTATTGCGATTATATATTACTGTTTGTTTTTATTCTCATGGGTAGGGGGCGGGTCGTCCTGCCGGTCACGGCGGACATATTCCCAGGCCTGCAGGGGCATATGGCGCTTTTCCAGCCGGGTGTTTAGCAGCCAGCGCACCAGCACCTGCAGACAGGCGAAGATGGGCACGCCCAAAAACATACCCAGCACACCGCCAAAGCCGCCGCCCACCTGAGATTTGATAACCCGCAGCTTTCTGCGGTCAA
>ERZ827520.2539-NODE-2539-length-16733-cov-3.105948_pt1 | contig 16733 bp, 16 predicted proteins | sample MGYA00519581_ERZ827520 | MGnify/ENA primary metagenome ERZ827520 (study PRJEB31778, sample SAMEA3449339) | human gut metagenome | biome: human gut; feature: human-associated habitat; material: faeces | place: United Kingdom | collected 2010/2012 ...
AGACCGGATCCTAAGATGACTGCTTTTTCTGGTTTGAAATCCGTCTTTTTTCTTATGCTTTTTAAACATTTTTCCAGTTTTTTATACATACTTCAACATCCTTTCTTTCACTGCATCATCCGCAAATGCCACATCCACTGCGTTCCTCATCATAAGATGAATCTCTTCATCGGTGATTCCATAATTCTTCTGGATAAATTCCAGTTCTTTTGTCAGTGTCGTATTGCTGACTGTACGGTTATCGGTATTTGCCGTTACCTTTAACCCGGCATTCAGGAACTCCCGCATCGGATAATCCTTTGTGCTTTCTACCGCTTTTGTCTGCAGATTGCTGATCGGACACATCTCGATACCGATGCCTTTTTTCTGCAATTCTTTCTGTATATCGGCATGCCCTCTCATGGCAATTCCGTGTCCGATTCTTCCGGCTCCGGCTTCTACTGAATCGAGAATATTCTGTACGCTTCCGCATTCGCCTGCATGTAAGGTAAATGGCATGCCAAGTGCTTTCGTCTTTTTGAACAGTTCCATGAACTCTGACATCGGATACAGGCTTTCTGCTCCTGCAAGATCTGCCGCACATACTCCATATCCCAGATATGCTCTTGCAGTCCGGATCATCCTGGCATTCTCTTCTTCACTGTGATGACGCATGGCACAGGTAATTACTCCATACTCTATACCGAAATCTTTCTTTCCTCTTTCCAGTCCGTTAAGCAATGCTTCGATAACTTTGTTACAGTTCATATCCTGCGTCTCAGACAGAAGCGGTGCAAAACGGATCTCTGCATAGCAGACATTTTCCTGTTTCATACTTCTTAATACATCATAGCCAGCTTCTTGCAGTCCGGCTTCATCCATAATACATTTTCCCGGAAGATCAAATTTCTGCAAATATTCATTCAGGCTTCTGCAGTCGTCAGATACACTGAGTTCACTTTGTGACACTTTCCGTCCCAGTCTTTTTTCTATAAATGTGTGGCTCAGCGATCCGTCCAAATGACAGTGCAGCTCGACCTTTGGCAATGCTTTTAATTCTTCTGCTGTCATGATTTCCCCCTTACTCTTTTTTCAGATTCCCAGGTCCGAATCCCAACGGTAATAACTCTTTTAACGTATAGATATCATAATGTTCCAGATCTGTTGCAAGAATGATCTGAAATGTTTCAGGATCACAGAACTCCATCATTACCTGTCTGCACACTCCGCACGGCGGTGCATATTCTGTCAAGACCCCATCTTTTCCTCCTACAATACAGATCGCATCGAATTCCTTCACGCCTTCACTTACTGCCTTAAAAAATGCTGTCCTTTCTGCACAATTTGTCGGTGTATATGCTGCATTTTCAATATTGCATCCCGTATATACGCTTCCATTTTTCGCCAATAATGCAGCTCCGACTTTGAATCCTGAATAAGGTGTGTAAGAATACTTTAACTGTTCTATTGAAATTTCGATCAGTTGTATTGGATTATACTTCGACTTATTTCTATTCTCTGTCTTTCCCATCTTGTTTCCCTTCTTCTGTTATTCTTTTTCTTTGTCACACCGTATCAGATTTCTCACTGCATCTACTGCAGTTCGGACTGCCATATTAGTATCATGTACCACCGGATTTTCCAGTCCGAGTTTCTCTCTTTCCTGATTTGCCATAACCAGAAAGCATGCCCCTGCTCTGACACGCAATTTACCGGCCACTATGAAAAGTGCCGCTGATTCCATCTCGGAAGCCAGACAGCCCATCTTCTTCCATGCCTCCCATTTGTTCAGCAGTTCATAGCCGACAGGCATTGCTTCCGGTTCATGCTGTCCGTAGAATGCATCCTTTGACTGTACCACTCCTGTATGCCAGGTGCAGCCATCTTCTTTTGCAGCCTGCACCAGTGCATTCGTTACCTCCAGACTGGCAACTGCCGGATATTCGATTGGTGCATATTCTTTGCTTGTCCCTTCCATGCGGATCGAACCGGTTGCGATCACAATATCACCGCTTTTTACTTCCGGCTGCATTCCACCGCAGGTTCCGATCCGGACAAATGTATCTGCTCCGCAGCGTACCAGTTCTTCCATTGCAATTGCTGCCGACGGTCCTCCGATTCCTGTCGATATCACACTGACTTTCTCACCATCCAGCATTCCCGTATAAGTCGTAAATTCCCGGTTACTTGCAACCAGAACCGGATTTTCTAGATATTCCGCTATCTTTTCACATCTTCCCGGGTCTCCCGGCATGATCACATAGCGTCCGACTTCACCTTTGGCAACCTGAATATGATACTGTCTGTTTATATCTTCTGAATAATTTTTCATACCGATCCTTCCTTTCGAGCCAGTGGGGACGGTGTTTCCGGCCTTTTTCCTGTCCCCTCTGGTCTTTAATCTCGCCTTTATTTTATCATAATTCAGTCCAAAACGATTCTATTTTCTGACTTTTTTCAAAATAACTTTCAAATAACACCACGCAAAAAAAGCCAGCGGGGACGGGGAAAAAACCATTTTCCCCGTCCCCATTGGCTTGGCTAGCAAAGTGCCTTTCCAAGTGCCTGGCAAGCTGCCACCGCATCATCATCCGGTGCTTCGTTCGCAAGTACACTCTCACATGCAAGAACAGCTCCGTCAGCTTTGCATGTCTCTTCCCATGTTCTCATCCATTCTCCGTCTCCCCATCCATAAGATCCGAAGAGTGCGATCTTCTTTCCGCCAAGCTTGCCTTCGCAGTCAGAGAACATCGGCTCGAATTCGCTGTCTTCCAGTTCTTCCGCTCCCATAGCCGGGCATCCGAATGCTACCGCATCGTAAGCGTCCATCTTATCTGCACCGAATTCTGAAGCTGTTAATACATCCACTTCTGCTCCTGCAGCCTTTGCTCCTTCTGCTACTTCGTTTGCCATAGCCTCTGTATTACCTGTTCCACTCCAATATACTACTGCAATTTTACTCATTGTTTTCTACCTCTTTCATTGATAATTTTATATGTCAGGCAGCTACTGTAAGCTGCAAAACACTTCTTCCCTGCTGCCAGAGACGTACATAGACATCTCTGCATTTTTTATATTTTGCAAATGTTTTCCGGCATGCGCACTCATCACAATATACTTTCCAGCATCCCACACACTTGAAATTGCGCCCTTCATTTGTAATAAATCCGATCACATCTCCCAGTGGATAATCGAGAAAAATTCCGATTTCATGTGGAAATTCATTGTTTTCGCCGATTCTTGATTTTAACCGGTCCAGTGCATATTCCACATCCGTGCTTCCATATCCGTATTTTTTGAGGAAATTTGCTACTCCCGGACGGTTCAGACTGACCGAAAGCTGTTTCTTTCGATAGACATAGACCAGTACGCGGTTCTCCTGCCTCCGCAATACGTAGAGACGGATGCCCTTTTCTTTCATGCACCGGTTCCAGAACTCAATCTGATCTTCCACGTCTGTATCATCTGCAAATGTCATATTAAATAAATTTGCCGATTTCATAGATGCAAGTGTTGCCGAACAATGTTCCACCAGGCACTTTTCAATCAGATATCTGTTCGCCATCTTAGTTCCTCCTAATTCTCGTTAGTTTTTACTAACATCTTTGTATTTGAATATTATCTTATTCTTTCAAAACTGTCAAGAATTATGCACAAAAAAGAAGCTTAACGAATTTAAATCTCATTAAGCTTCTTTTTTTCTTTTTTATATGTCAGTTTTATTCTACGCATCCAAAAGATTCTGCATACTCTTAAGTCCGATTACCAGTGTTGATGTATTGTGCAGCAATGCAGATGTTGTCGGCATGATGATTCCTGCCACGCCAAGACCGATCAGCCCTGCGTTAAATCCGACGATCATACGGTAATTGCGGCTGATTCTCCTGATCAGACCATTACTGATCTTCTTCAAAGTTACCAGTTCTCTTAAATTATCTGCACCAACGGTAATATCTGCGATCTCTCTTGCAAGTTCTGCACCATCACTGATCGCGATTCCTACATTGGCTGCGGAAAGAGCCGGTGAATCATTGATACCGTCACCGATCATAATAACCTTACGCCCCGCTGCTTTTTCTTTATCACAAAAACTTGCCTTATCTTCCGGCAGTACTTCCGCATAGTATTCATCCACGCCTACGCGTTTTGCAATTGCTTTTGCGGTACGTTCACTGTCACCGGTCATCATAACAATCTTACTTAATCCCGCTTCACGAAGTTCCTTTATTACCTCTGCTGCTTCTTCACGTAACGGATCTTCGATGCAGATCACTGCTGCAAGTTTTCCTTCAATCGCCATATACAGATGTGAATATTCTTCCGGCAGATTATCAAACTGTTCTTTCTTACCATCCGGAATGATTACCTTTTCATCTTCGAATACAAAATGATAGCTTCCGATCACTGCCTTTTTACCTTCTATCTGTGTGGAAATACCATGGGCTACGATATATTCCACTTTCGAATGCATCTCCTCATGATCCAGATGTTTTGCCTTTGCTGCGCTGACAACTGCTTTTGCCATAGAATGTGGGAAATGTTCCTCCAGGCATGCAGCAATACGGAGCAGTTCATCTTCATTCATTTCATTGAATGATACCACTTTTGCCACTGTCGGTTTTGCTTTTGTCAGTGTTCCCGTCTTATCAAATACGATGGTGTCTGCTTCCGCAACTGCTTCCAGATATTTTCCACCTTTTACTGTAATCTTATACATACCTGCTTCGCGGATCGCAGAGAGTACGGAGATTGGCATCGCAAGTTTTAAAGCACAGGAGAAATCTACCATCAGAATAGACAATGCTTTTGTCGTATTTCTTGTAAGCAGCCAGGTAAGTGCTGTTCCTCCAAGAGAATACGGAACCAGTTTGTCTGCCAGATGTTCTGCCCTGCTTTCCAGTCCTGATTTCAATTTTTCAGAATCTTCTATCATAGCCGCAATCTTTTCGTAACGACTGGATCCACCGACAGCCTTTACATCAATTGTGACCTCTCCTTCTTCCACAACAGTTCCTGCATATACATAATTTCCAATTGTTCTTCTTACCGCCACGGATTCGCCTGTCAGGGATGCCTGGTTGATCATTGCCTCCCCGTCTACAACTTCACCGTCAAATGGAATGACATTTCCCATATGTACGACCACCTGATCACCGGCTTTAATCTTACTTGACGGAACGAGAACAGCCTGATCTTCTGTCTTCAGCCATACTTTTCCGACGTTCAGTGACATGGTCCTTGCCAGATCATCGACTGATTTCTTATGTGTCCACTCTTCCAGAAGTTCTCCGATTCCAAGTAAGAACATCACAGATCCCGCAGTATCAAAGTCACTTCTTAGGATAGAGACACCGATTGCCGTAGCGTCCAGTACAGGGACTTCCAGTTTTCTTTCCATCAGTGTCTTAATACCTTTCCAGATATATTTTGCAGACATAATGGTTGTATATGCTGCTGAGATCGGATATGGCAGTAAGAATTTTCTTCCATAATGGAACAGAATCTTATCCACCAGTTTCTCCTGATACTCTGCATTCATTGCTCTTCCGGATGTCTCTAACAGGCCATTCGGCACTTCTACTTCCTCATAACGAAATCTGCGGAGTCCTTCGATGATTGTTTCTCTGTTTCCCTTATAATGAATCGTTGCGTCCGCCGTTCTGTCATAGACGTCTGCGCGGAATACGCCGTCTATATTCTGCAGATAAAAGAGAAGAATGTCCGCCTGTTCATGAGTCATGCGTTTCTGCTCCATGTGGATACGGATTCTTCCTCTTATCTCATGCTTAATCCTGAATTTCACTCTTGTCACCTCTTATTATTCTTGCAAAAGCACCTGCAGATGTTCCGCAGGTGCCTGTGTCTATGTATTTTCGGCAACTTATAATCTTCGTGCCCGTTTTTATGCTTCTGTCGCTGCTTCAGCTTCTGCAGTCTCTGCTGCTTCCTCTGTCTCTTCCGCTACTTCACAATAGTCATCTACAACTTCTGCTTCTGCCTCTGCTACTCTGTCTTCATTGATCTGCTTTGCTTCTGCTAAAATATCTCCTGCATTCTCCTGAACGCTTGTTGCAGTCTTCATCACACAAGATTTTGCTCTTAATACGGCTGCTGTACAGTTTGTATATAATTTCTTTGCATCATCACTTGTCAGAATCTTGATTCCTGCTGTTCCGAAAGCTACTCCTGCTGCAAAAAGTCCTGGTTTTTTCCAATTAATGTCTTTTAAATTTAACATATGTATTCCCTCCATTGTATATTTATTAATTAAACACTATAAACACTATAACAAAAAGGACATCCCTTCATTTGTGTCCGGCAGTCGTTTTTGTTTCTGCAAATTATAACACCAAAGAATGTCCTTTTCAAATATTTTTCATGCTATTGATAAATTTTTTCAACAACATATTTATGACTGCACTGTTATGTTCCGTACTTTCTGATCTTCTACATAACCACATGCTTTCAGTCCTGCCTGTATTACAGCATTCCAGTTCTTTGCAGACAGATGCTTAATCGTATCATCGTCCAGTTCAACCGTACATGCATTCTGCAGGTCACAGTCCGGATCACATGCTACTTTATACATATTTCTTCGATTGATCGCTCCGATTTCCTCCAGCTTGTTGATCATCCGGTATACGGTTGCCGTTCCGATGCTTGGATCGATCCGAGATGCGCGGTAATAGATTTCTTTGCAACAGGAACAGTTTTCTTCCAGTATAATATCCAGAAGCATCAGTCTCTGCTTGGTGATCCTGCATCCACTGGCTTTTAGTTTCTGTACAATCGCTTCTTTTGCCTTATCCACCTGTCATCCTCCTATCGTATCTACTCTGTTATAGAAACAACCTGAAATCCTGCTTTTTCAACTGTTTTTTTCAAAACATCATTTTCAATCTCACGGTCATAAGACACCACTGCTTCTTTCTTCTGTAAGTCCACTCTTGCCGAAACACCTTCTATCTCATTTAACGCTTTCTTTACTGACTGTACGCAGTGCTCACAGGTCATACCTTCGATATGAACTGTCTTCTTTCCGATCACCGGATTCTTCAGTTCTTTATCGTCAGTTTTGATGATACCGGTTCCGCCGCCACAGCAGGGACTGTCACCTTTAAAATGCCTGATTGCTCCTCTCAGTGCAAATCCAAGAAGAACGATCACGATTAATACAACTATAATATCTGCCATATCTCTATCCCTCTATTCTTTGTTCTCCTCATTATCCATGCTGAACTTTTCGTCTCTTTTTTTCTCCTGCCATTTCCTGAACCAGAGAAATGCCTGATAGATAGAAGCACCGACAATGTAAAGGACGATCACGATCACGAACAGGTAGAACATAGAGCCTGTCGAATTGCCCATGACTGCCAACTCCCTTATTTACCATACATATTTTCGATCATTTTTTTCACTTCATCAGGATCTGAACTGCAGCATCCACCACCGCATCCACTGCATCCGGCACAGCTGCCGCCACATCCCTGGATGACTCCATTTTTAAATCTCTTCACAATTCCGTATATCAGGTATGCGCAATACCCTAATATTAATGCTAAAATAATGATATCTGCTAAAATGGCTACCATGAAAACTGCCTCCTTCAAAGGGAAATCCGGACGTAAATGAGTTACGTCCGGTCCGCTCTACTTATGCATTTACAGAACGTTTGGAATAAACTTTCTGATCTTTATACGGATCAGGTCTGAATAACAGGAACAGCATGACTGCTACTACCACAAATGCCACTGCTGTACCAACTCCAAATCCGCCGCCGGTTACTAATGTACCGATCTGGTATACACAAAGTGTTACGAGATAAGCGAATACATTCTGGAACAGGATTGCAAACCAAAACCATTTCTTAGACTGCATCTGCTGTGCCATCGTTGCTATGGCTGCCAGACAAGGGGAATCTAACAGATTGAATAACAGGAATGAAAATGCTGCTACTGCACTTGGGAACCAGTTCTGGATAGCCTGAGCTACTGTTACAGTATCTTCTGACTGGCTCTCTGCTACGTTCGCAAGTACACCCATTGTTGAAACGATTGCTTCTTTTGCTGTGAATCCGGAAAGAGAAGCTGCTACCGGCTGCCACTCTCCAAATCCAAGTGGTGCAAAGATTGGTGCGATAAATCCACCGATTGCTGCAAGTAAGCTGTCTGCACTGTCGTCTACAAGTCCGAATCCGCCATTTGTGAATCCGAATCCACCAAGGAACCACATTACTACACAAGCAAGGAACAGGATTGTTCCGGCTTTGATGATGAATCCTTTCAGTCTTTCCCATACATGGAGAAGAACTGTCTTAGCCTGTGGAATATGATACTGTGGAAGCTCCATAACGAATGCTGCCGGTTTTCCTGAGAATGGTTTTGTCTTCTTCAGGATGATTGCTGCTACTAATACTGCTACGATACCTACAAAATACATGATTGGCGCCATAAGTCCGCCTGCTGTATAGCTTCCGGTTGCGTAACTTGCCATAACTCCACCCATTAATGCGATAACCGGTAATTTAGCTCCGCATGGGATGAATGTTGCTGTCATGATTGTCAGACGTCTGTCATTGTCCTGCTCGATGGTCTTGGAAGCCATGATACCCGGGATACCGCATCCGGTACCAATCAGGATCGGGATGAAGGCAAGAAATGCCAGAAGACCGATGGACATGAGACCTCCTCTGCAAGTGTCCATGTTGAACATGTCCCGGCCGCATATTTTCGCACCACACGCAGCCGTGACCTTCCCCAAACCGGCGGCATGACGACATGCCGCATTACGGTCGTGACCTTGCCGCATATGCCTGCGGCCCACCGGCGCTCCATGCAGGTTCGCCAGGAAAAGGCCTTTATCATACGGCGCTTTCGAGCAGACTGCGGCCTTCCTCAAAACCGCCCGGGAGACCCGGTGCCTGCTCAAAAATTCCTTCTGTCCCTGCTGCCGGGGCGCCCTGGGCTGCACCCGGCCCGGCACGAGGCCGGCGATCCCTGCAGGCCCGGACAGATCAGGCCCGCATGGCAAGGCGGCGGCGCGCCGCAAGGCACGCCGCCGCTCGTTTTCAGTTAGTTTTTCAGGTTTTCGGCCACCAGTTCCGCGATGTGCGAAACCTTGACCTTCATGCCCTGCTTTTCCACACCACCGCGCAGCTGCATGACGCAGCCGGGGCAGTCCATGACCACGCGGGAAGCGCCGGTCTCTTCGATGTGCTTCAGCTTCTTGGCCAGCAGCGTGCCGGAGATCTCGGGGAACTTCATGGAGTAGGTACCACCGAAACCGCAGCACACGTCTTCTTCGGCGCACGGCACATAGGTGGCCGCGTCGGCGATGAGGTCACGCGGGGCCTTGGTCACGCCCAGGCCACGGCAGATGTGGCAGGAAGCGTGGTAGGTCACCTTTTCACCGCTGTTGTTGAAGTCCTTCTCGGTCAGGCCGAGGACATCATGCACGAAGGAGCTGTAGTCCGTCACCTTGTCGGAGAAGAGCTGCACGCGGGCGGCGTCGGCCTTGCCTTCCAGGATGTGGGGGTACACATGCTTCAGGTGGGAGGCGCAGCTGGCGCACAGGGTGATGATGGCGTCGTACTTGCTGGCGTCGAAGGCTTCCAGGTTCTGCTTGGCCACATCCACGGAGGTCTTGCGCTGACCCATCATTTCCAGAGGCAGGCCGCAGCAGGTCTGGGCCATGGGGTATTCCACGGCCACGCCACGGGCGCCCAGCACCTTGACGCAGGCTTCCAGCTGTTCGGGGTAGATGAAGTCCTGAGCGCAGCCGCCGAAGATGGCCACACGGTAGCGCGGGGTGGCCACGCGCGGGGCGATCTTGGCCCAGCGGTCACGGAAGGCTTCGTTGGCGATGGCGGGCAGGGCCTTGAAGCCGTGCTTGCCAAGGAACATGGCAGGCAGGTGACGCTGGAACTGGGTGCCGCCGGTGAAGGGCTTCTGGGCGTAGGAGGCGAACTTCAGCAGGCTGTGGAACATCTTGCGGTTCTTCATCACAGCAGCCATCAGGGTGCCTTCCACACCACCGCCCTGCTCGTCGGTCAGGCGGGAGCGGATCTCGCGGATCAAGCGGGGCAGGTCGATGCCGCCGGCGCAGACGTTCTTGCAGGATTCGCAGCCCACGCAGTTCTGGCACAGCACCTTAGCCTTGTCCTTACCATGGAAGAAGTAGGTCAGGATCAGGCCGATGGCGCCGATGTAGATGTAGCCCATCTTGTGGCCGCCCACCAGACGGAACACGGGGCAGACGTTGGCGCAGGCGCCGCAGCGCACGCAGCGGAAGATCTGGGAGAACAGCGGATCACGGGCGATCTCGGTACGGCCGTTGTCCAGGAAGACCACATGCATGACCTTCTTGTTGTCCTCACAGGCGCCGCATTCGCCGGCACCGGCCATGAAGGTGGCGTAGGCGGTCAGGCGCTGGGCCGTAGCGTTACGGGGCAGCACCTGCAGAGCGGTCAGGGCCACTTCCAGGTTGGGGATCAGCTTGTCCAGGCCGGCGATGGCCACATGGACGCGCGGCAGGGTGGTGACCATACGGGCGTTGCCTTCGTTGGTCACGGTGCTGACGGCACCCATTTCGGCCACGGCGAAGTTGCAGCCGGAGATGCCCATGTCGCCGTTGATGAACTTGCGGCGCAGCTGCACGCGGGCCACCTTCACCAGGCGCTGGATGTCTTCGGCATCCTGCTTGACACCGGTCTCCTTGGTGAAGTCGTCAGCCACCTGATAGCGGGACAGGTGGATGGCGGGCATGACCATGTGCGAGGGACCTTCGTGGCGCAGCTGGATGATCCATTCACCGAGGTCGGTCTCGTCCACGATGAACCCTTCCTTTTCCAGGTAGGGGTTCAGCTGAATTTCTTCAGCGGTCATGGACTTGGACTTGATGATGCGCTTGACGTTGTTCTCGCGGGCGATGCTGGCGATGATGCGGTTGGCATCTTCGGCGGTGGCGGCGCGGTGCACATGCACGCCGCGTTCTTCAGCCACACGGCGGAACTGTTCGTACAGTTCTTCCATGTGCTTGCAGGCGTCGTCCTTGGCGTCGGCGATCTGTTTGATCAGGCCGCGTTCGTCCACTTCCTTGAACACAGCTTCACGGTTGGCGCGGTAGGCCACGGCAAAAGTGTCGAGGGTACGGCGCAGGAAGCTGTCCTCAAGGGCGGAATCAATATCCTTGCGGTAATCCGAAAGGGTTTTGGGTGCGGTGTGGCTCATGGCTTAGTCCTCCAGAAGAATGATATGCAATTCCAGCGGGCCATGAACGCCCACGGCGGCCACGCGCTCGATATCGGCGGTACGGCTGGGGCCGGTGATCAGGGTCGTGTAGTTGCCGCCCTTGGGATTGGCCATGAGCAGCTCACGCATGCGACCGGCGATCTCGGGCAGGGTGCGCACCAGCTTGGACTTGGCCAGCACCAGCACGTGGATCTCGCTGATCATACCGGCCAGACGGGCATCTTCGTTGTCGGTGTTCACCAGGCAGGTGGCACTGGAAGACACGCCCATCTCGGCGAAGGTCAGACCCACGTCGATACCGGCCAGATGGTTGCGCAGACCTTCACGGATGCACAGGAAGCCCTTTTCCTTACAGGCGGCTTCCAGGGTGGCGAAGTCTTCATCGTTCAGGACAGGGGCGGCCACGATACGCTGCACGCGGGTGGGCACACCGTTGGGGCCGTTGGGGCCCTTTTCCACATCCTCGTCCGCCATCAGTTCGCACGGGGCTTTGTTTTCGCACACGTCCACCACGTACTGCAGCGCGGCGGCCATGTTGGGCAGCTCCTGCACCACGGCGTTGACGGCCGTGGCTTTGGCGGTGAAGTCCTGAACAAGATCCTGGATTTCTTCAGGGGCCATTGATGTCTCCTTATAATGAATGCCGCACCCTATTTGAGGGTCTCGGCATAGATCTGGATAGTATGCTTGACCTGCACGGGGTCATTGTTGTGCGAGAGCACGTCTTCCAGCTGCATCATGCAGGCGGGGCAGCCGGCGGCCACCACATGGGCGCCCGTGGCCACCACGTTGTCACGCTTGCGCTGGCCGATGACACGCGACAGGTCGTAGTGGAAGAGGTTGAAGGAACCGCCGCAACCGCAGCAACGGTCGGCTTCTTTCATCTCCACCAGCTTGTAGTTGGGGTTGGTCTTGATGATGGTGCGCGGTTCCTCGGAGAGGCCCAGGGCCTTCTTGAGGTGGCAGGAGTCGTGATAGGTCACGGTCTTGGCGCCGGGCAGGCTTTCCACGGCTTCGACCTTGAGCACCTTCACCAGGAATTCGTTGATGTCCATGGTGATGGCGGCCAGGGCCTCGGCCTGATGCTGTTCCACGCTGCCCAGGCGGGCGGCGTAGCGGGGCCACAGTTCCTTGATGGTGGAGGTACAGGAGGAACAGGCGGTCAGCACGTAGTCGAAGCTGCTTTCGCCAAAGGCGGCCAGGCTCTTGGCCATCTGCTTCACCATGCCTTCGGCGTCGCCGGAGGACAGGGCCGGGATACCGCAGCAGGCGAAGCTGCTGGGCATGTAGATGGCCACGTTATGGTGGTGCAGCACCTTGATGCAGGCTTCGGACACATCCACGTACAGCTTGTCGCCCATGCAGCCGGGGAAGAAGGCCACCTTCAGACCGCCCATGACGCGGGGCTCGTCCAGGTTGCCGTAGATGGCGTGCAGGGGCTTGAGGGCCAGGGAACGGATGTGGCGGTCGCCCAGCATGAAGTTGAGCATGGGAGCACAGGCCGTGTTCTGGGTGTCCTTGTTGCTGCGGAAGATGACGCGCTGCATGGGCGCGCCCACCCGCATGGCAAAGTTGAACAGGCCGGGGTACGGCAGCAGGGCACGGAACACCATCTTTTTGACCGGGTGCAGGCCAAGATAGGTGTTCACGATCTCGCGAGCCTCCATGAAGATGTCCATGATCTTCACACCGGAGGGGCAGTTGGCCTCACAGGAGCCGCACAGCAGGCAGCGGCCCAGCTTGTCGGCCACGGCCTCGGGATCGGCGATCATTTCGTGGGCCAGATTGTCCACCAGGGCCAGCTTGCCGCGGGCCACGTCGGCTTCCATCATGGTGGCGCCGAACATGGGGCAGACAGCCTGGCACATGCCGCACTTCATGCAGGCGATGATGCGGTCGTCAAGCGTCATCAGACGCTTTGCCAGTTTCTTCAGGTCGCTCATGGCGTGTCTCCCTAAATGCCCACCAGCTTGGTGGGATTGAGCAGACCCTTGGGATCCAGAGCGCGGCGCAGGCGCTGCGAGAAGAGGATGGTGCCGCGGGAGGTTTCCTTTTCCATCCACTTGGACTTGGCGGTGCCGATGCCGTGTTCACCGGACAGGGTACCGTGCAGGCTGATGGCCACATCGAACATTTCGTCGACGGCGGCTTCCACGCGGGCGAATTCTTCCTTGTCGCGCTTGTCGCACAGGAAGGTGGGATGCAGGTTGCCGTCACCGGCATGACCGAAGGTGCCCACTTCGACATTGTACTTCTTGGCGATGTCGTTGACGGCCTTCATCATGGCAGGGATCTGGGAGCGCGGCACGGTGGCGTCTTCCAGCACGGTGGTGGGCTTGCAGCGGGCCAGCACGGGCAGGGCCTGGCGGCGGGCTTCCCACAGCTTGAACTTTTCGGCAGCGTCCTTGGCCACATGCACGGCCACGGCACCGGTCTGCTGCAGCACGCGTTCCACGACCACGGCTTCGTCAGCCACCTGGGCGGGATGGCCGTCCACTTCGATGAGGAGGATGGCCTGCGCGTCGCGGGGAAGGCCGATCTTCACGTCGTCCTCGACGAGGTTGATGGTCATGTTGTCCATGAATTCCAGCGTACAGGGCAGGATGTGGGCGGCGATGATGCGGGCCACGGCTTCGGAAGCCTTCTGCACGTTGTCGAACACGGCCATCATGGCCTTGGAGGCTTGCGGCGGGGGCACGAGTTTGAGGATGGCGCGGCTGATCATGCCGAGGGTGCCTTCGGAACCCACGAGCAGGCCGCCGAGGTTGTAGCCGGTCGCGCACTTGACGGTGCGGGAGCCGCTTTTCACCAGCTCGCCGGTGTGGTCATAGAATTCGAGGCCCATGACGTAATCTTTGGTGACGCCGTATTTCAGGCCGCGCAGGCCGCCGGCGTTTTCCGCGATGTTGCCGCCGATGGTGGAGACGGCCTGAGAACCCGGATCCGGGGGATAGAAGAGGCCCTTGGAAGCCACGGCGGCGGCGAACTGGGCCGTCACAACGCCGGGCTCGACGATGGCGAAGAGGTCTTCTTCATTGATCTCGATGATCTTGTTCAGTCCTTGCGTCAGGATGACCACGGATTTGTCGGCGTCGGGCACGGTCCCGCCGCTGAGGTTGGTCCCCGCGCCGCGGATGGTCATGGGCAGGCCGTTGGCGTAGCAGCGCTCAATGAGGGCGCCGAGCTGTTCGGTGGAGGTGGGGCGCAGGACAAGGCCGGGAACGACCGAGGGCAGCACGGCGGCATCATAGGCGTAGCTCTGCCTGTCCGCTTCGCTGGTGAAGACGTTCTCTTTGCCGATGAGGTTTTCGAATTCCTTGACGAGGGATGCGCTGGGCATGATTTCCTCCGGATCAAATGGTGAGGGGGCTGTATGTGAGGGACCGCGAGGCCCGGATACAGTTCGCACAGGAAAGACGGGGTTCTGGCGACAGCAGCTCCCGGCTGCCTCATAAGGCTCCACCGGATGTTGAAAATGGAATCCGGCGTGATATTCACCATTACTGTATGTCTGGGGGAAGGTCAAATAGTGAAGGGTTTCACGCGTAGGTTTTATCCTGTTACCGTCCCTCGTTAGGGCCGCTTGACCCCTCGCTTTCCGGCCCGTAAGACAGAAGGAAAAACGGCCCGCGCGTTCTTTTATGGCAGCCGGGCCTTCGGGAGGTTTTCATATGTTCGCACCGCTTCCCTCTCCGGCGGAAATGTCCGGCTGGGATCGGGCCGCCATTGATTTGGGCTTGCCCGAACTGTTGCTGATGGAAAACGCCTCCCGCGAGGCCCTGCATGTGCTTTCGGCTGAAACAGGCCAGATGTCGGGCAAGCGCGTCCTGTTGTTCATGGGCGGCGGCAACAACGGCGGGGACGCCGCTTGTCTTGCCCGGCATCTGCACGACGGAGGCGCCGAGGTGCTTGTGCTGCATACCCGGCCTTTGGGGGCCTACCGGGGCGTGACGGGACAGCATGTGCGGCTGGCCCGGCGTTGCGGCGTGGCGTTTGCCCCGGCTGCGGGCTGGCCCGAAAAATACCGCAATACGCCGTGGGATGTGTATGCCGACGCTTCCGTCTGCGAGCGGGGCGGCCCGGACATCGTCGTGGACGGGATACTCGGCACGGGCTTTTCCGGCAGCCTCAGGCCGCTGGAGCTTGGGCTGGTGGCCCGGATCAACGCGCTGGCGCAACGGGCCTTCATTTTTTCTCTGGATATCCCGTCCGGCCTTTCCGGATTGACCGGGCGTCCGTGCCCCGTCGCCGTGCGCGCCCACGCCACCGTGACCTTCGAGGCGGCGAAGCCCGGCCTTGTCCTGCCGGAAGCCGCGCCGTACACGGGCAGGCTGCACATCCGGCCCATCGGCATTCCGGCCGTGGTGCGGAGGGAGCATCCCGCTTCCTATCAGATGATCACGAAAGCCATTGCCGGAGCTTTTCCGGAAGCCGCTCCGGGGTGGCACAAGGGGACCGCCGGGGCCATTTTGATCGTGGGCGGTTCGGAAGGGCTTACGGGCGCGCCGCATCTGGCCGCCCGGGCCGCCTTGCGTGCCGGAGGCGGGCTGATCAGCGTCGCCGCTCCGCACGGCTTGTGCCGGGACATCAAGGCGGACTGCCCGGACATCATGACCCGTGCCCTCGGCCCTGCGGGGAACGTGCGGTGGAGCCCGGCATTGCTTGAGGAGCTTCTGCCGTTCCTGCGCCAGTGCGGGGCGATGGCGCTGGGGCCGGGCATCGGGCGCGAGCCGGAAACGGCGGCATTCGTGCAGGCCCTGTTGATGTGCCCCTCGCGCCCGTCCGCCGTGGTGGACGCGGACGCGCTGCACGCGCTCGCCATGCATCCCGAGGCGTTGTCTTCCCTGCGGGCCTGTGACGTGCTGACCCCGCATCCCGGCGAGGCCGCAACCCTGCTGCATACGACGCCCGCGCTGGTGCAGGCGGACCGCTTCGCGGCGCTGGCGGGGCTACGGCGTCTGGCCCCTTCCGTGTGGATTCTCAAGGGCGCGGGGACGCTCATCGGCACGGAGGGCCAGCCCGTGACCATCGCCCCCTACGCGGAGCCCAATCTGGCTGTGGGAGGCTCAGGGGATGTCCTTTCCGGTTGCCTCGGCACGCTGATGGCGCAGACCGCCGCGCATCCTTCCGAGGGCTGCGAAAGCTCCAGTTTTCTTGCCGCGTGCATGGGCGTCCACCTCCACGCGCGGGCGGGCAGGCTGCTGCGTGAGGCCTTCCCCCAGCGCGGCAACTCGGCGACGGATATTGCGGAGATGCTGCCCCGGGCGCGGATCAGGGAGGCGGCGGGCGATGGCGCGTAAGCTGTTTTGTGATCTGTGCCCGCTTACATACGAGCTTTCGCGCTGGAAGGGCATTGCGTTCCGGCATTTGCAGGATTTGCGCTGCTCCAGCCCCTTTGCCCGGTCGCGGCGGGAAGAGCCGCTTCCGGTACTGGCATATCGCCATGCCTCGCTCATCCGGCGGCGGCTCGGCAACGTGAACATGCGGCTCCAGGAAAACAAGGCC
>ERZ827520.2540-NODE-2540-length-16727-cov-12.364623_pt1 | contig 16727 bp, 8 predicted proteins | sample MGYA00519581_ERZ827520 | MGnify/ENA primary metagenome ERZ827520 (study PRJEB31778, sample SAMEA3449339) | human gut metagenome | biome: human gut; feature: human-associated habitat; material: faeces | place: United Kingdom | collected 2010/2012 ...
TTGCCTTAAATACCTCATGGAACTGGTTAAACGGGATTACAAGGTAGATGATATGGGATTAAATTTGATTATAGGGAAAGGAGAAGAAGCGGTTTAATTGTGTCATACTGCTAAAGAATGACATACTAAAACTATTTTATCTCCCGTTAATTCTTTACATTTGCCACAAAATTATAGCGATTATGACAGAATGCAAGGATGAACACATATTAAATTCCATTGATTACCCGGAGGATTTGCGCAAGTTGTCCCCCGATAAATTGGGAGAGGTATGTGCAGAGTTGCGTCAATATATAATAGATGTACTATCGGAGAATCCGGGACATTTAGGGGCAAGTCTCGGTACAGTAGAGCTGACGGTTGCACTACACTATGTTTTTAATACTCCCTATGATCGTATTGTATGGGATGTGGGGCATCAGGCGTATGGTCATAAAATACTGACTGGACGTCGAGAGGCTTTTCATACGCTCCGAAAATTTAAAGGAATCAGTGGATTTCCTAATCCTCTGGAAAGCCCTTATGACGCATTTGTTGCCGGACATGCTTCAAATTCCATTTCGGCGGCTATGGGTATGTCGGTCGCTTCTGCGCTGAAAGGGGAAAAAGACAGGCATGTAATAGCTGTGATCGGTGATGGAGCTATGACGGGTGGTTTGGCATTTGAAGGTCTGAATAATGCGTCGGCTAATCCAAACAACCTGCTTATCATTCTTAATGATAATGACATGGCTATAGATCACGCAGTCGGTGGATTGAGCCAGTATCTAGTGGATATCACAACCAGCCAGGCATATAATAAAATGCGTTATGATGTGTACCGCGGATTGCGGAAGATGAAACTGATCAATAATGACCGTCGGGGAAATATCCTTCGTTTTAACAATAGTCTGAAAGCATTGCTTACTCAACAACATAATCTGTTTGAGGGATTCAGCATCCGTTACTTTGGTCCGATCGACGGGCATGATGTCGGTTATATGATCAAGGTTCTGAATGATATAAAGGATATGGAAGGTCCGAAACTATTACATATCAAAACTAAAAAAGGCAAAGGATTCAAGCCTGCTGAAAAGTCGGCAACGGAATGGCATGCACCAGGGCTGTTCAATAAAGAAACAGGAGAACGGATCATTGTCCATAAGTTGAACGAACCCCAACTTTATCAGGATGTTTTCGGACATACCCTTGTCGAGCTGGCCGAACAGGACGAACGGATCGTGGGAGTCACTCCTGCTATGCCGACAGGTTGTTCTATGACTTATATGATGAAAGCGTTTCCGAAACGGGCGTTTGATGTCGGGATTGCCGAAGGGCATTCGGTAACTTTCTCTGCCGGACTTGCCAAAGAGGGAGTGATCCCATTCTGCAATGTCTACTCTTCTTTCATGCAGCGGGCATACGATATGGTGATACACGATGTTGCACTTCAGAATCTTCATATGGTAATCTGTCTGGACCGTGCCGGTCTAGTAGGCGAAGACGGGGCGACCCATCACGGGGTGTTCGACCTCGCTTATCTGCGTCCAGTCCCGAACTTGGTTATTTCATCTCCTTTGAACGAACTGGATTTGAGGAATTTGATGTACACCGGGTATAAGGAATGTAACGGCCCTTTTGTGATCCGTTATCCACGCGGTAAGGGAGAGATGGCAGATTGGAGGAATGAGATGCGTATCCTTCCGATCGGGAAAGGCAAGAAACTTCGTGATGGGGATGATATTGCGATCTTGTCACTTGGACCTATTGGCAACGAAGTGATAAAGGCCATAAAGGAGGTTGAAAGTGATGGTATATCGATTGCCCATTATGATATGATTTTTTTAAAACCGATGGATGAAGAACTGCTGCATGAAGTCGGTAAGAGGTTCAGCCGTGTCATCACTGTTGAAAACGGCGTAATCAAAGGTGGACTGGGCAGTGCTGTTTTGGAATTTATGGCTGATAACGGATATGCTCCTCAGGTAAAACGGATTGGTGTGCCGGATGAGTTTGTCGAACATGGATCGATTCCCGAACTGTATAAGCTGTGTGGTATGGATGCCAAAAGTATTGCAGGAGAAATAAAAAAGATGGTTATCAGAGGATAATATATCCTTATAATTAATCTATTATATAAAATGAAAATTATTATAGCCGGAGCCGGTGAAGTAGGAACCCACCTGGCAAAAATGTTATCACAGGAGAAGCAGGATATTATCCTGATGGATCCGAATGAGGAACGTTTGAATTTCACGAATTCAAGCATGGAGATCCTTCCTATGGTGGGTAATCCGACATCCATTCGGGACCTGGAAGAAGCCGGTATCAGAAAGGCCGACCTGTTTGTCAGTGTCACGCCGGAAGAAACGACCAATGTGGCAGCCAGCATTCTGGCTTCTAAATTAGGAGCACATAAGACGTTGGCGCGTATCAACAATTACGAATATTTGCTCCCTAAAAACAAGGAACTGTTTGAAAAAATGGGGATCGATTCCATGATTTACCCGGAAATGCTGGCAGCCAAAGAAATTGTCACGGCTGTCAGACGCCCGTGGACTCGGCAATACTGGGAGTTGTTCGGAGGTGCTCTGATTCTGATCGGTGTAAAGGTGCGCGATAATTCCCGACTTGTGAACAAACATCTGTCCGAATTACTGAACGAACAGAAACTCTATCATATCGTTGCCATCAAACGGCAGAACGAGACCATTATTCCCCGTGGTACGGATCGTATAGAATCGGGAGATATCGTTTTTTTTACAACGACTAAAAGCCATATCGAAGACGTCCGGTTGCATGCGGGCAAGCGAGACCCCGAAGTAAAGAAAGTCATTATTATGGGAGGAAGCCGTATTGCGATCCGTACCTGCCAGTACCTTCCGAACAATATCCGTGTAAAAGTAATCGAGACTAACAAAGAAAAGAGTCACCGTATAGCTGAGGTTGTCCCTGGAAATGTCTTGATCATCAATGGAGACGGACGCGATACCGATCTGTTGATGCAGGAAGGGATCAAAGATGCACAGGCATTTATCGCACTGACGGATAATTCGAGTACGAACATCTTGGCTTGTCTGGCTGCTAAACGCGCCGGAGTATTCAAGACTATCGCCAAGATCGAAAATATCGACTACATACCTTTAGCGGAGAGCATGGACATCGGCTCGGTTATCAATAAGAAACTGATTGCTGCCAGCCATATCTACCAATTCCTGTTGGATGCAGACGTGTCGAACGTGAAGTGTTTAACTTTTGCCAATGCAGATGTGGCGGAACTTGTTGCTCGTCCCGATTCGAAAATTACCCGTAAGCAGGTAAAAGATCTGAATCTTCCGAAAGATTTGACGTTGGGCGGATTGATTCGTGACGGTGAGCCTATGATGATCAAGGGTGATACACATATCCAAGCTTATGACCACGTTGTGGTGTTCTGTTTGGATACGGCTATGCGTAAATTGGAGGACTACTTTAATTAATTGTCAATGGACAACTCAGGGTTGTCTCTTTTCTCTGTTCAATGTGTCAATTGTTAATAGCATATTATGCTGAACATTCGTTTTATAATTAAGATGTTAGGGATGATGTTCATCCTTGAGACGTTGTTTATGCTGGCTGCAACGGCAGTCGCTTTCTTATATGAAGGAAATGACTTCTATCCGCTTCTTCAGTCGAGTGGTATCATGTTCGGAACGGGAGTCCTTTTTATGCTGATCGGACTACGAGCCAATGAACATACGGCCGGGCGCAGGGAAGGGATGCTGACTGTTACATTGACTTGGGCTCTTTTCTCCCTTTTGGGGATGTTACCATTCTATTTAGGTGGCTATATAGATAATGTGACGGATGCTTATTTCGAAACGATGTCCGGTTTTACGACGACAGGCTCTACCATATTGACCGATATCGAAGCACTTCCGCACGGGATATTGTTTTGGCGGAGCCTTACGCAATGGCAGGGCGGTATTGGAATGATCGTGTTTACCGTAGCGCTGATGCCTATTATCGGAGGTGGGGCTACCCAGATGTTCAATGCCGAGACTCCGGGTATCACGCACGAACGTTTCCGTCCGCGTGTTACCCAGGTGGCCAAGCGCCTGTGGGGAGTTTATTTGTTCCTGACCATTATCCTTATTGGTCTTTTATGGGCGGGTCCAATGGACTTGTATGACGCTGTCAATCATGCGCTCACTTGTATTTCTACAGGTGGCTATTCTACGAAAAATGCCAGTATCGCTTACTGGGACTCTGCCTATATCGAATATATAATTACGATTTTTATGTTTATCGGTGCGACCAATATTACTTTGATATATTTCTTTTTTAACGGTAGGCCCAAGAAGTTATTTGCGGATGAAGAAACACGCTGGTTTTTCTGGTTCGTACTGATTATTACGGCAATATCGACAGTCTGGATCATGTATAAAGGAATTGTGGACGATTTTGGTACAGCTTTTAGGCAAACGGTATTCCAGGTCGTGACATTGGTGTCTACATGTGGGTTTGCAACGGTCGATTATATTCCGTGGGGACCGTTTTTCTGGCTGTTAGCGCTAGTTCTGATGGTGGTATGTGGTTGTGCTGGCTCTACTTGTGGAGGTTTGAAAATGGGCCGTTTTGTGATTTTGACCAAGAACCTCTTTAATGAATTTAAGAAGCAGACGCATCCACATGCCATTATTCCGGTGCGAATGAACGGGCATGCTGTTTCTGGTGATATCGTCCACCGGGTATTGGCGTTCGCTTTTGCCTATATTGCTTTAATATTTGTCAGCTGTATGGTGCTGATGATCGATGGGGTAGGATTTGAGGAGACTATCGGGGCTACTATCTCTTCGATCAGTAACGTTGGACCGGGACTTGGTAGTCTGGGACCGGTCGGAAACTATGCTGATGTCCCGGCGGTATCGAAGTGGTTCTTGTCTTTTCTGATGATGGTCGGACGTTTGGAGATCTTTACGGTGTTGACAATCTTGTTGCCGGGGTTTTGGAAACAATAATACCAAAAAAGATAGTTCGGATATACGCTTTTGCCTAATTTTGCGTTATAATAGGTGCGAATCATAAAGACGTAAGATACATGATAGAATATATCAAGGGAGAGATAGTAGAACTGACACCGGCCAGGATGATCTTGGAATGTGCCGGAATCGGTTATGAACTGAATATCTCCTTGAATACATATACTTTTTATAATGGGAAACCGACCGGGAAGATTTACGTGTACGAAGTAATACGTGAAGATGCCCATTTGCTTTTTGGCTTTGCAGGAAAAGATGAGCGCGAACTGTTTCTGATGTTGACTTCCGTGTCGGGAGTCGGTCCCAATACTGCTCGGATGATCCTTTCTTCCCTGTCACCATCTGAATTGATCCGGGTGATTGCCGATAAGAACGAAACAGCTCTGACGTCAGTCAAAGGAATCGGATTGAAAACAGCTCAACGTATTCTAGTTGATCTCAAAAACAAGGTAAAGCCGATAGAGGGAATGACAGTGACAGGTGGCTCCTCTTCTGTCGCTGCCAGTGGTGCTGTCACAGAAGAAGCAGTGGCGGCATTGGTTATGCTTGGATTCCAGAAGGCCGCTTCGCAAAAGGCGGTTAACTCGATATTGAAAGGTTCGCCTGCACTGGCTGTCGAGCAGGTCATTAAAACAGCCCTAAGAATGCTTTAAGCAATGGATAATTGGCAATTGGCAATTTAGGAGAATTTGGAATTGTCGGTTGTCATTGTCTGTTGTCAATTGTCAATTAACATGAGAAAGACACTGAAATTTATACTCTGGATAACAATTCTACTGTTTGGTGCAGGTCTGTATTCTATGAATACGGATTTTCTGGCCTATGAGATGTCGTTGCCGGATACTGAACAGCCGGTCGTTCCGGATGATACGGTGCCGAAGGTGCGCACCCGCTTTCCGGTAGCCAAGACGGTCCCTGAAGAATATCAGGATCTTACCAAGCAGTCACCTGCTGACTTGAAGACGCCGGATAACGTGAAATCAGTGGTCGAATATGATATCAGAACCGGGACATATGTGGTCCGTACCAAGTTAGGTGATGCCGATCTGACTACTCCTATTTCGTTGACCCCTGAGGAATACCAGGATTATAGTTTCCAAAAATCCGTTCAATCCTACTATCGCCAGAAAAACGAGGAAGAATTTCAAAAGGCGGCTAATAAGCAGTTCAATTTAGCTGATATGCAGTTCAATATCGGTGCGGCGGAACGTATCTTTGGGCCGGGCGGTGTCCGGGTGAAAACGCAAGGTTCGGCTGAAGTGGAGCTAGGCTTGAAGCAGAATAAAACCAAAAATCCCTCTTTGCCGGAACGTGCTCGTAACCGTACCTTCTTTAATTTCGATGAGAATGTTCAATTGAATGTACAGGCATCGGTTGGCAGCAAAGTGAATTTCGATATGAACTATAATACCGAAACCTCTTTTGATTTCGACTCCAAAAAACTGAAATTAGCTTATACCGGGGAGGAAGATGAAATTATCAAGTCGCTGGAAGCCGGAAATGTAAGTATGACAACCAGTAACTCCCTAATCAACGGAGGAGCAGCCCTGTTCGGTATGAAAGCGGATCTCCAGTTCGGGAAGTTGCGAGTCAATGCGTTGTTTGCACAGCAGGAGTCGGAATCGAAAACGGTCAGTTCTAAAGGGAGCGTGCAGACAAAACCTTTCGAATTGACGATTGACCAGTATGACGAGAATCGTCACTTTTTCCTGTCACACTATTTTCGCGACCGCTATGATGAGGCGGTGAAGAACCTGAATACGATTTCCTCTCCCGTCACGATCAGCAAGGTGGAAGTTTGGGTGACAAACAAACGGGCTACTTATGACCAGGCGCGTAACGTGGTCGCTTTTGCCGATCTGGCCGAGCATGATAATATTTCGAATACGACGGTCGTTTCTCCTTCGGGGGCGCTGTCTATCCCCTATAATAATACGAATACATTATATAATACCCTTAACCAGCAATTTATCGGTGCTCGTGATATCAGCACGGTAAATCAGGCGTTGGGAGGAACTTTTGTTAACGGTACGGAGTATGAAGAAGTGGAAAGCGCTCGTTTGCTGGATGCGTCCGAATATACGGTCAATACGAAGTTGGGGTATATCTCGCTGAAAACACAGTTGCAGGCAGATGAGGTATTGGCTGTCGCTTACAATTATACTTATTCGGATGGAAAGACTTATCAGGTTGGCGAGTTCTCGACTGACAACCCTTCATCGGCTGCCTCTTGCCTGTATGTGAAGTTGTTGAAAGGAATTACCATGTCGCCTGATATGCCTTTTTGGGACCTGATGATGAAAAATATCTATTCATTAGGAGCTTACTCTGTCCAAAAAGAGAAGTTCAAGTTGAATATCATGTATCAAAGCGATACAACCGGTACGTATGTCAACTATTTGCCGGAAGGGGCGATTGCCAACCAAATCTTGTTACGAGTGCTGAACCTAGATAGCTATGATTCCAATAATCAGCCGCATCCGGATGGTATATACGACTTTATTGAAGGTGTGACCGTCCTTGCCGATAATGGGAAAATTATTTTTCCAAGTGTGGAACCATTCGGCTCCTATCTGCGTAAAAAGATTAACAATGATGCGATTGCTGACAAATATGTATTCCAGGAACTCTACGACTCGACATTGACTGTCGCCAGACAGATTGCTGAAAAGAATAAGTTCAAACTGGAGGGGGAATACAAAGCCTCTTCGGGTGCCGAGATACAGTTGGGAGCTTCCAACGTAGCGCGAGGTTCAGTGAAAGTAACGGCTGGCGGAGCGATATTAACCGAGAATGTAGATTATACTGTTGACTATACTTCCGGCGTGGTAACGATCCTGAACGAAAGTATTATTTCTGCAGGCACGCCGGTCAGTGTCTCGCTGGAAAACCAGACAGCCTATAACATGCAGCGTAAGACCATGATGGGATTGGACTTGAACTATCAGTTCAACCCGAATCTGATGGTAGGCGCTACCATCATGCACATGTCCGAAATGCCGTTGACCACCAAGACGACGATGGGCGACGAAGCGATAAAGAATACGCTCTGGGGTGTCAATATGGCTTATAAGGGCGAGAGTCAGTGGCTTACCAATATGTTCGACAAGCTGCCGTTGCTGAACCTAAGCAAACCCAGCCAGATATCTTTTAATGCGGAGTTCGCTCATTTGATTGCCGGGCATTACGAAAACAAGAACACGGGGGGATATTCGTATCTGGATGACTTCGAGTCGACACAGAGCAATTTCGACCTCTCCGACCCTTATCCCTGGCAGTTGTCCAGTGTGCCTTATGACGATGGTACGCCCCAATTGTTCCCGGAAGCCGGGCTGACCAATAATATCGATTACGGGAAAAGTCGTGCTTTGCTTGCTTGGTACACGATCGACGGATTGTTCACGCGTAAAAATTCTTCTTTGCGTCCGAAATATATTACGACAAAAGATTTGTCCAACCATTATGTCCGTGCTATCGAGACGAGAGAGTTGTTCCCGCAACGGCAGCAAAGCATGAGTGAAAGTAATACGTTGACAGTTCTGAACATGGCTTACTATCCGCAGGAACGCGGACCGTATAACTTGGATGCCGATAATATTAATCCTGACGGAACATTGCAAAACCCGGAAAAGCGTTTCGGTGGAATGATGCGAAAGATAGACCAGAGTGACTTTGAGACGGCGAATGTCGAATATATCGAATTTTGGATGCTCGATCCGTTCATTTATGATCGTCAGACAACAGGGGGGGATCTGTATTTTAATTTGGGTGAGATATCGGAAGACATATTGAAGGATGAAAAGAAGTTCTTCGAAAACGGATTGCCAATCGATGGCGATACCTCTAAGGTCGATTATACTGTTTGGGGTAAGGTTCCAAAACAGCAGAGTACAGTTTATGCCTTCGACAATACGGCAGGTGCACGTCTGTTACAGGATGTCGGCCTGAACGGTTTATCCTCGGATGAAGAAAAGGAATATCCGGCTTACCAGGATTATCTGAATAAATTACGCCAGAAATTGAATGCGGTAACCCTAACCGAGATGGAGAACGATCCGTTACAGCTGTCCCCTTTCTTTGATCCGGCCGGTGACAAGTTCCACTATTTTCGTGGTTCGGACTATGATTCTCAGGAGGTGGATATCTTAACACGTTACAAACGCTATAATGGAACGGAAGGAAACTCGAAAGATATCAACGATTCGGGCGAGCGCTACAGCACTTCTTCCAAGACCGTGCCTGATGTAGAAGACATCAATCAGGACAATACTCTGAATAAAAATGAAAAATATTTCGAATACAAAGTCAGGATAACTCCGCAGGATACGGTTGTCGGTGAAAACTTCATTGCGGATAAACGTACTTCATCAGTAAGATTGGCGGATGGTACGACAGAATCCGTTACCTGGTATCAATTTAAGATTCCGGTAAAACAATATCAGCGTCGTGTGGGGGCAATCAATGATTTCAAGACGATTCGTTTCATGCGTATGTATATGACAGGATTTAAGGAATCGGTCGTGTTGCGCTTCGGTACTCTGCAATTGGTACGCGGAGAATGGCGATCCTACGAGCAGGATTTGTCCGATCCGAAGATGCCGCCCGCAGTGAAGGGTAAATTGGAAGTCTCGACTGTCAATATCGAGGAAAACAGTGACAGGGATCCGGTCAGCTATACATTGCCCCCGGGCGTCAGCCGTGTACTGGATCCAAGCCAGCCTCAGATTCGTCAGGAGAACGAACAGGCGCTTTCTTTAAAGATAACGGACCTTGCCGCTCAAGATGCACGTGCCGTGTATAAGAATACGAATTATGATTTGCGGCAGTATAAGCGCTTGCAACTGTTTACACATGCCGAGGCTCCGAAATTGGATGTAAACGATCTTGCAGATGGCGATCTCGCTGTTTTTATCCGCCTGGGATCGGACTATAAGAATAACTATTACGAATATGAAGTACCGTTGAAGTTGACTCCGCACGGGGAGTATAACTATAACAATTCGGAACACCAGAAAATCGTTTGGCCGGCAGAAAACATGTTGAATTTCCGTTTGGAGATTCTGACGGACCTGAAACTGGAGCGTAACCGGGAAAAACGATCCGGTACGAATGGAGTGTCTTTCCAGACTGTCTATTCTGGTAGGGATCCGGACAACGATGGCAATACGATCCGTGTCAAAGGTAATCCGAGTCTTTCCGAAGTGAAGACAGTCATGATCGGTGTGCGTAACGTGCGTAATAAGTTGAAGAGCGGGGAAGTTTGGGTGAACGAATTGCGCCTGACCGACTTCAATGAAGAAGGTGGATGGGCGGCCAATGCGAATTTGAATGTTGCGCTTTCCGACTTGGGAACGGTGAATGTGGGCGGACGTATCGAAACGGCTGGTTTCGGTGCTCTCGACCAGTCGTTGAACGAACGCCGGATGGAAGACTTCAAACAGTATAACGTGGCGACCTCTATCGAATTGGGTAAGCTGTTCCCGGAAAAGGCGCAAGTCAGTATCCCGTTCTATTATGCTTATTCGAAGGAAACATATGATCCGAAATACAATCCGCTGGATCAGGATGTCAAGTTGAAGGATGCTATCGACAAGGCGGAAACGAAAGCCGAGAAGGACTCGATTCGTAATTATTCTCAAGATAGGACGGTTATCAAGAGTGTTTCGTTTAATAATGTGCGTGTGAATATCAAGAGTAAGAACCCGATGCCTTACGATCCGGCAAACTTCACGCTCGGGTATTCGTACAGCATTAATGATAAGAAAAACCCGGAGACTGAATATGAAACGACAAAGGATTACCGTGCCAATTTCGCCTATAGCTATGTGCCTTATGTCAAGCCGATCAAGCCATTTGATAAGTTATTGAAGAAAAACAACGGCTATACGCGCTATGCCAAACAACTGGCGTTTAATGTGGCTCCGTCTATCAACTTCCAGACGGCCATGATGCGGAATTATTACGAAATAAAATTACGCGACCTGACAGGAGCGGCAACAGGTGTCCCCAACGATATACCAGTGACATTCAGCCAGAACTTCTATTGGGACCGTGCTTTCAGTTTGAACTGGGCTTTTACGAATAACCTGAACATAACGTTCAGTTCCGGTACGAATGCCCGTATCGAAGAACCGTATGTGCAGGTGAATAAGGAACTGAACCCGGACGGTTACCAGTTATGGAAAGATTCCGTGAAGAAGAGCATCGCTGACCTGGGAACCCCGATGAAGTATGACCAGCAGTTTATGGCGACCTGGCAGTTGCCGTTGCAGCTGATCCCGGTTCTGGATTGGACCAATGCTTCTTTGAGCTACAATGCTACTTACAACTGGGATCGTGGAGCGACGGTAAGCGAAGATATCGAGATGGGTAATACGATCAAGAACCAGCGTCAGTTCGATTTGCAGGCGAACTTGAACCTGTTATCTCTCTACAACAAAAACAAATATTTGAAGAAGATCAACCAGAAGTTTAACAATACCCGGACTACGGCTAAAAAAACGGAGAAGAAGAAAAAGCCGAAATTGGAAAAAGAAATTGTCTTGAGTCCGGACAGCACTACGGTTGTCGAGCATGGTATGTTTACGAAAAAGGTGCAAATCACGGCCAGAAGAACGGACGGGCGTGTCTACAAAGTCAAGTTCAAGCCGATCAACTTCGCACAGGTTAAGATTTTGAACCAAGACACGGTGCGCTTGAAGTTGACGATCATACCGGGACCGGCCCCTACTGAGGATTTTCTTTACAAGGCGGTTGAACACAGTGCCCGCTTTTTGATGATGGTGCGCCGTTTCAATATTCAGTTTACGAACTCTGCCGGTATGATGCTGCCCGGTTTCCGTCCGGAGATCGGTGATATCTTTGGCCAGGGACGTTCTTCATTCGGACTTTCCCCGGGGATCGGTTTTGCGTTCGGTGACGTGCGTCGTAGCTATATAGACGAGGCATATGAAAAAGGCTGGTTGATTACGGATACCGAGAGAGACGTGAATGCCGCAGTCATGACCAGTACGAAAAATCTGAATATACGGGCGAACCTCGAACCGATCACTGGATTGAAGATCGACTTGACGGCTCTTCGCAACGATACGCGTAATACGGAAATACAATTTATGTATGAAGGTATGCCGGAGATTATGGGGGGAAACTTTACCATGACGACAATCGCGCTGGGAAGCGCATTCGGAGGCAGTGGCAATGCTATGAATAACTATTCTTCGAAAGCCTTTGACAAGTTGTTGGCAAACCGCGAGATCATTGCCCAACGTATCGAAAGCAAGTATTCCGGCTTGAAATATCCGGATGTGGGCTTTATCCATGATAAAGGCTTGGGAGGAATGCCTTATAATCCGGGAACAGATAATGTGAACGGCGTCAACCGGAATTCGGCGGATGTCCTGATTCCTGCATTTCTGGCCGCTTATACCGGTAAGGACCCGAAGAAGGTAGGCTTGACGGCTTTCCCTTCGTTGAAGAGCATGTTGCCTAACTGGCGCGTTACTTACGACGGCTTGATCAAGATTCCGGCTGTCAAGAAATATTTCAAGAGCTTGACGTTGAGTCACCAGTACCGTTGTTCTTATTCGGTAGGTGCTTTCACATCCTTCTTGAATTGGGTGGATGCCGGGCAGGACGGACTGGGATATATCCAGTCGATTCTGAACGATAACCCGACACCATCGTCTCCTTATTCGATTTCGTCTGTCAGCCTTACCGAAGCGTTTAGTCCTTTGTTGGGTGCAGATGCGACGCTGTTGAATAACGTGACGGTTCGGGCGGACTATTCGACTACCCGCAATTTAAGCCTGAACACGACATCCTACCAATTGGTCGAAGCACTTTCCAAGAAAGTGACGATCGGTTTGGGTTACAAATATGCCGAGTTCAACAAGGTTTTGAAGATGAAGAAAACGCGTGATTTCAGCAATGACCTCACCGTTCGCCTCGATTTCTCGTTCAACAAGATGCAGTCGTTGATTCGTAAAATCGACACGCAACTGACGCAGGCTACTAGCGGTAACATCGCAAAGACAATCTCCTTCTCGGCTGATTACGGTTTGAGCCGTGCGTTGACGGTCCGTGCATTCTATGATATTCAGATCAATGAACCGTTGATATCGAGTGCATCTTATCCGACTTCAAACTCAAACTACGGTATCAGTTTGCGGTTCTCTCTTGCACAATAATCCAGTTTCTCTATCACTCTATCACACTTTGTTTTGCAAGCATTGACAAACATGGTGTGCAAGGAGTGATACATACCGGATTCCTGTATCACACTTGTATCACTACCTGCCGTTGAAACGGGTAGCCGGTATTGTTTACAAAAACGCAGGGAACCGTGCCGATATACATCTGTGTGGAGATAGTTTCATCAACATAAAGGTACTTTTTTACTAAAACAAGTAGGAAAAGAACGAAAAGCAAGCAGAAAAGTTTGGAAACATGCCCATCTTCTGCCTTTCTACACCCGGATGTTACCACTCTCCACACCCGGATGTCCGGAATGGCTACACCCGGATGTCCGGAACTCGTACTTCTTACCAATCAATCTTTTGAATACCTTTGCTTTGGAGGAAAGTATTCGCCTTGCTGAAGTGTTTGCAGCCGAAGAAACCATGGTCAGCAGAGCGTGGAGACGGATGCACGGTTGTCAGCACCAAGTGTTTATGGGTGTCGATAAGGGCGATCTTCTCTTTTGCATAACTTCCCCACAGCATGAATACCAGATTCTCACGTCCATCGCTCAATTTCTTTATCACTGCATCTGTAAAAGTTTCCCATCCCATATTCCGATGTGAGCCGGTTTCGTGAGCCCGTACAGTCAGGACCGAGTTCATAGGAAACACGCCTTGCTCTACCCAACGGTCCAGATTGCCGGATGTGGGGATCGGTTTGCCTAAGTCTTGGTGTATTTCTTTGAATATGTTGGCCAGTGATCCAGGAATGGGAACTCCTTGCGGGACGGAGAAGCAGACTCCGTAGTATTGCCCCGGATTGGGATAAGGGTCTTGTCCAAGTATAACAACCTTCACTTTCTCGAATGGACAGGCATTAAAAATATGGAAGATCTGGTGTCCGGGAGGAAGCACATGGGCGCTTCTGTATTCGTTCTTGACAAATGTGACCAACTGCTCAAAGTATGGTTTATCAAATTCTTCCTGAAGGCGTTTCCGCCAGCTTTCTTCTATTTTGACATTCATGGCATAGCATGTTAATTGGGACAATGCAAAAGTATATAATTTACAAGAGATTATCAAGAAGACAACAAAGATACGACGGATATCTTATCCGGATATTGACTTAATTCTACAATAAATGTGTATAGTCACAAACTCCCTGAAAATATTTCAGAATAAACGCAAACTTATCTTTCAAAGAGATTCAAATTGTATCTTCTTTTTGAAATAAACAAATAAAAAACTGACAGCCACCGATAAGTTAACTATATTTGTCAGCAGATAAGAAGTTACATGCAAAAAAATGACAAAATAAAACTTAATTCCTACCTGGCTCCCCTTTCCTTTTTATATGGAATTGGGATATGGTTGCGAAATCGACTTTTTGATTGGGGTATTTTACATTCCGAACAATATTCTATTCCTGTGATCTGCATAGGAAACTTATCTGTAGGAGGAACGGGTAAAACTCCCCATACAGAATATATCATACGTTTACTGAAAGATAAATATCGCATTGCAGTATTAAGCCGAGGGTACAAAAGAAAAACATCGGGGTTTATTCTTGCTGATTCTGAAAGTTCCAGTTTGGAGATCGGAGATGAACCTTTTCAAATGAAAAATAAATTTCCGGATATACTTGTCGCTGTCGACGCTAATCGCCGCCGGGGGATTCAAAATCTTTTATCCCTCCCTGAAAAAGACAGACCTGAAGTAATTTTGTTAGATGATGCATATCAACATAGATATGTGCACCCTTCCCTTTCGATCGTGTTGAGTGACTACCATCGTTTATTTTATAATGATAAACTAATGCCTACCGGACACCTGAGAGAACCGATAAGTAATATAAACCGAACAGATATCGTGGTTGTTACTAAATGCGACGAAGATATGAAGCCGATCGATTTTCGTGTTATTGAAGAAAATATGAAGTTGCGGGCTCACCAGTTACTTTTTTTTACCAGCATCGTTTATGGAGAAGTCAAACCTGTATTCCCCTCGGAAGCTCGTTTCTTAAACCATAAAAATATTGGAAAAGAAGATGATATATTGTTGATATCAGGTATTGCAGTTCCCACTCCATTTATTCGTGAGGCAGAAAAGTATTCAAATAAAGTGTTGCCGGTCGTTTTTCCTGATCATCATACGTTTAGCAAGTCAGATTTCAAGAAATTGGATGTGATATTCGAAAAGATGACTTCACCGGGAAAATTGATCTTAGTAACAGAAAAAGATGCAGCACGTTTAAAAAACAGTCCTCTTGTTCCGGAAAGTTGGAAGAAATATTTATATTATCTACCGATTGTAATCAGGTTTTACAATGAGCAGAGTTTTAATGAGACAATAGAAAAACATATTATCACATTTCCCAAAAATAATATTTTACAAAACAAATATGAGTAACAGGACAGAAATATCAACATTAGGCGAATTCGGTTTGATTCGCCACCTAACTAACAGGATTGAAATAAAGAATAATAGTACGATAAAGGGCGTAGGCGATGATGCGGCAATTCTCTCCTATGAGGATAAACAAGTGCTTGTCACCACCGATCTATTATTGGAAGGTATTCATTTCGACTTGACTTATGTACCTTTAAAACATCTCGGATATAAATCGGCTGTTGTAAATTTCTCCGATATTTATGCTATGAACGGCCAGCCTAAGCAGATCACTGTATCACTTGGCATCTCCAAACGTTTTTCTGTTGAGGATGTAGAAGATTTTTATGCTGGGCTAAAGTTGGCCTGTGATGTGTATGGAGTCGATATTGTCGGAGGAGACACTTCTGCTTCTTTAACAGGGCTTTGCATCAGTATCACTTGTATTGGGGAAGGAGAAAGAGATAAAGTTGTCCTTCGCAGTGGAGCCCAAGAAACGGATTTGATATGTGTTTCCGGGGATTTAGGAGCTGCTTATATGGGATTGCAATTATTAGAACGCGAAAAAAGGATATTTAAAGGTGAAAAAGATTTCACACCGGATTTTACAGGCAAAGAATATCTGTTGGAACGTCAATTGAAGCCGGAAGCTCGTAAAGATATTATAGAGATGCTTCGTCATGCGGGGATTATCCCTACAGCAATGATGGACATATCAGACGGTCTGTCTTCCGAACTTTTGCATATTTCAAAAGAAAGTAATGTCGGATGTCGCGTATATGAAGATAGAATTCCTATCGATTATCAAACGGCTGCAATGGCTGAACAATTTAATATGAATTTGGTAACTGCAGCTTTAAATGGCGGTGAAGACTATGAATTACTTTTCACTGTTCCTCTCACTGATCATGATAAAGTATCTGAAATGAAAGGTGTTAAAGTAATCGGTCATATTACAAAACCCGATCTCGGTAATTACTTGGTAGGTCGTGATGGAGGCGAAGTCGAACTAAAAGCACAAGGCTGGAATTCTTTGGAAGAATAAAAAATCAGTAAAAAGTGGCTCTACCTATTGCAAGACTCAAAAAAGATTCATATCTTTGCACCCGTTAAACAAAACAACGGTGCCATAGCTCAGTTGGTAGAGCAAAGGACTGAAAAT
>ERZ827520.2558-NODE-2558-length-16583-cov-3.875182_pt1 | contig 16583 bp, 13 predicted proteins | sample MGYA00519581_ERZ827520 | MGnify/ENA primary metagenome ERZ827520 (study PRJEB31778, sample SAMEA3449339) | human gut metagenome | biome: human gut; feature: human-associated habitat; material: faeces | place: United Kingdom | collected 2010/2012 ...
TCGTGGTGCTGAGTGACGGCGCGGTAGCCGAGCAGGGCTCTCCCGCAGAGCTGCTGCAAGCGGGCGGCATCTTCGCTCATATGGTACGGCTTCAGACCGAGAGCCGGAGCTGGACGCTCGGAAAGTCATAAGACCGTTGCTCACGTTGGTGAGGTGTGACATGATTATAAAATTGCCCGAGAGTTTTTCGCTCTCGGGCAGTTTTGTTATTTGGGCTTTTTCTCATGCCGCAGAAGTGTATCTATCACATCGTAGATGCGATCGCGGCTTTCTTTGTCAAGACTGTTGATCGAGGCGGCTCTTGTCGATGTACTATCGCAAGTCATTACGAGTAAATTTGTTTAATTCTTTATAACACAAACAGCGGGTTTTTCATTATCTTCAACCGCTTTTACCCAATCCATTTCAAACAACTTACTCACTAACTTGTCTATCGAATAGAAGCGATAAACAAATGCGCCAACATATTCTGCGTTTTTACGGATATGAGAAGGAGCAAGATCCGCGGTAATATTTGCGGCAAGCTCGGCAGTCTTTCGGTTCAAGTCCGAAACAATAGTGATGCACTCTTGCAGCATCTGCTGAAGTTCATCGTATTCCTCATTCGACCAAACAGCAAAATTAGCCTTGCCGTCCTTAGCATAATGAAGATCATTCAGTACTTTTTGCCAATCCTTCGGCAAATACTCAAAGCAATCAACAGCTGTGCAAACTATGGGATCGGTCATTTGTCCTTCGAAGTGCTGTGCATTTAGTGTTTGTCTGAAATTCATGGCGATAACACTTCCGCGCCCATCACTTGCCGGGCAACCATTGTAAATACCTTGAATACCTCTTGGTAATTTATCTCCAATAACATTCTCGTTACTTCTGCCCCAAATAATACCGTGTCCGCCACCACCGTTTACAAGTGAATACGGTCCGTCTTTGGGCAATTCTCCGTAATTCCTTTCAAGATCGTTTTCGGTATCAATCAATGAATAATGTAAGCACAAAAGAAGCTTTTGCCAATGCGCGAGATTGGCGTTTGCAAATCGGTTTCCAAAGCGAGCATCGAACTCATCAGCGACAGCAATAAACTTTTGTGCGCTTTCCTGGGTAAGTTCTTTCAGTTTTCCATCAATCGTTTTTGTGCAACCAAGCGTAAAAATCGGAATGTTCGTCAGATACTTTCCATTGTTGCAAACAAGATACTGACGGTCAACGAGCAATTTGATCTCGTCCTCAAGGTAAGGGAGCGCAACCCCAAGCTCTATACTGATTTCCTGTATAGTTACTGGGCTGTAATATGCCGCGAGTAAAATATTCCCTTTGATCTTTCTTCTTTGGAAATCACGGTATTCGCGATCATCTTCTGCTTTTGTTCCCCAAAAATCAATCTCAAAAATATTGGGGCGATAGCTCTTTTCTCCATATAGTCTTTCCATATTCATACCCTCTCTGATAATCTTTCTTGCACGGAACAAATAGTACTTTACCATTTCCGTGCTGATCTGTAATTTTTTCGCTACTTCGGAACAGGAGAGATTTTCAATATAGTATAAAACAGTTGTCTCACGGTATTGCTTTGACAACAATGAGAGTTCGTGCCGAAGAAGATTGAGTTCTTCTTTTTTGACAATCTCCTCTAACATAGACTCAGATTCGTCGGCAATATTTTCGTCGAGCTCCGTTGTACGACTTGTGTCTTTTGACTTTTTACGAAGATAGTCCATATAAACATTCTCCGCAATTTTCCACATAAAGCCGTAAAAACGTTCCTCATCTTTTAGGTTTGGAGCTGATCTGACTATTTCATAAAGAATATCACTCACAAGCCATTCTGCTTCTGCTACATTTCCGAGTCTTGTCAATGCAAAGCCAAATATCGACTTCATATTCTCCGTTATTAGTTGTTCAAGCTTTATACTATCCATTTGTTTCTCCATTTCCGTTTTCAGGCGCCTTCATACATATAGTCGTTGGAAAGATAAAACGGTTAAGATGGTTTCTTTATTTTTTTGAAATAATTATATCATAAAATTGTGAATTAGTCTATGTGATAGTTCAAATCTGTCCAAAATGCCTTTGCATCTACGGCTTCGTAAATAAATTTTGAACTGGAAGAATTTTTGAAAGGCTTCGGAAACTGTGTGGCGGTTCGAATCTATCCACAGATTTGGTGCAGTGGGGAATCTATATCAAAAAATGCATTTCGCCGGTTCGAATCCGGCTACGGGTCAAAAAACCCCGAAATGCATCTACAAAATTTTGAAAAACTTCAGGGTCGAAAAAACGGGAGAAATCTCTCGAAATCTCCCGTTTTCTCGTTTTTCCTCGTCCGGATCTAAATTGACTTGTCATCATGTGTCTATTCGCCGATTTAGATGTGTAAGGTCATGTCAGCCAATTCAGATGCACCCGAAGGGCAGACTTCCCCCGTGGCAAGAACCGGATTTGCAAATCACCGCTGTCTTCCGGGATTGTAAAATCGTGCGTGTAAACGGAAACTATGTATCCAACCTACCTATATAACAGTTTACTGCAAAAGGCAACTCGGCGTGCCCGTTCCCAAAATATTTATGAAAAACATTCTTGCACCTGCTTACATATTCATCGAAGTTTGCCTCATTTGGCAAAGGCGCAGTGGCAGAAGAAAGCAAATCATTGATATATCTTTCCTCATCAAAGGATTGCGTATATTCAAAACGGATGTGTTCTGTGAATCCCGTTCCGAAGAATGCCTTTGCATCGTTCAGATCCTGCACGGAATAATGCTTGACTTCGTCAATTCGTTTGTCCGATTCGTTGTTGTTCGCTATTCTTAAAATCGCTACGTGCTTTTTATTTCTCAATATGCGCTTACATTCTATGCGGAATTCATCCTTGTCAAACCAATGAAACGCGGTGCCGACAACTGCCGCATCACAGGAAAGTGGAGGAATGCCGGTTGCCTCGGCACTGGCTTTCAGACATATCGCGTTTTGATATGGAGAAAGATTTTTACACAGCTCAAAAAACATATCCGCATTCGGTTCTACGGCGTACACAGTGCCGCAAACCGTGAGAAAGGGCTTTGTCAGTATGCCTGTTCCTGCACCGATATCGGCAATAACGCTGTCTGCACGCAAATTGAATTTTTGTGCCAAATAGTCGATGCATTCTTGCGGGTACAACGGTCGGCTGTTGTAGAATCCGGCTTTGCCGTTAAATTTGTCTTTGTTAGCCATGACTACCATCCTTTATCGTATTGTGAGAGACTACTCTTTGATGTTTGATTTGTATTTTACTCCCGATCCGGTCTCGCGCCGTACTCTCTCTGCATGGAATCCATCGACACCACCCACTGCTTACCGAATTTGCAGACATCCACGCCGTTGACCGGCTTGCCGTATGAGATCGCCTTGCGGAGGATGCTTTCATTCAGCCCCCACAGCTCGGAAGCGTTCATCCTTCCTTTCCATAAAAATAAGCCAAACGCTCGGCTGAGCAGATAGGTTATTCAGTTAGGTAAACTGGAATTTGTTAATTTTCTAAATGTTTTTTACGATGTATCACCACATTTATTCCAAGTGTAAAATACAATACAACGATAGCGCCACCGCAGATAAAATGGATAATGGCAAAGCCTCCACTTAACACACCGTAAAGAATTAAAAAGATGGGAATAAAGGAAATCACTCCTGCAATAGCTGCTCCTATAAGCAAACGATGAATCCACTTTGTCATGGGTGTGTCTGAAAAATCTCTTTTTTTATTTCCAATATACCGAGTTGCCTCTTTCATAAGTGTTAACAGAGATAAATAGATTGTGCCAAAAATCATTAAAATTCCGGCAAGATAGGCGGCAAAAAGATTGAGCCACCAATCCCCTTCGCGCAATGTTATAACGATTGCAGAGCATATCATTGCTATGGGACAAAATATGGAAAAAATGGTTGTTACAAGACGTAAAATGGTATACACTTTCGACATTCTGGAATGAGTATCTAAATTATTCAAGAATCATACACCTCCTCCGTCAAATTCCGATTTGTTGATAACCTATTATATCATAAATCTATCCACTTTTCAATCTATATTACCAATTAACTTGGAAAGAAATACCGCCGAGCGAGAAAGGCTCTCAACAAACTGATAACAATCAAATTTAGCCCTTTTCGTGAGTCCGAGTCCGGACACAGCATCGAAAAGGGCAAAAGGGATCTATGAAACTCCGAAAAAATGCAGGGTCGAAAAAACGGGAGAAATCTCTTGAAATCTCCCGTTTTCTCGTTTTTTCTCGTTCGGATCTAAATTGACTTGTCATCATGTGTCTACAGGTCAATTTGGATGCCGCCCCGTGTAATCACAAATCATCCTCTTCTATGAGTCCCATCGAAGCTTGCTCATCCAACATCGCTTTAAGATACTTCCTATCCGTAATATTGTACTCCCAAATTTTTTCAGTGCATATATAACATTTATTCGGTTTACTATCGGGAATAATTTTGCCATCCGCAATTCTTACGCTATAACCGTCTATCAGCACACCCGGTTTTATGTATTTTTGCAAGATATGCGGAATATCTTCCCGCGTAGAGACAAAATGAAAGCGTACTTCCCATGTGTCGCCGACCTTATCAATGCTGCATTCCTTCGCGATGCCGTAATCCATAATTCGTTTGTCCACCGTTTCAAGAGATAATCCGAAATGATATTCATTCACGACAACCAATGGTTTGTCATTGGGAGAAAAGTCAAAAAGATCGTCCATAGTCATGTGAAACAACTGCGCAATTTGCGGCAAAAGCATGATGTCGGGGTAACTTTCTTCATTTTCCCATTTGCTGACTGCGGCTTTGGTCACTCCAAGCATACTCGCAAGCTCTTCTTGTGTAAGATTACGCTCCCTTCTTTTCGCTTTAATTTTATTGCCTATTTTCAGATTTGACATGTGCAACGCCTCCTCAATCATATGTATTTTGGAACCAATCTTATTATATCAAGTAACAAGCGCTTTGTAAAGCGATTGTTGATTTATTTTGTCAACCAACAGTTATCAGACAAAGGAAAATAAACCTCCCACACTCTCGCGCGGGAGGCTTGTGACGTGTGTCCGATTTAGATGCAAATCCGTTAGTGGCCAATTTAGATGCACGTGGGTTTTGCAGAGAGTACAGTAACCCCTTGGCGATGATGGGAGTTGCACATGACCGCTATCTGCCGGGGCGCAACGCCATGCTTGCAAACGAAACTATGTAATTATTTATTGATTATACCATGTTCTTCTAACAATTCAACAAGTTCATTGCTCAAAATATAGGTTTCACCGCTATATATAAAGTACCAGTTATCATTGAATTTATAAGGACCGGATATATCAATTTGGATGCGAGGGTCATCTTTTAAACACATTTGGAAAGATGTGTATTTTTCATAATTTATAGAAGAAACAGTTACGTCGCTTTTTCTCATTACGGATGAAAGAGAAATCTCTATATCTGTATCTTTTATTGTAAATATTTTACTTTGTATGTCATAATCAGACCTGACATAAAGACCTTTATTATACAATGATGACTCTTCGTTATCGCAGAAAATAAATATTGGATTTTCTTCGTCAAAAGTATAGTAATACATATCGGGAAAGAACGGAAATTGGGAATACCAACCGAGTTCAACCACCGTATCGTCCGCCGTTGTACGAACTTCAAAATAATCATCGGTACGATAATATCTGTTATCGCCATATAACAAATTATGATTATCATCATATGAAAGCTTGCTCATATCGCCCTTAAAACGATCAATAATTGCACATGAAGTCAAGGAAAACAGAAGCAAACATGACAGGACTAAGCAAATTAGTTTTTTCATTATGCAATCTCCTTTGCTGTGTTGATTGAGGCGACACCGCCTCTCGTGTCTTTATTATACCACAATTTTGTAAACATTTCCAGTGGGGTAGTCCGAATCTGTCCAAAGCGTTGTTGCATCTACAGCTTTGTAAATATTTTTTGAACGAGAAGTTTTTTGAAATGCTTCGGAAAGTGTGTGGCGGTTCGAATCTGTGCACGGTTTTGCTTCTGTGGGGAATCTATATCAAAAAATGCATTTCGCCGGTTCGAATCCGGCTACGGGTCAAAAAACCCCGAAATGCATCTACAAAATTTCGAAAAACTTCAGAGTCAGAAAATAGCCCCAATCCGCTTTGACGGATTGGGGCAGGAGAAATCTCTCGAAATCTCCCGTTTTCTCGTTTTTCCTCGTCCGGATCTAAATTGACTTGTCATCATGTGTCTACAGGTCATTTTAGATGCCAAATTTGTGTTATCCAATTTAGATGCACCCGAAGGATAGACTTCTCCCGTGGCAAGAGCGGGCTTGCAAAACCATGCGTGTAAGCGGACTTATGTAAAGCCGCCGAGAGTAGCCAAACGGTCACTCTCGGCGGTAAAAAATTATATAACTAAATATGCCCCCAGCATCTGTTTGTCATTGTCCTTATCAAATGACAAGTAGCCTTGTTTGATGGCTTCTTCAAGCACAGCACCGCGTATTGCAAAGATATTCGCGCACGCATGACCAATCTGAAATTCGTCTTCATTCAAAAATTCGGGAATTTCTTTATAGATCTGCTCGCGGCAAAACAAATAATGCCGTGTTGCTATATCGGTCGCTTTATGCCGCAACGACTCAAAATGCTCCTTTATCTCATTAGGCATCCTGCGTGACTTTTCCTTCCGCATGACCATAATTGTCGGAACATAGCCGTCATCTGCTTTTTTGATATATCCGTAGGATTCCAATCTATTTAGAATAGCATTGTCTACATCTTCACTCTTTCCCTCGGCAACTGCAACCATCGCCTGCCCGTCTGCATAAGTCAGAACGGGTGGTATACGCTTTTCAAGTCCGCAGCATTTGTAGCGAAATTGGCGGAACATGATTTCGGGCAAATCTTTTTCACTCGGATTTGACACACAGCCGCTAAGACCCACAAAACCTGGCGCATCGCCGCGGTATATTTCCATGCCCAGTATATCCCATTCACCGCCATTTGGACGAAGCGTATGTCCCCACGGACCAATATTAGGAACATCCTTCGCGTTCTTATTAAAAGGCTTAAGGGTATCAGAATACACGTTATCCGCTTCGATCATCAGAAGTGCCCATTTCATATCCTCATAGCTTTGATAGCCCTCATGCCAATCGGGGGCATTTTCGTTTGACCACTCAATATTATACTCCATGGCCTCTATTACGGCTTTTGTAAGCTCAGGGGTAATTCCACTCAAATGTGCGTAAATCTTTTCCTGTGCTTCTGCACTTACAATGAAGAAATTGGTTTCGTACTTGTTACCGTTTTTCTTCATTAAAGTAGCTTCCACAAGCGCCGAAAGTTCTTCTTCCATATACGGAAGCGCGACACCGACCTCCATTGCCAATTCTTCTGCTGAAGATGGGGTTCTATAAGCCGCAAGCAGAATGTTTTTGCAGAGCGAACGCGAAATATAATTCAACGGTTCGCCGTTTTTTCCATTCATCCCATTCATAACAAATGCAATGTTTTCAGGGCTGTAACTGAGTTTCCCAAATTCTCTTGCCATATCCATACCTTCTTTCAATATTTGTCTTGCACGGAGAAGCCGTGACTTTACCGTGTTTGCGGGAAGCGAGAGCGACAATGCAATTTCACGAGTGCTTTTGTTTTCAATGTAGTAGGCAACAACAATATTTCGATAATCGCTTTTGATGAACGCCAGCTCGCGCCGAAGCAGAGCCGTTTGCTCTGCATATATCATTTCATCAAGGATATTTCTGCTTTCATCCTCAAGTTCATAATCGCTGATATCGGAACCGGTTACCGATTCGTTTCGATCATGCTTTTCCTTTGCCCATACGGAATAACGGTTGCGCGCGATCTGCCATATCCACGCGGAAAAGCTCGTCGGTAGTGTGCCTTTATTCAAGGCGGTAATGATCTGAAGTGCAATATCTTGTGTTAAATCTTCCGCTTCAACGCTACGCCCTGTCTTTTTCAGGAAAAAGTAAAATAACTTTTCCATATAGTTTTCTGCAAATTCACTCACAAGCCTATCACGCATTTCGTTCGTTTCCTGCATTTTCTCGCCTCCTTTCATCCATATAGTGTGGCATTTTTGAATTTGGGTGCATACGTTTACAAAATTATATCATATTTTTTTAAATCTGTCTAACGGTTTTATATGTCCGAATCCGGACACAGCGTCGAAAAGGGCAAAAGGGATCTATGAAACTCCGAAAAAAATTCAGGGTCGAAAAAACGGGAGAAATCTCTCGAAATCTCCCGTTTTCTCGTTTTTTCTCGTCCGGATCTAAATTGACTTGTCATCATGTGATGTGTGTCCGATTTAGATGCAAAACCGTGTGTGGCCAATTTAGATGCACGCAGATTTTGCAGAGGGTAGACTCCCCCCTTGGCGATGATGGGAGTTAAAAGATTCCGAGTTCTACCGGGCTTTTAACGCCATGCTTGTAACGAAGTCTATGTAATTAGTCCTCTAAAATCACATCTTCAAAAGAACTATCCAATTCCTCATACAAATCAGATAATATTCCAAATCCTTTAGCCGATTCATAGCAAAACACCCATGAATGTGTTTTCATATCAAACCGTTCAAGCATATAAGCGAATATATTTTCTTTTGGAGCGAAAACAACAATTCGATAAGTATAGTGATCGAAATATTTTTTTGTGATTACATTGGGATATTTATCAAGGGCATCACTTTTGTGTTTCAATGCGGAAACTGATAATATATGCAGTTTGGATATGTTGAAGATTTCAAGCTTTTTGCCACACTTGCTCGCTAATAAAAATGTAAGTATTACCGTAAATATTTCTGCAAAAGCAAACGCCAGAAAAATAACATCATCTGATTTTGAAAAATAAGCCAAATCTTTTCCTTCAGTTAAAAAGACACACCATCCAATATTGACAAACAGAAATGCGCCTGTAATGATGGTCGCTACTAAATAGCATATATAACTTTTCTTGCTTTTTTGATGTCTGTGTTTAACTTCTTCAATATTGACGGGATTAGAAGATTTTGAGATGCGCGATAAGATATATTGACATAAATCTTTGGCGTTGATTAAATCATAAATCCAAATGACATTGCTATCAAGAAACAACTTCAAATGCTTTCCTTGATTTTCTGCATTTGTAATATCGTTAAGTTCGATGTGTAATTCTTGCTCCCACCCAAACTCCGCATCAATTTTTCCATCTTCTATTTTCAAAAACGCTTTTCGGTTGAATCTAAAAATAAATATTGAAAGGAAGCCAAACAATAGTCCCAAAACAGCAAAAGTGAAACAGAAAATGCAGGACGATATATGGCTTGATTGAATTTCTTCAATACCCCACAAAGAAAAACGAATGGCTATGAAAGATCCGGAAAAAATAAAAAGCAGACAAAATATATATTTTCTAAATGGTTGCTTAAATTCTCCGTTCATGATGTGCCTCTTTTCTTAAATTATATTTTACCACAATTTTGCAAATATTTCAACCCTTTCGCAAGTTCAAATCTGTCCCAAATGCCTTTGCATCTACTGCTTCGTAAATAAATTTTGAACTGGAAGAATTTTTGAAAGGCTTCGGAAACTGTGTGGCGGTTCGAATCTATCCACAGATTTGGTGCAGTGGGGAATCTATATCAAAAAATGCATTTCGCCGGTTCGAATCCGGCTACGGGTCAAAAAACCCCGAAATGCATCTACAAAATTTCGAAAAACTTCAGAGTCGAAAAAACGGGAGAAATCTCTCGAAATCTCCCGTTTTCTCGTTTTTCCTCGTCCGGATCTAAATTGACTTGTCATCATGGCTGGGGTGGCCGGATTCGGACCGACGCGTGCGGGAGTCAAAGTCCCGTGCCTTACCGCTTGGCTACACCCCAATAACAACGGTGACATTGTATCACAGTTTGCCGGCTTTGTCAAGATTTTTAGCTGAGTAATTTCCCGGCGGATTGCGGATCTGCTTCGACTGTCCGCAAACGTGCCGGAAACACCGCCGCAAAGTGCACCCCGGAGTCGCGGAAAAGCGATTGCTTCCGCGTACCCGCACCGCACTACACCTCAACGACCACCAACTCCCGCGAATTGAACAGGCGCGGAATCGGTGTCACGGTGTTGGACAGCCCGCGCGAGATGACCAGACGCCCCTCATGGACGCCGCTCGTATACTTGGGGAACAGCCCCTGATCCGGCGCGAACACGCCCCGTCCGAACAGGCGCCATTGCCCGCCGTGTGCGTGTCCCGCAACAAACAGGTCAATGGGATAATCCCGCAGGTAACGGTCAAAATACTCCGGCTGGTGGCAGAGCAGAATCCGGTAGCCTGGCGTACGGCAGAAACCGTCCAGCCAGTCGAGATCCGGCATTCGCCCGGGATTAAGCAAGCCGGAGCGCATACCTCCCAAAACCAGTCCGCGATAGACCGTATAGCTCTGATCCAGCAGGACAGCGCCACTTGCACGGATGATGTCCTGCCAACAGGGGAGGATCGACCGTTGCGCGACCGACTCCCGCATCGGTTTTCCCAGGTTGATGTGTCCTGCGCCGGTTTCGTGATTGCCCCATGCGTAAAAGGTCGGCGCAAGGGCTGCCGCTTCAGCCAGGAAGCCAAGCCCCGGGCGGTCAGACTTTCCGGACTCGTCTGTCAGCACCGTCAGATTTTCAGTCAGATCTCCGGGAATCAGGATAAGATCCGGCGCGATGCGGCGCAGAGCTTCCATGAGCTTTCCGTAAGATTCATCATGCAAATCAGCGACCACGGCTGCGCGGAAATGAACGCCGGGGTGTCGTTCCTCCCAGCCTGTATGAGGCACAACCGCACCGCAGGGAAGCCGCCTGTACGTGATCTGCATGGAAAAACTCCTTTGTTTTTAAGAATACGTGCTGTGGCGTAGGCGCCGCACCAGTGCGCTGATGCCCCAAAGCAGGCACAGTCCCAGCAGTGCACCGACAACGTCAATCATGACGTCCAGCACGGACGCGCCCCGGTTCGAGAATATCTGATGAATTTCGTCAGAGGTGGCATACAGCAGGCAGAACACAGCCGGCACAGCCCAGCGGATGGCAGGGCGCCGCCAGTTTCCGTCTTCCCATGCTACCAGCAGGGCGCCGAGCAGGATGGCAAGCACGGCATACTCCGTCATGTGCGCCAACTTGCGCACCGGCATTCCCAGACGCTCCACGATCTCCGTCTGCTCCTCGGCAGGGAGCTTTTCGTAGCCGGGAACGACAACCGGAGCGATAGCCTCCGTCACCTTGTCGCTCCGGTCGCCCGACTGCCTCTTGTCCTCGTTCGAGAACAGAAATATCATGACCATTTCGGCAAGAATGCCCAAAAGCAACAGAACGCATACGGTCAGACGTGCCGGGGAGCGGTGTATGCGGGGGCGCCGCACGGAAGCGTCATCAGGAAGGGGAAGGTTCATGGAAACTGTTTCTCCTCTCTTAACTCTTAACACTTAACTCTCAGTTCTCAACTTTCAACTCTCATCTATCGTCTACCTATTCTGTGTGACCGACAGCCGTTTCACTTCCGGCACCCGTCAGGTGTCTCCGGCAGGCAGCGCAAAGCGTCGTCTTGCCAGCCGCCACGGCATCGGCCGGACTGCCGCTGCGGACATCCTCCGAGCGGTTGATATGATAGCAGTTCCGGTCGGTGTGCGCGACCGTCCCACCCTCCAGCCAGTAGACCCTGCCCGCATATGCCGCCAGGACGGGATCTGCGACGGGCGGTTGGGTATCCGGCTCCACGGGATCCGTAAATACAGCAGCGGAAATCTCCCGCAACTTTTCGGGTGTCAATGTCTCGCCGCCAACAAATCCGTCCGGGATCCCGCGGCAACCCGCAAAAAGGCAGACGGCAACAGCCAGTACCGCGCCCGACAAGGCAGCGCGACGGATACGTGCCCGCCTGCGTGCCGCACGTTGCATGATGCTCATTCCGGCGTTCCCCTCCGCTTCTGCGTCAGATTCATTGATGAATACGTGTATTATAGCATGCCACAGGGCGAAAGTCAAGGTCACATCGGGCACTTTTTTCCGCCCTGTTTCGACACGTCCGCCGGTCATCCGCTCCGACAGAGCCGTTCAGAACAAAATCGGAGGCCACCGCAGAACTGCGATGACCTCCCAGTCGGCTCCGCTCTCTCCTCCTGCCGGACGCGCACGTTGCGCCACCGACCGGGTACAGGTATGTCACAGAGCCAATGGACACCCCGCACGCCGGACGGAACCGTTCCGGAACGCGTCCTGCGCGGACGGGGAAGCCAAAACCGACTGTTGCAGTATGCTGCATCGATAAGAGCCATCTCGGACACAAACAAGACTGCACCCTTATCATACCACAAATTCGCGCCGCCGTCAAGCGTCAAATACAGGATTCGGCAAAAAATGTGAGGGAAGCGCGGATTTCGACGTTGCCTTGGGGGGCACCTTACCCCCGCTATATATCATATTTGGATAGAATCTCGCTGGGTGTGCGGCGCAGGAGCAGCATAGCAGGCAGCAGTCCGAACAGGATGCACGCCGTCAGGATGACAGCCAGCAGTCCACCCGCCAGCCACAGCGGGAAGTACAGCAGCTGATTGAAGAATGCCGCACCGGAGAGGTACATCATCAGCAACGACGCCACAAGGAAGCCGATAAACACAGTCAACAGCGTCAGCATAACCGTCTCGATCAGGAATCGGTACAGCAAATTCTTCCGGGAAACGCCGATGGCACGCAGAATGCCGACCTCGCGCACCCGGCTCATGAAGGACGAACGCATGATGAAAAACACGCACAGGCACATAAAGGCAAGTATGACCGTCAGCGAAATACCGGCGGTAACAAAGCTCTCGGACAGGTCGCCGGCATTCTGACGGAGCAGCGTGTCGCGCGTGACCAGCGCGTCCCCGAACTGAGCCCGCAGGTATTCTTCGGCGGCGGCACGGTCTGCGGCGTGTACCATCAGGTAAGCCGAGCGGTATGGCTGACCGTAGATTCCTTCCGTTCCGAACGGAATCATGTCCAACCGCCCGTCAGTCGCGCCTACGGAATACGACAGGGCGATGTAGTCCGCATCGCTCACCACCAGGGATCCGTTGCTCTGCGTATCGTCATACTGCCGATTTATTTCATCGATATACCGCTCCTCCATCCAAGCGTGCTCACTCTTCCAGCTGTCGTACTCCACCGATTCCAACTCTTTCATAGTTGGCCAGCGTCCGTTTTCCTGCCGGAAGCAGTAAGCTTCCCACGCAGTCATAGCTTCCGGTGCCATCTCGCCGATCAGCTTCGGCAAGCCGAATGCATTGAAATCACACCCATACAGGTAGGAGTACAGCGATGCCATACTCTCCTTTTCCGCGTACAGCCACAGGGCGGAGTCTGTCGTCTCGGCGCCCTCCCGGAGAAATTCCGGCAGGTAGCGCGGGAAATACTCGAACAGGTACTGCCAGAGAAGCTGGCCTTCAGACAGTCCGCTGTCGGACTGCGTCCCGATATAGTCCCTCAGCGACAGCAGGGTTTCGCCCTTGACCGAAAGGACATACTGCGGGTACAGGTTCAGGTCTGCCCACGTCGTTATGATCTCCCGCACGGTGAAGCTGCGCCCGAGCACGGTCAGCGTTTCGCCCACTTTGAAAACGCCGTCCCCCAGCACTGCGACCTCTCCGTTCTTCAGCTCGCCCTTGTACCTGGTCTGCAGCGAAAGCGGGGTCACAGGCAGATCCATATTGTCGCGCAGAACGCGCCGTGCCGCCGCAAGATCGGAAAGCAGGTACGCTTTCTCCGACGAACGGACAATGCCTGCAATGCTTAACAGTGCCGACGAGGTACCCATTCCCATATCCATCGACCCAAACATGGTGTCCATATCTCCCGCCGAGCCGGCAGCCATCATCGTCAGCCCCAAAAGGTCTTCGTAGTTCTTGATATAGCTGGCTTCACTGCTCGCCAGCAGATCATCTGCCATGGCGGTCGTGATAAGGATCTCCGAAACGCCCGCGACCTCTTTTCTGCCGCAGACCAGCTCCGCGTCCCGCAGCATGGACAGCGGCAGGGTGTATCCCTGCGCGCTCAGAGTCGGCTCACTCTGCGCGGTCATGAACCCGGCGGTGCGGAACTGCACCTTGCCCCGGACGTTGTTCGGATGCGTGACCAGCTGTGCGCCGTTGATGCCGTTCTGTCCGATGGTATCGCCCACCAACGCATTGTAGTCATACCCGAAATTGCCGGCTTTGTCCGCCTCGACCGGGATAAAGAACAGATCGGGATCGTACTCCTTCCGGGACGTGATATAGCCCTTCAGATCGACGGCGGAGGAAGCCGTTGTAAACACCATGACGATCGCAAGCATGATCAAACACACGCGGAGGAACCGCTTGCCCCTCTTGCGGCGTTGCGAGTAATTCTCCCGCCACGCCAAGGAAAGCGCGTTGCGGAAATGGTACAGCCGCCCGAAGTGCCCGCCCTCAATCGGTCCCAGTGCCGACATATCCAGCGGCTTTCCGCCCCGGTTGGCGTGCGCCGTGTCCGCCGTAGTCTGGAAACTGCCCTCCCGCAGATGGATCTCGGAAGTCTCATCCAGGAAACGGACACCGGGGGTATCGCAGGCAAGGAACAGCCTCCCCCCCTCGCTGACCAGCCGGATGTGTACCGGACGATCGGCGGGCAGGTCGCCATAGGTTGTCAGGCTGACGCCGGGCAGATTATCCGTGCGCGTAGCCAGATCACCGAGAAAGATGTCGTTCTTGTTGCGCTGGACATATCCGGTCGCACCGGTGTTGACACGGTCGCCGACGATGCGCCCGTCCGCCATCTCAATAACGCGATCGCAGTAATAATCCACCAGGTTCGCCTCGTGCGTGACCAGCAGTACCAGCCGCGTGCGGGAGATCTCCTTCAGGATGTCCATGACCAGCACGGTATTGTTCTCGTCCAGGTTTCCGGTCGGCTCATCCGCCAGGATAATGGCAGGCGATTTGACAATAGCGCGCGCGATGGCGACCCGCTGCTGCTGACCGCCCGAAAGCGTGTCGGGCGTGCGCTCACGGAATTTGTCCATGTCCACGTCGGCAAGCGCCGCCAGGACGCGCGTCCGGATAACCTGCTCGTCCTCTACGCCGCACAGGCGCAGCGCGTCCGCGACGTTTTCAAACACCGTTTCCCCGACGTTCAGATTGTAATTCTGGAAGATATAACCCGTATACCGGTTGCGGATAATATCGGGATCATTCGCAAGGTTTTCTCCGAATATCTCGATACTGCCCGATGCGAGGCTGTCCAGTCCGCCGATGGTATTGAGCAGGGTAGTCTTACCGCAGCCGCTCTTGCCGAAAATGGCGATCATGCCGCTTTCCGGCAGGGACAGGCTGACGCCGTTCATGACGTGGATCTCGTTTTCGCGCCCACGGTTATAGTATTTCTGGGCGTTGTCTATTCTCAGGATAGCTTTCTCGCTCATGCCTTGTTTCCTCCCTTCAGCGTTTTCTTGACCGACTGGCTGAACATCTTGCGCACGTACCGGCGGGACAGCCGCAGTGCGACTGCCACCAGGAGCAGCGCCAGCAGGATATATTCCCGCGCGTGCAGGAAGCTGAACAGCTCATTGGTCTGCGGAAGCGAATATACCACGGTGCAGGCGACCGCCGTCACGAGTATGGCGGGAATCAGAGCAGTCAGCGTCTGCACGTAGATGCTGATTCGCACAACCGGCGTCGGAATGCCCATGGAACGCATGATGGCGATATCGCCCCGCGATGCATTCATGGCGTGCGAGGTGCAGAGCCCCAAAAACAGTGCAATGAACACAACAGCCAGCACCCAGCCAACCAGCAGGAATCCGCTCGTAATAACCTTTTCCAGTCGTTCCAGAACATCCTCATCCACCGTCTCATCGGACGGTACGGCAACGTATCCTGCCTCGCGCAGCTCGTCTACCTTTGCGTGCGCTTCGCGGTCACTGTCAAAGAACAGGCTCGCCTGGGTATACGCTTTGGTAAAATACTCGTTCTCCACGAAGGAAGTCAGAATATCCGGCGCAATGATCAGCGCCATCTCGTTATATGTCTGCCGGAGAAGCACCGCCGTCTCCTTGCTCACCGAGGTGACAAGCCGATAGCCGGAGAAATCCATATTAACGTCGCTCCGCTGCCCGTATCCCGAACCACGGAAGTCATCCGCGTACCCTGTACGGTACCCGTACTGATTCTTCCGGTAGCTGACAAATGTGCCCGTCAGGGACACATCTGCACTGACATTCGCGGCATCGTAGACGGTATCGCCATTCACCAATGACGCCAACGTGTAGGTGCCCGGCTCCATGCCGAAATCCACTATAATGCCGCCGCCCTCCAGCCGGTATTCCCGTGAAAATTCGTTGCCCGGCTGGCTGGACTTCAGCCCGACCGAAACGGAGAAGTTATACTGCTGCTTCTGGAAGAATACCGCCGCAGTCGCCGTCCGGTAGCCCTCCTCCGTAAACAGCATCCGGGAATTCCTCGTGTTGTCGTAGAAGTAGCGCACACCGGTAACGGTGTAGTTGGTATTGCTCAGCACGCCGCCGTTATAGCTCG
>ERZ827520.2567-NODE-2567-length-16541-cov-6.990234_pt1 | contig 16541 bp, 32 predicted proteins | sample MGYA00519581_ERZ827520 | MGnify/ENA primary metagenome ERZ827520 (study PRJEB31778, sample SAMEA3449339) | human gut metagenome | biome: human gut; feature: human-associated habitat; material: faeces | place: United Kingdom | collected 2010/2012 ...
CCTTCAACTACCTTACCCATGAACAATATGAACAATATCTGGACGATATGAAAAAGGCAAAGACAGAAGAAGATAAAGCAAGAATGAAAGACAGATGGCTGCAAATCGATGCTGAGCAAAACGAAGAATGGCTGAGGAAACAAGGAACAGGCACCTATATAGATCTGAGTACAATAAAAAAAGGAGACATGCCCGGACAAGTCATCCTTGAAAAGCGTAACGGATATAAAGAAGCACTGAAAAAGGGAAGTATAGGAGATGGAAACGGTCATTCTTCAGAAATGATTCCGCTTGCATTGCGATCGGCAGCGATGGCTGTGATAACGAATGAGGTGGGTAGACCATGGAAAGAATTGGAAAAAACTGGGGTTAGGGGATCGTTACGAATCATAGGTAAATATAATGCGATCGGCATGGCCATAGATGGAGCTATTGATTTAACAAGTGATTTCAATACATATAGTGGAAGTAACTTAAAATGGGCTTTGACGATAGATGGAGGTAAGACTTTGATTGGATTAGGGATGAGCGTCACTCCCATTCCTGGGGTTATCTCTGGTCCGATTCTTGATGGTGGAGCTTATAAACTGAAAGAGGCACTTCTTTCTAGAGATATGACAAAAGAAAAAACTAATCAGGAGGTAGAGCGTTATGCAAAGTGAAGAACTAATAGAAAGAGTTCTAGCTTTTGTTCCAGCTATATATCTAATGGGAGAATGTCTGTATTCTTATACAAAATCAAGAGTTCGGGGGGTAGTATTTCATGTTTGCTTTTGGGGAGGATATTTGGGGCTCATTTTTGATTATGGTATTTTTGCGTTAATTATTTATTGTATGATCTATCATCTCATTTCTGTTGGACAAGTATTAGAGCTGGCTGTGGTATTGAGTGTTTCTTTGCCGGTTTTTGATTATTTATATGTAAAGGCTAAGATAATAAATGCAAATTATTGTCATCAATATTTAGGGATATCATTCTCGAAAGATTATGAATGGTGGTTGATATGTAAAAAAATTATTCCATGGCTTGAGTTGATAATCATATTGATAATTTTATGGGGGATATATAACTTCAATGTGGAAAATATGGAATCGCCTATATCACGTAATTGGTATAAAATTATCTAATGATGAATATTAAAAGGTATGGGCGATATGAAAAAGGCAAAGACAGAAGAAGATAAAGCAAGAATGAAAGACAGATGGCTGCAAATCGATGCTGAGCAAAACGAAGAATGGCTGAGGAAACAAGGAACAGGCACCTATATAGATCTGAGTACAATAAAAAAGGAGACATGCCCGGACAAGTCATCCTTGAAAAGCATAACGGATATAAAGAAGTGCTAAACAAAGCAGCCCTGGATAAATCCAAAGAAATCGCGGCGGAAGGAATCGCAAGCTGGAGTGCGGCGAACTGGATGGAAAGCGAATATCCCTACCTGACACGAAAAGAAGCGGAGGCAATCGGGAAAAACCTTGTGAAGAAAGCAAGTCCATTGGTGGCAGGCGGATTTTATTTATACGGGATACAGGAAAACCACGAAAGATTTAAATCCCCATACAATGCATTTAAAGCGGATGCTTTAAATATATTGCCTATTGTGGGTGGAACAATGGCGGGGGTAATTACCAGTAGTGTCGGTGGTCCGGGTGTTAGCTTATTTACTGGAGTATATTTGAATCCGCATGTAAAAGAGAAAAAGGATATTATTGAAACGGATGAGAAATAATATAGATACTGATAATAGGAAAGGGACTAAAAAATGACTTTTTCCTTTAATAATCAAATATTAGATATAGCAGTTGTTTTTCTCTTAGTATGGAATATATGGGTCTTTATTTTGAATAAATCTGATCGAGAGGATATTATTATTTCTGTAAAAATTATACCTTCATATATTCGTGTTCCAATTGTAATTTGTGTCTGTATATTACTTGCATTAGTAGTTTTAACGGATTTGGGAGTAATTGATTATTTAAATAATTTCTTGATTATAACTATTGCGTTATGGAGCTATTGGTTATGGATGACAATTGTATTTTGGTCAATTTTGCGTTATAGAAAGAAAGTTGCACGAAAATATAACCCACAAGATAGTATACGTTTAATCGGCTGGCTTTTTGTAGGAGCAATGTTATTATTTGTTGGTTTAGATGTATATGGCTCTGAACTTTGGTGGTTTATAAAGCTCTTCCTATAGAAAGACAATGCAGACTCCACCACAATCTCTGCCGTACCCCAAGGAACCATAACTATCACGGACAAAGAAAACCAGAAACAGGACATAGAGAAACTAAACAGGAACACAGAAGACAGCCTGAACAAACTTAAAGAAATCTTCGACAAAACAAAAGTAGAAGAAAGAAAACAGCTATTGGAAGAACTGGGGATAGTGGGAAACCGGGCTATCCATGAGATAGCCTCCCACAATGGATGGAAAGACGGATCCACAGAAAAGGTAGCCCTCCATGGCATGCTGGGAGCCATCACCGGAGCCAAGAGCGGAGGAAGCGCCCTAAGCGGCCTGATAGCAGGAGGAGCCAACGAATATGCCATAGGATACCTGAAAAAGACCAAAGGGAAAGACTGGATAAACAAACATCCCGATACAGTGCAGAACATCTCCGCCGCCTTTGGAGGAATACTGTCCAAGATGACAGGAGGGAGCGGACATACAGGCGCCTACATCTCCCAGATGGGAACGAAGTGGAATGAATATTTAACTGCTGAAGAAATAGCAGAAATCATGTTTGCTGATGGACGGATAGAAGAGTATCTGAAACTTAAAGGGCAACCGGTAACGGAAGAAACTATAGAAGCATTAAAAAGTACTTTTATTGAATTGGCAAGCGCGAATAGAGATGCGGACGCAATTATAATAACAGGCAGTGCCGGAGTCGGAGCCGGTATTGAAATGGGTGTGATTTATGATCTAAAAAATTCCAATGGAAGTGGTACTTATATTTCAGGCGGGGGAAACGTCGGGTTATCTATGATGCCTTTGAATTTTACAATGGCTGCGATTAGGATTGTCCCCTTGGATGATAAGATGAGAGAGAAATTACAAGAATTTGATACGCGAAAAGATATTCTTTCAGATCTTAGTATAGGCGGAACCCTATATGTAGGCGTCGGCGGAGGAGTTATGATTCCTGTTCAATCTAAGTATAAAGACAGGGTCAGAGTGTATGTCATGGGCATAGGGACCCCGCAAGTAGGAGGCGATGCAGGTATTGCTCAAAATTTGAAAGATCGTGCAGACGCTATGCAAAGTGAAATAAAAGATGGAAGCATTATTGTGGATTGAGGCCAAAGATGGAAAATTTATGGAAAGAGCTTTTAGCGTATGTAAAGAAGAAAACAGTAGTGAAAAAGGTTTTAGAATATGTAGAGAAGGACATTTTATTGAAAAATGTTTTAAAATGTATTCCACGACTTGTAGTGATTTTTATGGCATTTAGCCTTCTAGAAGTCATATGTGAACATGGAATTGAGTATTTTTCCAGGCCTGTAAGGCAGGATCTGTATGAGCATATTCCGGATATTCATATTTACGGAACGGATACCCTTTTACGCGATGAACTTGTAATTGGAGCGAGAACACCCAACAGAGCGTTTAGTTCAGAGGCGTTTGTTCTTACAGCCAAAGGGAATGTCATAAAAGAGTATTATACAGAGCAACTGCTGCAGAGGGGCTGGATAAAAGGAAAGAATGAAAAGGGAGAAGATTTTTATATCCGTACTGAGGATCGTGATAAATTTTGTTTTTATAAAGATGGATATAGGCTAAATCTGTCTTTTGGTATCCCATTGGATCAGGATCCGGATAAACTAATCTGGGGGGGGCCAAAGAAAGCTATATGTAATCACAATGGCTAAGACTGAGTTTTATTGAGGTTTAAGGTAAAAAGCCGGAAAACAGATAAAGCCATTAATAAGAACGGCTGCCCTTGATTGCTAAAAAAGACATGGCAGTTAAAGGCAGCACCGGATGGAAAGACCATGCGGAAATCATTACCGAAGAAACAAGAGGAAGCCGGATCACCGCTGGAAAGACAGCTGCCGTCATCGCCAAAGAAGACATGACAGTCAAAGGCAGCACAGTCAACGCCAAAGACATCCACCTTCAAGCGGGAAACAACATCCGTATCCTCTCCTCCGAAAACAAAAGCACAACCATAGAAGACTACAAAGCAAAAAAGAGTAGTGGATCGTGCAGACGCTATGCAAAGTGAAATAAAAGAGGGAAGTATTATAGTGGATTGAGGCCAAAGATGGAAAATGTATGGAAAGAGCTTTTAGCGTATGTAAAGAAGAAAACAGTAGTGAAAAAGGTTTTAGAATATGTAGAGAAGGACATTTTATTGAAAAATGTTTTAAAATGTATTCCACGACTTGTAGTGATTTTTATGGCATTTAGCCTTCTAGAAGTCATATGTGAACATGGAATTGAGTATTTTTCCAGGCCTGTAAGGCAGGATCTGTATGAGCATATTCCGGATATTCATATTTACGGAACGGATACCCTTTTACGCGATGAACTTGTAATTGGAGCGAGAACACCCAACAGAGCGTTTAGTTCAGAGGCGTTTGTTCTTACAGCCAAAGGGAATGTCATAAAAGAGTATTATACAGAGCAACTGCTGCAGAGGGGCTGGATAAAAGGAAAGAATGAAAAGGGAGAAGATTTTCATTTTCATACCGATCGTTATGATAAATTTCGTTTTTATAAAGATGGATATAGGCTGAATCTGTCTTTTGATATCCCATTGGATCAGGATCCGGATAAACTAATCTGGGGGGACCAAAGAAGGCTATATGTAATCACAATGGCTAGGATTGAGTTTTATTGAACGCAAGAGACATACAGAAAAATCAGAAAACAGACAAAGCCATTAATAAGAACAATGCCGATGGAATCAATATCAGCCCCGGCAGCACCGGATGGAAAGACCATGCGGAAACTGTTGCTGAGTGGTATCGATAGAGGGGAGTGGAAGGGATGGAATTTCTTTTTCTGAGTATAATCCTGAAGTATAAGATGATAATCCGGAGAAAAATAATTAATTCATTGATTGTGGAGGTGTGTAAGCAATGAGGATACATGGTCATTTTCATAAACTTGCCAAATTATATGTTTCAGAATTGCTTTTCTCTTTTATTTTCTGTCCGCCAACGTTTGTATTTCTGCAAACTATATTCTTTTCATATAAAGCAGTATTAATTATGTTTGGGGCAATAAGCGCTCTGCTCTTTATTAAAATGGGATTGATTATGTTTGGGGTAACGAGTACTCTATACTCTTTTATTATTTATTTTTGCAATCAAGGACCTTTATTATTTACTAAATCAGGAGCTATACGGTATATTAAAATCTTTCTTTTATTTTGTGCAGGACTGTTGATTCTTGCTTTTCCTGTGAATATACAAAGGCCATCTACTAATTTGCTATTTATCTTATTTGATTTTGTGAATAATGCTGTAGGTTTTATATACAAATATAATGGGACTATTTCTGTATTTGTAACGTATATGATATGTATTTGGGGAATATCTACGGTAATCTATTTTATTGAAAATCATTTTGATAAGCGGCAACCATAACCGCCTCGAAGCAGGAAACAACATCCATATCCTCTCCTCCGAAAACAAAAGCACAACCACAGAAGACTACAAAGCAAACCGGAAGCAGGACATAGAGGAACTAAACAGGAACACAGAAAACAGCCTAAACAAACGCAAAGAAATCTTCGACAAGACAAAAGTAGAAGAAAAACAGGAACTCATCCAGATTCAGGCAGATGTCGATAAAAATCATAAAGTAATCAATTCTTCCGGTACCCCAAGGACAGCAGACTGTATAGCGGTTGGAATAGATATAAAGTGATAGCTGCTGATTTAGAGCCGGTTATCTTTGGAACAGCGTTAGGGAGTATTGGTGGTGTTGCATTTGGAATGCCGGCTGTGTTTGGGCTTGTTGGCGGTGTGATTGGAGATTATACGAAAGAATATATAAAAGCAGAGACGCCTACTAATAAAGAAGAGGAAGTTAGAAAGTATTACCAGGAGGTAAAGAATAATAGATGAATGTACTAATTGCCGGTGGATTCTGGGCTATTGCCAAGTTTATGGTGCTTCTGTGCGGTACTGTCATTTTAATAATAAAATCTATATATGTGTATCAGAAAAAATATCAGAAATGGACAGTTTTTACCAGAATATTATATGTCATGACTATGGGTGGATTTGAGATAGGAATTGTAATAGTTATGGGGGGAGTTACTGGCATTTTTACAAAAAATTGGGATATAGTTGTGATGATGCTGATGATTTTTAGTGGTATTATCGGTGGAATGCTTATGAAAGTATTGGTCATAAATGAGGCTTTACTCTACTCAAAAGAAGAATTAGAAAAATATAAATTCTCGCAAAAATGCCTTTGGGGAAGCAGTATAGCATTGCTGATTATAGCAGCAGTTATATATCTATAATTGCTTTGGATAAATCTATAAGAATTGGTTTGGTGGTTGCAGGTAAACCCATCTAAGTCAAAAACACTCCCCGCCTCAAAGGAGCCGTCATAGACAGCCAGGCAGAAAAAGAAAAGAACCGGATCACCACCGGTACTTTGACATGGGAAAACATAGACAACAAAGCCGAATACAAAACAGGAGGACATGGCATCTCCTACAATGGGAAAATAGGAAGAGGAGACAAGAACGATTCCTTAGACTCCCAAACAAATAACAGATATGGGAAAGACGCCATAACAGGACAAAGAAACGGAGTGAACAAAATCACCCAAACCATTTACGGCTCAAAAATCCCGTTAAACGAAAGAGACATTCTGTGAAATTAAGGACGGGGAAAGCTACAGGTATATGAAGGGATATCCATGCCAAACTATACTATTAACAAAGGAACACTTGCGGAGAACATGGCTACAGCCGCTATAGAATATCCTTTTGCATTGGCAGAGACCATGGGAGGAAATGTAAGTACAGCAAGAGTACTGGCAATGGGTCCGTTAAAAATACTGGTGGAGAACATGGCAGGAAGAGTGGAAGAATTATATCGGGAAAGATTGGTGGAAGGCACAAGGGATAAATTTAGTGGGAGCAGTCGGCGTAAAAGTTAGTACTGGGATATTTACAGGTATGCGAGGATATGCGTATTCTAGAAATCCTTATATTGTTACAGGAATAGGTGTAGTCGGCGCAATGGTTGCAGATATAGAGAGTGATCTGATTATAGAGGATATGAAGTAAAAGAATTTAGAAACAGATGAGCAGAAGAAGATGAGAAGAAGACAAGAGGGAGAGGTGCATGCAAAATGATTGTAAGTTCCTTATTTTTCTGTATAACAACAATATGCTTTTTGAGGGAGTTTAAGTTGGGGAAAAACGAAGGTTATATACAAAGGTTTTATTATTATGTCGGGGGATATGGAGGGGGATTATTCTTTTTGTATATGTTTTTATCTGGAATGTATGGTGAGGTCAGTCATATTAGTGTTAAATTTGTAACCTTTTTGCTATTTATATTTTTGGGGAATAGTAGAATGGATTTCTTTTATAAACAAAAGTATTATGGACTAAAAATAAATTCAGAGATCAGTTTAAGTGAAATAAATATAACTAAAAGACTATGGTATATTTGCAGAATAGGAAAGTATCTTAGTCTTATTTGTGTGGTAATCTTAGCTTTTGTATTGTTGTTTTAATAACAGGTGAGGCTATTTTCTGTTCAAAGATACGACAAAAGAGATAACTGATTAATTAGGATACCTGGGAAAGACCAAGGGGAAAAACCGGATGGACACCTACCCTGATACCGTACAGGCCATCAGCACCGCCTTAGGAGCCGTCGCAGGAAGCCTGATAAGAGACCGTACTACAGGAGCCTATACGGTACAGATGGAGGCGAAGTGGAACAGACTGACAAAAAACCGTAAGAAGACCAGAACAAACAACTCAAACAAGAACTGTCCACAAAAAAGAAAAAACCTGACGAACTTCTCAAACTGCTGACGGAATACATCAACATGAGCGAAACCGCCGAACATCCCACTTCGCGAAAAGCGCTGCATGGAGTCTGGAACGAAGAAAAGGATGTATATTACCGAAAATGATAATAAGCGCACAGGAATATAGAGCGATAGATCAAAAATCATTCAACCGTATGGCACAAAAATACAACATGCCGAAGTATGAGAAAAATTACTCCTTTTGAGGCACGGATTTTAGGTGCATCCGGGCTTGCGCTTTCTGGTTTTGTAGGAATGACAGTATTAAATAACTGGTATAGTCGAAAAGAAGAATATGTAAATTACCTATTAAAAATTAATAAATCTGGCTATGATGAGCAATTTAAAGAAAAGCTAAATCAAAACTTTGGAAGTATTGATTAATAGGGGGACAAAATGAAAGTCTTGAGTATATCATTTTGGGGTGGAATTATTACAGCAGTTTTATTTTTTATAACGATGTTATGCTTTGCCTGGGATGATGGGCGTATGCATGAAAAGGAGATCAAAAATAATATATGGAAATATACCTTATTTCTCCTTATGGGAATGATTACAAGTGTTTTTTGTTTGGTGTTTGTATTTGCTTATTTTACTAATATTTTGGAAATTATAAATAAAGTAAAAATAGTTAATATCGCAGATGCACAGGTAGAAGGAACGATTTTTATTATTTGGAATGTTTTTGTTATAGCTAAATATTATCTCTGTATATTATTCCCTACATCTACGAATAATAGGCAAAGTGAAAGAATAAACAAAAAGCAAATTATTTTTTTATGCGTAGTAAATACACTTATTGAATTATTTATAATATGGTATTACCGAGATGTGTTGTGGTATGTAATCTCTTGGATTTTCTGTTAATTAATGAAATCCAATATAGAAGGTATTACTGAACAAAACCATTTACGGCTCAAAAACCCCATTAAACGAAAGAGGCATCCCGATGAAATTAAAGACCGGGAAAACTACAGGCGTATGAAAGGGATACCTGTGCCAAACTATACCATTAACAAAGGAATGCTTGCGGAGAATATGGCCACAGCAGCTGTAGAATATCCCTTTACACTGGCAGAGAACATGGTAGGAAGACCGGAAGAATTATAGTGGAGAAGACTGGTGGGAGGCACAGGGGATAAATATTAGATTTTTTAGCTTATAGGGTAATAATCTTTACCGGATTAGGGGCAGAAACTTATAAAACTACCAAGAATCCATATAGAAGTGTTGGTGTGGCAATTGCTTTGACCATTACTCAAGATGAAATGATTGACAAGGCTACTAAATCCATAAAAGAAAATACGTTAAATAAGGATGTAGAGAAATAATAGAAAGGGATATTTAGTATGATTATTGGCATAATAGTTTTAATATTGAGTGTTTTAGAATTTATAAGAAGCTTTAAAGTACATGGCAATGATACAGTTTTACAAAAAATATATTATTATATTGGTGGGTATGCAGGTTTGTCTTTTTGGATATGGATGTTATGGTTTGTCCAGTATGGTAATCATTATTACTATATGGAAATATTTATATGCATTTTGATATTAGAGTTGTTAATGTTGCAGAGAATTACATTTTATTATAAGGAAAAGTATATAGAATCTACACAAAAAAATGAAACCATTAAGGTGGTTAAGTTAAAGAGAATATATAGAATTTGCCGTTTTGGTAGTGTAATGTGTGGGGTTAGTATTATTACCTTAGTTATTGTTGCGGTTTTATAGTGGTAGGATTGCTAACATTCCTGCCCGTGCTGGAGTAGCAAGTGTAAATGCCCTCTTAGCATATGCATAGTTTAAGAGTCCAATCATTAGTGCAGCAGTGGGAGTCGGTACATTAGCCTTAACGAAATCATGGAATGATAGTTTAATACAAAAACTTAAGAAAGAAAACCTTAAAACTGATGAGCAAAAAAAGATGAAAAGAAAGAAGAGATAAAATAATGTTTTCTTATTCTATACTTTTTTTAATAATGATTGTATCTTTTCTGAGTGTTAAAGAGTTTAAAATCCATAAAAATGAAAATTTTTATCAGAGGATTTATTATTATGTGGGTGGATATATTGGCTGTGCTTTTTTGTGTTATATAATTTGGGAAAATTATAATATGAGGATAGGATATGTTACACCCCGATGGATATCAATGCTAATTTTTTTATCATTGATTTCATGTAGAATCGAGTATGTTTATAAAAAGAAATATCTGAAATCGTTAAATGACTCTGATCGAAGTAAAATATCTACTGCTGAAAAATTATGGAAACTAAGTCTTATTATTAAATGGTCTGGTATTATTGCTGTGTTTGGACTAAGTTTAATTTGGATTTTGTAATTAATGATGAAGAGCTAATAATATATCTACGAAGAACAAGATGGAACCGTAGCCAATGGACATGCCCTATATCCCGGTGAAATTAAAGACCGGGAAAGCTACAGACGCATGAAAGGGATATCCATGCTAAACTATACCATTAATAAAGGAACACTTGCGGAGAACATGGGAGGAAATGTAAGTACAGCAAGAGTACTGGCACTGAGACCGTTAAAAACACCGGGAATATACCGGACATGGCAGGAAGAGCGGAAGAATTACAGCGGAGAAAATTGGTGGAAGGCGCAGGAGATAAATATAATTACTCCGTTATCAAGTAAGGTATATTCTGCATTATCTGCAGGAGTTGCAACTTATAAAGTGATAAAAAATCCATATATTAGTGTGGGAGTTTCTGTAGCAAGTACAGTATTAGTAAATGATAGTACTGCCGAAATTGAAAAGAATCTTAAAAATGAGCATTTGAAAACGGGTGAACAGAAAGAAAAAGAAGCCGGGAAAAGGTGAAGTATATATGCTTATATGCGGTGTCATATTTTTCATAACAGGGTTAATATTTTTGAAAGGATTTTCTGTAAATAAGGATGATAGTATACTCCAAAAATTTTATTACTATGTTGGAGGGTATGGAGGTGAAATATTTTTCTGCTATATGATATGGTTCTCTGAATATGGAGATAAAAATTATTATGGAGAACTTTGGATGATATTTTTAATTTTTTATTTATTGATAAATTGTAGAATGAATTATTTTTATAAGTTAGAATATCTTGATTTAAAGATGCAAGATTGTATGAATGCAGAAAAAATATATCATGCCAAAAGAATTTGGGAAATTAGTCAACTGAGTAAATGGATAGGTATTACATGTATTGGAATTATGATACTAATTATGTTGTAAGTTTATTGGGCTATGGCAGTGATCAGTGGGCTTGCTATGAACGCGGTAGAAAATAGTACCATAAAGAGGAGCTATTGAAAACAGATGAGTAAAAAGAAAAGCGAACCAAACGATCAGAATAATATGGCTGGGGATAAGAAACAATGATTCTTTCAAGTGCTCTTTTGGTTATAGAAACCATATTATTTTTGGTGAGTGGACGTTTACATGGGGATGAAAGCTTATCACAAAGATTCTCTTATTATATAGGAGGAGGGGTAGGACTTATATACTTTTCTTGCCTCTTTATGGCATCTTTTATGGGATATGACATAAATATAATTATTACATTGATTGTGATGGCTATTGTTTTCTTTTTTTCTCTTAATAGGACAAAATATAATTTTAGAGTTAAGTATGAAAATGCAAAAAAATATTGTGGTAAAAACTCAAAAGACGCAAAAAAGTTTCGTGGTTTAGTTAGTTATGCACTTTATGGACAGATAATTATCTTTATCGGATTTATAATGATCCTTATGGTCGTTTTATTAGGATATTATAATGGACGGATTTCTTTATATTAATATAGGGATAGGGAAAGCAGGAAGCACCACCTATGCAGCCATAGCAGACAGCATCATCACCACCATAAAAGGAAGAACAGACAAAGAAATCAGTCACGACACAGCAAACGCACTTAACACACTCTCCGAAATCTTCGACAAAAAGAAAATAGAAGAAAACAGGAATGCGCAAATATCCTCTCCCAAGTAGGATACCGCTTCATAGGAGACATAGCGGGGCACAAAGAAGTAGCAGGTGCGTCTTACCTATACGGAATACAGGAAAACCACGAGAGATTTAAATCCCCATATAACACATTTAGTGCGGATGTTCTGGACGTATTGCCTGCCTCAGCAGGGATGTTAGGAGGAGCGGTTGGAATGTATCTTGGTGGTCCAGTTAGCGCTTTTTGTATAGGAACATTAATGACAGGAGTTATTGGTTATAGGGTAGAACAATATAAACTCGGAATAGAACGTAAAGAATCCAGGGATATTAGTGATGAAAAGAGGGCAAACACTTGATGAAAAATATATATGACTTGTTATTGATAGTAATATGTATAGTGTTTTTCAGGTCATTTATTTTAAAAAAGTATTTTTTTGAGAAAGAAAAGATACTTAGAGAAAATGCCCCTGTTATTTTTCTTCCGATAACAATTGCGCTTATTCTTAATATTTTCTTTATTGTGATGATCGATATAAAAGTAATTAATAGTCATTTTGAGATGTATGCATATAGTTCGCTGGAATTTTTTGGATTTGTCTGGGTAGGGCTTTCGGTTTATACAAGATGGAAATATGATAAGGAACATGAACATAATATGACCAAAGGGGAAGGTGCAATAATAGGAGTTATACTTCTTGTACTAATCTTATTGTTTTTACACTTATAAAGAAGAACTTGTCAGTATAGGGGAATCTCCAAATTTCGAAAGGTTTAAATCCCAATACAATGCATTTAGTGCGGATATATATAATACATTGCCCATTTCAGCGGGAATGTTAGGAGGAGCGATTGGTGGAACTGTAATGGGGGGCCAGGTTCAATTATTGGATTCGTCTCTGCTACCGGAGCGGCTACATGGTATGTCGAAAATGAAAAAAGTAGATGGGAGAAAGATGAGGCAGGCAAGAATATAGACACTAAATAGGAAGGAGAAAAGATGAAATGAGATTCTTTGTGGGGAGTTATATATATGACACAATTCTTTTAATCTTATGTGGAGTAGTATTTAAGACTTTTATCCTAAAAAAAGGATTATCAGAAAAAGAATCTTTTTTTATACGACATACATTGCCAATAATCTATATACCCCTTTCTGTATTATTAATTGTGAATATGGTTTATATTGTTTTGATAGATAGAGAAATTATTGATAATACTTACAAAGGATTTGCACTGTATTCACTTGTTTTTATTTGGGCTATAATGATGATTATAGGATTTTATAATAGAATTAAATACGGCTCCAAGGATTGGGAATATGTTGAAGAAACCAAACGAGGGATTTTTGGACTTATTGGACTTTTTGTTATGGCGATATTAATGTACTTATTTATATGATTTATGTGTTTTCAAAGGAGCCGTCATAGACAGCCAGGCAGAAAAAGAAAAGAACCGGATCACCACCGGTACTTTGACAGGGGAAGACATGGACAACAAAGCCGAATACAAAATAAAAGCAAGCGGAATCACCGCATCCACCAATGCCGTATCCAAACTCGACCCCTGATTAAGTTATCTGGATGAGGAATGATATATCATGACAGATTTAGTAATAATTTTAGTGTATTTAGCAATGATGCTTATATGGATTTTTAAGAAGATAAAGTTTGGAAGCTTAGTTTTTTCCACAACTATTCGAATTATAATTATAAAATTTATTTATTCATTAATACTTCCATTTTCTGTATTTGTATATATTTTTTTCCCGCCAGAAAATGCAGTTCGGTTTTTATTAGGTGCGAGTAGTATAGGGGCATTAGGTGGGCTGTTTTGGCTTTTAGATCGTGAAAGAAGGATTGTCATTATTAAGAGTGTTGATCATGAAACATTAAAAGAAATACAAGGATCTCTTCAAAAACGGGAACGAAGAACGAAAGAGGTTCTTGTTGGATGTATTTTTTTCATGTTTTTAGGTTTCTTGATCTATCTTTTACCACATTAGAGAAAGCGTAAGTGAATTATTATAAGGATAAGAATGGAACATCTGTCTAACCATGTCATTTGTGAAAATAAGCGTAACAGATATAAAGAAGTGCTAAACAAAGCAGCCCTGGATAAATCCAAAGAAATAGCAGCAGAAGGAATAGTAAGCTGGAGTGCGGCGAACTGGATAGAAAGTAAATATCCCTACCTGACACGAAAAGAAGTGGAGGCAATTGGGAAAAACCTTGTAAAGAAAGCCAGACCTTTTGTAACAGGTGCGTCTTACCTATAGGGGATACAGGAAAACCATGAAAGATTTAATCCCCCTACAACGCATTTAGCGCGGATGCATACGATACGTTGCCGTATCACTTGGGATAATTGGGGCATGGGGGAAAAGTGCATTAGGGGGGGCTGTAGGTGGGCTGTGCGCGGTGGAACTATATCTATTAGGAGCAAGTGTACGGGTGAAGATCAATAAATGGAAACAGCAACAATCACCTTTGGTTGATGAGGAGAAAACTTCCGGGGTGGAAGGGGAAAATGAGTTACTTGGTAAATAGCGTATTTTATGATTTAGTCTATCTTGTTATTTGCATTCTTCTTATACGGGTATATTTTATTCAAAAAATTATTTGTTCTGAAAAGGAGCAATATTTTGTGCTTCATGTCTCTCCATTTTATACATTCCTCTTGTGTGTATTCATATTATTGCGATGTTATACATTATTGGGGTGAATAGAGGCTTCTTCCTCGGTGAATACACTAAAGAAGCAAATATCATTGTAATTATGGCGGTATTAATTGAGTTCATGATAAGCATATATAATCGTATGAAATATGGCCCCAAAGATCAGAAGTTTAAAAATGATACGGAGACAGGATGCATAAGTATAATCTTAATAATTACTGTTTTAGCTGTGATGTGCTTTTATTAATAGTGTTTAGAAATGGTTAGTTGTGGACCATAGAAGATGGAGAAGTAGTGGAAGAAATAATACCCATACAGGAAGCAAAGCAAGCGGAAAGAAAGTAGAAGTAAAAACAGGCAACAACCTCTCCATAGAAAGCGGCATCCATCTGCAAAGAGGTATTACCGCTTTACGGGATATAGGAAAACTACAAAAGATTTAATCCCCATACAACGCATTTAAAGGGGATATATGAGTGGAAGTATATTAACATAAATATATGTAGAGGAGAAAAAACGAGAATGGGAGAAAAATGAAAAGGATTCAATGAAAGTGACTGAAGAAATAGAATACAGGGAGTGATAATATATGAATTATTTTATTGGTAGCATTCCATTGATTTGATACTTCTGATATTATCTATTGGAATTTTTAAGACATTTATTTTGAAACAAAATTTATCTGATAAGGAACGTTTTTTCTTACACATACACCAACACATATATACATACCATTATCGATACTTATAATTATTAGTATGGTTTATATAGTTGCGGTAGATAGGGAATTAATTAATGACGACTATATTCTTTTTGCCCAAATTATTATGTCTGCTGTATTTTTTATAACGATGATTATTACAGTGCATCATCGAATTAAATATGGCAATAAGGATTGGAAATACAAAGAGGATACAAAAATTATGATTATAGGGCTGTCTATGTTAGTTTTCATTTTTATTATGATCTGGCTTTTTGGGTAATTAATATAAATCCCGCTTCAAAGGAGCCGTCATAGACAGCCAAGCAGAAAAAGAACCGGATCACCACCGGTATTTTGACATGGGAAAACATAGACAACAAAGCCGAATATAAAACAGGGGGACACGGAATATCCTACAACACAGGAGCAGGAATCCCCTTAAATGCCTTGGAACTCTTTTCAAACGAGGGTCTCACCGTGAAAGACAAAGCAGGAACAACCAAGACATCTGCCGTATCCAAAGAAATCATTACAATAACAGACAAAGAAAACCGGAAACAGGACATAGAGAAACTAAACAGGAACATAGAAGACAGCCTAAAAAAACTTAAAGAAATCTTTTAAAGAAATCTTTGACAACAAAAGTAGAAGAAAAACAGGAACCCATCCACATGATGAACATAGTGGGGAACCAAATCATCCATGAAATGGCAGACCACTATGGATGGAAAGAAGGCTCCACAGAAAAGACAGCCATCCATGGAATGCCGGGAGCCTGACAGGAGACCGTGCGGAAGGAGCCTATACGGTACAATCTAGTGGGACGCAAGCAAACGTACATCTTGATTTTTCTACGAGTAGAGATCATCCGGTAATTGTAGCAAATGTGAGTACAAGCATAATTGCTGTTGGAGGACAAATAGGATATATTTATGAGCCTAAATATCATACTTCAGATGGAAGTGTAAATGCATATGGTGCTTTAAGAGGTATAAATATTGGTGACAATAGTGGCGATAGTGTTGCTGATTTTGGGGTACAAGCTTATTATGGTGCAGGAGCAGAAGTAGGTGTAAGAGTCAATCTAAGTAAATTATATGAAGAAATATTTCATGAAAGAGAAGATACTAAGGTTGTGTCAATAATTTTTCGCAAATTCAGAAATGCCATCGGTAATGAATCAA
>ERZ827520.2573-NODE-2573-length-16508-cov-5.393788_pt1 | contig 16508 bp, 16 predicted proteins | sample MGYA00519581_ERZ827520 | MGnify/ENA primary metagenome ERZ827520 (study PRJEB31778, sample SAMEA3449339) | human gut metagenome | biome: human gut; feature: human-associated habitat; material: faeces | place: United Kingdom | collected 2010/2012 ...
GCAAAGCCGGTACTGCGGATTATATATGAAGGGGCTGCGGCCCCTTCATGCATCCTGGGAGAGGAAGCGGGGCATTTTTGACAATCTGAATTACGCCGCGAATTTTAAATGTAAAATATGCTTTTGGCGGGCGGCGCGGCAAAAATCGGCTATGGACGCAGGGGGCGGATTATGATATACTAAGGCGAGATGCCCGCGGGCAAAAAGGCGCGGGCGGAAGGGAAATGACGCATGCTGAAGAAGATTTGGAAGGTTGTGGCGATTGCCGTGCTGCTGGCGCTGCTGCTGGTATTTGTGCCCTCGCCGCTGAACACCTACGACGCTTTTGCCGAAATCGTAACCCTGCCCATCGACCAGACGGGCGGCCTGAAGTACGACCCGGCCAACTATACCTCCGACACCCATTACGAAGATCCCTCCATCACGGTGGATATCTACTGGGGCGGCCGCATCTATGATACCAACTATGTGTACGCCGTCATCAAGATTGCCAATGCCAGCCAGCTGCGCACGGCCTTCGCCTTTAACTATTCCAGCCCCGGCGATGGCAAGCGCGTGGCCGATATGGCCAAGAAGATGAACGGCGTTTTTGCCATCAACGGCGATTATTACAGCCATTCCTGGCACACCAACGGCTACATGGTGCGCCAGGGCAAGGTGTACCGCAACCGCCCCAACAAGACCTGGGATTTGCTGATGGTGGATCAGTACGGCAATTTCCACGGCATGGTGGAGCCCAACAAGGAAAAGGTGGAGGCCTTCCTGGCCCAGGCTGAAGCCGAGGGCCTGCAGGTGGTCAACAGCTGGAACTTCGGCCCCATCATCATCCAGGATGGCGAGCGCACCCGCGAGGATTTCAACACCCTCAAGCAGAACCTCAACACCGATTACATCGGCACCTATAAGGATGCGCAGCGCATTGCCTTCTGCCAGCTGGACGAGCTGACCTACCTGTGCGTCACCAGCGAAGGCCCCGAGGATAAGGACAGCGAGGGGCTGACGATGAACGAATTCTACGATTGCCTGCGCGAGGTGGAGAGCAAGCTGGATGGCTATAAGATCCAGACGGCCTTCAACCTGGACGGTGGCTCCTCCTGCACCTTCGCGTTTAACAACCAGAAGATCAACGCCCCCACCAACCCCAAGAAGCGCAGCGTGCCGGATTGCATTTACTTTGCCAGCGCGTGGAAAGCTGAAGAATAATCAGGCTCTTTCAGCCGTGCGCTTGTTTCAGCGCGCGGCTTTCTCGCGTTTTATACCATGCGATAGGAGTTGCTGCCCCTGATGAAACGGCCGCTTTGCGTGCTGCTGCCGCTGCTATTCTGCCTGATGGGTCTATGCGCCCAGGCGGATGTGGCGGCGCTGGATATGAACAGCCCCGCCCCCGCACCGGGAGAACAATACTACCTTTCCGATACCCAGTATTAGGATCCCACCCTGTCGGTACAGGTGTATCCCGGCGGGCGCATCTACGATACGGGCTATCTGTACGCGGTGATCACCATCACCCAGCCGGGGCAGCTGCGCACGGCCATGGCCTTCCGCTATAACTCCGTCAAGGCGGTGCCGGGGCAGATGATCGCCCAGGCCAACCGCGCGGTGCTGGCCGTCAATGCCGATTATCATACCATGTATGAAAACGGCTACCTGACGCGCCGGGGCGTGAACTATCGCAACCGCCCGGAGCGCAACTGGGATCTGCTGATCATCGATCAGCACGGCGACCTGCACGGCATTGTGGAGCCAGAGGAGGAAAAAATCGCCCAGTGGCAGCAGGAGCATCCCGCACTGCAAATGGTGGATACCTTCAACTTTGGCCCCGTGCTGGCGCAGGATGGGCAGTGGCGCGAGGTATCGCGCGAGAATATGCAAAATCTCTATCGCATCGAGGGCGATAAGCTGGCCTCCCGCCTGGCCATCTGCCAGCTGGACGCGCTTACCTACCTGATCGTTGCCTGCGAGTGCCCCGAGGATAAAGGCAGCCGCGGCATGACGCTGAGCGAGTTTACCGATTGCCTGCGCGAGGTGGAAGGCAAGCTGGACGGGCGCAAGATTCAATTTGCCTACAACCTGGACGGCGGCAACTCCACCACCGTGATCTTCCACAACCAAAAGATCAACGCTACCGGCAAGGCCCGCGGGCGCGAGCTGAGCGATATCATCTACTTTACCACCGCATGGGAGGAATAACACAATGCAATTGACAAATGCCGCCCGGCGCACGCTGGCGGCGCTGGCCGCGCTGGCGCTGCTGCTGGGCTGCCTGCCCGCGCTGGCGGAAATGAAGCCCCTGTCGCTGGAGGAGGTTGCTCAGGCGCCTGCCGAGCAGTACTATACCTCCGATACCCACTATGAGGACCCCTCCCTGACGGTGGATATCGGCGAGGGCCGCATCCACGAAACCAACTATGTGTACGCGGTTATCAAGATTGCCGATCCCAGCCAGATCCGCACGGCCATGGCCTATAAGTACAATTCCAGCCGCACGGTGCCCGGCGAAACGATGGCCACGGCCAATAACGCGGTGCTCGCCATCAACGCCGATTATCATAACTATTATGATTACGGCTATCTGGTGCGCCAGGGAGTGGAATACCGCATGCGCCCCCGCAAGGAGTGGGATGTGCTGATGATTGACCAGCACGGCGACCTGCATGTGATCATCGAGCCCACCAAGAAAAAGGTGGAGGATTGGCACGCCGCGAACCCCGATCTGACGGTGGTGAACAGCTTTAACTTTGGCCCGGTTATCAAGATCGATGGCGAATGGCGGCGGATGCACCAGGATACCGTCCAGAATTTCTTCCAGATCGCCGGGGCCAAGCAGTACGCGCGCATGGCCGTGTGCCAGCTGGATACGCTGACCTACCTGATCGTCAGCTGCGAAAGCGTGCTGGATGAAAACAGCAGCGGCATGACCCTGAAGGAATTTGAGGAGTGCCTGCAGGAGGTGGAGGGCAAGCTGGATGGCTACGAAATCAAGCTGGCCTATAACATCGACGGCGGCGGCTCCACCACCATGGTGTTCCACAACAAAAAGATCAACAGCCTGACCAACCCCAAGGTGCGCGATCTGAGCGATATCCTCTACTTTGTATCCATTTACAGCGAATAACGATCCCCGCGAAATCTGCCCTACGAAAGGAAGGAATTTTCCGTGTTTGAATTTCAGGAGCTGACCAAGCCCGCGCTGTTTACCCTGTTTGGCCGCAATGTAACGGCCTATGCGCTGTTTCTGACGCTGGGCGTGCTCATCGGCGTGCTGATGTCCATCAACCGCGCCAAGCGCACGCATTATGACGTCAACGCGGCGCTGCTCTTCCCCGTGCTGGCCATCCCGCTTTCGGTGATCTTTGGCCGCCTGGTATATTGCCTGTGCAGTATCGTGCTGCTGCTGGATAACGGCTTTGGCTTTATCTTCCGCATCGATTACGGCGGGTTCTCCATCATGGGCGTGACCATCGGCCTGGCCCTGGCCGCCCTGCTGACCGCCAAGATCGAGAAGGTTTCCTTCCTGGATACGCTGGATTGCGTGGTGCCCGGCCTGCTGATGGCACTGGCGCTGTCGCGCTTTGGCGAGGGCTCCACCATGAACGGCACGGGCTTTGAGGTGACGGTGCCCGGCTTGCAGTTTGCCCCCATCGCGCGCGTGGGCCTGTATGGCGAAAGCACCTACGCCGTGCACATGGGCGAGGCGCTGGTGGCGCTCATCGCCGCCGTGTATACCCAGACGCTGGGCAAGCGCGGCCGCGGCTTTGTGGCGGGCGTGGGCATCGTCATTGTGGCCTGCGCGCAGATCTTCTTTGAAAGCGCGCGCCGCGACGAGGTGCTCAAGATCGACTTCCTGCGCGATGTGATGGCCTTTGCCGGCATTGTGCTGCTGTGCGTGCTCATCCCCAGCCTGCGCCATAGCGGCTGGAAGCTGCCGCGCCGCATCCTCGCCATTGTGGGCTTTGTGGCCCTGCTGGCCGTGTGCGCGCTGGTGGAGTTCCTGCTGGATGGCAAAATCTATCAGAACATGCCCTTCTGGTTTGGCTATCTGACCGACGCGGTCTGCCTGACGGCGGCGGCTGCCATCTGCTGCCGCGCCCTCAAGGCGGCCTGTGAAAAGGAATAATGAAAAGAATCATGCTGTTTCTGCTGGCGCTGGCGGCGGCCCTTCTGCTGTGCGCCGCGGCGCTGGCTGATACCGCGCAGGATGTGACGGCCAGCGCGCAGATTACCGTGCCGCAAAACGGCGGCACGCTGGGCCGCATGCTGGATCGCGACCGCTCCACCGCCCTGCAGGCCGAGAAAAGCCGCGAGCCGGTGATTGAAGTTTCCATGCAGGATGGCCAGGTGTGCTCGGCCGTGTACATTGAGTTTGGCAATAACATCATGCCCTTCACCGTGCAGATTGACTATAACGGCGAGTGGGTGGATCTGGCCAGCTGGAATCAGCCCTATGCCCAGGCCTATGTGCAGTTTGAGCCGCTGACGCAGTTTCGCCTGCGCTTTGATACGGGCGATAAGCCGCTGCAATTGTTCATCCGCGAGCTGTACCTCTTTGGCCAGGGCGAGCGCGACGACAGCCTGGTGAACATCTGGGAAAGCAGCGTGCAAAAGGCTGATCTGCTGGTGCTGGCCGGGCATCCGGGCGACGAGCTGCAATGGTTCGGCGGCCTGGTGCCCTACTACGCCGTGGGCAAGGGCTACAGCGTAGCCGTGGCCACGATGACCATGGTCAATTCCTGCCGCCGGCTGGAAATGCTCAACGCCATGCATGCCTGCGGGCTGCGCAGCTACCCCGATATCGGCATGTTTGAGGATCTCAAAACCACTCAGGCTTCCAAGGCGTTCAGCCAGTGGGGCGGCATCGAGGCGACCGACCGCTATGTGGTGCAGCTGCTGCGCCGCTATCAGCCCGAGGTGGTCGTCACCCACGCCATCGAGGGCGAGGACGGCCACGGCGTGCATATGGCCTGCGCGCGCTCGCTTTTGCGCGCGGTGAAAAAGGCCGCGGACGTCAATTACGACCCCGCCAGCGCCAGCATGTACGGCGCGTGGCAGGTGAAAAAGCTGTATCTGCACGAGGGCGACAGCCCCATCCGCATCAGCTGGAGCACGCCGCTGGAAAGCCTGGCGGGCAAGACGGCCTATCAGGTGGCCTGGGAAGCCTATCAAAAGTACGAAACCACCACCGCCGGGGCCATGGTGGGGGAATCCGCCAAGCATTCGCCCTGCCTGTACACGCTGGCCTACACCGCCGTGGGCGAGGATAAGGCCGGGAACGATCTGTTTGAAAACATCCCGGAAAGCGATCTGACCACCGCCCAGCCATAAATACGAAAAGGACTGACCCTGATGAAAAAATCCGCCCTGTGCCTGCTGCTGTGCCTGCTGCTGGCCCTGCCTTGCCTGTCCGTGGCCGAGCAGAGCCGGCAGGTTAACCGCTCCTGCCGCATCTACTTTGCCAATGGCACCGAGCTGGCCAGCCGCCTGAACGACGGCCGCCTGCTGACCGAGGTGAACGGCGCCGAGGCTGTGGAGCATACCTTCTATATCGATCCCAACGGCCAGACCGTGGACGCGGTGTGCGTGCAGTATGGCGAACATATCCTGCCCTATGTGGTGCAGGCGCAGGATGCGCAGGGCGATTGGCAGCAGATCGGCGCGTATACGGGCGATTATGCCCAGGGCTACGCCGCCTTTCCCGCCCGCAGCCAGCGCTTCCGCCTGGTATTTGCCAGGGACGGCGAGAAGCTGCCCCTGTCCCTGCGGCAGATCAACGTGTTCACCCCCGGCGATACTCCCGCCATCGAGGCGCGCGAATGGCAGCCTTCCTGCGAGAAGGCGGATCTATTGCTGATCGTGGCACACCCGGACGACGAGCTATTGTGGTTTGGCGGCGCGCTGCCCACCTATGCCGGTGAGCGCGGCATGGCCGTGCAGGTGATGTACATGGCCTGCAATAGCTATCTGCGCCGCCTGGAGCTGCTGTGCGGCCTGTGGGAGTGCGGGGTGCGCAGCTATCCCGATATCGGCACCTTCAGCGATGGGCGCAATGACGATATGAACGGCGCTTATGCGCGCTGGGGGCGTGAAAATACCTACACGCGCATCGTGCGCGCCATCCGCCGCTATCAGCCCGAGGTGATACTGACCCAGGACGTCAAGGGTGAGTACGGCCACACGCAGCACCTGGTGGTATCCGACGCGGTGTACACCGCCGCGGTGGAGCTGGCCGCGGACGCATCCTATGATCCCCAGAGCGCGCAGGAATACGGCGTGTGGCAGGTGAAAAAGCTGTATCGTCACCTGGGCAGCCAGCCCACCACCGTGATGGATTGGTCGCAGCCGCTGTCCGCCTTTGGCGGGGATACGGGCTTCCAGGTGGCGCGCCGCGCCTTTGCCTGGCATGAATCCCAAACCAAGGACGACCGCTGGCAGGTGGCCTATAAGGGCTCGCGCTTTGACAGCACGCTCTACACCCTGGTGTTCTCCACCGTGGGAGAGGATGAGGCCGGGAACGATTTCTTTGAGCATATCGAAAAGTAATTGAACGCATTGAAAAAGGGCTTTCTCTGTTTGAGAGAGCCCTTTGTTTGTCTTCAAAGCATAGCTTACTTAGTCGAGAAGTAAAGAAGGGGCGCAGCTCCTTCTTTTTTACGCCCCGCGCTACTGCCTTGCGGCAAGCGCGGGTTTCGGGCGGCGATTTGCAAAATCGCCTGCCCTCAGCCGCCTTTGGCGGCGCTACTAATTCCGCAACGGCGGCGCAGGCTTCGCCTGATTTTTGCGGCATTGATCATCAATCAACTGGGCGAAGCTACGAGAGCGGCGATGCCGCCGGCGCGAGGAGCAGCCGTTAGGCTGCTTCCTATGTCATTTTCTGCCCGTGAGCCTTTGGCTCACAAGAAAATGACGTTTTCCGCTGAAAGACTGCTTTAGCTGACTTTCAGCGGCAGGCATTGCTTTAGCTTGCTGCGGTGCTTTCTAAAGGGTCTTCCACCGTGATCACCCCGCGGATCATGCCCATCCAGCAGGTATAGGGCAGCGTGCCGGATTGCTCCGGGGTGAAGGTGATCACGTTCTTGCCCGTGTGGAAGGTGTATTCCATGCCCAGGGCGGGGATGATCAGGCGGTTGTTGCAGCCGTTGATGCTGCCGCTGGGCGCGTCGATCTCCCAGCGCACGGGCACGCCGGCCTGCACGGTGATGCTGGGATAGCTATTGGGCAGGAGCGTGCTGCGCACCACCTGCACCCCGGCCTCGGCTTGCGCCTGCACGCCCGGCTGGGCGGCGGCGGGCAGCATGCCGGCCAGCGCCGCGCCCTGGGAGAGCATGGACAGCCCCATCACGGCCACCAGCACCACGCCGCCCACCGTGACGGCACGCCGGAAGCGCTGACCCAGCAGCGATACCAGCGACCCCAGCCCCAGCATCAGCGGTACCGTGCCCAGGCTGAAGGCCAGCATGGACAGCGCCCCGCGCACCGGGCTTGCGCTGGACAGCGCGGCTAACTGCATGGCTTGCAGCGGGCCGCAGGGCATCAGGCCGTTGAGCAGCCCCACCGTCAGCGGGGCGCGCGGGCGCAGCCGCTTTGGCAGGCGGGGCAGGCGCAGCCGCAGCCTGCGCAGGGCGGGAAACAGCCCCAGCAGGTTTAGCCCCATCGCCAGCATCAATAGCCCCACCACGACCTTGATCGCCGCCTGCGCCAGCACGGATAGCGAGGTATCCAGCCCCGCGCCAAACAGCATGCCCAGCGTGCCGAAGATCAGCCCCGTGAGGGTATAGGAGATCACCCGCCCCGCGTTGTACAGCAGCGCCGGGGTCAGCGCCTGCCGGGTGGAGGACTTGGCTTGCGCCTGCCCTCCCGGCAGCGATTGCGACAGGCTGATGCCGCCGCACATGGCCACGCAGTGTACTGAGGTCATCAATCCCACCAGGAACAGCATGCCATAGCCCATGCCGCTTTGCGCCAGCTGGCCGGGGGCCAGGCGATTGAGCAGCCCCGTGGCTTGCAGCAGCGTAAATAGCGCCGCCATCAGCAGCAGATATCCTGCCGCGCGCAGCAGGCTTGTGCGCTCGGGCGCGGCCAGCAGGCGATAGCCCGCGCCCTCGATGGCCGCGCGCAGGGCGGCAAGCGTTGCTTTCTCCGGATCCAGCGTTACATCGGCCGTGCCGCGATCATAGCTCACCTGCGCGCACGCCACGCCGGGCACGCCCAGCAGCGCCTGCTGCACGCGCGCCTGGCAGTGGGGGCAGGTCATGCCGCCGATGATCAGGCGTTTGGTCATCGCACTCATTGCAGGCCCTTCTTCCAGTTGGCAAAGGCGGCGCTGGCCTGCTTGAGCGCCGCAGCGGGAATGGTAATGGTGTCCGCGTCGGTCTGGTAATCCGTCACGGGCAGGGGATTGCAGCCGCCCGCCGCCTGGCCGACGGAGGACAGGTCAAAGGCGTTGCCGCAGTTCTGGCACACCAGCGCGCCCTGCTGATAGGCAAAGTAGGCGTAGGGCGAGCCGGCGCACACCTGGCAGGTATTGTAGGCCAGGCGGGGCGTGCCGTCCGCATCCAGCAGGGCGATGATCTGCATGGCCGTTTTGCCCTGCTTCACATCCACAAACAGCGGCTCTACGGTTAATTGATCGCGTGAAATGGTAAAATCTGCCTGCGTTTGCTGTGCGGAGCAGCCGGTCAGGGCCGTCAGGATCAGCAGCAGGGCAAGAGCAAAATACTTTTTCATGGCGTTCCTCCCGTAGGAATAATGCGTTGCGCGCGGCCCGAACCGGTGGGCTGCCGCAATATTATAGCACTTATGCCTATTAAATCAATAGACATTATAGGATTTACATGTACTTGCTAATTCGGCCAATCCATGGTATGATAATAATTGAGTGATTTGTTCGGGAGTTGACCGATATGAAAATCTCCACCAAGGGCCGCTATGCCCTGCGCATGATGCTGGACATCGCCGTCCACCAGGGCGAGGGCTATGTGGCCCTGAAGGATACGGCGCAGCGCGAAGAAATATCCAAAAAGTATTTGGAGCAGATCGCCCTTCAGCTCACGCAGGCCGGGCTTCTGCGCGCCGTGCGCGGGCATCAGGGCGGGTATCGCCTGCTGAAGGCGCCGCAGGAATACACGGTGTATCAAATTCTGTGCGTCACCGAGGGTTCGATTGCCCCGGTTGCCTGCCTGGAGCACGCGCCAAACGCCTGTCCCCGCAGCGGACAATGCCCCACGCTGCCGCTGTGGCAGGGGCTGGAGGATGTGGTGCGCGGATACCTGAGCGGCGTAACGCTGCGTGAGCTTATGCTGAAGGACGCTAAAGCACAATCAACCGATTGCTGAAATCGGAAAGGAGTATAGCTTTTATGCATCAAATTATCAACGCTGCCTACTGTATCCATTATGACGACTATGATTTCCTGCTGGACGTGGTTCGCTCCGTCCGCGAGACAAGCACGGGCGTGGAGCTGGCCATTTACACCGATAAGCCCGATTTCATGGCCAAGCAGGCGCTGCAGAAGGCGCGGCTGGCCGATGTGCCGCTGACCTTCCACGGCCCGTTTGTGGATTGCGAGGCTGCCTCCGCCCCCGATAGCGAGGAGCGCCGTCATTTTCTGGATTGCTGGCGGCGCGCGTTTGATGTGTATCAGGATTTTGGGGCGCGCTCCATCGTGCTGCATACCCACCATATGCAGAACATCCCCGAGGCCGATAAGGATACCCTGCGCGGCTATGCCACCGAGGCCATCCAGGCCGTAGCCAACATGGCGGTGGAGCGCAAGATCAACCTGACGGTGGAAAACGTGGGCGTGCGCACCAAGAGCGGCGTGCTCTTTGATCAGGATCAGTACCTGGCGCTGTTTGAGCAGCTGCCTGTCGAGGTGGGCTCGCTGATTGATATCGGCCACGCCTTTATCAACCACTGGGATGTGCCCCATGTGCTGCGCACGCTGGGCACGCGCATTCATTCCTTCCATCTGCATAACAACAACGGCAGCGCCGATAGCCATCGCCCGATGTTCGAGCCGGGCAATTACTACACGGCTGAGGAAATGTGCGAGCTGCTGTTGCTGACCAACCGCACCGCGCCTAACGCCGAGTGGATCCTGGAATACGCGCCGGGCGAGCATATCAGCAAGGAGCTGATCATGGGCGACCTGCGGACGCTGGCGGCGCTGAACTGCAAATAAAAGAGCTGAAAAAATGGTTAAAAAAACGCTGTTTGGTTTTATCCAGACAGCGTTTTTATTTGTCGGCGCTTTTTATGCCACTTGGATGCTCTACCCCAACTAACGCACCCCGCCGTGCCCGATTCCCGCACCCAACTATGCCCCCGTGGCAGCGGACAACGCAGCTTTCTCTGGTGCTTTCCTTGTACGCCCCACGCTACTGCCATACGGCAAGCGCGGGTTTCGGGCGGCAATTACAAAACTGCGCGCCCTCAGCCGCCTGCGGCGGCGCTGTGGCTCCAAGAAAGTACCGTCCCCCCTCAATTTCTCCGCCGCATCCGCAGCAGCCCAACGGCGTCGGCCAGGATCCAGCCGATGGGGATGGCGGCCCAAATGCCGGCCTCGCCCCAGACGGCTGAGAGCAGATAGGCCAGCGCCACGCGCGTGCCCAGGGAGATCACCGTCAGCACCACCGACATGCCCGGCTGCTGAATAGCGCGGAAATAGCCGTACAGCAGGAACAGGCAGCCGATGCCCGCATAAAATGCGCCCTCGATGCGCAGATAGCGCACGCCGCTGGCAATCACGGCCGTCTCATCAGCGCTGACAAAGACGCCCATCAGCGGCGCGGCGAAAACGCATACCAGCGCCGATATCGCCAGGCTGAACGCCGTGCTGATCAAAAACGCCCGCCGCGTGCCCGCACGGATGCGCGCGGAATCGCCCGCGCCGAAATTCTGCGCCACAAAGGTGGAATACGCGTTGCCAAAGTCCTGCACGGGCAGGTAGGCGAAGGTGTCAATCTTGACCGCCGCGGCAAAGGCGGCCATCACCGTCTCGCCAAAGCTGTTCACCAGCCCCTGCACCATCAGAATACCAAAGTTCATCACCGATTGCTGCGCGCAGGTTAGCCAGGAAAGGCTGAGAATTTCGCGCATTACGCCGCGATTGTAGTGAAAATCAGCGCGTTTGGGAAGCCATTCCTTGCATTTCGCAAGCACATAAAGGCTCAACCCGGCGGCTGATATATACTGCGCGATAACCGTCGCCCATGCCGCCCCGGCAATGCCCCAGTGCAGCCCCAGCACAAACAGTAAATCCAGCGCCACATTGAGCAGCGCCGATACGGCCAGGAACAGGAGCGGCACGGTGGAATTGCCCAGCGCGCGCAGCAGGCAGGACAGATAATTATAGATCGACGTAGCCAGCAGCCCGGCAAAGATGATCAGCAGATACGTCTGCATGCCATCCCACACCTCGGCCGGAACGCGCAAAAAGGCCAGAATTTGCGGCAAAAATGCGTAAACAGCGGCGTTTATCACAAGGGTGACGGATAGAATCAGCACCAGCGCGTGCGCAATGCCCGCGCGCAGGGCAGGCTGATCTCCGCGCCCCTGATAGATGGAAAACAGCGCGCCCGCACCCATGGACAAGCCCAAAAAGACGGAGGTCAGAAAGGTCATCAGCGTGTAGGCGGAGCCCACCGCAGCCAGCGCGCCCGCCCCCAGCGCGCGCCCGACAATCAGCGTATCGGCAATATTATAGAACTGCTGCAGCAGGTTGCCTGCCATCATCGGCAGCGCAAACAGGATCAGCGAGCGCGAAATCGGCCCGCGCGTCAGATCTCGATACATGGATTTTCCCTCCAGGGTGGCATTTTCAGCGCTCATTATAGCATGCGCCATTGCAAAACGCAAGCTGTAAATTTCATATTGAAATCAATGAAAAACTGTGCTATAATCAGCCCAGCAACATCGCGGAGGGATGGCCATGTATCTGAGCGGGCTGGATGAGATTGATCGCAAAATGCTGGATCTGCTGACGCAGAACGCGCGCTACACCTACTCCGAGTTAGGCGAGCGGCTGGGGCTGTCGCGCGTGGCCATCAAAAACCGCATGGACGCGCTGGAGCAGCGCGGGGTGATCGAGGGCTACACGGTCATCGTCAATCCCCAGCGGCTGGGCAGCGCCGTATCCTGCTATTATGAGATTGAAACGCGCCCCGAGGCCCTGCCGCGCGTGATCGCGGCGCTTCAGGATTGTCCGAGCATCACCCAGATTTACCGCGTGACGGGCGCGTGCCGCCTGCATGTGCACGCTGTGGCCGCCAGCCAGGAGGAGCTGGAAACGCTGACGCGCGAGGTGCTGGATCAGCTTTCCGGCGTGGAGCGCATTGAGAGCAGCGTCATTTTATCGCGCGTGAAGGATGTGAAGGGCCTGCGGCTATAAGCCGGAAGGGGCGTTTTTGCAGGAAATTCGCCGCAAAAGCACAAGTTTTACAAAAATTTTAAGGAAAGACTTGCAATTGTTCTATTCCTATGGTAAAATAGTCAAGCTGTCATAAGAGGCTTTCCCGCGGCCCTGCCGCGTGACGTAAGGCAATCTCCGACAGGGAGGTGTAAAAAATGGGCAAGTACTGTGAAGTCTGCAACAAGGGTTTGATGAACGGCAATCGCGTCAGCCATGCTGAAAACAAGACCGGTCGTATGTACGCTCCCAACGTTCAGCGCGTTCGCGTGCTGGTCGATGGCCGTCCTACGCACCTGAATGTGTGCACTCGCTGCCTGCGCAGCGGCAAGGTTGTCCGCGCGCTGCCCAGCGTCAGCGCAAGCGCCGAGGCCTAATAATAGTGCCCCAATAAAAAAGCCGATCCGCATAAAAGCGGCGGCTTTTTTATTTTACAAAGGAAGAAAAATCCTTTCTTACGTCAAATCGCCCGGCAGGAGCAAGGCTCCAGGCCGGGCGATTGGTTGTTATCTGGGGTTAGCGCGCTCCGGCCATGGCCTGGGTCAGCGCGCCCATGGCGGCGGACAGGGTGGCCGCGTCGGGGGCGGAGTTGATGAGCGTGTTCAGGTTAGAAATGGCTGCCTGCAGCGCGGCGTAGCCGGGATGATCGGGGCTGAGGGCGGCCAGCTGGGACTGGGCGGAGCTGAGCAGCGTTCGCGCGTCGGGCAATAGCTGATCGCGCACCAGCGGATCGGTCACGGTGGGCGTACCGCCGCCGCCCGTGCTGCCCGCATTGTGTACCGTGCAGGTCAGCGAGGACAGGAGCACATTGTTGTAGTTGGTATCGTTTGTCAGGCGCAGGGCGGCAAAATCGCCCAGATACTTGGTCAGCACATCGTCGTACTGCGTGCCGATGAAATCATACAGCGGGTGTCCCTGCGGCAGGGTGATGATGCCAGCCGTCTGCACCGAGGGGCAGTACTGCGTGGCCAGCCCGCCCGATACCGTGCATAGCGATACCTCGTGGTGCATCTGGCAATAGGTGGTGGGCGCGCCCTCGCGCGGCCAGTAATCGGTGTACACCTTGTAGCCGTTGGCGTCCTTGCGGCAGGCGTCGGTGGCCAGCTGGCCGCTTACGCCGCAGGTGGTCACGCGCACCAGCCCGTAATCGGAGGCTGAGCCCTCCAGGATATCGCGGTTGGACAGCCCCTTCTGCTTGTGAATCTGGCTCATGAAGGCTTGCCACAGGGCCGCGGCGCTGTTGCCGCCCGTGGTCTTGGAGGACAATGCCTTGTAGTTGTCGTGGCCGATCCACACCGTGCCGCAGTACCAGCCCGTCATGCCGGCAAAGAACACGCCCTTCTGGTCGGAGTTGGTGCCCGTCTTGCCCGCCACGGTCTGGCCGCTGATCTTGGCCTTGGTGCCCGTGCCGCTGCTGACGGCCTCCTTCATCATATCCACCGTCAGGTAGGCCGTCGCGGGGCTGAACACCTGATAGCTGGTCTGGTTGGCGTGCGCGTCATAGATGACGTTGCCGCTGCTGTCCGCGATGCCAAGGAAGGTGATGGGCGATTGATACACGCCGCCGTTGCCCAGCACGCCGAAGGCTACGGCCATTTCCACCGGCGATATGCCGCTGGAGCCCAGCGCCAGGCCGAAGGGCGTTTCGTTGATGTGCTTATCCGATACGCCCAGCGCGCGCAGGATATTGGCGGAGTTCTGCGTGCCCACATAGTTCATCAGCGCATAGGCCGCGGCGGTGTTATCGCTTTTTACCAGCGCGGTGCGCAGCGTTTCGGGGCCGCGATAGCTGGAGCCGCCGTAGTTTTTGGGCCAGGTGGGGCGGCGGTTGCTGTCCAGATACCCCTTGATGGGCAGGGGCATGTTGTACACCACGGCGCTGCCGCCCAGCCGGCTGATTTCAATGGCCGGGGCGTACACCGAGATGGGCTTGATGGACGAGCCCACGGGCATGTTCATATCCGAGGCGCGGTTGAGCGTCTTGCGGCGGGTGGGCTGCGTGCGGCCGCCCACAATGGCCTTTAATTCGCCCGTGCGGTAATCCAGCACCACGGCCGCGGCCTGGGGCTGGAGGATCTCGTCATAGGTGCCGTCGGCGTTGCGGGCGCGGTAAATCTTATCCGCCGGGTCGCGCAGGGAAGGATAGCTCTGGTAGTTGTACAGCGTATCCTCCACCGTCTTTTGGATTTCGGTATCCAGGCACAGGTACACATGATAGCCGCCCGTGCGCAGCTCGTTTTCCATCAGGTTGCGGTTATAGGAGGTATTTTCCAGGTTGTTGAGCTTGAGCAGCGTCTGCACCACATCGTTGACGGCGTATTCCACATAATAGATGTAGTTATAGGTGCTGCCCGCGTCGGGGGACTGCCGCAGCACTGTGGCGGTGGAGGGCTCCAGCGCGGCTACATATTCCTCATAGGTGATAAACTGGTTTTCGTACATCATCCGCAGGGCGTAATCCGTGCGGGTATTGGTGATGGCCGCGTAATCGGTGGTTTCGGAGGTGCGGGTATAGTAATTGCGGCGGGGATTGTAATAGTAGGGATTGGTGCACAGCCCGGCCAGCATGGCGCACTCGCGCAGGGACAGCTGATACAGCTCCTTGCCGAAATAGCCACGCGCGGCGGTATACACGCCGTAGTAGTTTTCGCCCAGGTAGATGGTGTTCAGGTAGCTTTCCAGAATCTGCTCCTTGCTGTACTGGGTTTCCAGCTGCATGGCCAGGTAGGCCTCCTGGATCTTGCGCTTATAGCTTTGCTCGCTGGACAGGATGGTGTTTTTAATCAGCTGCTGGGTGATGGTGCTGCCGCCCTGCTGGCTGCCGCTGACAAAGTTTTTAACAAACGCGCCGATAATGCGCTTGACGTCAATGCCGTTGTGGGTGTAAAAGCGCGCGTCCTCCACGGCCACAAAGGCGTTGCGCAGGCGCATGGGCATCTGCGATATGGACACCATCACGCGGTCCTCGGTGCCCTTGTAATCCGTAATCAGGTTGCCCTGCGCGTCATAGATAAACGAGGTCTGCGCCTGATCGTCAATCAGCGTCAGATCCAGCGACGGGGCGGTATCCACATACGCGCGGGCAATGCCCACCACCGCGCCTGCGCCCGCCAGCATGAGGATGAGCACAATCAGCGCCAGCGCGCGGATGGTATTGACCACCACGGAGGCGAGGAAATTGGGACGGCGCATGCGGGGCTTGAAAATGCTGCGCGTTTCGCGGGCATCAGCAGGGGAGGGCGCGTCATATGCTGAATGGACGCGGGAAAGGAATTTTTTCATAAAAGGCCGCAAAGCCTCCTTTAAAATCAGTTGATTTGCCTATCTATCATAGCATATTTCCCGCCGCACCGCAATGTCACAGACTGGAAGGGAAGGTAAAACATCATGGCCAAACGCTCCGCCCGCCGATTGCGCCTGCGCCGCGCGCTGCGCATCCTGCTGCTGATTGCGCTGCTGGGCTCGGTGCTCTACCTTTTGCTGGAAAAGAGCCTCACGCAGGTGATTTTAAATACGGCCTACGCCAAAGCCTATGCCATTGCGGTGGAAACGATGAACGAGGCTGTGCGGGAATCGCTGCAATCGGGCGCGGCGTATGAGGATTTGATCACCGTGCGCACGGACGGCGCGGGGCGCATCACGATGCTGGCGGCCAACACGGCGCGCATGAACGAGCTGGCGGTATCCGTGGCGCTGCGGGCGCAGAGCGCGCTGGAAACGCGCGACAGCGCGTCGATTGCCGTGCCGCTGGGCGCGGCGCTCAAGGCGCCCTTCTTTTCCTCCCTGGGTCCGCGCGTGCCTGTGCGGCTGTCGCCCGTGGGCTCGGTCAGCGCTGCCTTTGCCACCGAGTTTGAGGCCGCGGGCATCAACCAGACCCGCCACAAGATCTGGCTGGAAATGCGGGCGGTGGTGCGCCTGGTGCTGCCCACCGGCGCCAAGGCTGTGGACGTGCAGACGCAGATTCTTATTGCCGAGAGCATCATTGTGGGCGATGTGCCCGACTCCTTTATCAACATCCCCGACCCTGACTCCGCGCTGAACTTTGCGGAGTGAGGAGGAGGAGGGGGACGAAGGGGGGACGGTACTTTCTTGGAGCCCAAGAAAG
>ERZ827520.2578-NODE-2578-length-16496-cov-2.859376_pt1 | contig 16496 bp, 10 predicted proteins | sample MGYA00519581_ERZ827520 | MGnify/ENA primary metagenome ERZ827520 (study PRJEB31778, sample SAMEA3449339) | human gut metagenome | biome: human gut; feature: human-associated habitat; material: faeces | place: United Kingdom | collected 2010/2012 ...
CGTCTGATAAGGACTAAAGCTTTCGCCGTTTCCGGTAATGATATAGGAAGAAGAAAACGACATAAATTGATCCATATTAAGAGCAGACGAGTAGACAATATCCTTTTTTATAAAAAAGTCATGTATCTCGACGATAAAAGAATCCGTTTCATAAAACCAATAACAGCCTTCTGCTTCCTCTCTGCAAACGCAGAAAGTAGTTCCGATATTACAGTATTTTGATTTTTCTTTACAGGAATCAGTTCCTAAGTAGTTTTTAACAAATTCGTAGTAGTTCATTATAATTTTCTCCGCTTTCATGCAAAAACAAATATCCCGATTAGACGTTATCCCTTTTGGACTAAAAACTCTAAGTTTATTGTAACACAATAATTAAACTGATACAATACTGATTGTAGCAACCGGAAATTAGTTTTAAAAACAAAAAAAGACTAAATGGGATAAAATTATCAAATCTGAAATCCGAAAAGATTTTGTTGATTTGAGCGTGAAAGGAGAGGATTAGGATGAAAAAAGAAAAGAAAAAGTCTGTTTTAACAAGAATCATACCTTATGCAGGGAAAAGAAAATACATGCTTTTTTTGGCAATGGCTTTTTCGGCTTTGTCGGGAATCCTGTTGCTGATGCCTATGTGGTATATTCACAATATTATAAAAAATGTGATCTTGAATGGAAATGTAAATTACACCATGATAAGAGAAAATATAGCATATGCGGTAATATTTCCTTGTGTAGGACTTGGTTTATATGTTTTGGCAGGAATTTTTTCACACCTTTTTGCATTTGAAGTTGAAGAAAATATTATAAAGATCAGTGTGAAAAAACTGTTAGATAAACCGTTGGGGTATTTTATGAACAAAGAAAGCGGGAAACTGCGCGGGATCATTATAAACGGCGCAGGTGAAACGCACAATGTCTTGGCGCATCAGCTCCCGGACATTGCCTCGACATTTGTTTCTCCGGTTGTCATATTAGTCTTTTTGTTTTTATTTGACTGGAGGTTAGGATTGACAAGTCTTATCCCTGTTTTTATCGGCCTTATTTTTATGGCGACAATGCTGACTGCTCAAGGGAAGAAAAACAGAGAAGAATACTATAAACAGATCAATACATTGTCTGCCGAGACAGTTGAATATGTCAGAGGAATCCCGGTAGTAAAAACATTCGGTCAGAGCGTGGAAAGTTTTAAGCGTCTTTATACTTCTATTATTGTTATGAAGGACAGCGTCTTGAAAATGACTATGGGATACAGAAATAAAATGTCTATGTTTGAAGCGACTTCGGGTTCGACGGCGTTTTTTCTTGTTCCGGCTGCTTTGTTTATTATTGCAGCGGGAGAAAATCCGCATGAAGTTGTCGCTGATTCGATCATATACTTTTTGATCGGACCGATTTTCGGAGTTCTTATTATGCGTACTGCGACAATCAGTCAATATCTTTATTTTGCAGAACTGGCTCTTGATAAAATAGAAGATATTCTTGAGTATGATGAGATGGCTTACGGGAAAGAAGATCAGACGACAGGCGGGATCGAATTTAAAAACGTTTCTTTTTCTTACGGAAGTGAAAAAGTATTAGATAACATTTCTTTCAAAGTAAATCGAGGTGAAACAGTGGCGCTGGTCGGACGTTCGGGAAGCGGAAAGACGACAATCGCCCGTCTTGCCGCAAGATTTTACGATGCAGATGAAGGGGAAGTTTTATTGGGCGGAAGCAATATAAAAGAATATGATAAAACTTCGCTTATGCGGAAAATTTCATTTGTGTTTCAAAATGCAAGGCTTTTTAAAATGAGCCTGAGAGAAAATCTTCTGTGTGGGAAGGAAGATGCCATTGATAAAGAGATTGAACAGGCGCTTTTTGATGCGGGAGCAAAAGAGATTGTGGACGGTCTAAAAGATGGATTGGAGACAGTGTATGGAACGAAAGGTACATATTTTTCAGGAGGAGAAGCGCAGCGGCTCGTGATCGCCAGAGCTTTTTTAAAGGATGCGGAATATGTGATACTGGATGAAGCCACCGCTTTTGCAGATCCTGAAAATGAACGCATTATACAGGAATCTTTCAAAAAGTTAGCTGAAAATAAAACGACATTGCTGATTGCACATCGGCTTTCGACAGTTGTAAATGCAGACAAAATTCTCGTAATCGAAAAGGGGCGTATTGCAGAAGAAGGAAAACACGAAGCGCTTTTAGAAAAAAACGGAATATACAAGTCGCTTTGGGACGAATACCGGAGATCTGTCAACTGGAAGATTGGAGGTAAAAATGATTAATTATTTTATGAAAAAATATGCGATGTCGCAGACCGGAGCAAACAATTTAAGAAAAGCTGTTTTTTCCCGTACGATTTTAAATTTGACGAAGATGTTTCCGCCGATGATTGCATTTATGTTTATATTTCAATCGCTAAGCGATATGGATACTGCGGAAGAGGCGATAGCATTAACACCACAAAATTATGTACTTATTATATTGGCAATGCTTTTTGTTATGTTTTTTGTTGCAAGATGGGACTATACCCGTCTATATACGAACGTTTACAGTGAGAGCGCAAATGTCAGAGTCGATATTGCCAATAGATTGAAAAAATTACCGTTATCGTATTTTGGAAAAAGAAACATATCAGATTTGGCTGCGACGATGATGGGAGATATGTCGCTGTATGAAGCAATTTTTTCTCATGCAGTTCCGCATATATATGCTACCGGGATTTCAACAACGATCATTTCTGTTTTGATTCTTAACTATAATTTGAAACTTGGTCTGGCAGCGCTTTGGGTGATCCCCGTTTCTCTTTTGATTTTCTTTTTATCAAAAAATAAGAGAAAGAAAAGTAATGAAAAATGGGTAGAACAAAACAGAGAGGTACTTGATGATCTTCAGGAAACGATAGAACAGATTCAGGAGATAAAATCCTATAACATGGAAGAAAAAGCAAAAAAGCAATTTTTTGAAAAATTACAGAAAAGCACAAAATTAAAAGGCACTATTGAAATTGTAACAGGTGTCGCAGTGGCTTTTTCGGGAATGCTTCTGAAAATGGGAATCGTAACAGTGGCAGTTACAGGCGCGCAAATGCTTTTGGCAGGGGAAATTAATATCTTCGTATATATCGTATTTCTTATCATGACTGCAAGTATCTATCTTCCGATAGAAGGGATCATAGCCTTTATGGGGATGATCGATATGCTTGACAGTGTTGTAGGCAGAATAAAAGAAATAAAAACGATGCCGATCCAAGAGGGGGAATCAAAGTTTCATCCGAAAAATTATGATATAGAATTTAAAGACGTTTCATTTGGATATGAGGATTATTCGGTTGTCAGGAATGTAAGTTTTACGGCAAAACAAGGAGAGGTAACGGCGCTCATCGGGGCATCCGGAAGTGGAAAGACTACTCTTACAAAGCTTGCCGCAAGATTTTGGGATATTAATAAAGGAAAGATCTTGCTGGGAGGAGAGGACATAAGTAAAGTAGATCCTGAAGCGCTGCTGAAGAACTTTTCTATTGTTTTTCAGGAGGTAGTGTTATTTAACACAAGTATCAAAGAGAATATAAGGATCGGGAAAAAAGGTGCGACAGATGCTGAAATTTTTGAGGCGGCTAAAATAGCAAGATGCGATGAATTTATCGAAAAAATGCCAAATGGAATAGAGACTGTAATAGGTGAAAACGGAGAACGGCTTTCAGGAGGGGAAAGGCAAAGAATTTCCATTGCACGAGCCATACTGAAAGATGCTCCGATCATATTGATGGATGAAGCAACCGCATCTTTAGATGTTGAAAATGAAAGTCTTATTCAGGAGGCGTTGTCGGAGCTGATCAGAGAAAAAACAGTGATTGTGATAGCTCACAGAATGAGAACGATCCGAAGCGCTGATAAAATCGTTCTTCTGAACAACGGAGAAATCGAGGCGATAGGAAATGATAAAGAAATGTATGAACGGTCGGCCGCATATAGAAAAATGCTATCCGATTCTAAAATAGAACAAACAGTTACAGTTAATTAAAGCTATTATCCGAAGTGGATTTATTTGATACTGCAATGCTTAACATGATTCGTATAGTTGGGAGAAAAAGATAATGGATAAAAAAGAAAAAACAGGCGTACTAAATGTGAGAGACTTGGTAAATGTCGGATTATTTTCCGTGTTGATTTTTATTGCTACGTTTCTTTCTGGGATGATCGGTTTTATTCCGGTCTTAATGCCGGTCGTTCCGTTCGTTTATGGGATTGTGTCAGGGCCGGTATACATGCTTTATTTTACGAAGATTAAAAAAGCAGGGATGCTTTTCATTCAGACGATCGTAGTAACACTTGCATTTGTGGCAACCGGACATGGACCGTGGGTACTGCTTACGGCAGTTATCGGCGGTTTACTGGGAGAAGTTGTCCTAAGGAATGGACGGTATAAAAGTGTAAAGCATGCAAGACTTGCTTTCAGCGTACAGTCCATATATGGACTTGGAAACTGGCTTCCGATTTATTTTGCGAGAGATGCCTATATCCGGCAGATGCTTGATATGGGGTACGGGGAAGAATATACACAAAAAATGATGAGTGTTTTGCCGAACTGGACGCTTCCGCTGATTGTGATTTTAGGAATGCTCGGCGCGTACATAGGCTGCACGATAGGCATAAGAATGTTGAAGAAACATTTTGTAAAAGCAGGCATGGCAGAGGAGGTATAGCGTGCACAGTGAAAAATTTAAACTGGATTTTCGGACGAAAATGTTGATGTCATTGTGTCTTTCGTATACTCTGATCCTGGGAAATATACAAACGAAATTTTCGATTGTGGCGGCAGCTTATTCGCTGCTGCCATATGTATTTTTACTCTTGAACAGGGAAAAGAAAGCGGCGGTAAAAGGAATCCTGTTTATTATGGCTGCTTACATCATTCAAAAAGAATGGGTGTTTTCAGCCGGTGGTTTTTTGGGATCTTTATTTCTTTTTATTACGATGATGTTTTTGCGGCTTCTTCCGGGATTTGTGATGGCGAGATTTGCTCTTGCTTCATCTACAATGAGCCATATGACGTCAGCGCTTAAAAAAATGCATTTTCCGGTTGTGTTGATCATCCCGATTACGGTTATGGCAAGATTTTTTCATACGGCGAGAGAAGATTATAATCAGGTAAAAGACGCAATGTATTTACATGGTCTTACAAACAGACGCCTCTTTTTTCATCCTGTAAAGCTTTTTGAATACAGAATGGTTCCATTATTTATGGTGCTTACAAAAACAGCAGATGATGTTGCCGTATCGGCGATGACGCGAGGACTGAAAATCCATGGGAAAAGAACGTATATCGGCGAAAGCAGGTTTTGTATGAGAGACTACATTTGTTTTTTGCTTATGCTCGTGTTGATAGGATTTTATATAGGAGGGAAATATGTTTGCGTGTAGAAATTTAAATCTGTCATATAAAGGAAACAAAATACTAAAAGATATACATTTTCATATTCCTGAAGGAACGGTTTTTTGTATAACGGGAGAATCCGGATCCGGCAAAAGCAGTTTATTAAAAGTGATCAATGGGATAATCCCTGAGATTACCGAGGCGGAAATTTCAGGAGAAATAAAATTAAACGATATGCGGTTAAATGAGATGGATATTGCACAGAGAAGCCGGTATATTTCGACCGTATATCAAAATCCGAAAACACAGTTTTATTGCGTTGAGTCTACGGATGAACTGGCGTTTCCTTTGGAAAACAGAAATCTGCCGAAGGATGAGATGGTTAAGATAATAAAAAAATATACGGAGCTGCTCGATACGGAAAAGCTTTTAAACAGAAATATTTTTTCACTGTCAGGCGGAGAAAAGCAGCTTATGGCAATTACAAGTGTGATGACGATGGACAATCAAGTATATCTTTTCGATGAGCCGTCGGCTTCTTTGGATCATCATTCGATCGGTCTTTTGAAAAAATGCATCGCCGAGCTGAAACGAAAAGGGAAAATCGTGATAATTGCCGAACACAGACTGTATTATCTGAAAGAGATCATGGATTATCTGGCTGTTTTAAAAGAAGGAAAACTGGAAATGATCTCTGTGGAAGACTTAGATCATGACAAGATCTGCAGACTGAAGGAGACGTATGCCTTAAGGAGTTTTGAAGAAATCAGGAAAGAAGAGCTGTTATCGGATAATCCCTGCTATCAGATCCAGATGCTGAACAAAACGAAAAACGGAGAAAAGGATAAGAATATTTTAAAATGTAAAAATTTTGCACAAAGCTTTAAAAATACGAAAATCATGGATATCGGGGAAATCGGATTTTCGGAAGGAATATATTTTATTATAGGAGAGAATGGAGTCGGGAAGTCCACATTCATTAAAAAGATGGCAAAACTGCTGAAAGGAAAAGGAAAATCTTTTTACTGCGGGAATGAAATAAAAAGATCTTATGAATATATCTCCATGGTGATGCAGGATGTAAATTATCAGATATTCACAGAATCTGTATGGTCGGAAATATCCATCGTCAGTCAGGACGATGCAAAAAAGGAGCGGGTGTTGAAAGAGTTGATGCTTTATGACAAGAAAGACAGTCATCCACAATCTTTGTCCGGAGGAGAAAAGCAAAGACTTATGATCGCACTCGCTATAGTAAGTTTGAAACCGATCGTGATATTAGACGAGCCGACAAGCGGGCTTTGTAAAGGGCAGATGGCGTCCACTGTCAAATATTTACAAAAGATGAAAGAAGAAGGAAAAACAGTAATTGTAATAACTCACGATTATGAATTTATAAAGGAATGTAAAGGAGTTGTCTATGAATTTTTAAATACAATTTAAATACAAACTTTTTGTAAATATTGGACTTTCAGGAATTAATAAGAAAAATATTGTTATGTACATGGAGCGGTTAAACGGTACATTGAAGTGGAAAGGGGAATAATATATGCTTTACAAAAGCATGTTTCAAAGTAAAACAATATAAGAGCCATGCAGTTTTATATACACGGAAGGAGGGAATATACAGTTAATATAAGGCAACAGTTATTTCGCCGGAACACAATTTAAACATCGGTTAATGTATCCGAATTAAATTAAAAGAAAAGGGAGAAAACACATGAAACAATTTGTAAAGAAAAAAGTAAGTTTTGTTATGGTAATGATCATGGCTGTGATAACCGTAATCTCCATGTCGCTGCCGATGGCAGTGTTTGCGCAAGGGGGGGGTATACGCTAACGCTGAAAAATGAGGGGAGTACGCCCCATACTTTTCAGATATATCAGATTTTTTCGGGAGATTTAGATGAAAGCAAAACCCTTTCTAATATTCAGTGGGGAACGGGAATTAAAGAAGCTTCAAAAGAAACTTTGGGAACTGCGGCTGAAAAAGCGCAAACTTTAACCGGAGAATCAGAAGCAAAAGAATTCGCAAAGACGATCCAAGAGCATTTAAATGAAGATAATAAACTTGAGGTACGCGTAGAAAAAAATGATTCGACAACTGTTGCAAATTTAAATGCAGGTTATTATCTTATTAAAGATAAGGAGGGAAGTCAGACACAAACACCTCCAAACTCAGCGTATACGTCATACATTTTGAAAGTAGTAGGCAATACGACTGCTAAAACAAAATTAGATGTGCCGGAACTTGTAAAAAAAGTGCAGGAAAATAGTAAGAAGGATATCGAGGGAAACGGGTGGCAGGATGCCGCCGACTATAACATAGATGAGGTGATTCCTTATAAACTTACGGGTACATTGCCGAGCAATTATGCAGAGTACGAAACGTATTTTTATGAGTTCAATGATATAATGTCTGCAGGATTAACATTTGATAAAATGTCTGTAAAGGTTACGGTAGACGGTACGACGTTAACGGCAGATCAGGACTATAGCCTGATAGTGCATTCGGATACTAATAGCTTTCAGGTCCGCTTTGAGAACTTGAAGGCGATTCAAAGTGTGATGATAACTTCCACAAGTCAAATTGTCGTGGAATACAAATGTAGATTAAACGGAAATGCTGTAATTGCCGGAAACGGAAATCCTAATACAGCGTATCTTGTATATTCTAACAACCCAAATCAGAGCGGAGGCGGCGACCACGGAAAAACTCCGGAAGATAAAAATGTCGTATTTACATATAAAGTAGTAGTAAATAAGAAAGATGAAGAGAATCACTCGTTACAAGGTGCACAATTTGAGTTGCGGAAGATAGTAAATGATCAAGACGAAGGAACAAAAATAGACACAGTTACTGTTACGGAAGGAACTAAGTTTAATTTTAAAGGATTGGATGCAGGAAAGTATAAGTTAATAGAAACAGTGACTCCATCCGGGTATAATACGATTCAGCCGATTATTTTTACGATTGAAGCCACATATGACGAGGAATCGGATGATCCGCAATTAACATCTTTGACAGGACAGACGGAAGGAGAAATAGTTTTTATACGAAAGACAGAAGAAAGGGAAGACTCTCTGTCAACAGATGTAATTAATAAGAAAGGCATTCAGCTTCCGGAGACAGGTGGAATGGGAAGATATTTAATATATACATTAGGAACGATCTTCGTATTAACCGCTCTGGGATATACAGTGTATAAAAGAAACAGAAAACATACTGAAAAATGATGTTTAAGATTAAAAAATATATACCTGATATAGTAGTTGCGATCATTTTGATTGCTGGGATAGGCTTGTTGGCCTATCCCACGATCGGTGATTATATCAATGCGCTGCATTCTTCAAAAGCGATAGGAAGTTATGTAGAAAAGACGAAAGATTTATCCAAGGAAGAAAAAGAAAACTTGTTAAGAGAAGCAAGAGAATATAATGAAAGTCTGGTTGGTAAAGTCAATCGATATTATTTGAATGAAGAAGAAAAAAAGAGATATGCTCATATCCTTGATATAACAAAAACCGGTATTATGGCATATGTAGAAATACCGAAATTAAATATATATATGCCTGTTTATCATGGCACGGATGAAGGCGTGCTGCAGATAGCGGCAGGTCATCTGCCGGGCAGTTCCCTGCCTGTAGGAGGAGAAAATACCCATAGTCTTATATCCGGACATAGGGGATTGCCTTCTGCGAAATTATTTACGGATATTGATAAGTTAAAAAAGGGCGATTTATTTTTCATACACGTATTTGATGAGGTTCTGGCATATAAGGTAAATCAGATAAAAATCGTACTTCCCGATGATGTGGAAACTTTGGAGATAGAAAAGGGAAAAGATTATGTAACTTTGATCACATGCACCCCTTACGGAGTGAATTCCCACAGACTTCTTGTGCGGGGAGAACGTACTGTTTATAAGCAATCAGAATCGAAAATAGAAGATATGATCAAAAAAAATAATCTGAAGTATATCATGTTGACGGCAGGAGTTATTCTGGCTCTGATCGGCATGACAGTTCTGGTATCGGTATTTCTGATAAAGAGAAGAAAGAGGAGGAAGTTGAATGAAAAATAAGAGAATAAACCTATTGCTTATTCTATGTTTTAGTCTGATATTTTTTATAACTTCTTTCGATTGCGCGTATGCGGCAGAGGAGAACGGCAGTTTGAATATTATACTAACTTATGAACGGCAAGCGATAGACGGCGCCGAATTTTCTGTTTATCAAGTTGCTAAGTGGAATGAAAAAGAGAGTCGGCATACAGTAAAAGCGCCGTTTCGATGGAACGGGGATTTTGTAAATATTAAAACGGCTGACGATCAGTTAAAATTATCGCTTTATTTTGAAAAGCAAAGCCGTAATATAAAAGAAATGATGAAAGGGGAAACCGGAGATGACGGTACGGCAAAATTTACAGATTTGAAAGATGGGATTTATCTTGTGGTACAGACAGGATCATCCGGAAAAGCAAAAGACTTTACTAATGTACAGCCTTTTTTAGTTATCATTCCTCAATTTGAAAATGGAATCCAGAACAGGGTGGTGAATGCAAAACCGAAAACTGAGATACAAAGGAAAGAAAAACCCGAGATACCTCCACAAACACCACCGGATCTATCTCCTAAAAAACGTCCTCAAACAGGAGATATTACAAATATGTTTCGGTGGAATGGAGTCTTGATGTTAAGCAGCGGTATGCTGCTGCTGTTTTTCAGGATCAGGCAAAAAAGCAAAATAGGGGAGGAGAGCGTTGATGAAAAAGAATAATTTGCTAATAAAGCTTTTAACCCTGTTAATAATTATAGCTGCTGTCCTGCCGGTGTTTTATATGCCTGCATATGCGGTGGAAGAAGAGTATGGAACACAAGATATATCTGATCATGGGATAAGCGAACAAGGAGAAAACATCACTTCTTCCGAATCGGAAACATCGTATGTTGAAGAGGGAAACAATGTATTTGACATCGTTCCGAAAGGATATACATTGAAAGCGGTTCAAACAAGGTCTGTTGAGTTTATCATACAGTATCCCCCGGGGCAGCCGACAGGAAATGTAACATACGAATTGAAGAAAGAAATAAATAACCGGGAAATAGTAGTAAAGAGAGGAACACTAAATAAGTCACAGAAAAAAATTACTTTTAAAGATTTAGAATTAAATACGCCATATAAGTTTTATTTGACAAAAGTTCCGAATGGATATGGAAAACCGGACGGTTCTGTGGCAGAGTTTTATTTTGACAGTGAAGGGATTCACTTTATAAAGGGAAGTACAGCCGTTGTTTTAAAGAAGAATAATGAGCAGAACAACAACGGACAGGACGCCCCATTGGAGGAAGGACAATATTATGGATTTACAGGAGAAGACAGCAGAATAAAAATATCGAAGGAGTATAATATAGCGACAGGTACAGATGCATTTTGCTTTGGCGCTAACAAGGATTTTCCTAACTTTGGTAATAAAGCTGTTTACAATGAATTAAGTACCAGCGCCGAAACGCTCTTTCAATTAGCGGAAAATCCGAGGAAGAAAAATCCGAAAGAACTTTATGATTCAGTAAGAAAGGTGATTTATTATTGCGAAATGCATAAAAAAGAACTTTTAACTGACCATCAATTAGGCAGCGATGCATTCTGGTTTGGAAGCAATGATAAAGAAAAAGGATATTATAAGGCTTTGCAGGAGGCAATCTGGTATTATTCAGATAGTATTGACGGCTTGAAAAGCTATTCATCTGGCAGTGTGGGTTATCATATTATGAAAAAAGCAGTTAAACACATTATTCAAGAAAGTGAGAAAGTATCGGATGAAGATATGGAATGTGTAAAGCTTAAAATGTATAATTCTTCTATGCTGGGCGATCACAACAGTCCGCTCCAACCGTTAATTGCGTTTGAAATAATAAACAAAACAGATATAAAGGTGCAAAAAGTCAATAAAAGCGGTGAAAGTCTGGAAGGGGCTGCGTTCAGACTGGAAAAACTGGGGGATGCATCGTTCACCCCGGTAGAAATGGGAAATGAATCAGCTATTTCGGATTTTACGTTTAAATGTTTGGACGCAGGAGAATACCGTCTTACAGAAATCAAAGCGCCATCAAATTATATTCCTTTGGAAGAACCGATTCTATTTACAATAATAGAAGAAAGCAACGGTGTATTTAAAATTAAATTAAATACAGAGAATTCTAAAGTAACGTTAGAAGAGGGGACGTTGACGATTAAAGTTGCAAATGAAAAGACTGTAACGACAGAGATCACTGTGGATAAAAAATGGTTTAGAGCTGACGGAACTGAGTTTCACCCTCAGGATGGGGAGATTTCTTATAATCTGATACAGGTTTTGACTACGGAAGGAGGGGAATCTTCCGAAAAAATATATAAATCGGGAGAAACATTGACAAGTCAGGACGGTTGGCAAAAAACTTACTCAAATCTGCCGGCGGCAGACATAAACGGCAATGGAGAAAAAGAAATCTGCACGTATTATGTGAAGGAGATTTTGATTGCAGATTATAGTACAAGCTACAGTAACGGCAGCGTCGGTGAATCAGAAGATCCGTCGGCCGCGGCGCTTTCGTCGGGAACTATCACTGTTAAAAATACGGAAAAGATGAAATTCATATTACCTGAAACAGGTGGAACGGGACGTGGGATTCTGTACATTGCAGGAGTGTTTCTGTTAGGGATTTCTATGATTCTGTTAGGCAATAAAAATAGTTCTTTTTATGAATGCTTACATAAGAAAGGGTGACTTTTTGTATGAATTTGGATGAGCGGGATTTAAAAAAGATCAAATCTTTACATGTTATGTTGAAAATGCCAATATGGATATTGGAAAAAGAAACAAATAAAGTTTTAAAAAGCTATGAATCAATTTATAAGCATCCTATTTCTTACGGATTCAAAGAAAAGAATATCTCAGAAGAAACAGTGCAGTTCTACAGTGGAATATTAAATGAAATTTTTTTGTGCCTGTGGTATAAGGATATAAAAATAGTAATAGGCGCTTTTAGAATTAATAATGTTACAAGGGCAGATTTTTCACATGTTTATAATAATATGGATGATGAAAATAAGAAAAATTTGTCAGAAACCGAGTGTTGGGAATATTATGAAGCGCTTCCGGTATATCCGTTGGGGGATATCAGAGATTATTTGATCCTTTTAGGGTTTTTGTTTGATATGGATCTGGAAGATATCTATTCGGAAGGATTGCACGAGCAAGTAGCGAAAAACAAGTTAGAACTGGAGAAAAAGCCATCTGAAGAAGAGGTATATGACACTTTCCGTGTAGAGCGATATACATTTTATTATGAAAATAAGATCATGAACCTCGTAAGTCAGGGAGATATTCAATTATTAAAAAGTGGTCTTACAGAATTAGGAACGAGTGTTTTACCGATTTTAACGAGCAGTTCTTTAAAGACGGAAAAAAACTATACTGTTATTATTTTGGAAAAGCTGGCATCGTTGGCGATTCAGGTAGGAAAGGATATCGTGTCAGTAATCAGGCTGAGAAACTTTTATATCAAAAAGGTAGAAGAGCAAACAGAATTTGTAGGAGTTTTGGCTACGAGAGACAGCGCGATCATTCATTTTACAGAAGAACTTCACGGTGTATCGAATCAGGCAAGAACATCCCTCATCCGGTGTGTTCTGCAATATATTAATCTGAAAATCTATGATAACATCAAGGTGACGGAGCTTGCAAAACAATTTTATTTATCAGAAAGCGCGCTTCGCAGCAGATTTAAAGAAGAGATAGGCGTACCTATTAACGAATATGTAAATAAAAGAAAGATTGAAGAATCAAAGATGATGATCTGGTCGGGAATTCCGGCAGGAGAGATAGCAAGGCGCTTGAGTTTCTATGATCTGTCTCATTATTATCGTACTTTTAAAAAATACACAGGCGTGACACCACAGCAGTTTAGAGATACAAATATCATAGGACAGGAAATGTAATAATAGGCGAAAAGTTTGAGTAAAATCAGCTTTTCGCCTGTTTTGTTTTTGTAAATATCGGGTGTTTGGTAATTAAGAAGAAAAAAATGTTGTTATGTACACGAGGTGGTCAAACGGTACATTGAAGCGGGGGGGGGGTAATAATATATGCTAACTCTAAAGCAAAATAATATAAAAGCTATACAGTTTTATATACACGGAAAGGAGGGGGGATATGCAGTTAAACAGAACAACAGATTACGTAGTAAGGATTGTGTACTTTTTAAGCAATGAAAACAGGATATTTACTTCTGAAGAGATTTCCGAGGCAATAGGGTGTTCAAGAGGTTACGTTATATCAATTTTAAGAAAATTATCGAAAGAAGGACTAGTGGAGGTGATCAGAGGAGTAAAGGGCGGTTTTCGGTTAAAGAAAAGACCGGACGCAATCAGTTTGTTTGATGTGATAAAAATCATGGAAGATACTATTTGTATCAATCAGTGTTTGAATGAAGAGGAAAATTGCAATCTAAAAGCAACCGATTACTGCCCGGTGAGACGGTTTTATCTTTCATTGCAAGAACAAATAGAATCGGAGTTAAAACATATGACATTTGAAATGCTGAGAAAATCGGGGGGGGCGGATAGAATATTTTAATAGTTCTTAATCAGGCGGGTAATGCAAAATGAAGTCAAATGAAATCGAAGGAATCAGATAGGAGGATTTATGGAAACGTTAAGAAAAATTATTGAAGAAAAAAAGCGAAAGGGAGAAGAAAAAAAGCCGTATTATGGAATACGCAAACTAAGCGTAGGTATAGTTTCCTGTATGTTGGGCCATCTTCTCTTTTTTGCATCGCCTGTAGTTGTAAGCGCTGTTGAAGCAACTCCGGAAGATGTAAGCATCATTCAGATGCAGTCGGTGAAAGGCGAAGCGATCGAAAGATCAGCGACGTTGGTTGCCGTTACCGGAGCGACAGGTATCAGGGCGGCTTCCGGAAACATAGATTCGGAGAATTTGGGATATGCTCCGAATGCAAAGTATAGTTTTCAGGATTTAAAATTCGATCCTGAAAAGCTAAGTAAAACCAATTCCGCGCGGCAGATCCAATTTAAAATCTACGGAAAGCACAATATTGCCGCTTCAACAGATAACTGGAAGATCAATCTTCAAATCGATGAAAGAATCGCAAAACATGTAATAGGAATCGAAGTTGAACCAAAAAGGCTGACAGAAGCAAATCCAAGACCGATCAGAAGAGCGCTTACGAGAAAAAGCGATACGATAGGGCGAATGACAAATATATGGGAAGTAAATTATATCAGATCTGAAAACGGAGTGTTTGCAGGAGGAGAGACGACAGATACTCAGACTGCGCATAATGGAATTATTTATCTTGATAAACCGCTGAATAAAATTCTTGAAGAAATCGGAGATGAAAATCTGACAAACGAACGGCTCTTTTACAGAATTTATTTGACAAGCGTTCAAGATAAAGGAGCTATTGTTCCGGGCATTGCTTCTACAGGATTTTTCAAAATTAACGGTCTGGATATCCAGATCGAAACGATAGAATCTAGCGGCAATGAAAAATGGTTTAAGCATGCGGCTGTTGAAGGCAGATATGTAAGAAGTGATAAGTTTAAAAATCCTGGCGGAGCGATTAATCAAAACGGAGCTATCGTCGTAGATCATAAGATATCGAAGAATACTAACTTTGCTTATATAAGCGCAAAGAACAAACCGTGGACTCTTGAGTATGGAGTCGATCCGAGATTGGTAAAATATATTGGAGGTATCGAGCTTTATTACATGGATGCAGCTGATTATGTGAATCCGGATTATTCTCTAAAAAACAAAGCAAATCGCAAAGTTCGAGATTTGTCGATCGTAAGAACAGCAGGTCATAAAAAATATGGTTATGGTGATATTACAGAGAATCAGTTTACGCAAATAGTAGATGTTCATGGAGGACGACCCGAACCGATCACGATAAGATATGTCTATAAGCTTAATAAGCCAATCAATGAAATTTTGGAGGAATTAAGAAGAGAAGCCGGAGTAGAAGAAGGAGAAGCGTTTGGTAAAGATTTTATATTCAGCGCATGGATTACAGATAAAACAAAAGATGCTCTGATAACGAATACATACGGTACAGGCTACTATAGAATTCAGGATATTGACGGTGATGGAAAGCTTGATGAGGAGGAAGCAAATAATGAGCAAAGTCCTTATATCGGCGTTCCGAAAATTACAGCTCCTTATGAAGGTGATAATAAAGTAAAAGCTGTTGTGCATTTAAATGAAAATGCCGGAAAGGGAAATAAAGCTCAGCTGATCAATAAAAACGGAGTTGTCGTTGCTACAATTAATAATGTAGATGCAGAGGAAAACGGCATACCAAAAACAATAGATAGAGAACTTGAATTTACGGTTACTGATTCAAGTGTATTAGGTAAAGCAGGAGATAAACTTACCGTTAAGATCATTCCTTCAGATGAAAGGTATGAGAAAGCGGAAGAAGCAGAAACAAAGGTAAAAGAAGCGCCAAAAGCAGTCAAAGATCCTCTCAGAGTTGTCAAAGGAAAGGATTTAACAGAAGATACGGTATTAGCGAAAAAAGGAGTAGAAAATTCAAATAAAATGCCGGGAGGAACAACATATCGGTGGAAAACTGCTCCGAATACAAGTCAGGCAGGAAATACGACCGGGATAGTGTCAGTAACTGTTCCTGACAGAGAAGAAGCTTTTGAAGTAACTGTTCCTATTGAAGTGTTTTTAGCGGATGCAGATAAATATACTCCGCAGACAACGTCGATTATTAAAGAGTATGGAACATCAACGACAGAAGAGGAAATTATAGGCGCGGTAACAGTGCCGGGATATCCGGAAGATACAGTGGATGAACTGGAAATAGCACTTGATAATGCAACTCAGATTCCGGATGGGAATACAGCAGGGGATTATCCTGTAGATGTAACAGTTACTTATCCGGATGGAAGTGAAGATAAAGTACAAGTAACAGTTACAGTAAAAGAACAAAAAGATAATGAGAAGTATATTCCGGAATTCGATCAGATTAATAAAAACTACGGCGAAGCAACAACGGAAGAGGAGATCAAAGGTGCGCTGAAGGAAGAAAGCGTACCGGAGAATACGGAAGTCACAG
>ERZ827520.2582-NODE-2582-length-16472-cov-11.323445_pt1 | contig 16472 bp, 9 predicted proteins | sample MGYA00519581_ERZ827520 | MGnify/ENA primary metagenome ERZ827520 (study PRJEB31778, sample SAMEA3449339) | human gut metagenome | biome: human gut; feature: human-associated habitat; material: faeces | place: United Kingdom | collected 2010/2012 ...
CCCGATGGTGCACCAAAGTACGCGTTGCAAGAAATTGCAGCGCGTTTTTTATTGCTCTATTTCAAGAAGGCACGATCTGGTGCAGCGTCGGAGATACTCGAACAGGGCGACGGCACGCAGTGCCGTAAGGAACGCCACAGTGCGGCGTTCCTTAGCCCGCGGGAGAGTCCCCGATGGTGCACCAGAAAAAGCCGCAACGAATGTTGCGGCTTTTTTGTTGCACCATTCCCTTTGGGACGGACTCGCACTTCGCGCAAGCGCTCGTGTTCGTCTCGCGGGGACTGGTCGCTAAAAATGGTTGCGGGTTTGTGAGCAGGGGCCACGATTGAGCGTGAGCGAAAGCGGGGAGCGAACAATGTACGCCGCGCGCGGCGTACAACCGCACGAGCGGTTTTGCGAAGCAAAATGGAGGCCTTACAGGCCGACAAGCGAACCGGACTGAATTCTTAACGCGCCCACTGATGATGCACCAAAGAATGCCTTACACGAAAGTGTGAGGCGCTTTTTTGTTGATCTATATACTAAAGGCAGAAATAGTCAACGACGGCAGAAAGGAGGCGGAGCGCACAAACAGCAAGGTACAGGAAGCTTTTCCGGCAGGGCAGTGGTTTCAAGATGCGCATCGATTTCCGTGATGCTTTTCCCGCTGATTTATTGCTCCGTCACTTGCAGCACACAGGCACAATAGCCGGGTTCGGGCTGATAGCAATGGATGATAAGATTTTTGTTTATCTCGGGACTGTAATCATGGAGGGTGTGCTTTGTTCCGTTTAACGCCACATCTGCATTCGCAACGAACCTGTATATTTGTGGCATGCCAGGGCTGGCCTGATCTGGCAGCCCCGACCGACAAAACGCTTTGAGGGCAAACAAATTGCTCCACCCCGCATTTGCTGTGTATGGTTGTATGTGCTATACTAAAAACAATCGATGGTGCAGCTGAAAAGTCGAAAATATCGTCTATTTCTACAAACGCAGCGGGATTTTGCGTTAAAAAGCCTTGGAATCCACAAAGGATTCCCGTGGCTCTTTGCCTTAAATCCGTCTTGCGCTTGTGAAAGATCCGTCATTTTCTTTGTTTTCAGATCCACCTTAAGAAGCCGCACCAGATGTGGACTGTGCGGGGCCGCAGTGTGATGTTGAGAAAGGGGAGCAGCAGATGACCCGGATTGCGATTGTGGAGGACGAGGCGGCGGTGCGGGAACAGCTGGCGGGGTATGTGCAGCGGTACACCCGGCAGTACGGCACGCCGTTTGAGGTAACGGAGTTTGCGGACGGGATGGAGATTCTGGAGGATTACCGCCCGCAGTTCGACATCATCTTTCTGGATGTGGAGATGAAGCACCTGGACGGCATGGAGACCGCCCGCCGCATCCGGGAGCGGGACGGAGGGGTGCTGATCGTGTTCATTACCAACATGGCGCAGTATGCCATCCGCGGATATGCCGTTGGGGCGCTGGATTATGTGCTGAAACCGGTGCCCTACTTTGCGTTTTCGCAGCAGCTGCAAAAGGCGCTGGGGCAGCTGGAAAAGCGGGAGCGGCATTATCTGGCTGTGGCGGTGGATGGCGGCATGCGGCGGCTGGACGCGGCGGAAATTTATTACCTGGAAAGCGAAGGCCACAAGGTGCATTTTTACACCGAAAAAGAAGATTTTGTGGTGCCGGGCACCCTGAAAAACTATGAGGAAAAGCTGGTGGGCCGGGCGTTTGCACGGTGCAACAGCGGGTATCTGGTCAATCTGGCGCAGGTTTCCGGCGTGCAGCAGGATATGGTGCAGGTTGGTCCGTATACGCTGCAGATCAGCCGCCCGCGGCGCAAGGCCTTTATGGCGGGGCTGGCGGATTATATTGGGGGTGCGGGACAGTGACGACATTGCCGGATATTCCCCGCCTGTACACCGCTTTGGCGGAAGTGCTGGCGGCGCTGCTGTATGCGCACAGGCTGCCGCCGCGGATGGACCAGCGCGTGATCTGGGGCGTGGAAGCCGGTTGGGCGGTGCTGCTGGGGGCGTTTTTGCAGGCCACGGGGGAAGTTCCGCTGGCGTGGTGGATCCCCTGCATGGCAATGGCGATTCTTTCCATGCTGCTGTTTTTGTGGGTCACACGCAGCATTACGCTGCCGGAAGCGGGCTATGTGTGCGCGCGGGCCTTTATTTTGGCGGAGCTGGCGGCCAGCGTGGAATGGCAGCTGCACTGCGTGCTGTGGCCGCAGCGCGGCGGGGCAGAGCCGCTTTCGCTGCTGCTGTTGGCGGTGGTGTACGGCGGCATTTTTACCGCCATGCTGTTTGTGGAAAACCGCCGCCCCGGCCCGGCCGGGAAGCTGAAAATAACGCCCGCAGGAACTTTTGTGGCGGTGGTCATGGCGCTGACCGCATTTGCCGTGAGCAATTTGAGCTTTGCCAACGGCAGCGAAGCCAACATGAACATGTTTTACATCCGCACGCTGGTGGACCTGGCCGGGGTGCTGATTTTGACGGTGCAGCACGAGCAGCTGCGCGAAGCCGCCCTGCACAGCGAGCTGGCGGAGCTGGACGGCGTTTTGCACCGCCAGTACGAGCAGTACAAGCAGAGCAAGGAGAACATCCGCCTGATCAACCGGCGCTACCACGAGCTGAAAATGCAGATTGCGGCCATCCGGGCGGAGCGGGACCACGCCAAGCAGGATGTGGCGCTGGCGGCCATGGAAAGCGGCATCCGCCAGTACGAGGCGGAGAACAAGACCGGCAACCCGGTGCTGGACACCCTGCTGACGGCCAAAAGCCTGTACTGTCAGCAGCACCACATCACGATGACCTGCGTGGCGGACGGGCATTTGCTGGATTTTTTGGAGACAGGGGAGATCTGCACGATTGTGGGTACGGCGCTGGACAATGCGACCGAGAGCGTAGAGACCGAGCCCGACCACGAAAAGCGGCTGATCCGTGTGGCGGTGTACGCCCAGAACGGCTTTGTGATGCTGCGGTTTGAAAACTACTGCGCGCAGGAAGTGGAGCTGGGCGCGGACGGCCTGCCGCGCCGCAACACCCATGGCGGCAGCGACCTGCGCAGTGTGCGCGCCGCAGCCGAAAAGCGCGGCGGCACCATGACCCTGCACTGGGAAAATGAGTGGTTTACGCTAAGGGTGCTGCTGCCGCAGAAAAGCTGAATGGATGGCTGGGGGTCTAGGATAAGGCACCCGGCCATTTTTGGTGTTTGGGCGGGGTGCACAAAACAGGGTCGAGATGCTTTGTGTGAGATGCACAACAAAAAATGAAATGTTTTTGAAACTTTTGCAAAACATGCAACGGAAACAACAGTTTGTGCAAAAAATGAGCCGAAAGAAAATTGTTTTGGTACAATATCATCAATAAAAGCGGAAATCCCGTCAGCTGCCATCCGGAGGGCGGCACAATAAAAGGAGGAAAACAATGAACACCCTGCTTCTTACCCTGGCAAACATGGGCGTCAACCTGGACGACGTTGCCGATGTGGTCAATAACTGCATCCCGCAGCTCATCTTCTTTGGCGTTGTGGTTGCCGCCGCCATTATCGTACTGATCGCTATGGCGGTCAACAAGAAACTGGCCAAGCCCACCAAATTCATGGTGCGCGCCCAGTCTGGCCTGGCCGTGCTGGTGGCTTTCGGCATCATGCTCAACCTGGTTGCCTTTGGCCCTATGAGCACCATGCTCGATCTGGTCACCGGCAACGGCACTATCACCGAGGAATCCAGTGACGAGGCCAACGCCTTGTGCACCGAGATTGCCGAGGAAGGCATTGTCCTGCTGCAGAACGAGGCCAACGCCTTGTGCACCGAGATTGCCGAGGAAGGCATTGTCCTGCTGCAGAACGATGACAACGAACTGCCCCTCGCTTCCGGCAGCAACCTGAACGTCTTTGGCTGGGCTTCTGTCGGCCCTGTCTACGGCGGCACCGGCGCCGGCGCGATCTCTGCCGACCGTCCCACCGTCAGCCTGCTGGATGGCCTGCACAACGCGGGCATCAACACCAACACCGAGCTGAGCGATTTCTACACCGCTTACTGCGCCGAGCGCCCGGCGCTGGGTTACAGCAACCATAACTGGACCCTGCCCGAACCCACCGCCGCCAGCTACACCCAGGAGCTGATCGACAACGCCAAGTCTTTCTCTGACACTGCGATGGTCGTCATCAGCCGCGTTGGTGGCGAAATGGCTGACCTGCCCACTAACATGGATGGACTCAACTACACTGAAAACTCTACCGAGTATAATGATTTCGAACCCGGCCAGCATTATCTTTCTCTGACCAAAACAGAAAAGAACATGATTGATATGGTCACCAAAAACTTTGCTAATGTTGTGCTGGTTTACAATGGTGCCAATACTTTGGAAATGGGCTTCGTGAATGATTACCCCCAGATCAAGAGCGTCATTTGGTGCCCCGGCACCGGTCAGACTGGCTTCAACGCTCTGGGCGAGATTGTTGCCGGTGAGGTCAACCCCTCCGGCCACTCTGCTGACACCTTTGTCTATGACCTGACCGCAGCTCCTTACTTCAACAACATCGGCGACTTTGCTTACACCAATGCGGATTCCGTTGGTTACACCGTTGCCAGCCAGGCTGGCGGTGATGCAAAGCTGGTTCCCCCGCACTTCGTCAACTATGTTGAGGGCATCTACGTCGGCTACAAGTTCTACGAGACTGCAGCTGCCGAGGGCCTGATCGACTATGACAAAACCGTTCAGTACCCCTTCGGCCACGGCCTGTCCTACACCACCTTTACCCAGAAAATCGACTCCATGACCGAGGCTGACGGCACCATCACTCTGGATGTCACCGTCACCAACACCGGCAGTGTGGCCGGTAAGGACGCCGTGCAGGTCTACTTCAACCCGCCGTACACCGATGGCGACATTGAGAAGGCTTCCGCCAACCTCGTCACCTTCGGCAAGACCGACTCCATTGAGCCGGGCGCTTCCCAGACCTTGACCCTGACCTTCAACACCGAGGACATGGCCAGCTTTGACAGCAAGGACAAGGGCTGCTACGTGCTGGAAGAGGGCGACTATATCATCAGCATCAACGAGGATTCCCACACGGTGCTGGATTCCAAGACCTACAATGTCGCTTCCACCATCGTCTATGACGAGTCCAACCCCCGCAGCACCGACGCCGAGGCTGCAACCACCAAGTTCGACTTCGCTGACGATAAGCTCGTCACCCTGTCCCGTGCAGGCCATTTTGCCAACTATGCCGAGGCTGTCGCCGTTCCCTCCGACTTCACCATGTCTGAGGAGAGCATGAACACCCTGTACACCGACCACAACTGGAACCCCGAGGACCACAACGACCCCAACGATGAGATGCCCGTTACCGGTGCCAACAACGGCCTGAAGCTGGCTGACCTGCGCGGTGCTGACTACGACGACGAGCGTTGGGATACCCTGCTCGACCAGATGACCGTCACCGAGATGGACGACCTGATCGCCCTGGGCGGCTACCAGACCAAGGCCGAGGCCAGCGTTGACAAGTACGCGACCATCGACTGCGACGGCCCCGCTGCCATCAACAACAACTTTACCGGCGTTTCTTCCATTGGCTTCCCGTCCGAGATTATCATCGCTTCCACCTTCAACACCGACCTGGCCCGCCGCTACGGCGAGAGCATCGGCCGCATGGGCAGCGAGATGAACGTCACCGGCTGGTACGCCCCCGCCATGAACGGCCACCGTTCCGCCTTTGACGGCCGTAACTTCGAATATTACTCTGAGGACAGCGTCCTCGCCGGTTACATCGGTGCCAGCTCCATTGCCGGTGCCCAGAGCTACGGCGTCTACGCTTACATGAAGCACTTTGCCCTGAACGACCAGCAGACCAACCAGAGTAAGCTGCTCTGCACCTGGGCTGACGAGCAGGCTATCCGCGAGATCTACCTGCGTCCCTTCGAGATCAGCGCCAAGGTGGGCGGCTGCAAGGCCGTCATGTCCAGCTGGAACTATATTGGCAACCAGTGGGCCGGTGCCTGCAATGCACTGCTGAACGGCGTGCTGCGCGGCGAGTGGGGCTTCCGCGGTATGGTCATCACCGACGGCTTCCACTTCACTGACTACATGGATTCCGATAGGGCCATCCGCAACGGCTGCGACCTGATGCTGAAGAACTACGACGTTGCCACCAACCACCTGACCGATACCACCAGTGCTACCGGCGTTAAGGCTATGCGTCAGGCTTGCAAGAACATCATGTACACCGTGGTCAACTCCCGCGTTTACGACCCGGCCAACACTGTTTCCACCCCCATCTGGCGTACCGCTATGATCGTGGTCGACGTGCTGCTGGCTGTACTACTGGTCGTGCTGGAAGTTCTCACCTTCAAAAGCTACAAGAAGAAAAAGGCACAGTAAAGTGTAATTTGTAAGCTGTGCAGCTGCCCTGCGGTCCATCGACGCCGACTTTGCGCGGTTGTGCGGTGGGCCGCAAGGCTGTTTTTAAGAAAAGGAACCACCTTATGCAAAAGAAACAACTGCAAGCTTTGACGCTTGAACAAAAATGTGCGCTGCTTTCGGGCGCGGGTACCTTTACCACCCGTGTGTATCAAAAGGCGGGCATTCCGGCTATCACTTTGTCCGATGGCCCCAACGGCGTGCGCAAGCAGGCGGGCGCGGCGGACCACCTGGGGTTAAACCCCAGTGTTCCGGCCACCTGCTTCCCCACGGCAGCCACTGTGGCGTGCAGCTGGGACCCCGCCCTGGGCGAGCAGATCGGCCAGGCCATGGGCGAAGAAGCCGCCGCGCAGGAAGTTGCCGTGCTGCTGGGGCCGGGTCTGAACACCAAGCGCAGCCCCCTCTGCGGCCGCAACTTTGAGTATTTCTCCGAGGATCCGTATCTTTCCGGCAAAATGGCCGCGAGCTATGTGCGGGGCATCCAGTCCAACGGTATTTCGGCCTGCCCCAAGCACTTTGCCGTCAACAGCCAGGAACTGCGCCGCATGGCGTCGGACTCTGTGGTGGATGAACGCACGCTGCGGGAGCTGTACCTGACCGGGTTTGAGATCGTGGTCAAGGAAGCAAAGCCCAAGACCATCATGAGCAGCTATAACCTCATCAACGGAACTTACGCCAACGAGAACCGCCACCTGTTAATGGACATCCTGCGCGGGGAGTGGAGCTTTGACGGCGCTGTGGTAACGGACTGGGGCGGCAGCAATGACCATGCCCTGGGCGTGCAGAACGGCTCCACGCTGGAAATGCCCGCCCCCGGCGGGGACGCGGTGCGCGAGCTGATGCAGGCTGTGCAGAGCGGCAAAATTACCGAAGCGGATGTGGACGCCCGGCTGGACGAGCTGCTGACGCTGGTGTTTGATACCCATGCCGCCGTGCAGTCCCACAGCCGCACCTTTGATGCGGACGCTCACCACGCCCTGGCCCGCCGCGCCGCAGCCGAAAGCATTGTGCTGCTGAAAAACGAGAACGACCTGCTGCCGCTGGCCGAGGGCGCAAAAGTTGCCGTGATCGGAGACTTTGCCCAGACACCGCGGTACCAGGGCGCTGGCTCCAGCGCGGTTAACTCCATCAAGGTGGATACCTTTTTGGACTGTCTGAAAGAGAGCGGCCTGGCCAGCGTGGGCTTTGCCCCCGGCTTTGACCGCCAGGGCAAACCGGATGCCGCCAAACAGGCCGAGGCTGTAGCTCTGGCTCAAAAGGCCGAAGTGGTGCTGCTCTGCCTGGGGCTGGATGAAATCAAGGAAAGTGAGGGTATGGACCGCGGCGATATGCGCCTTGCGGACAACCAGATCGAACTGTTAAAGGCCGTGCAGCAGGCCAACCCCAACACCGTTGTGGTGCTCAGCGCAGGGGCTTCGCTGGAAACCCCGTGGCTCAAACACTGCCGTACCCTGGTGTATGGTGCGCTGGGCGGCCAGGCAGGGGCGGGCGCCATGCTGGATGTGCTGACCGGCAAAGTGAACCCCAGCGGCAAGCTGGCCGAAACCTGGGTCAACGCCTATGCGGATACCCCCGCCAAGGATAACTTTGCCGGGCCGGGCCGCATGGTGCAGTACCGCGAGGGGCTGTATGTCGGCTACCGCTATTACCAGACCGCCGGTGTGCCGGTGGCATTCCCCTTTGGCTATGGGTTAAGCTACACCAGCTTTGCCTACAGCAATTTGCAGGCCGCGTCCAATGGCGTGACCCTGACCGTAACCAACACCGGCAAGCGCGCCGGAGCAGAGATCGTGCAGCTGTATGTGGCAAAACCCGGGGCAGAAGTGTTCCGCCCCGCACAGGAGCTGAAAGGCTTTGCCAAGGTGCAGCTGCAGCCCGGCGAAAGCAAGACCGTGACCATCCCGCTGGACGACAAGGCGTTCCGCTACTGGAACACCAAGACCGACAGCTGGGAAGTGGAAGGCGGCAGCTATGAGCTGCGGGTCGGCGCGTCCAGTGCGGACATCCGGCTGACCGCCGTGGTGGAAGTGGCCGGTACCGGCGCACCCAACCCCTATGCGGGCAAGCATCTGCCGCACTATACCAGCGGCAAGGTGCAGAGCGTGCCGGATGACGAATGGGCCACCCTGCTGGGCCGCCCAGTGCAGCAGGGAAAAGTTAAAATTGACCGCAACATGACCCTGGGCGAGCTGAACCACAGCCGCAGCCCGCTGGGCTGGCTGATCTGGCTGGTGCTTACCGCACTGCTGAACGCCAGCTACAAGCGCGGCAAGCCGGACCTGAATGTGCTGTTCCAGTACAACATGCCGCTGCGTGCCCTGGCCAAAATGACCAGCGGTGCCATCAGCATGGGTATGGTGGATGGCATTGTGATGGAATTACAGGGATTCTGGATCATCGGCCTTGTGCGGGTGATCATAGAAGCCGTGAAAAACCTGGTACTGAACGCACAGCTGGAACAGCGCCTGCGCAACAGCTGAGGAAAGAGAGGGGCTATTTATGCAGCTATGGAATAATTTTGCGGCAAAACACCCCGCCGCAGCCAAGTGGGTGCGCGAAGGCGGGCTGTTTGTGATCGTATCCAACCTGATTACGGTGTTCAAATACCTGCTGCTGCAATTTTTGCCGGCGGCGTTCAGCAGCCTGCCGATGGTGGATTTTGGCTGGCCGGGCATCCCGGTTACGCTGTTTGGCGAAACCTTCCAGTGGAACATCCTGGGGTATGATTCCGCCCATGGCGGTCTGCCGTACTTTTGCGCCTACATGGTTGCCATGGTGGTGGGAGAATGCATAAACTTTCCCATCCAGCGCAACTTTGTGTTCCGCAGCAAGGGCAACCTGGCCAAGCAGATCGCCTGGTATGTGGTGGCGTTCTGCTTGATCACCTGCATCGTCAACTCCATCAACTGCGTGTGGGTGGCGGTTGCGGGCCTGCTGGTGCCGGATTTCATCTACAACATTGGCACCACCGTGCTCAATGGCGGCATTTCCATGGTGATCTTCTTCTTTGTGAACAAGATCATCTTCCCAGAGGGCGCACAGGCAAAATAAAGCCCGGCAGGATCACTGGTGCTTTTCCCGGTACTCGAACAGGGCGGCGGCACGGTACAGGAAAAAGTCCTTTGGATGGTATAAAAATGTGATTGCCAGCAACGGCGAAGATCTGAACGGATAAAGAAGAATGCTGCCTTTCCCTGATGTGGAGAAAGACAGCATTTTTATTGCGTTTTTCGGAAAGAGGTGAGCAGCGGCCCCTACAAATGGGTAACGGCTGGCCATAAAATGGCGCTATTACATGGTGTGCTTTGTGAGAAAGCGCTGTAGTGTGATGATATAAAACGGATGGGTGCATGGTGTGCGCCCTACGAAATTACAACAAAACACCCCCGCCCGTGCGGTAAATGAACTGCATAGGGCGGGGGCACCGTTATTTTACAAAGAAAACGCGCAGAGCGGTTTTGCCTTTACTGTTCCACGGCACCGGTGGGCAGCTGGGGAACAGCGGTCAGGATGCGCATGAACTCTTCGCCGGTGATGGTTTCTTTCTCGTACAGGTACTTGGCGATCTCGTCCAGCTTGCCGCGGTTTTCAATCAGCATCTGTTTGGCTTTTTCATGCTGCTGCTTGACGACTTCCACGACCTTATCGTCCACTGTGGCGGCTGTGCGCTCACTGCAGGCCAGGCTGGCATCGCCGCCCAGGTAGGCGTTGTTCACGGTTTCCAGAGCAACCATGTCAAAGTCGTCGGTCATGCCGTAGCGGGTAATCATGGCGCGGGCCATCTTGGTGGCCTGCTCGATATCGTTGGATGCGCCGGTGGTGATGGAGTTGAACACCACTTCTTCGGCGGCACGGCCACCGGTCATGGTGGCAATTTTGGCCAGGATCTCTTCCTTGGTCATCAGGGTGTGGTCGCCGTCCTCTACCTGCATGGTGAAACCCAGCGCGCCGGAAGTGCGCGGCACAATGGTGATTTTCTGCACGGGGGCGGAATGGCTCTGCAGGGCGGCAACCATGGCATGGCCGACTTCGTGGTAGGCCACGATGCACTTTTCTTTGTCGCTCAGGATCTTATTCTTTTTCTGGGCACCGGCCAGGATGGTATCCACGGCTTCCTGCAGGTCGTACTGGGTAACGGCCATGCGGTGGTGGCGCACAGCGCCCAGGGCGGCTTCGTTGATGATATTGGCCAGCTCGGCACCGGAAGCACCGGGAGTCATGCGGGCAACCACGGCAAAGTCACAGTCGGGGCCGATTTTGACCTTTTGAGCGTGCAGGCGCAGGATGCTTTCGCGGCCTTTCAGGTCGGGCAGCTCCACGGGCACACGACGGTCAAAACGGCCGGGGCGGGTCAAAGCGGGGTCAAGGGATTCAGGACGGTTGGTGGCGGCCAGAATGATAACACCCTTGGCGGCGTCAAACCCGTCCATTTCGGTCAGCAGCTGGTTCAGGGTCTGCTCGCGTTCATCGTTGCCGCCCATACCGGAAGCACCGTCACGCTTTTTGCCGATGGTATCGATCTCATCAATAAAGATAATGCAGGGGGCTTTTTCGTTGGCCTGTTTGAAGAGGTCACGCACCTTGGAAGCGCCCATGCCGACGAACATCTCGACAAATTCAGAACCCGCAATGGAGAAGAAGGGAACACCGGCTTCGCCGGCAACAGCGCGGGCCAGCAGGGTTTTACCGGTGCCCGGGGGGCCGACAAGCAGAACGCCCTTGGGCATTTTGGCACCGATATCCTCGTAACGCTTGGGGTTATGCAGGAAATCAACGATTTCCTGCAGGCTCTCTTTGGCTTCGTCCTCACCGGCAACATCGGCAAATTTGATGGACTTGCCATCCTCAACGACATACTGTTTGGCACCGGATTTGCCGCCGCCAAAAATCATGCTGTTGGCGCCGCCGGTCATTTCACCGACCCGCTTGCGCATCATGCGGTTGAACCAGACGATCAGGATGATCATGGGCAGCAGCGAGATGACCCAGCCCAGCAGGGTATCCACCCAGGTGGTCTGGTTGTACACCTTGCCAAAGGAAACGCCGGCGCTTTCCAACCGGTTGACCAGCTGCAGGTCCTGCGCAATGGAGTTGGTGCAGTAGGTGGTATCGTTTTTGTCCACAAAATAGATCTGCTGATCCTGAATTTCAACGGTGCTCAGTTCGCCGCCTTCGAGCATGTTCAGGAAGGTGCCGTAATCGACCTGTTTGACCTGGCCTTTCATCATGGCGGGGAAGGCCCAGAAATTGAGCAGCAGCAACACCACAAGGATCACGGCATATACAATGCCGGTCGTCTTTTTGGGGTCGCGCGGCTGTTGGGTTTCGTGCATAACAATTCCTCCAGTTGGGGGCGGTAATAGGGGCCCCCGATAGATTCTATCATGAAGAATAAAAATGAACTGCGGATGAACAAGGCATGAAATAGCTGGAAATTCCGGTAAACTTTGCGTGAACAAGGGCAGTTTGTGGGCAAAAACAGGAATGCAGACCGCGTAACGACAGGGAAAAAGTGAAGGCAACACCGCACAATTCCTGCCTGACGGCTTAAGCACCGCTCCGGCGGCTGCGGCACGGCATCTGCGTTGCCAAAATGCCAGTATTATCTGCGCTTTTGGCTTAGCATCTGCCGCACCTCGCTCGCCGTATCGGCACTTAGAATTATGCGGTATTGCCTGAAAAGAATCTGAACGGTTTTCCACAAACAGAGGGGCTTCTTGTGGAAAACAAAAACGCGCGGCGGGGAGATAGGATGTTGATGACAGAATACCATGGCTGCAGCTCAGTATGCGGGACGATGCAGGCATCGTCCTCTACAGATCGTTTACAGGTTTGCGGTGGATGGATTTACGTTTCTCCGCGGCGCGATGAGGGCATCGCGCCCTACAAATCTTTAGGCAATACCGCACAATTCCCGCCTAACGGCTCAAGCACCGCTCCGGCGGCTGCGGCACGGCATCTGCGTTGCCAAAATGCTCGATAATACACAAAGTATTATCTGCGCTTTTGGCTTAGTAGCTGCCGCACCTCGCTCGCCGTATCGGCACTTAGAATTATGCGGTATTGCCTTTATAACAAAAGCGGGGCGCTGCCAATCAGCAGTGCCCCGCTTAATTTTGTGTTGTGCAGTTTTATCGCCCCAGGCGCACCGGCTCCGGAGGCTCCTGGCCGGGGCGCAGGTCCATCCACCAATAGGCAAGGTCCAGCCATTGGCCGAACTTGTACCCAGTGCGGGGTTCCACGCCGATTTTTTTGAAGCCGAGCGCCTTATGGAACGCGCAGCTCTCTTTGTTCTGGCCGGTCACAAGGGCAACGGCGTTGCAGTATCCGCGCTGGCGCACGCCGTCCAGCAGGGCTTTGTACAGCCGCCCGCCAACCCCCTGGCCCACACAGTCGTGGGCGCAGTAAACGGTTAGCTCCACATCCCACGCATAAGCTGTGCGGCTGTGCCAGGGGTGGGCGCAGGCAAAGCCGCACAGCTTGCCCGCTGCATTGACGGCAACCAGGAACGGTGCGCGCTGCTGCACATAGGCGATATTTTCGCGCTGGAATTCCTCGGTACACAGGTCATACTGGAAAGTGGCCGTGGAGTGGGTGACATACCAGTTGTACAGCTCCGCCACGGCGGCGGCGTCCTCCAGCGCGGCATCCCGCAGGGTGATGGTGTTTTCAGCGGTCCACTGGGCGGCAAGGGCTTCCTTTTCGGGTTTTGGCAGCTTTTTCAGGGCGGCTTCCCGCTTCAGGGCGGCACTTTTATCGGTGCAGCGCTCGGCATAGGTCAGCTTAACGGCACCTTTGGCGTGGGTATACTTGGCACCGGCCTTGCCGCCCTTGTGGGCGCGCAGGCGGCGGGCAAGGTCATTGGTCCAGCCGGAATACAGGCTGCCATCCGCGCAGCGCACCATGTAGACCCAGGCGGAAGCCGGGTCTGGCTGGCAGTCCGCCGCGGTGCTGGGGCGGGGACCAAACTGCTCTAGAGTTTCGGCGCTCACTGTGCGCTCACCGGCCTTCCGGCGGCGCGCAGGGCACGGCGGCATGCCTCAATGGCATCCTCTTTGGTTTCCGCGGTGACAAGGAAACGGCTGGGGTGGCAGAACTTGAGAGCCAGGCCGCTCTTTTCGCGCAGGATCTCCTCCGGCTGGCCGCCCCATGCGGGCGGGAACGGCACCTTGCTGCGGCGGGTCTTGTAATCGGTCACGCACTGGGCGCTGTAGCCGCCGCGCTGGCTGGGGTAGACAACAAACAGGGCATCGGTTTTGTACAGGCCGTTTTTCCAGGGCATGTAGTCCGGCAGGACCACAATGCCGTCCCTGGAGTTCTTGTAGGCATTCTGGACGGTCTCGTCCGCGCGGTTCACGGCGTTGGCTGCGGCAATCTCGTTTTCCAGCACCTGCTTGGCAAAGGGCACGGCGCGCCAGAAGCAGGCATCGGAATCTTCGCCGGAATCCCACACGGGGTTAAAGCTGCCGATGGCATCGGCCAGGGAGTTCTGCTCGCCGGTGTTATCGTTCAAGTCCAGGGGCTGAACAAAATTTTCATCCAGCAGGCGGGCCTGGTGGGCACCCACCAGCTGGGCACCCAACACGCGCCACAGCAGGCCAAAGGCCGCATAGGGCACGCCGTTGGGGCGGCTTTCGCGCGGTTCCTGGTGGTGGTCAAACATACCGCAGCCCACATCGTACACAATGCCGTCAAAACCATCCGGCACAACAAAACCGCGGGTTACTTTGATATCCGGCCGCACAATCATCAGCAGCGCTGTGGCAAACACATCGTCTGCATGGAACTTGCCGCCGTGAGTAAAACCTTTTGCAGGAATTTTCATAGAATAGCCTCCGTCTATGGGGTAAAATGATGATTAACTAATATTATAACATGAAAGCATAGGTTGGTAAATGCAAAATCTGCGCGGGCGGGCCGGATTTGGAACAAGTGGCAGCATTTGGCCGAAAAACGGTGATTCACAACCGGCATAAAATATGATATACTAACCTAATATGCCCTTTTGCGGGCATACCGGACATTCGGTGTGTTGACGCGGAATGTTGACCGCAACTTAATGAACAAACAAAGCGAAGGAACTGGATACCCATGCAAAACATCAAAAAAACATTAAAAAGCAAGCGCTTCTGGCTTGGCACGGTGCTGCCATTTGCGCTGGCTGTGGCAGCGGCCTTTGTGGCGCGCTACCAGTTAGAAATTTCTGACGGCGTAACTGCCAACTACATGGCGGGGCAGTGGCCGGTATACGCACCGCTCAATGCGCTGACGGCGTTCTGCCTGACGCTGGTGGTGTTTGCCCTGTGCGGCAGCTGGGGCATTGCAACCGGCGTTTCCGGCCTGATTTTTACCGTGCTGGCGCTGGTCAACTATTACACGCGGGACCTGCATGGTTCCGCCCTGATGCCGCAGGACATCCTGAACCTGGGTACCGCGGCAGAGGTGATGGGCAGTTATACCCTGCACATTACCCAGACAGTTATTACCATTGCGCTGCTGTACATCCCGGTGATGGTGGCTGCCGTTGTGCAGGTCAAACTGGCCGGCAAGCATAAGCGCAGCTGGAAACAGCGCGGCGCCCATGCGCTGGCCTGCGCCTGCGGCATTTTTGCGGTGTTGTATCTGGGGTATTTCAGCCCCAACCCCATCAAGCCCGCCACCACTTACGGCTGGGCCTGGCAGGAAACCTATTATAAGTACGGCTACCTGGCGGGTAGCCTTGAAGCCGCCAGCCTGATGGTGGACCCCATCCTGCAGCCGGACGGCTACAGCGAGGACGCCGCCACCGAGGCCGCTGCAATGGCGCAGGACTATCAGGCCAGCCCCGAAACGGCAAACGAGCAGGACTACCCCGATGTGTTCCTGATCCTGTCCGAAAGCTTTTATGACTTTGACCTGGTAACGGACCTGCAGGCCGACCAGGAGATCATGCAGGTGACCAAAAACCTGCCCAACTCCATTTACGGCCACACCATCAGCCCGCATGTGGGCGGCGGCACCAACTCCAGCGAGTACGAGATGCTTTCCTCCAACTCGCTGATGCTGATGCCCTCCATCACACCGTTCAACTGGTTGAACCTGCACAAGGCAAACAGCCTGGTCAGCAACCTGAAAGATCTGGGGTATGCCACGCTGGCAGCCCACCCCTATACCAACTCCAACTACCGCCGCGATTCTGCCTGGCTGACGCTGGGCTTTGACGAGACCCACTTCCAGGATGATTTTCCGACCAAGGAAACCTATGGCAGCCGCCCCTACCAGACCGACAGCGCCACCTACCGCGACCTGGAAGGTTTGTATGAAGCAATGCCGGAGGACCAGCCGCGGTTTGTGTTCCTGGTTTCCATCCAGAGCCACGGCGATTACGATATGAACCCCCCGGAGGAGGATATCGTGCATGCCGCAACCGATTACGGCGAGTATGATTCCATCATGGATGAATACCTGAGCAACATCTATATGACCGACCGTGCCTTTGGCGAACTGACCGAATACCTGACCGAGCAGTACGAAAAGACCGGCCGCAAGGTGATTGTTGCCATGGCAGGCGACCACGCCCCCAGCTTTGTGGATCATGTGGCCGACCATACCTTTACCGATGAGAACAATTTGCAGATTTTGGAGCGCAGCACGCCCTACCTGATCTGGGCAAACTACCCGCTGGAAAACGCAGGCCAGACCAGCGCCACCGACGAGTACAACCGCATGGATATGTGCATGCTGGCTCCCACCCTGGTGGAAAATGCCGGGCTGCCGCTGACCCCGTATTACCAGTACCTGCTGGCACTCAAGCAGGTGGCCCCGGTGGTGACAGCCGCCAATGACTATATGGACGCGGACGGCGTGACCCACACCTACGGCGAGAATGCAGAGCTGGATGCCTGGGTGCATGGGTACTTCTATTTGGAGTATAACAACATCGGTGCCAAAGCAACCAGTCAGCAGAATTTGTTCCAGGTGGAAAAGTAAGAAGCTGATAAGCAGACGTCAGCCAGGATTCCTCTGATTTAGGGCAACACCGCACAATTCCCGCCTTGCGGCTTAAGCACCGCTCCGGCGGCTGCGG
>ERZ827520.2591-NODE-2591-length-16404-cov-14.689645_pt1 | contig 16404 bp, 8 predicted proteins | sample MGYA00519581_ERZ827520 | MGnify/ENA primary metagenome ERZ827520 (study PRJEB31778, sample SAMEA3449339) | human gut metagenome | biome: human gut; feature: human-associated habitat; material: faeces | place: United Kingdom | collected 2010/2012 ...
TGCTCGGACACGGAGCCGGAATCAAGTTCCGAAACATACGAATCAAGGAGCTGCCTGCGGCGAAAACCAAAAAATAGCCCTGACCCTCTGAAAGCGAACCCGCCCGAATTTCGGGCGGGTTTTTGCGAACAGCAGGCCCGAATATCGCAAAAATTGTGTTATATTTGCAAAAAATAGGCCGGAGCGCAGCCTCCGCGCCGCCGAGTTCAGAATAAAAACCTAAAAGAAAAAACCATGCTTATCCCTTGTGCAATCGGTTACGGGCAGATCATCGTAATCGTATTGGTAGTCATCCTGCTCTTCGGAGGCAAGAAAATCCCCGAACTGATGCGCGGACTGGGCCGCGGCGTCAAAGAATTCAAGGATGCCGTCAACAAAGACTATACGGCCGAAGACAACAAACCCGGAGACAAATCCGACTCCGGAAAGACCGAGTAATCACACCTGTTCCGCGGCGGCAAACAAATGAACATGAAAAAAAAGGATCCGGAGTCGACGGAGATGACTTTTTTCGAGCACATCGACGCCCTGCGCCCGCATCTGGTGCGAGGGGTGATGGCAATCGGAGTCATCGGACTGGTGGCCTTCTTCTGCAAGAGTTTCATTATCGACACGGTGCTGTTCGGGCCACAAAGCCCGGACTTCCCCACCAACCGCATGCTGACATGGGTGGGCGCCCAGTGGGCGCATATGGCCGAATGGCTCAACAGCGTGCTCGGCACGTCGTTCGACACCGATCCGGAGACCTTCCGCATCGCCAACGACCGTTTCTCGATCATCAACACCTCGCTGTCCGGGCAGTTCAACCTCCACATGAAGATCTCGCTCCTGACGGGACTGGCAATGGCCATGCCCTACACGCTGTGGGAGTTCTGGCGCTTCGTACGCCCGGCGCTCACGCCGAAGGAGATTCAGGGAACCCACCTGTTCGTATTCTGGGTGTCGCTCTGTTTCTTCGGAGGGCTGCTGTTCGGTTATTTCGTCATGGCGCCGCTGTCGATCAACTTCTTCGCCAACTACCAGGCCAGCGAGTTCATCACCAACATGTTCGACATCAGCGACTACCTGACCACCGTCATCATCGTCTCGATAGCCTGCGCCTTCATGTTCGAACTGCCGCTGCTGATCTACTTCCTGACCCGCATGGGGCTGGTTTCGGCCGGATTCCTCCGCAAATACCGACGCCATGCGTTCGTCATACTGCTCGTCGTCGCGGCAATCATAACCCCGCCCGACATATTCAGCCTCATTCTGGTGATCCTGCCGCTATACGGGCTGTATGAATTGAGCATCAAACTCGCGGAGCGGACCGAGCGCAAGCACGCCGCCGAAGAGGAACAAACGACGGAAATGACGGAAACGACGGAATAGCAGAAGACATATGGAGCGAACAAGCGAAACGAAGCCCGTCACGATCGTAGCCATCGGGGCGGGCAACCGTACCAACAAATACCTCGAATACGCGATCCGGAATCCCGACCGGATGAAACTGGTCGGCGTAGCGGAGCTCAACGACATCCGCCGCCACGCAGTCGCCTCCAAATTCGGACTGAAGCCCGAAGAGTGCTTCGCCGACTACGAACGCTTTTTCGAAAACCCCGTCCCGGCCGACGCCATCCTGATCGGAACGCCCGAGAACATGCACTTCGAGCCTTGCATGAAGGCCATCGAGGCGGGTTACAACGTCCTGCTCGAAAAACCGATCGCGCAGTCGCTGCCCGAATGCTGCCGCATCGCCGAAGCGGCGCGGCGCAAAGGGGTCATCGTCGGCGTCTGCCACGTCCTGCGATACCATCCCTATTTCATCAAGATCAAGGAGATCGTCGACTCGGGCCAGCTGGGAGAGATCATATCAATCAGCCACCTCGCAGCCGTGGGGCTCGACCGAACCACACACGGATTCGTCCGCGGCATGTGGCGCCGCGAGGAGATCACCAACCCGATGCTGATTTCGAAATGCTGCCACGACATCGACTTCCTGCTGTGGCTCACCGAGGCGCGCTGCCGCAAACTATCGTCGTTCGGGTCCCTGCGCTGGTTCCGGGCCGAAAACGCCCCGAAGGGAAGCACGCCCCGGTGCATCGACTGCCCGCTGGAAAAGGAGTGCCCCTACTCGGCAGTGGACCTCTACTATAACCGGCGCGACTGGATTTCGAATTTCGACGTCCCGGAAGGCGCGACGCTCGACGAGGTCATACTCCGACAGTTGCGCACGGGCGATTACGGCCGATGCGTGTTCCGCTGCGACAACGACGTGGTGGACCACCAGATCGTATCCATGGAAATGGAAAACGACGTCACGATCTCCTTCTCGATGGATGCCTTCACCCTCGGCGACCAGCGAGAGACACACATACGGCTGACTCACGGCGAAATCGACGGTGACGAACGCATCCTGCGCGTGCGCCGATTCCGGGGCGGGGAAGAGCAGGTCTACGACTTCTCCGGCATACTCGGCAAGCCGTTCCACGCCGGAGCCGACCTAAATCTGGTCGAGGATTTCGTCGACACGATCAGCCGCAGGGAGCACCGCTTCCGCACATCAATCGGAAAATCGGTCGAAAGCCACCGGATATGCTTCGAAGCCGAGCGAAGCAGGCTATCCGGACAGACCGTAATTCTCGACCAAACGCGCTGATCGCCCCGGGCACAAACAAGCAGGCTGCAACCTCTCGGTTGCAGCCTGCTTGTTTGTCAGCGTCATTCGACCGCCAGCTCCCGGTCGATCCGGTCGGCCATGTAGCGGCAGAAACTGCGCGTATCGGCCAAGGGAGCCGACGCAGCGCCCCGCCGGTACATCGCCTTCATGTCGAGCAGCAGTCCGTAGAACAGATGCTCCCGGAAGGCGGGAATCACCCGCGGCGTCCGGTAGCCGTAGGCAGCGCCCTGCACCTCGCCGGCGCCCAACGGCGTGAAATCGTCGGCCCGGCGCTCCGCCGGCATGTCCGGAAGCGTCCCGGCGTCAGCCGCCGGGAACAGATCGCCGCCGTCGGACAGCGAACCGGCCCCGTCAAACAGCGCGAAGGCGCTTCCCGAACCCGACGAAGGCTTATCTTTGACGTTGGCCGCGGCGACGGTCGATTTGAGCAGCGACTGTTGCAGATTACGGACATGGTCCGTCAGCGGTTCGCGCGAACGGAGCCGCTCCTCGAACCACGCCACGAGGTCCTTCGCCATGAGGTCGGCCGTATAAGGATCGTCGGCCTTCGAAGCCGCGAGGTCCAGCGTTCCGAGCTTTTCAAGAAGCGTGCGCGCAATCCGGCGCTGGAGGTATTCGCATGCCTGCACGCGGTTGTAAACGTTCTTCGACACCCCCTGCCGGTCGATCCAGCCGAGGTCGGCGGTCAGGGCGAGCGCCTCGCGCAGGGCGCGCCGCTGCACTTCGCGCGGCACGGCCGTGCAGGCGGGCCGGGCCGTTCCCTCGTAGACCGGATTCATATAGACGCCCCCGATGTAGCGCATCAGCTGCAAGGCGAGGGAGTTGACGCGCAGAACCATCTCCGTGAGCAGCTCCTCGCGGAACTTGTAGTCGCCGTCGCGGCCCGAAAGCCACCCGTCGCCGTGCTCGGCGACATATTTCAGATTGGCCGATTGCAGCGCCACGCTCCGGAACAGGTCGTCGCCCAGGTCTCCGGCCCCCACGCGGGGATCGTAAGTCCCGGAGGCGTACTGCGCGAAGAAACAGCGGGAATCACCCTCCTTCGAGGCGAGCAGGCGGCGCAGCTCCGGAACCTCGTCGTGCGGCGTCACAGCCCCCGGAACGGGCTTGTAGAGCCACTCGACGGCCAGATAATCGTAAGGACCCAGCGCATCGGCCACGAGCTTCACACCGCGCTCCCTGTCGCCCGGCTGCGCGACGATGTTGTAGAACACGTCGTCGGTGATCGACGCCGCCAGGCCGTTTTCCCGCGTAAACGACGGCGAACGGAGCGAGTCGGTCGGATAGGCCGACGAGGCGGCGTAGTTGGGCATCACGCCGAAAGCCGAGGCCGCACGGCGGGCTACCATGGCCGTCAGGGCGTCGGCAATCTGACGCGCCGAAGGCTGCGTGGTGCGCGCCTCGGGGTCGGCGGCCGACAACGTCAGGAGCAGCTTCTTCTGAATGGCGGCCGTGAAATTGAAGGGCACGAAGATGTCGGTCCCGAGGATTTCACCGCTGCGCGGATCGACCCACGAGGCGGTGTAGAGTTCCGAATTGGAGGTTCCCGTGCGCCGCACGCAGTTGTTATAGAGGCTGTTGTCGTTGAAAGCCGGATCAGCCGGAAAAGGCTCTACCCGCACGACATCCTTGCAGCCGATCTTCGCGAAGGCATCGTTCCACAGCAGAAGCCCCCGCTCGACGGCGGCATAGGCCGAAGCGTCGAAAGCCGTGTCGACGTAAAACACCACGGGACGCACCTTCCCCGCGCTGTCGAGGATCGAACGGCGGCAGACGTAATAATCGGTTTTGGCCTCCTGCTCCCGGTCCGAGAAGCGTTTGAACGCCTTGGCCGCCAGCCCGAGCCGCTGGTCGCAGAGCCGCATCCGCCGTTCGGGATCGCCCAGCACGCGGAGCGTGCGGCGGGCGACGATCGACTGGGGCTTGTCTTTCCACAGGTCGAGCAGGCCGAGGAAGCTGACCGTCGTGCCGTAGGAAAGCTCTCCCACCACCGAAACGCACCCTTTTCCGCCCGTCACGCCGGTCAGCATCGAACGGTCCTTCTTGTAATCGGCCTTGGCCGTCATCCAGCCGCCGTAGGTGTTGCCGCCCTCGGGGTCGATCGGACGCAGGCGTTTGACGTCCCCGACGAAAAGCGCCGTGACGTCGACGACGGACGATTTCCCGTCGGGCGTGCGGGCCTTCACGGCATACGAGGCCACGATCGGACCGATGTTGCTCCGCCCGACGGCCTCACGCATCGCCGGGCTGCCGTCGACGATCACCACCGGAGCGAACTCCCGCATGCAGAGGAGCGTGTCGCTCTTCCCGCGGCCGAACTCGACCATGTAGGGCGGCACGGGCTGCTGGTGGGCCAGTCCGTCGCCGGGATCGCCCGTCCACTCGATCGTCGTGGTGATCATCAGCCCCCGGCCGAGCAGCGAATCGGGGAGTTCGAGGTAGAGTTTGTCCGCAGTCAGGTGCAGGGTCAGCCCGCCGCCGCGGACAGTCTCCACCCGCTTGTCCTTGAACAGTTTCTCGTAGGGAGTCGCCTTGGCGGCGGTATCGGCCTCCTGCTTCTTTTTCTTGTCGCGCTTCCTGTCCCCGGCTCCGGCTTCCACGGCGGCCGAACCGGCCGCCCGGACGGGCCGAGACGCCGCCGGCAGCAGCAAGATTCCCGCCAGCAGCGGAAGGAAAGCTATTTTAAACAGTTTCATCATGGTCCGGAAGATTTATTTTTTCAACGCTTTCTCGATGTTGCGCAGCAACAACTCGTAGTGCAGGCGCGCTTCGCCCGTCGCCGAAACGCTCTTCGTGCGGAGCATCGCACGCAGTTTGAGCAGCGCGGCATAATCCCCGGCCTCGGTGTTGCGCGGGTCGTAGTAGTTCAGGCGCGGAGAGCCGTAGCCCAGCAGCGGCGCGGTGTCGACGCGGTGTGCGGCGGAGAAGGTTTCGAAGGGGTCGTGGCCGCAGCGTTCCCCGCAGGCGGTGAGCGCCGCGGTGCGGGCCGCATGCTCCCCGAGGAAGGCGGGAACGGGCATCAGTCCCTCGTCGGAGACCAGCTTCTTCTCCTCCCGCGCCCCCGTCCCGGTGTATTTCAGCCCGGCCGAAAGGCTGAGACTGCGGACGTATTCGCGCTGGAGCATCATCTCCAGCGCATCGGGCGTGCGGCCCTTCAGCGTCGAAGCCCACACGAATTCATAGACATCCCTGCGGCACTCCTCGGGCGTGTAGGCCTCCTTTTCGGCCAGCGCGGCGCTCAAAGCCACACGCGCCGGGGCGGCCACGACGACCGACACCAGCGAGGCCATGATCGACTCGGCGGGCGAACCCATCAGCGGCATGTCGCGGATCAGTTCGGCGTTGTCCAGCCACTTCATGTCCTTGAGCTGCGCGAGACAGAACAGCAGGGCTTCGCGCTGGCGTTCGCGCGGCACGCTGCGGTAGGCTTCCACGGGGTCGCCCTCCATCTTCTCGGCGAAGTAGATGCCGCCGACGTTGGCCAGCACGTGGTTCAGGTAGCGGATATACTGCGTGAGCACCTCGTCGTAGAGGGTGCGCCGCTGGGAGAAATCGGGGTCCTGGGCGCCGATCCAGGCGTTCATGTTGCCGAGAATGTATTTCAGATTGGCGATGCCGTAGCCCGAGGCCTTCACGGCGTCGTCGCCCAGATCCTCCGACTGCGAACGGGGATCGATCGAGCGGCTGAACTGCTGCTTGCCGAAACGGTAGACCGAATCGGCGGCGGCCCCGGTTATCCATTTCGAAGTGACGGCATATTCGTCGGCAGCCGTCGCAGCGTCGGGCACGGGCGTGTAGAGCCATTTCACGGCATAGTAGTCGTAGAGGCCGAAACGCGGCGGGGTGAGCTTCACGCCGCGCTCCCTATCCCCGGGCCGGGCCACGTAGTTGAAGCGAGCGTAGTCCATGATCGAGGTGGTCGTGCCGTACTTCTGCGTGAACGACGGCGAGCGGAGCGAATCGACAGGAATCACCGCCGAGGCGCTCATGTTGTGCATGTAACCCAGGCAATGGCCGACCTCGTGGGCCACGACGTAGCGCAGTCCGTCGCCGATCACCTCCTCGGGAATCGTCACGGCGCGCACACGCTCGTCGGCCTGCGCCGTCTGGACGAACAGCCAGTTGTTCAGCAGTTTCATCACGTCGTGGTAGACATAGACCGAAGCGTTGAGTATCTCGCCGCTGCGCGGATCGACCCACGAAGGCCCCATGGCATTGGCGATGGCGATCGGCGCGTAGCGAATGCACGAATACTTGATGTTGTCGGGATCGAATTCGGGATCGTCCTTCGGATAGGGCTTTGCGGCGATGGCGTTTTTAAATCCGATGCGCCCGAAAGGCTCGTTCCACTGGTCGACGGCCTCGAAAATATGCTTTTTCCACATCTCCGGGAATCCGTCGTCGACATAGAAAACGATCTGTTTCTTCGGCGCGACCCGCTCGCCGCGCTTCCAGGCATCCATATCCGACGGCTCCAGCCGCCAGCGGTGGGCGTAGTAGATCACCTTGGCGCGCTGCTCGCGCTCGCTGAAAAGCACCTTGCCGGTCGGGAACACCGACATGCGGCTGTCGGTGATGCGCGGACGGTAAGGCTCGCGGGGCAGCAGCACCAGCGAACGGGTCATCACGGCCGTCAGCGGCTGGTCCTTGACCAGCGTCGTGCGGCCGCGGGTGAGCGTGAAAATATAGCTCAACGTACTGCGCACCACCACATTGTCGCTGAAAGCCTTGATTTCGCCCAGCATCGAACGCTCCTTCTGGAAGGTCTTCTTCAGCTCGAAAGCCGTATAAAGTCCGTACTTCGAGAAGGGCGACATCTCCTCCACGTCGGCCACGAACAGGTCCGTGACGTTGACCACCACGGCCGTGCTGTCCCGGTTCCAGGCCTCGATCTTGTAATTGCGCAGGATGGGATCGGCCGTGTTCCGCTTCACCGCCTCGGCCAGCGCGCGGGAGGCCCCCGTCTCGTCGGTGATGTTCTCGCAGTTGACCGTACGCAGCTGGACCGAACGGTCGTTGCGCGTGAAAACCACGTGCAGCGGATAGTCCGACTTGGAGCCGGTCGTCGCCGCAGCGTTGTCCGAAACCTCCGAAATGGTCGATCCGAGCAGCATTTCGCGCCCGAAAAGCGAATCGGGAATCTCGAAATAGAGCTTCCCCTTGACGTCGTGCAGGCGGAACATGCCGTCGGCCACCGTATGTTTCTCCTTGAAGAGTTTGTCGTAATCGCTTTCCTTCGGTTTTTCGGCCGAACTCTCCGCCTTCTTCGAAGCGGAGGATTTGGGCTTCTTCGCCGTCGCCGTCGCCGCCGTGAGGCAGAGCAACAGCACCAATAGTTTTCGGATCATCTGCTGAAATTTAGAATTGTGTTCGAGGTTCTTTTCGTCCCGGTTCCTGCGCCCGTTCCATAATAAAGAGGGAATTTTACCGGAAACGACATACACGAAGGCCGAAAAAAATGGGCCGCGTCGTGTGACGCGGCCCGCTCATCCCTGATTTTCAGCGGATCAGTACATATACTCGGTTTTGGATGGGTTGCCTCCCTGCTGCGACCACGACGCGGCGCAGCCCTCGGCCGCACCCTTCACCGCGAAGACGGTAGGCTTATCATCCTTCATGCCGTTGACGTAGATCGTGCCGTCGTAGGAGATCGTCGGCGACGAACGCAGCTCGTCGGCCAGCTTGATCTCCGCCACGCGCGAGCCGTCCTCCGGGCGGAGTTTCACCAGTTTGCCCGTAGTCCGGTCATTGTAATAGACGAAGCCCTGATCGTCGACGGCCGGAACGCCGTTGATGTCGCCGTCGGCGGCGTGCTCCCAGCGTTTCACGCCCTGCGCGGAGATGGCCGTGACGTGGGCCGCCACGCTGCCGGTCTTCTGCGTCGCGGCGTAGACCGTGCCGTCCTCGCCCAGCGCCACGCCCATGCCCGACTGGGCGCAATCGCCCTTGACGGGACAGTACCAGTCCGGTTCGGGCGTCTGCCCGTAGACGGTCTTTGCCGGATCATAACAGTAGACGACACCCCCGCCCAGACTCTTGTCCGCGCGCACGCCCTGGTTCTGGAACAGGATGTAGACCTTGCCGCCGGGACCCGACGCAGGCTGCGTGCCGTTCGGCGCCTCGCACGTAGCATCCTTGCCGCTGCCGCCGTAGTTGTGCTCGCGGCCGTTCGACTTCACGCAGGAGAATTTCCACTTGCCCGCGCCGTCGGGGAAGAAGACGCGCATGCCGTGACTGCCGCCCGTACCGGCGATCACCATGCCGTTTTTGAGCGGCAACACGCCGCCGTAGGAGCCGCCGTTGACGTGCCGCTCGTCCACCAGGTCGCCCGACGATTTGTCGTAGACCTGGAAATTCTGGTGCCCCGAAGGCACGTTGCGCGCCACAATGAAGAGGTATTTCTCGGTGACGGCCGGCGAAAGGAACCGGAAGCTGGTGTTCACGCCCGTATTCACATGCCAGACCTGCGAGCCGCCCCCGGCGCCGCCGCTGACGGCGTAGAACGCGCTGCCTCCCGCGTCCTTGTTCGGCTCGTTGAAGCCCGCCAGCGCGTAGACCGTACCGTCCTCGTCGACCGAAGGCGTCGGCGACTGCACCTTGATCGAACCGCTGTTGTTCTCGGCCGACGCACCGTCCTTGCCGATGTCGAAGGCCCAGAGACGCTCGCCGGCCTTCGTGAAGCAGACCAGCGAATAACCCGTCGAAGTCACATAGACATACTCGCCGTCGGGGCTGACCGCGGGCGACGTGCCGAACACATAGGCGTCCTTCGTGTCGTCGTAGGGGTACGACCAGAGCAGGTCGAGGCTGATGGCGCCGCGGCCCACGTCGATGGTCACCGTCTTGGTGTTCCTGCCTTTCTTGTTGTCGGTCACGGTCAGCGAGACCTCCGTAGCCCCCTGCGCCGCGAAGGTGAATTCGGGGTTCTGCTTGTCGGAGGTCGTGGTTCCGAATTTCCACTCCCAGGCCACCACCTCGCCGTCCTCGTCGGTCGAACGGTCGGTGAACTGCACCGGTTCGCCCGCCACGACCTTCTCGGGCGACCACGTGAAGTCGGCCACGGGCCGTATGTTGTTGTCCACGACCCGAATGGTCTTCTCGAACGACGACTTCTTCGCCCCGCGGTCGGAGGTGACGGTCAGCTTGATGACATACTCTCCGGCCTGATCGTAGGAGATGTTCTCCGGGGTGGTTTCATAGGAGACGACGCCCTTGCCCAGCTCCCATTTGCAGATGGCGATCAGGGCGTTTTCGGCCGTCGAAGTGTTGGTGAGCACCACCGGATCGCCCACATCGTAGAACTCCTTGTCGGTGGTGAACGAGGCGTGGACCGCCACTTCCTCGTCTGGCTGGCAGGAGACGGCCCCCATGAGGGCGAAAGCGGCCAGTATATAGATAAATCGTTTCATTTCAATCGGTTTTGAGCTTTGGTTGCAGGATTACTTGAACTCTAACACGGCCGCGATGGGATAGTGATCCGAAATGTAGGGGACCTTCTCGTAACGCTGGTCGACGGTGGCGAAGCGCAGGGGCGTGAAGCCCGAGCTGAAGATGTGGTCGATGCGCGGGTAGTTGGTCGCCCCGCCGAAGTTGTTGAACGACGCCTTGTTGTCGGTCACGGGAGCGGTCGTGCGCGCGTCGGCCATGAACTTCTTCACGCCGTCGAAAATCGGGCTGTCGAGCATCTTGTTGAAGTCGGCGGTCAGCACCGTCGGCTGGTTGTCGGGGTTGAGCGACCGGATCTTCGCCTCGATCAGCTCCATCGACTTCTGGGCCGCCACCTGCCCCACATGGTCGATGTGGGTGTTGACGTAGAAGAACTTGCGGCCCGACTTGTAGTGGGTGAACAAGGCCCACGTGGCCGTGCGGTAGGTCGAGGCGTCCCAGCCGACCGACGGGACGTCGGGGGTGTCGGAGAGCCAGAAGGTCCCCCACTTTTCGAGCTTCACGGCATCGGCGAGATAGTAGATGGCCATGAACTCACCGGCATTCTGGCCGTCGGTGCGGCCCACGCCGACGCTCTTGTAGCCCGCGCAGTTCTCGTCCATGTAGGTCTTCTGGTCGAGCCGCGCCTCCTGCACGCCGAGCACCGTCGGCTGCTGGTCGGCGAACATCGCCGGAACGGCCTTCTTGCGGTTGTCCCAACTGTTCGCACCGTCGTCGCCCGAGCTGTAACGCACATTGAACGACATGACTTTCAGCTGATTGTCCTCAAGTCCGGGATTGACCGGCTCCTCCGGTTCGTCGCCGGGCTGGGGTTTGTAGAATTCCGAGTAATCGGGCTTCGGATCGCTGCACCCGGCGGCGAAAACGAAGGCGAAACTCAACGAAAACGTCAGTAAATAACGGAATATTCTCATGGTCTTGCTTTTTATTTATTCGTTGTCCCACTCGGGGTTCTGCGAGATCGTATAGCCCGCGTTCCTGTAATCGCGGATCACCTTGGCGGGAATCGGATAGAGGTACTGGCGTCCGTCGGGATACCAGTAGCGGTCGCCCTTACCGGTCTTGTAGACCAGATCGTAACCCGACACGGCATTCGCCTCGGCATAAAGCCCCACGCCGTCCTGATTGACGCGGACGGCGATGTTCTTGTAGGCCGCCGGAGCCGACGCAACCTCGCCCTCGGTGAAGTAGTAGTCGTTCACGCCGTCGCCGTTGACATCGACGGGCTGCTCCAACCCGGGGATGTGAATGCCGCTCCACGGCAGGCTCTCCATCAGCGATCCGCACTTCCAGCGGCGCAGGTCGTCGAAGCGCATGCCTTCGGCGACGAGTTCGATGGCCCGCTCGCGGCGGATCTCGAGCAGCACGGGGCTGGTCACGTCCGGATAAAAGGTGCTTTGCAGGTAGCTGTCGACGGTCGTGGGCAGCGTCTCCGTGCCGCCCGTGATACCCGCGCGCTTACGCAGCGCACCGACCGTGAGCGCCCATTCGGAGTCGGTGATCACCCCCAGTTCGGCCTGCGCCTCGGCGTAGTTGAGCAGCACCTCGGCATAGCGGATCAGCGGAATGCTGTTGATGTTCTTCGCACCGCCGTCGTACTTCGATTCGTCGAGCGTGTACTTGATCACCTGGTAGCCCGTGAGCGAAAGGTTTTTGATGTCGGCGACCGCCGTCTTGCCGTCCCACAGGAAGTTGCGGCCGCGCACGGTCTGCTCCAGGCGCAGGTCGCGCCCCTCCATCTCCTCGGCGAAGGATTTCACGGCGTAGTCGGCGGCGGCGGTGAAGGGCGTGCCGTCCTGCTTGAGGTAGGTGTGGACGAACGAGCGGACGAGGCTCCAGCACAGTCCGTACGAGCGGGCGTTGAACCACCAGTTCTGCTCGCCGAAGATGCCGGATTTCTCGTTGGCGCAGACGGCGAGGATCACCTCCTGCGTCAGCGGCGTCTCGCTGTAAAACAGGTCGCGATAGGCGCCCTTCTTGCCCGCGGCGGTGTTGAGCGAGCAACCGCTGTTGTCGATCACCAGCTTGGCGGCCTTGGCGGCCTCGCGATACAGCTCCTCGGGGGTTATCTCAAGCCCCGTGAGGTTGTGGTAACGGCGGTAAGCCGCTTCGAAGAGGCAGACGCGCGACTTGAGCGCGGCGGCGGCCCAGCGCGTGAGCGTCGCGCTGCCGGTCGACGAGGTGGCCTGGATGTGCTCGTAGGCGAAATCGAGGTCGGCGATCAGGTTGCGGATGATCACGTCGCGGCTGTCGCGGTCCTTGTACATCACGTCGTTCTGGTAGGACTGGATGTCGTTGGGGAACCAGGGAACTTCGCCGTAGGTGGTCAGCTTGTCGTAGTAGAACCACGCACGGAACCAACGGGCGATGCCCAGGTAGTTGTCGCGCGTCTCGGCTTCGACGGTGCAGTATTTCGGGTCGTTGCAGCCGTCGATGAAGTAGTTCACGTTCTTGAGCGCGCCCCAGCTCCAGCTGGTCGCCGTCTCGGTGTTGTAGGCACCCTGCTTGATGAAGGTGTCGGTGTTGCTGACGGCCCCCACGTCGCACATCTTGTCCTGCATGAAGCCGTTCTTGAGCGTCGGCAGGGCCTTGTAAAACGAATTGGAGTAGAGTTCGAGACCCGATTTCGATCCGAAGATCATCGACTTGTCGGCTTTCACCTGCACGTTCTCCGTCAGGTCGCACGACGTGGCGAACGCAACGCAGCCCACGAGCAGACTCCATATATAGGTTGATCTTTTCATAGCACGTAAACAGTTTAATAGGTGATCGAGATGCCGAAGCTGAAGCTGCGCATCACGGGATAGTTATGTCCGTCGCCCTTGCTGTTGGAAATATCCGAGTCGGATTTCTTGCTGGCCACCGTCACGTCGAAATCCTTCGTGTGGCGGTAGAGCGGCGACCAGCTCCAGAGGTTCTCGCCCGAGAAGTAGACCGAGACCTTCGAAAGACCGATCTTCGAGATCCACCGCTTGGGCAGCTCGTAACCGAACTGAAGATTCTTCAGCCGGATGTACGACACGTCCTGCAGGTAGCGCGTATTGACGTTGACCGTATTGGCGTTCATCGGGCCGTAGTAGCCCACGTAGCGCGGCAGGTAGGCGTTCGGACGCTCCTCGGTCCAGTAGTTTTGCAGATGCCACGTCGGAACCTGGTTGTAGGGACGGTTGTACATGCCCCAGAAAAGGCTTTCGTCGCTGGGGAACCACTGCTGTCTGCCCACGCCGTCGAACAGCGCCGAGAGGAAGAAACCGTTCCAGTCGGCATTGAGCGAAATGGTGTAGAGGTAGCGCGGCTCGGAGTTGCCGATGATCTTCCGGTCGCCCGGATCGTCGACCGTGCTGCTGCCGCGGTCGATGGCGTCGTTACCGTTCAGATCCTCGAAGCGCATGTCGCCCGGATAGGTGATGTACTTCTCGGAGGTCTGCATGATGTCATTCTTGTAGCCCTTGCCGCCGAACGCCGCGTCGATTTCGGCCTGCGACTGGAACAGCCCGTTGCAGACGAAACCCCAGATCTCGCCCAGACGCTGCCCCTCGTAGTAATCGGAGAGCTTGCGCGAGGCGTTGTTATAGCGGTCGATTATGGAATAATAGTCGGCCAGCGTCGCCTTGATTCCGAAATTGAAGGGCTTGCCCGCCAGCTTGAACGAATCGTTGTAGCTCAACGCGATTTCATAGCCGTAGGTGCTCATGTCGGCGTAGTTGCCCTTGGGGGCCGTCGCTCCGAAGGTGTCGGGAAGCGTCGGGCCGACGGTGTACATGTCCACCGTCTTGCGGATGTAGTAGTCGGCCGTGAGGTTCAGCCGTCCGTTCAGGAAACCGGCGTCCAGTCCCACGTCGAAGGTTTTGGAGGTCTCCCAGCCGATGTTGTCGGGAATCTGGCCCGGGAGGCTCGTGTAGCGCAGCTTGGCCTGCCCGAAGAGGTAGCGGGCCGCATCGCCCGAACCGGTTCCGAAGGTCGACAGGCCGAAGGTCTCGAGGTAGGTGTAGGGATCGACGTTGCTGTTGCCCAGCGCACCGTACGAGGCGCGCAGCTTGAGGTTCGAAACGGCCTTGGGGCTGACATTCCAGAACTTCTCCTGCGAAACGCGCCAGGCGGCCGAAGCCGAGGGGAAGAAGCCCCATTGGGAGTTGTTCGGAAATTTCGACGAGCCGTCGTAGCGGCCGTTGACTTCGAGCAGGTAGCGGTCGTCGTAGGCGTAATTGAAGCGGAAGAAAGCGCCCACGTAACGCCAGCGGCTGCCGCCGGCGGTGATCGACATGATGTCGCCCAGCGCGAAGTTGATGTTGTCGGCGTCGGGCATCAGAAGGCCGTTGCGCTCGGAGTAGGTCGACTTGTAGTCCTGCTGCTCGTAGTTGTAACCGGCCAGCGCCTTGAAATAGTGTTTCTCGGCGAAGGTGTCCTCGAACTCAGCGTAGGCGTTGGTGGCGATATAGGTCGTCAGTTGCAGCGACTCCTTCATCACGTCGTCGGTCTCGGGCGTGCCGAGGTAGACGATTTCGCCCTCGTAGGCGCTGTAAGGGATGGCCGTGGTCTTTTTGGTCTCGGTGTAGTCCTTGGTGCGGAACGAGAAGTCGCCCGTCAGGCGCAGGCGGTTCTCCAGCATCGTGATGTTGAGCGTGGTGGTGTTCTTGAGCGTCTTGGTCGTGCGGTCGAGCCAGTTGTTGCCCGTCACCAGGCCGCCGATGGCGTAGGCGCCCGACTTGGTGAGCGTACCGTCGGGATTGAAGATCGGCGACGAAGGGTGCCCCTGGTCGTTGAGCGAACGCCACAGCACGCCTCCGCCCTCCTTCGAATAACCCATCGGCTGACGGTAGTGGTCGTGCGTATAGTCGAAGTTATTGCTGATCTTCAGCCATTTGAACACCTGCGAGGAGACCTTCGAACGGAGGTTCATCGTGCGGTAGGTGTCGGGCGTGAAGTTGAACAGGCCGTTGTAGTCGTACAGACGCCCCGAAAGGTAGTGGCTGATCTTGCCGTTCGAACCGCTGACCGAGATGTTGTGCGTCTGGGCGATCACCGTATCCTTGTAAAGTGCGTCGTAGTAGTCCGTATTGCCGTAGTAGACATACTTGCCGTCGGGTTCGACCGTCGTTTCGAGCTTGTTGCCCGCGAGTTTGCGCTGGCGGAAGGTGTCGAGCCACGCACGCGAAAAGTCCTGCGAGTTGTTGAAGCCCGTCGGCTCGTTGAAGCGGTAGTTGTACCATGCGTCGTAGAAGAGGCGCGAATAGACGTAACCGTCGTCCACGACGTCGGGAATGGCCGTGGGCTGCTGGATGGAGACGTTGCCCGTGTAGTTGATCGTGAACTTGTCGGTGAGTTTGCCCGGGTCCTTGGTGGTGATGAGCACCACGCCGTAGGGTGCGCGCGAACCGTAGATGGCGGCCGAAGCTGCGTCCTTGAGCACCGAGACCGACTCGATGTCGTTGGGGTTGAGCATCGCGGGGTCGCCCTCGACGCCGTCGATCAGCACCAGAGCCGATCCGCCCGCGCCGATCGACGTCTTGCCGCGGATGTTGTACGACGCCGAGCGGTTGGGCTTGCCGTCGGCCAGCGAAATATTGAGGTTGGGCACGGCGCCCTGCAACATCTGCGTGACGTTGGCCACGGGACGGTTCTCCAGAAGTTCCGAGGAGACCTGGTCGACGGCGCCCGTCAGGTTGGCCTTCTTCTGCGTGCCGTAGCCCACGACCACCACCTCGTCGACGAGCGTGGCGTCCTCCTTCAGCTCCACGGTGACGAACGAACGGTTGCCGACCGGGATTTCGGCAGTGGCGTAGCCCAGCGCCGAGACTTGCAGCACGGCGCCGTCAGCCAGACCCTCGAACGAGAACGAGCCGTCGGTCCCGGAACTCACGCCGCGGGTGGTTCCCTTGACGATCACCGCGGCCCCGACAACGGGCTGGCCCGCGGCATCCCGGACGACGCCCTTAACGGATTGCGGCACAGCGGCACTCTGCCGGGGGGGGGAAAGGTAAATCTTGCCGTCGCGGATCTCGATTTCGACCTTGTCGTCCGCCAGCAGCTGTTTCAGCGCCGCACGCACGTCGACATCCGCGACGGCGATGCTGACGACCTTGTCGGGATTGACCGTCGGACGCGCATAGTAGAACGTGTAGCCCGTCTGCTCGGTAATCCGCCCGAACACCTGTTCGAGCTTGGCATTCCGGAAATTCAACGTCACTTTCTGCGCCCGGGCCGTCAGGGCCGTCCCGGCTACACAAAGCAGCATCAGAAAGAGTAGTCTGATTCGTTTCATACAGATTAGTTTAGGTAGTTGTTTACTAAAAAGCCCG
>ERZ827520.2592-NODE-2592-length-16397-cov-3.867948_pt1 | contig 16397 bp, 22 predicted proteins | sample MGYA00519581_ERZ827520 | MGnify/ENA primary metagenome ERZ827520 (study PRJEB31778, sample SAMEA3449339) | human gut metagenome | biome: human gut; feature: human-associated habitat; material: faeces | place: United Kingdom | collected 2010/2012 ...
GGAGAGATCGACTTTTACGACGAGCGCTTGACGACCGCCGCCGCCACCCGGGCGCTGCTTGAGGCGGATATGAGCCGCCAGAAGCGCAAAAAAGTGGTGGACAAGGTGGCGGCTGTGGTGATTTTGCAGGGGTACATGGACTATATTGCCAACCAGGCGGCAAGGAGGCAGAGGGATGAACAGCAGTGAGGAACTGATTAACGTTGTGACGCTGGTGGATGAGAACGGCCATGAGGTGCAGTTTGATCACCTGATGACCTTTGACCATGAAAAAAAACGCTACATTGCGCTCATGCCCATGGAGGAAGTGGAGGGCGTCGGCGAGGATGAAGTGCTCATCATGCAGATAAAAAAAGATGATAATGGGGAGGATACCTATGTCCCCGTGGAAAACCCCGTGCTCCTTGAGGAGGTATTCGATACCTTCCTCGAATTGATGGAGGAACTGGACGAGGAAGAAGATTGAACTGGGGCCTTGCGCGGCCCAGAAGAATATGCTACAATAACCAAGATATCGCACTTTTGTGGACCAGCCGGGCAGTGCCTTCGGGTTCCCGTCTGGGGAGAAGCAAGAGGTGGATGCAAAACTATTTTTTATGAGGTGAAACCATGTCCGTAATCTCTATGAAACAACTGCTTGAAGCCGGCGTGCACTTTGGCCACCAGACCCGCCGCTGGAACCCCAAGATGGCGCCCTACATTTTCACAGAGCGCAATGGCATCTACATCATTGACCTTCAGAAAACCGTCCGCAAGCTGGAGGAAGCCTACATGTTCGTTCGCGATCTGGCGGCGAACGGCGAAACCGTCCTGTTTGTCGGCACCAAGAAGCAGGCGCAGGACTCCATCCGCGAGGAAGCGGAGCGTGCCGGCGCGCATTACGTCAACGCCCGCTGGCTCGGCGGTATGCTGACCAACTTCCGCACGATCCGCGGCCGGATCGCTCGGCTGAACCAGCTCAAGACGATGGAAGCGGACGGCACCTTTGATCTTCTGCCCAAGAAGGAAGTTATCAAGCTGAATCATGAAATTGAGAAGCTCGAGAAGTTCCTCGGCGGCATCAAGGAAATGAAGAAGCTCCCCGGCGCTCTGTTCATCGTCGACCCCCGCAAGGAGAAGATCGCGGTGGCGGAAGCCCATAAGCTCGGTATCCCGATCGTGGCGATCGTGGACACCAACTGCGACCCGGACGAGGTCGACTATGTCATCCCCGGCAACGACGACGCGATCCGCGCCGTGAAGCTGATTGCCTCCACCATGGCGAACGCGCTCATCGAGGGCCGCCAGGGCGAAGAGACCGCGGAAGAAGAAGCGGCTGCGGCGGAAGAGGCGGCGGAGAACAAGGAATAAGAGGCGGCGCGGGAAAGTGCGCCGTTCCAATGAATGGAACCTCTCGTTCTATTTCATCCGGTCGATAGCGGAACTGCGCACCGGGCCTATCGTCCGATGCGCAGTTTTTTCAATCCTCCGGATTTGAAATCACGATGGAAAACTCAAAAAATAAATTGCAGGAGGAAAAGAACATGGCATTTACTGCGAAAGACGTGCAGCAGCTGCGCGAAAGAACCGGCGTAGGTATGATGGACTGCAAAAAGGCTCTGACCCAGACCGACGGCGATATGGAAAAGGCGATCGACATCCTGCGTGAGAAGGGTCTCGCCGCCGCCGCGAAGAAGTCCGGCCGCATCGCCGCCGAGGGTATGGTTTACGCCTATGTCGATAATGCGAAGAAGGTCGGCGTCGTGGTGGAAGTTAACTCCGAAACCGACTTTGTGGCGAAAAACGCCGACTTCCAGGCCTTTGTGAAGAAGGTGGCCGAGATCGTGGCGGAGAAGAATCCGGCCGACGTGACCGCCCTGCTGGAATGTTCCTTTGAAGGCGCCCAGACGGTTGCCGACGCACTGCGGGATAAGATTCTGGTCATCGGCGAGAACCTGAGCATCCGCCGTTTCCTCCGGTACGAGGGCGACGTGGTGGCGTATGTCCACGGCGGAGGCCGTATCGGCGTGCTAGTCCGCTTTGACGCGGACGCGGCCTGCGCCGCTTCCGCAGAGCTGCAGGAGTGCGGCAAGGATGTGGCGATGCAGATCGCTGCGCTGAACGCCACCTACCTGAGCAAGGAAACCGTTCCGGCCGATGCGATCGAAAAGGAGAAGGAAATCCTGATCGCCCAGATCCGGAATGATCCGAAGAATGCCAGTAAGCCGGAGCAGATCATCCACAAGATGGTGGAAGGCCGGATCGGCAAGTTCTACGAGAATAATTGCCTGCTCCAGCAGGCCTTCGTCAAGAACGGCGACGTGACGGTTGAGCAGTACGTTGCGGATATGGCGAAAAAGGCCGGCGGCACGATGAAGGTCGTCGAGTATGTCCGCTTCGAAAAGGGCGAAGGTCTCCAGAAGCGCGAAGACAACTTTGCGGACGAAGTCGCCAGCATGATGAAATAAGCGGGCTTGGCGAAAGAGCCTGTCGCGAATGCAATAGTTTTGGTATATAGGGGACGTTGGGGACATTGCAAAATGCTTTATTTTGCAATGTCCCTTTTCCTATCCCAAGGAAGAAACCGGGGTTAATAAAAGCTTAATCGGCCGATAAGAGTTTCCGCCGGCTTGTTGTATTGACACGATTCGGCGGATTTCCTATACTGATGTCAAGGAAAACCCCTTCATTGCCTCCATACAGATGATATTCGGGAACGGAGATGATTTTATGTCGAAACAATCCTGTCCATACTGCCGTGCGGACATTGGCGACGATGCTCTTTTTTGCCCTCAATGCGGAAAGGCAGTCGCGCCCGGCCTGGCGCAGGAACAGTCGAATCCGCCGGAATATGGATCGGCGGGAACCGACCCGCAGGCGCAGCAGACGGCCTATCCGCCGTACGGCAGTCAGTCGTATCCGCCGTATCCGACCCCGCCGCCATACCAATCGCCTTGTCCGCCGTATACCTATCCGCCGTCCTACGCGGGGCGGCCGCCTTACGGACAGCCGTATCCCTCCGTCCCGCCCGGATACCAGCCCCGCAACCGGATTGCCGCGGGCGTCCTCGCGTTGCTGGTCGGATTTTTTGGAGTACACAATTTTTATCTCGGTTATACCGGCCGGGCAGTCGCCCAGCTTCTGCTGACCGTCCTCAGCTGTGGTCTTTTGGCCATTGTGTCGTATATCTGGTCCTTGGTGGAGGGAATTCAGATTTTGACCGGGAGCATGGTCTGCGACGCCCGCGGCGTACCTATGGTGCAGTAATTTCGGTCTTTACGGATGGACCATTGATGAAAAGCTTATCAACTTTACAGAAAAAACAGCGTGCTGGGACGCTAACGCCACATAAGGAAGTAATTTGAAAACAACAATCAAATATCAACTTTATGGGCGTTGCAAAGGCAAAAGCCAGCGTGAAAGGCAGAAATGCTTTCCACGCTGGCTTTTTCATCTTCATAATCTATTCTTTTCACCCCACTCGCACATTTGATCCAATATCGGGATCAGGCTCTTGCCCCGTTCTGTCAGACTGTACTCTACTTTTGGCGGTATCTGCGGATATTCCTCACGGTGCACAAGATCGTCACTTTCCAATTCCTTCAGCGTAACACTCAAGGTCTTGTAGGAAATACTGCCAATAAATTTTTTCATCTCGTTGAAACGAACAACGCCAAACCACGCCAAGGTATACAGAATAAACATCTTGTACTTTCCCTGTATCAAAGACATCGTGTAATTAAATCCGGTGTCCTCTAATTTTGCATTCTGAATACATTCAATGCTCATATTATCGCTTTCCTTTTGGTAAGTATTGAACTGTCAGGTAAGTATCACACCTCAATGTGTGTACTTGTTTTTCTTCTTGTTCTTGCTATAATTATAATATAAGCGGCGGGAAAAGTCAAACCTGCGAATTGGAGGATGATTTTTATGAGCAAGAAAATTGTAGTAATCACAGGCAGTCCGAGGAAGAACGGCAACAGCTTCGCCATGACGGATACTTTCGTTAAAGCGGCTGAAGCAAAAGGGCACGCCATTACCCGTTTCGATGCCGCAATGATGAAAATCGGCGGCTGCCACGCCTGCGAAACCTGTTTTAAGACAGGAAAGGCCTGTTCTTTTGATGATGACTTTAACCTCATCGCTCCCGCTATTTTGGAGGCGGACGCAGTCGTATTCACCACACCCGTCTATTGGTACTCCATCCCCGCACAGGTCAAAGGTGTCATCGACCGCATCTTTTCCCTTGTGGTGGGCGGTAAGGCTGTCGCAGGTAAGGAGTGCGCTTTGATTACCTGCTGTGAGGAAGATGATATGTCTGTTATGGACGGCATCCGTATTCCAATTGAGCGTTCCGCCGCACTGCTCAAGTGGCACATGGTCGGTGAGGTTTTGATTCCCGGTGTACTGAATGTCGGTGATATTGAAAAGACTGACGGCTGCAAGCAGGCTGCTGCGTTAGCAGACAAAATTTAAGTGGGGGTAGAAGATGGCTAAGAAGATTGTGATACTGAACGGAAGCCCCCGTAAGAACGGTAACACTTCTGCTTTGACGGCGGCGTTTGCCAAAGGCGCAACAGAGGCGGGCAATCAGGTCACCGAGGTTCATCTTTCCGGCATGAAGATAGGCGGCTGTCTCGGCTGCTGGAAAGGCGGCAAGGATACCACACACCCTTGCTCTCAGAGAGATGATATGGGGCAAATATACCCTCTGTATCGGGAAGCCGATGTGGTAGCGCTGGCTTCACCATTGTATTACTGGTTTATCTCCGGCTTCCTCAAAAACGCTTTTGACCGCCTGTTCGCCATTGCCGAGTGCGATCCAAATTACCGTAACCCGAAAAAGCAGAGCATATTGATTATGGCTGCCGAAGGAGCAGGTTTTGAGGAAAGCGAACACTGGTACGATCATCTGGAAAAGCACATTGGCTGGCGAAGCTTGGGCAAAATACTGTGCGGATATGTGACCCAGCCCGGTGATATTGAGGGCAAAAAAGAATTGAATGACGCCTATGAATTGGGCAAATCTATTCAATAACCAAGGGGGCATCTATCATGGAAAAAATCAGTTTACCGAAAGCGTCAAATCTGACATCTCCGAACCCCGTTACCATTGTTTGCACACAGAAGCCCGATGGCAGCACCAACCTTGCCACCGTATCTTGGTGGACATATCTCTCTTACAATCCGGGCATGATCGCTTATGCAATGGCAAAGACTTCTTATAGCGGTGAGATGGTTCGCAGCAGCAAGAAAGTCATTCTCACAATCCCCGGTGCGGAAATTGCCGATGAGGTAATGGGCTGCGGTATGTCTACCGGCAGAGACACAGAGAAAATCGCTAAGCTCGGAATTGAGATGCAGGAAGTACCGGGCAGCGAAATTCAAGTCCCACTGCACAGCCGTGTGGCGATTGTATGCAGCATGAAAGAGTTCCATGAAGTTGGCGATCATTATCTGTATATCTGCGATGTAGAGCAGGTCTATGGAAATGAAGCAGAAGAAGCCGTGTTCGCTTGGAACGGATATTCACAGATTCGCCCGGCAAAGTGAAGAAGCTATTACAAATTTCAAGTAAAAGCTGTCAAAGAAACGGCACATAAATACAGAGCCAATGAACTTGTGAGTAATCACGGTTTGTCGGCTCTTTCCTTATGCCTAAACCAAATAGTATTCCCGCTTTCTTGGAGAAATATTCAAAAACCTCGGAAAAAGTATTGACAAACAACTACGGGAGAGACATCGGAGATGTCGCATACCGTAACGAGCAGGGAAACTGTATTGACAGTTTCCGAAATAGTCAGCAGATAATGATTTTCAGGAAACATCCTAAAACGAACAATAGGTGCGGCACCGAATGCGATGCTGCACCTATTTTACATAAAAACTTCCTTATCTGGCGGCGGCAGACGACAGCACGCTGTTTTTTATCTAGAGATTCAACCGGAGATATGTTTTTTGCAGCGCCTGTTCTACTTGTCCGCGTTTCCTCATATTCTTAAAGCGAGGTGAGGACAGGCATGGATGGATTGGCAAAAGCGGCTTTCTATCTTCCGCCCACGGTGCGGGAGGCGGTCGCCCGGTTGCCGGACAGGCTGGCCGCACGAATACAGGAGCTCCGACTGCGGGCGGATTCTCCGGTGGTTCTGTCCGCCCCGGATGGAGAATGGCTGCTCACCGCCCGGGGAGAAGCTGCCCTGCATCCGGCGAATCCGCCGCTGACCTGTACCCGGCTTCAGGTGGAGGAGTGCTTTCTCCGCCTGTGCGAGTATTCGGTCCATACCCACCAGCAGGAACTGTGCAGCGGCTTTGTCACCACGCGGGACGGCTGTCGGGCAGGCGTCGCCGGCACGGCGGTGCTGGAAGGGGAGCGGATCGTTTCGGTGCGGAATATCACCGCGCTTTGTATCCGTATCGCCCGCCGCCACGACGGATGCGCCACCGCGCTGCTATCCCTTTTGCTTACGGAGAACCGTCCGGTTTCTCTGCTGGTGTGCGGGGAACCCTCCAGCGGGAAAAGCAGCCTGCTCAAAGACCTTTCCCGCCGGCTGGCTGATGGGGACGGGGGAAAAAGGCGGCGCTTTCGTGTCGCGGTGGTGGACGAGCGGGGAGAACTGTCCGGATCAACAGGATTACCGGGCTGTGATGTTTTGAAGGGATATCCCAAGGCGCTCGGTATCGGACAGGCGGTTCGCTGTCTGGCGCCGGATGTGGTTGTTTTTGATGAGTTGGGATCGGCGGCGGAAACCGCCGCCGTCCTGGAAGGGCTGAACACCGGGACGGCGGCGGTCGCTACCGCGCACTGCCGGGATGCGGAGGAACTCCTGCGGAGGCCGCAGCTAAAAAATGCGCTGTTGTCCGGGGCGTTCGATCGAGTGGTTTTTCTGGAAGGAAGAAAAAACCCCGGACAGATTTCCCGGGTAATAGAAACGGGGGATTTGCTTGCTCAAAATGATCGGGCTGTTTCTGTTGATCCTGACGGGGATCGGCGGGGGGGCGGCGGCTTCCGCCGAGTTGAATCGGCGCGCCGCCTTCCTTGACGCCGTTTGCCGGTTGGTCGGCTGGTTGGCCGTCCGCATTCGGTATACAGCCGCGCCGGTTCGGGAGCTTCTCGCTCAGGCGACGGAAAATGGTGAGTTTACCCGGCTGAGCTTCCTTCCGGAAGCAGTGCATCGCCTGGAAGAAGGGGATAGTCCGGAGGAGGCCTGGAGCGCTTCCCTGACCTCCGACGGTACGACCGGGCTGAAGGAAAGCGACCGGGAGGTATTGCGGGATTTCGGGCGGGAACTGGGCCGAAGCGATGTGGAAGGGCAGCTGGCCCATTGCGAAGCGTTCCGGGCGATTTTGGCGGAGTACGCCGGACGAGCGCGGGCGGAAGCGGCTTCCAAAGGAAAGCTGTATCTCACGCTTGGCGTTGCCGGCGGGCTTTGCGCAGCGCTGCTGCTTATATAATCTCAACGATGAACAAACAACAAAAAGGCATTTACCTTTACAAATCGGTTCAATCATCGGGATGAAAAGAAATGGGGGAGCCTCATGGACGTGGATTTGATTTTTAAAATCGCGGCGATCGGAATCATCGTGGCAGTGCTCAATCAATTGCTGATCCGTTCCGGCCGGGAGGAGCAGGCAATGCTGACCACGCTGGCAGGACTGATCGTGGTGCTTTCCATGATTGTGGGGGAGATCAGCGATCTGTTCCGTACGGTCAAGTCGGTTTTCGGTCTGTAGCGCCATGAGTATGGTTTCCGTGATCGGGATTACGGTGGTCGCCGCATTCCTTGCGGTATTGCTCCGCCGGTATCATCCCGAATATTCCATGGCCATCGGCCTGATCGCCGGAGTGCTGGTGCTCGCTCTGCTGCTGACGCAGGTCGCGCCGGTCGTCGGCCGGCTGCAGACGCTGTTGGACTCCTCCTCTCTTCCGGCGGAATACGGACTGATCTTGTTTAAGGCGCTGGGTATCTGCCTTCTCACGCAGCTTGCGGCGGACGCCTGTCGGGACGCGGGGGAGAACGCTATGGCGGAAAAGGCGGAGCTGGCCGGCAAGGTATTTCTCCTCCTCCTTGCGCTGCCGCTCTTTGAAAAGATCGCGGAGCTAGCGGTGCAGCTGATCAACGGCGGATAGGAAAAGCGGATTCATGGGACTACCAGAAAAAAAGAGAAGAACCGAATCGGCGGACAAAAGCTTCCCTGCCGCTGTGAAAGGAGGCGCCCTGTATGCAAGCACCCGGATTTCGCTTCTTGCGGCTTTTCCTGCTTCTGCTGCTCTTTTGTTTGGCCCTAGCACTGCCTGCGGCGGCGGAAGGGGACGCTTCCGGCGGTTCCGCCCTGGACGAGCTGTACGAAGAACAGCTGGAAGCCAGCGGAGCGGACGAGTTGTGGGACAGCCTGCCAAATCAGACCAGAACGCTGCTGGACACCCTGGGAATCACGCAGTTCAACGCCGATTCCTTTTCCTCCCTCACGCCGGAGGGAGTGAGCGATTCGCTGCTGACGCTGTTGACCGAACAGGCGGCGCTGCCCCTGCGGACCACAGGAATCCTGCTCGGGGTGGTTCTGCTCTACGCCCTGATGGAAGGGATGCGGGAAACGATAAAGGAAGAAGCCTTGTCAAAGGTGTTTGGCGTGATCTGCGCGCTTACGGCCTGCACCGCCCTGCTGCTCCCTCTCTCCGGCTGCATTGGCCGGGTGCGGGATGCGGCGGAAAGTACGTCGGTATTTATGTTCAGCTTTGTGCCGGTGTATTCGGGTGTGATGCTGGCCTCCGGCCAGCCGATGGGGGCGGCGTCCTATCAGACGGTAGTGCTGTTTGCGGCGGAGCTGATCTCCTTAGCGGCCACTAACCTGATCGTTCCGCTGATGACCGTGTCGCTCGCTCTTGGGCTGACCGGCTCTTTCTCGACGGGCATGAAGCTGGATGCGGCGGGCGGGATGATCAATAAGGCCTGCTCCTGGCTGCTGGGGCTGACCACCACCCTGTTTGTCGGCCTGCTCTCTTTGCAGGGGCTGGTCGGCGCGGCGGCGGATTCGATGACCGGACGGGCGATCCGGTTTTCTCTGAACAGCTTCGTCCCCGTGGTCGGCGGGGCGCTGAGCGAGGCTTTCAGCTCCGTGCAGGGTTGCTTAAGCCTGTTGAAATCCACCCTTGGAGGCTTCGGGATTCTGGCGACCGCCCTGATCGTTCTGCCGCCGCTGCTGGAATGCGCGCTTTGGTCCCTGTCCCTCTCCCTGTGCACAATGATGGCGGAGATGTTTTCGCTTTCCTCCCTTTCCGCCCTATTCAAGGCGGCCCAGGGAGTGCTGAAGACGCTGATGGGGGTGTTGGCGGCCTGTTCGCTGTTCATGATTATCGCTACGACCATTGTGACTATGGCGGGAGGAGGCGCGGCTGCATGAATTCCATTACACAATGGGCCGCCGGGCTCTGCGTCGCGGCGGTCGGTTGTACTGCTTTGCAGATGCTCGCCCCCAAGGGCGGACTCGGGAAGCTGTTCCGGCTGCTAATCGCCGCCTTTTTCCTCTGCTGTATGGTATCACCTCTCCTTTCCCTGAAGGATATCCGCGCCCTTTCCGTCGATAAACTGCCGGAGGAGGTCTCCGCCGACGTGCTCCAGGAGCGGGTTCGGCAGCAGTTTGAAGCGCAGGTCTCCGCCGCGATGGAACAGACGGCGCGGCAGACGCTGGAAAATTATTCGATCGACCTGGCAAAAGTTGCGGTAAAGATGGATACCGGGGAGGACGGCGGCATATACATTACTAAAATTATCCTGTATTTGGACAAACAAAACGCGGCGAAGGCCATTGCGGCCAAGCAGGTGATGGAGCAGCGTCTGGGGGTCGAGGTCACCGTTGAAACGCTGACGGACTGAGAAAGGCGTCGGAAAGGGATGGTTGCGGATATGGATGGGAAGATAAACGGAAAGCCAGAGGAAACAAAGCATCTAAAGGAAAAGGCAAAGACTTTTCTTCACAGCGGAAAGAGCCGGAACCTGCTTTTCTTCGCTGGAATACTGGGAATCGTTCTAATCGGACTGTCCGGTCTTCTGCCAAAGGTGGACAAGGCCAAAAGCACACAGGCGCAGACCGCCGCCCGGCTGACCGCGGAGGAATTCACCCAGAAAACCGAGGAGAAGCTGGCGGACATTATCCGGAGTATCGAAGGAGCCGGCGAATGCCGGGTAATGGTTACGCTGGAAAACGGCGTGGAATACGTCTACGCCACCGAAGAAAAGATCAACACCGACCGGCAGGAGGACGACGGACGGATTTCCCAGCGGGACGACAGCGATAAGTCGATCATCGTAGTGGACACCGAAGACGGAAAGCAGGGTTTGCTGGTCACCGAGATTCAGCCCACAGTCAAGGGTGTGGTGGTGGTGTGCGAAGGGGGGGACCAGCCGCTTGTCCAGCAGCGAATCATCAGCACGATTACAACGGCGCTGAATCTATCGTCCAAGCGGGTATGCGTTACCAAGCTGACAAAATAACCGCATCAATTTTTGAAAACGAAAGGATTGGAGCAGCCATGAGCGGAATTTTCGGGAAAAAGCAGGTACTGTTGGCGGTGCTGGTCGTCGCACTGGGGGTCGCGGTCTATCTGAATTACTATTTTTCAGCGCAGAACCCGCCGGTCACCGATGTGAACGCCTCCACCTCCAGCTCAAAAAATCTGGGGGATGCACAGTATGTGAATAACGGCTCCACCACTACGCCGCCGACGGGCGGGGAGTCCGGAACGACCACCACGACCGGCGATCCGAACGATTATTTCGTTCAGGCGCGCCTGAATCGGGAAAATGCGAGGCAGGAAGCGCTGGATATTATCCGCGACCTGATGAACGACGTTAAGGCCAGCGAACAGACGCAGCAGGACGCGCTGGCCAAGGCGGCCGCTATCGCCGCGGCGGTGGAGCAGGAAAGCAAGATTGAAAGCCTTGTAAAGGCAAAGGGCTTTTCAGATTGCGTCGTGTACATCGAAGGGGACTCCTGTAATGTCGTCGTCCGTTCGGCGAATCTGGATGCGGCTCAGGCCCTGCAGATCACGGAGATCGTCACCGCTCAGTCGAATGTTGTCGCACAAAATGTAAAGATTGTACCCGTAAATTAAGAAAAAGAGGTTGCTCTGAAGGGACTTTGTGGTATAATATAGAAGTCCGGATTGGCGGCTTTTTCGGCGGAAACCGAAGGCGGCGGTACGGAACCCTGGAACTCAGGGACAGCTTGAAAGGGAGGTCCGTACAATGGACGATAAGGGATACAAGTCTGTCGAAGGCAGCTGCATTATTTCGGAGGATGTGATCGCTTCGATCGCCAGCTCCGCGGCTTTGGAGGTGGCGGGGGTTGCCGGCATGGCGCAGCGCCCCGCCGATATCCGCGGGTTTATCGGTTCGGCGGCGTCCAAGGCGGTGCGGGTTCTGAATAATGAGAGCGAGACGATTCTCGATGTCTACATCAACCTGAAGCTGGGCGCGCGGATTCCCGACGTCGCCGGTGAGGTGCAGCACAATGTCAAGGTTGCCGTTCAGTCGATGACCGGAAAGCCGGTTAATAAGGTAAACGTCCACATCGCCGGTCTTGTGACCGACGAGCCGAAGGAAGCTACCGTCTGATCGCGCGGAACCCTCCGCAGGATTGTGGAGGGTTTCTTTCTATTGCGGATGTCGGAATATGGGGAAAGCGAGCAGACCGCATCTTTTTGCGCCGCATGTACCTTGGAGAAGTGAACAGAGACGGGATCGAGACAAGATCAGAACCGGAAAAATACGGCAGGAAAACGGGAGGCATAGAATATGACACGACGGGAAGCGCGCGAACTGGCGTTTGTGCTCCTTTTTGAAAAGTCCTTTACCGACGCTCCGGTGCGGGAAATCCTGATGGATGCGGGTGAGGCCAGGGACGTAGAAAGCGACGAATTCGCTCTTTCCCTAGCGGAGGGGACCGAATCCCGGCTGGAGTCGATCGACGGGATCATTTCGGCCCACTCCCATAAATGGAGCAAGGGAAGGATGTCGCGGGTGGCCCTGTCGATTATGCGGCTTGCCGTGTATGAGATGCTGTATCGGGAGGATATCCCGGTCAGCGTTTCGATCAACGAAGCGGTGGAGCTTGCCAAAAAATACGGCGGGGACGAGGACAGCGCCTTTATCAACGGCGTGCTGGGCGGCATTTCCCGCCGGGAGGATGCGCCGGCGGAGTATGTGGAAAAGGAAGTCGCGGCCGGAGATGGGCCGCTGTGAGCGGAACGGCCGTGTTTCTGGGGATCGACACCAGTAACTACACCACTTCCGTCGCCGTTTACGACCGGGAAACTGGCGCGATGCGCCAGCAAAAGCAGCTTCTGCCGGTGAAGGCGGGAGAGCTTGGCCTGCGGCAGAGCGACGCGGTGTTCCATCATCCCCGCCAGCTCCCCGCCATGCTGGAAGGCGTATTGAACAAGATGGACGGCCGGATCGCTGCCATCGGCGTTTCGGAGAAGCCCTGCGAGACGGAGGGCTCGTACATGCCCTGTTTTCTCGCCGGGCTGGGGACCGCCCGCTCGCTGGCCGCCGCGATGAAAGCGCCGCTCTTCCAGTTCACCCACCAGCAGGGGCATGTTGCCGCCGCCGCGGTCGGCGCGGACCGTCTTGATCTGCTGGAAAGGGAATTTCTGGCCTTTCATGTTTCCGGCGGCACCACCGACGCGCTGCTGGTGCGGCCGGAGGGGGGAACGGTGATCCGCTGTTCGCTGGCCGCCTCTTCTCTCGACCTGAAGGCGGGCCAATTGATCGACCGGGTCGGAAAGCTGCTTGGCCTGCCGTTTCCCGCCGGCCCCGCGCTGGAAACGCTGGCCCTGCGGGCGCCGGCTGCAAAGAAACTGCCCCGCGCGGTGCTTCGCGGCGCGGATTGCAGCCTGTCCGGAGTGGAAAACCAATGCCGGAAGAAGCGGGAAGAGGGCGTCCCGGCGGAGGAAATCGCCCGCTTCTGCCTGGACAGCGTGCTCGCCGCCCTCTGCGGAATGACCGAGGCGCTGCAAAAGGAGTATCCCGGCCTTCCGCTGCTGTATGCGGGCGGGGTGATGGCCAACTCCCTTTTGAGAAAGGAATTGACGGGCCGCTACGGCGGGGCTTTCGCACCGCCGGCCTTTTCGGCGGATAACGCGGCGGGGATCGCTCTGCTCTGTTCCCTCCAGGAGGGCGATCGGGAGGAGGGCTCTCGGCAATGAAAGTAATTACGGTCAGCCAACTGAACCGGTATGTCAAATCCCTGCTCGAAGGGGATCAAAACCTCGCTTCCGTATATATCGGCGGCGAGATTTCCAATTTTACGAACCATTATAAATCCGGACACCTTTACCTCTCGCTGAAGGACGAGGGCGCGCTGGTTCGCGCGGTGATGTTCCGCGCCTATGCCTCCAAGCTGCCATTCCGGCCGGAAAACGGGATGAAGGTGATTGTGAAGGCGCGGGTCTCCCTGTATGAAAAGGACGGCTCGTTCCAGATTTATATTGAAGAGATGCAGCCCGACGGAGTCGGCGCGCTCCAGATCGCCTATGAACAGCTGAAAAAGCGGCTGGCGGAGGAGGGGCTGTTCGACCAGAGCCGAAAAAAGCCCCTGCCGAAATATCCCGGGCGGATCGGGGTAATCACCTCGCCGACCGGCGCGGCGGTACGGGATATGATAACGAAATGAAATCACCTATATTTATCGAAGAGCACGGAAATACGAAGATGGTCGCGCACAGAGGTCTGAGCGGCATTGAGACCGAGAATACGGCGGCGGCATTCGTCGCGGCGGGAAATCGCGGCTACTGGGGCAGCGAGACCGATATCTACCGCACGTCGGACGGTCATTTTATCTGCAGTCACGATAGCACGACGGGGCGCGTCTGCGGTGAGGATCTTACCATCGAGCAGACCGATTTTGATACGCTGCGTGCGCTCGTGCTGCACGACCATGACGGCGTACGCCGCGGAGACCTCCGTCTCTGCACGCCCGAGGAATATCTCTCCATCTGCCGCTGCTACGGCATGGCATGCGTTGTAGAGCTAAAGAGCGAGTTTACCGACGATGAGATCGCGCGGATAATCGACATTTTCTCCGGATATCTCGACAAGACGATATTTATCTCCTTTTCGGAGGCGAATCTTGATCGCGTAAAGGCTGCACTGCCGAATCAGCGCTGCCAGTGGCTGACATGGAATTGGACCGACGAGCTTCCCGCACACCTTGCCGCCAAGGGCATAGGGATCGATATAGCCGCAAACTGCCTCAGCGAGGAGCGCTATAAAGCACTGCGCGAGAACGGTGTTGAGATAAACACATGGACGGTGGATGATCCCGCCGAGGCGGCGCGCCTTGTTTCGCTCGGCGTAGATCAGATAACCACCAACATTCTCCGCTGAGAAACGGAGGCATATGAAATGGAGAGAGCAGGGGATGAGCATGAGATCTATCGCGATATCATGCGCAAGCTTTTTGTTATTAATCGACTGCACCATGTCAGCATAGAAAGTCGTGCGGAGAAACTATGCCTTCACCGCTCGCAGCATATGATGCTTGTGGTGATAAGCATGGCAGATAAACCGCTTACGCAGCGCGAGCTGTCGGAGCGGCTCGATATCAGCCCATCTGCCGTTGCAATGACGCTGCGCAGATTGCTCGGCGGAGGATATGTCTGCCGCACATCCGACGCGAGCGACGCACGGTGCAAAAATATTTCGCTAACCGATAAGGGAAGAAAGGTGCTCGCGGAGACAAAGGAGCTTTTCGACTCGGTCGACAGAGCGGTGTTCGGGGGCTTTTCGGAGCAGCAGCTTGAGCAGCTTGCATCGCTGCTCGACCGCATGTGCTTGAATCTGCGCGGCATCGCTCCGGCGGATGCGCTTGAGCACGATCCGCACGGCGAGCCTCCGCACGGTATGCCGCACGGAGGAAAAACCCCGCATGGAGAAGCGCCGCATGGCGGAGAGTCGCGAGACTTCAAGCCGCATTGCGGCGTCGGATCGCATCACGGCGGCGAACGTAATGACGAATAGCATAATTGCGATGGTCGGCTTTGAGTTTGTTTTTTATAACAAGAGGTTTTTATGAAGAGATGGTTTAAATATATCCGACCTCACATAGTGTCCTTTATAGTCGGACCGCTGTGTATGATAGTAGAGGTCGTCGGAGAGATAATGATGCCCTGGCTGTTGCGCGGTGTTCTGAACGCGGGCAGCGCGGGAACGCTCACCGTCGGCAGCTGCATAGGCTATATGGCGGCGATGATCCTAACCGCGCTGCTCATGATGGCAGGCGGCGTCGGCGGTGCATATTTCGGAACAAGGGCTTCGGTCGGCTTTTCCGCCGACCTGCGGCTCGACCTGTACAAAAAGGTGCAGAGCTATTCGTTCGCGAACATCGACCGCTTTTCCTCGGGCTCGCTTGTCACACGTCTGACAAACGACGTAACGCAGCTGCAGAACTTCATCAACATGCTGCTGCGCATGTGTCTGCGCGCGCCGGGTATGATGATAGGCGCACTGATAATGGCGGTGGCGCTGCGCCCGGATCTTTCGCTTGTTTTTTGCGTGTCGATACCGGTGCTGTTTATCGCAATACTGTTTATCGTCCGCCGCGGATTCCCGCGCTTTAAGGTCGTTCAGGAGCGCATAGATACGCTCAACTCTACCGTTGAGGAGAGCGTGACGAATGTCCGCGTTGTCAGTGAGGATCACGAGGAGGAGAAATTCCGCGGTGCCAACGGTGCTCTCCGCCGCGCGGGCATGGCTGCTTACAAGATAATGATTGGCATTCAGCCCGTTATGACGATATGCATGAACCTGACTACCGTCGCCGTTCTCTGGATAGGCGGACGCATCGTTATGCGTGAGGCGGGCACGGTCGGCGGAATGCGGGTCGGCGATCTTTCTTCGTTCGTCACATATGTTACGCAGATACTTTCGTCGCTGATGATGGTTACGATGATGTTCATGATGTCGTCGCGTGCGATGGCGTCGGCGCGCCGTATATCCGAGGTGCTTGACGAGCTGCCGGATATTTCGGACGAGGGTGCCGCTCAGCCCGAGCTGCGCGTAGAGCACGGCGATGTAGAATTCCGTGATGTCAGCTTCCGTTATTATAAGGGAAGCTCCGCCGAGGTGCTCTCGCATATCAATCTGCATATCAAGGCAGGCTCGACCGTCGGCATCATCGGCTCGACCGGATGCGGTAAAACAACGCTTGTGTCGCTCATTCCGCGCTTGTATGATACCGATAGCGGAGAGGTGCTTGTCGACGGTGTAAATGTCCGCGATTATTCGCTGTACCATCTGCGCGAGGGAGTGGGAATGGTGCTGCAGAAGAACGTTCTTTTCTCGGGCACCATTGCGGAAAATCTGCGCTGGGGAAATGCCGATGCATCGGACGAGGAGATGCTTGAAGCATCGCGCGCC
>ERZ827520.2594-NODE-2594-length-16385-cov-4.084813_pt1 | contig 16385 bp, 11 predicted proteins | sample MGYA00519581_ERZ827520 | MGnify/ENA primary metagenome ERZ827520 (study PRJEB31778, sample SAMEA3449339) | human gut metagenome | biome: human gut; feature: human-associated habitat; material: faeces | place: United Kingdom | collected 2010/2012 ...
CCCACACGCCCTGATCGATAAAGGGGCGCAAATCCATCGCCGGAACCGCGCCCTCATACGCCGGCAGCGAATACTGCCGCGGACAGCGTCCGGAAGGGTCGGTAAACCCCAGCACCTCGATAATTTTCTCCCTGGCGGCGGCCGGCTGCCATATCAGGTACGCCTCCAGCGCCTGCATGACGTCCCTCACTCCGATCAGCGAGCCCCCGCCCTGCTGGGCATATCCCTTGAGCAGGGCGCAGAACTCTACCTGCCTTTTCAGGTGGGTAAAAAACGGATTCAGCCGTTCCCCGCTGAGCGGGGTATGAAGCCCGCCCCCAAACCGCAGGGCAAGCCCCCGTCCCGCCGCCCGCTCCGCCTCGCATTTCCGGCGGAGCAGCGCGTCGGTTTCCGCAGGGGAGAACGGCTGCCTCAGTAACTCCTTCAACGGCTCCTCCCCGTCGCAGTGGACGGCGTAGGTCAGCCGCATGTCCAGCCGGGCCGTTCCGCCCGCGGGAAGCTCCATATGTAAGATATCGCCGAATACCGCTACATCGGTGAAGGTGGTAACGCGCCGTCCCTCCGGGAATCGCCCCGCGGCGACGCCGTAGGGCCGGTGCAGACTACCGTGGGCGCCGCCCACATACTCCCGGCGGGAGGTCGTTTCCTGATGGGAGAGCAGCCGGCCGCCGTTCAGGGACAGGGTACGCGCCAGCACGCCGTAATTGCTCAGCTGCACCGTCCGGCTGATGTTCTCCTTGCAGCGCAGCGCAAAGGAGGGCAGCGCCGGCGGTATCCCCTCCGTCCCATCCTCCAGCCAGGTTTCCTTGAACCAGCGATCCTCCCCGCTCTCGTATACCGCATGAAGGAGGAAGGGATTCATGTAATCCGAAAGGAAAAAGCGCCGGGTCTCCTCCCCCGTATTTTCGACCCCGACGGTAAACCGTAAATCCGATTCCCCGGCAACAAAAACCCGGATGGAAAATCGAAGCCCCTCCCATTCGGTAATATAGGTGACATAGGCCGGATGAAAAACCGTGAAGCGCCGAACCCCGTCCCGCTGCTCCGGAACGGACAGGAGGGGAACAAACGCTGTTTCCCCAGCATTCTCCATCCCGGCGAACCACGCCAGTCGGGGCTCCTGCCCCTCCTCGCTGCGGAAAAGGATAGTCAGCATCCCGTCGTTGCAGTACAGGTGCCCCGAAGCATACGCCCAGAGATTCAGGCCGCCCTGGTTATAGACGTAGCGGCTTTCCCCCTCGTCCCGGGGAAGGGCAAGGATTTCGGTATCCGAAAGGAACCAGGCATTTCCGGGCAGGGCGGCCCCCGTCTCCTCCCCCGGCCTGATAAACTGACGCTTTCTTGCATAGTCGGCGGCCTGCCTGAAAAACGGATCGCTTGCGCCGCTTCTGTCGTTTCTGTCGTTCATACGCGCTTTTCCCCTCCGATTGCCGAGCCGTTGGACATTCATTCCAGGCTGTACCAGGTCTGTACGTTATGGAACGCCACGCCGGTGGAGGCCGTCGGACAGGCCGCCACATTCAGCTCATACAATTTCCGGACTTCCTGGTACAGGTAGTCCTTGCTGTCGTCATAATAGGTGACGTGGGTGGCCTCCGGCCCAGTCTCCTGTCCGGAAACCAGCAGAGCGCCCTTGCCCTTCTTTTCGGCGCAGGCCAGCTCGTTTGCGGACATCTGGTGGGCGTCGTCGGCCGAATCGCCATAGGACATCAGCACCACCCCGTCCGAATACTGCTGCACCCATTCGTGCAGCCACATACCGCTGTAATCCACCGGTGTATTCTCTTTGGAGTATCCCTCCGCGGTCAGGTCGTCCAAATGGGCGCTGGTGCACATCTCAAACCGCAGGCCGGTATTTCTGGTTTTTTCGTAGCCGAGCTTTACTTCCTCGGCATAGATTTTCCAGGTTTCCTGTGTGGCGTTGGCCGGTTCCAGATCCAGATGCACACCCGCCAGCAAGCCCCGGCCGTTCGCCTTGGCCCATTCGTTATAATCCAGACACTGCTGAATGGTCTTCTCCATCGCTCCCCGCGCCCCGGCGACCCAGGAGGAATCGCCGCTCAGCGCCATGACCGCCATCCCCCGCTTATTCGCCTCCTCGATAAAGGCGGCGGAGGTTTCCCGGTCGGTGAAGGAGAAGCCGCCGTAGATAGTCGTGACCCCGTTTTTCTGCAGGAAATTGAGGTATTTCTTGTTTTTAACCTTCTGCATATCGACTGGATGCCACCACCAGACGCCGATCTCGTCCCCTTCGCGCAGCTCCAGATTGACATACGGCTGTTCCTCACCGTAGCGGACGGTATCCCCATATACCCGATGGGACTCGCCGGCGGCGTCGGTGTATTCCATAAAGGCGCGCATGACGAAATAGTAGACGTTCCCGCATTCCATCACGCGGTACCACTGGCCGCTGCCATTGCGGGCGTCTCCCTCCAGCACGACGGCCCCCAGGGTATCCGCGGTCAGCTCCTCGCCCTCGTTCAGCGCCAGCCCCTGCACGCTCACCGTTCCGAACCGCGTCAAGGTACAGCCCTCCGGCGGGAGGCAGATCACGGGAATCCGAAGCGTCCGGCTTTTTTCCCCTTCCGCGATTACCTCGGTATAGGGATCGCAGTAAGCGACGCAGGCCGTTTCCGCCGCGGAGACCGTCCGGGCCTCCAGCTCCAGCGGGCCGGTCACGCGGAAGGTAAAGCTCTCCCCGTAGCCGATCACGCTTTCGGTCTCCCCATTTTTAACGACCCAGGCAACCGTCTCGCCGCTTCCCGGCGCGTTCAGCGCTTTCACCGTACAGATGTCCGACTGGGCATAGGTATACTCGGTATAGCCGTTGCTGAACGAGCCGTTCGTCACCTTCAGGGAATAGGTCTCCCGCGCGTCGTCCGGCGCGTATTCCGGCGTTACGTCCATATCCGCCGTTACCTTACTGAAATCCTCTTTCCAGCCGGTGAAGGTATAGCCTGCCCGGACGGGAGGCTCCGGCGGCTGGGCGGCCGTCCCGTCCGCCGTTCGGCGGACGGCGTACTCCCTGCCGAAGCTGTCCAGAAAGCGGACCGCATGGCTTTCCACCGCCTGCGCCTTCACTAACTCAAACTGCCGGATGTCGATCGTGCCGTAGGCCATCCCCAGATTGGTTCCAAACCATTTCGTCGAAGCGCCCGCTCCGTATTGGGTCAGGTCCAGCAGCGCCTCGTAATGTCCGGGGCCGTCGATCTCCAGCACGTCAAGCAGATTTACCGTGACCTGACCGGCGTCTCCCAGCCGGAGGTCCCATCGGTCGAACACAAAGTGGTCGTCGTCCGTATACGCCACGTCAACCGACACCGCCAGATAGGTCCCCGCCGCATAGACCGGCCAACCGGCGGAAGACCCCTGCATCGTATAGGAACCGCTGCCGGACAGGTGGGCGGGGAGCCCCAGCTCGGTCTGGGAAGCGGCGACCCTGGTCTGCTTATACAGCGTATCGCCGACCGTGTAATACTCCCCGGAATCGGAAACCTGCTTTGCCATCACGATCTGCATCGTGTGCAGTCGGATGCTGTAGCCGACGGCGTCCACCATAATGTTCTGCAAAGCGTCCTTTTCCTCCAGCCCGAGCCGGCCCAGGTCGATCAGCGCCGTATAACGGCCCGCGCCCGTTATATTCAGGAACTGCTCCCCGTCCAGCCGGAACCATTTCTTCGGGAGCGCGCCGAACTGCCATTCCAGCTTCACGCTTTTCTTGGAGCCGGTTTCTTCCACCAGCTCCAGATCAATCAGGGCGTACATGGTGCGGCAGCTGACCTGTTTATTGCTCAGTAGATAGAAGGCCGACTGCGAGGCCTTGGCCACGCCCCGGTCGGCGGAATAGGTGTTCCACTCCATCGGAAAGGCCGCGCCGTCCTTGAACAGCGCGCCGTCCGTCAAGTCCTGAACGACGCCCATCACCCGGTACTGCGACGCGTCCAGCGCATACGTAACGGCGGCCGTTCCTTCTATCTCTTCCGCAGCCGCGCTTCCCACGCCGGCGGAGCCAAGCAGCAGCGTCCCCGCCAGCAGCAGGCTGACGATCTTTGAAAAATGCTTTCTCATCGTTTTCTTCAACCTTTCGGATACGGAAAATTTCGTCTGGCGGGCCGCAGCGTCCCTGCCAGACGCGCCCCTCGTTCTTCCGCGGCAGGCCGTTTACTTGTAATCCTCCGCTTCGCTGCCGGCGGTCCAGGGCACCTCGTCCACCTCGCCCGTCTCAAAAGAGGCGTAAGGCGGCTTTTCGTCCCCCGACGACGAGCCGGATTCCGTTTTGGAACGGCAGGCGCCCAACGTCAGGCATAACGCCAACGCCGCCAGTCCCGCGAGAATCGCCCTGTCCGCCCTGTTTGCTTTTTGGGCCTTTATTGTCCTTTTCATGCCCCGCCCTCCTTATATCGCCTGCTTCATGGCGGCGTTTTCTTCAAACATTTCGGCATACAGCCGGTCAATCAACTGGGGGAACTCCCCGGGCAATATACGATCGTAAAAGGACGTTTTCTGTCCGCGCAACACCATCAGGGAGGATATCCAGGTGTTGACCCAACCGGATTCCACACACCAGGCACCCCAGCCGACATCTGCGGTGCTTCCCCAGTACTCCCATTTTTCAAAGTCAAAGCTGCGCATCCACGCGCCGTCCAGATAATCGTTGTTTTCGTTGTTCTTCCGAAGCTGGATACGGCAGAGGAACTGGGCAATATTGGTCGCCGCCTGCTCAATATCGGCCGACGGCTCCCCCGCCTGACGGAATGCGGCGGCCGCCTCGTGCAGGCCGAGGAACGCCCAATTCGTGGCATACAGCAGGTCGGTCGCCGGGTCGCCGTTGCTCTGGATCAGTGAAGCCTCCGTCGTTCCGAACGCCTCGTTCGAATGCGGCGGCGGGTAAAGGCCGTCCGTTACCGCGCCGAGATAATCCTGGTACTTGCCGCTCGGCTGGGTGACATAATCCTGGAAAGCGCCGCAAGGAACCATGTGCGCCAGCGTTTCACCGCACATAAAGCGGAGCCATTCCCGATGCTCCGGCGTATCCTCCGCCCGCATCAGGAAGGCGAGCGGAAGCAGCATCCGCGCGATCTCCGCCGTCATGGAATTGGTCCAGCGCCAGCCGTCCGGATACGTTTCCATCATATAGCGCAGGCCGGTTTCCGCGGTTTCGAGAAACCGGCGCTTCCCCGTCTCCTTATACGCGAGCAGGAAGCAGGCCCACAGGTAGGCTTCAAAATGTCCAGCGCAGTACACCACGTCGCTTTCATAATGATCCCTCCAGGTTTTATCCTCCTTAAAAAAGGGACTGTTTTCCTGCGCATCCAGACGCTCAGGGCGGAAACCCGTCTTTCTGGACGAGGTCCGCAGATTGGCAAGCAGGCAGCGCAGCAGCCGCTCGTCCCACCGGGTCTCCCCCAGCACGCTGCGGGCCAGCAGGGAGCCGAGCAGCGTGCGGGCGTTGTCGTCGCCGTAAAACACTTTGCTGTTGTCAAACCAGTTGTTCAGCCCGTAGTATTCGGTGGCGGGATCGTCGTTGTAAAATTCTTTGGTGCACCAAACCGTGTCCAGCAGCCTTTCAGCCAGCCGACGGTCCTCCGGATCCCCGGTCAGCTGATGGTGGAGCGCCAGCACCATGGCGCTCTCGGCAAAGCAGTCGCTGCGGAAGCAGATGCGGAGCTCCTGCCGTCCGTCGCTGTCGATCTGGGACAGAAAACCCTCCTGCGCCAGCAGGCGGCCGGTGTCCTTTTCCTCCCCCACGATGTACTTGCGGAACCACCGGCAGGATCGATAAAACGCCTGCATCTCCGCGTCGGCGGGCAGGGGCTCCTCCGGCCCGTATGCGGGCCGGACCACCGGCTTCCAGTCCAGCCGGACCTCCGTGCCCGTCCATACAGACAAAAGCCGGCTCCACAACGTCTTCCATTTCGCGCTGGGACCGTATTTGGCCCGAATAAAACGAGTCAGGGAGGTCGTGAGTACCGTAACGCCGGACGCGCCCACGTCGGTTTCCACCAGCGGATATACGGCCTCGGGCAGCCCATAAACCGCTTCGTCGTATCCAGCGGCCTTCGCCATGCAGAAAAGGGTCGGCGCAGCATCGGAGGGAAGGACACGGCAGCCGTTGACGGTCAGCAGGGTCATCGGCTTTAGCCCGGTTTGCTCCCCGTCCAGGATCACCAGCCGCTCATGCTTCGTCACATAGGGCTCCCCGTATACCCGATCCCCCACCTGCCGGGGATATTCGGCGATCAGCCGGAGCTTTTTTTCCTCCACGACCCGGAGCTGCCGATCGGTAATCACCAGCTCCGGAACCGGGTAGGCCGCGGCAGGGACATATATCAGGTCGCCCTCCTCCGCCATGGACAGCGCCGCGTCCACCTCCGCCGCACAGCGTACGGTATAGCCGCTTTGCTCCAGCGCGGATAACAGGTCGTTCTTTGAATCGGCATCCGCGGAACAAAAAATCATTCGGGGCAATATCATCGTTCATTACTCCTCGTCTTGTAGTGTTGCTGTAAGCGCTGAACAGGCCGGGCGATATCTCTCGCGCGGTCTGTTCGGCGCTTACCCTTTTCCGCCCGGCATGGGGGAAATCAGCGAAAAATAGGCGCACCGGGGGAAGGGGGCGCTGCAAAACCGCTGTTTTACAGTCTTACAGCGCCCCCGATTCAACCGATTTCACGGGAGAGCGCTCCCTCTCCAGGGAGCCCCCTCTCGAAAGCTTACTGGTCCTTCCTGTGTTTTTTCAGGCAGAGCGCCGCGACCCCAACCGAGGTGAGCAACATAGCCGCCGCAGCGACCGGCAGCTCGACGCCCGTGTTCGGGGAACCGCCATTGGAGCCGTTTCCGCTGGCCTCCGCCGCAGTAACGATGGCATAACGGTCGATCTTGATGTTGCCGCCGTACAGGGCGCCTTCATAGATATAGGTGCCATAGAATTTGGAAACCTTGTCCTGCAGGGAGGAACCCATCACATCGGACAGCTTAATCATGCCGGTGTAATGACCGCCGGGCAGGCCGTCGTAGCCCTTGTCCTTGCCATAGCCGAGCGCGTCCTGCAGCTTCAGGCGGCTGCCTTCCTCGCCGTCAAAGCAGACCTCGAACAGAACGGAAGGCTTAATCGCGTCGCTGCCCGCCGTCACCGTGAAGTCGTATACCAGATAATAGGTGTCGCGATAGGTGATATCGCTCTTGGAAACGAACCACTTGTCCGGCGGCACGGTGTCCTCAATGGTCTGCTTGGACAGACCGAGCGCATCCTCTTCCGCCACAATGCCGGTGACCTTGTACTTCTTGCCGTTCATGGTGTAATATTCGTCCTTGGTGACAGGCTTCACCTGCGGATCGACCTCTACAGTAGTAGTCGTCACGGGGGCCTCGGTGGGGTCGGAAGGCTTCGCCGGGTCGGTGGGCTTGCTGCTCGGTTCGGTCGAGCTGGAGGTGGTATCGCTGGAGGACGTGGTAACCTCCTTCAGGGAAACGAACTTGAAGGTGGTAAAGTCTACCGTTCCACCATACAGCGCGCCCATATACAGATGGAAATCGCCGAAGGTGGTGACGCCCGCCTCATACTGATTCCAGGCCTGTTCCGCCAACGCGGCGGTCACGACATCGCCCAGGCGGAGCAGGCCCTTGGTCTGTCCGTTGCCCAGCTCGCCGGCGCCGGTGAGATATTTATACAGCGGAATGTTGTAGCCGTGCTCACCCAGGAACATGCTTACCTCGATTTTCGCGCCGGGGCTGCCCGCGCCGGGGTTGACGTTGATGTCATAGACCAGGTACAGATTCTCGTCGACCGGCTTGCTGACCTTGTCGAAAGTCGTGCAGAAATCCGCATAGGGGCTGGACGAATCGGTGCAGGATTTGCCCGAGAAATCGACGACGGTCTGGTCCACTTCATACGTTTTCCCGTCGATGGTGTAGGTTTCCGCACTGGCCGAGGCATTCATCGCCAAACCGGTGAAGCTGAGGCAAAGCGCGAGAACTACGGATAGGACCTTTTTTCTCCCTTTCACAAAAAAACCTCCTAAATTTTATTCATACGGCGTAACGCTGACGCCAATATGACCGGAATTGTGTCCGTCAGCCGACGATACCCGTCTGCTCGATGGACTGGATGAAATACCGCTGCAAAAATACATACAGCAGCAGGAGCGGGGCGATCACCAGCATAGTGGAAGCCGCGTAGATCACCGAACGGTAGGCGTTGATGTCGGCGGCGGACACGAAAGTGCCTCCTACGCTCTGCCCGGCCCCGATGCTGTAGCCGAGCTGGAGCAGCGAGGAGGACAACAGCCGGCGGCTGCTGTCAAACAGCGTCGTATAGTTGCTCTCCCCCCATTGCCATACGAAGGAAAAGAGGAAAACAGCCACCATGATCGGGAAGCAGCTACGCACCATAATCAGCGCAAAGGTACGGTACGGCCCTGCGCCGTCGATGGCGGCCGCCTCGTCGATCTCCTTGGGAATTCCCCGGAAAAACTGCCGCGTAAGGAAAATATACAGCCCGCAGCGGGGGGCCGACCCGGTAACAGCCAGCAAAACGAACGGCCATATGCTCCCCACCAGCCCGCAGGACTTGAAGTTCAGGAACTGAGGCGTTACCACAATCTGGGTAGGAATCACCATCATGACGATCACGCACAGGAACAGCAGCCCTTTTCCCTTGAAGGGGAACCGCGCGAAACCATAGCCGATCAGCGTGCAGGCGACCGTCTGCAGCAGGGCCACCAGCGTGCAGAGAAAGACGGTGCTGCCGAGTACGGAAAGATAATCCATGATTTGGACCGCGTCCACATAATTGGCGAAGGTAAAGTTTTTGGGAATCAGCTTGACCGTCCGGTCATACAGGTCGGTCGGCTGCATGAAAGACATGGCGATCTTGGCCAGAAGCGGCTTGAGAATAATAAAGCAGATACAGACGACAAACGCCAGCCGGAACAGCATCCCCACCGCCGAACGCGCGGCGCGTTTGTTCACATGCCGGTGAAGCGCCTTCCGGAAACGGACGCCTTCCGCGGGCATCCGCCTTTTTTTCTCCACCGCAGCCGCCTTATTCATTGTAAAACACCACCCTTGAAATCACAAAGAACGCCACGCCCAGCACGACGAAAACCAGCAGGAAATACAGCCAGGCGGCCGCCGAGGCGACGCCGAAATTGGACAGGCCGCACAACTCGCTCCAAATACGGGTTATCAGAGGATTTTTGCTGTTGGTAAACGAGTCGATGATGGTGTATACGACGTTCAGCAGCAGGTACGGTCCGCACATTGGGAAGGTGATCTTCCAGAAGTTCACCCATCCTGTCGCTCCCTCGATATCAGAGGATTCGAACAGCGACGGAGAAATGGTATTCAGCCCGCTGATGAAAATAATAATCTGGATACCCGAGCGGATAACGATGTCGTACAGGTTATCGATCGCCTGGGAAATATAGGAGGAAATCCCGGCGGGCAGACTGCCGGCAAACAGCTCCTCGATAAAGCGGAGGGAGGACTGGGAGGCCCCCGCCGCATCGGCGTTCAGCACCGTGTCCCGGTTCATCACCATGGATATGACGCTGTTGGAATCCACGGAGGTCAGCATCCCGGTCGCGATAATGACCGGCAGGAAAAAGATGGCGCGGGCAAGCGTCCGCCCATGGAAGGGCTTGCTGAGGACCACCGCCGAAAAAAAGCTGAAGGGAACGATGATCAGGGTGTCTCGGATGGTGGTTTTCAGCGACGCGATCAGTTGCTGCCGGTATACCACATCCACCCCCAGCACATAGCGGTAATTGCCGAAGCCAAGCGGCTTAAGGGAATATCCCGACGCCACGATGGACAGCTCGCTGAAGCTGAAAACCATCGACTGGATAATCGGCAGCAAGATGAAGAGGACAAACCCAATCACGAACGGCGCGACAAACACATATCCGGTGCGGGAACGGTTGGCGATCAGGCGGCTTTTCCGCCCTTTTTTCCTTATGGCCTTTTCCATTCCGTTCACCTCCATTCCCGATAGGCACAGCCGCGGGCGGGAACAGTCAGGCCGCCGTCCAGCTCCACGCTTTCTTCGTTGTAATTGACCGCGACGGCTACGCCATTGTCATAGCGAACCTCAACCACCCGCTCCGCCGGGCGATCATACTGGACAATCCGGCAGCCGTATACCGGCGCCAGCGCCTCCGTTACCCCGCGGAAAAGCTCCAGCCGATCCTCCTGCAGCGCCGTCCCGTAATACTCGTCGTAATCGGTTCCCTTCAATATCTCGTTATCGGCCTGCATCAGGGTGACATACGGCGCGCTGCCGGTCTCGATGCAGCGGAGCCGGTAAAGCTCCGGATCGTTCTGAACGTTGACCGCGGGGGCCGAATACGCCACATAACCGGACAAAACCGTCTGTACAAACGGGATTGTTTCGGTGATCAGCGCATGATCGTTGGTCTGCAGCGGAACGCCGGACAGGTAAGCCGCATAGGGAAGGACATATTCGTTCGCCCCGCCGATCAGCAGCTCCAGCCCCGCGTCGCGCAGGGTCTGCAGCGTCTGAACGCCGATCCGTCCGGCTTCCGAACGGGAGGTGAAACGATCGTTCGTAAAGTCGGCGGAAAGCTCCGCGCCCATAAACGGAAGGGAAAGGAGGTTCAGCCCGCTGCCGGTCAGGGATTCCGTAAAACGGGCAGCGGCCGCCAGCTGCTTCTCCGGCCTGAGCACATAGCCTGTTCTTCCGCCGTCCTTCAGAAAGGAGGCCCGGCTGTAGGAGGCTTTAACGGCGGTTTCGCCGCTGATCAGGCGGGCGGCGTCCTCCGACAGGGAGAAGCCGTCGGCCAGGCCATCACGGTAGACATACTGGAAATCTGCGTCCGGATACAGGAGCACCCCGTTTTCCCCGCAATATCGGGACAGGTCCAGGAGTCCATCCAGTCCGCCCAGCCGGCTTTCCGCCCGGACACGGTCCGCCAGCCCGCTGCGCACCCCGCCCTTCTGCCAGCCGGTATACTGCGCCACCAGCTGCGCGTCCGGCACTCCCTGACGCAGGGACGCCAGCAGCTCCTTCGCCTGCGAAAAGGTGGTAAGCTCCCGGATCACCTCCACCGGCACCCCCAACAGGGGCTCCACGTCGTCGATCGCGCCGAGGAGCTGCACAAAGGCGGGAACGCTCCGCAGCCCGGAGCTTTCATCCCCAAACAGACGGGCCCGGTAGTCGGCGGCAATATCCTCCCAGGTGTTTTTTTCCTTCTCGAGAAAGGTATAGGAGACCTCGATCTCCTCCAGGTTGGCATGGTCGGGATAACTGCGGACCGGATCGTTATCGCTCTCCAACAGCTTGACCGACGCATAGTCGAGCAGCTTAAAGCGGAAGGCGACGTTTCCGGTCTCTTCCGTGGTATAGCGCGGCGTTACGGTGATTGAGACGTTCTCGGCCGCCGATTCGACATGAGCGTAGCACGCTCCCTCGCCGCTCACCAGCCCGTATACCGGCAGGGACAACGGCTCCTTCCGGGAAACGGAGGCTGCCTGATACACCGAATAGTCCGCCCCGTATACCGCCTCGCTGTATACCGGTGTGTTTGCAGAGACAATTTCGCCCAGCCGTACAATACCCCCGCAGCCGTCGGGAAGAACCGCTTCCGTGGATTCCAGGCTGTCCCGGGTATTCCAGTAGGGCAGCACGGAGATTCCGGTAATCTTCAGATCCTCCACCGCTGTAATCGCGGCGGTATCAATCCGCACATACAGCCGCCCGTCCCGCAGGGTATATTCCACCGGGATCTCGAAATGAGAGGACTTGCTTTCGGCGGGCAGGTAGCCCACCTCCTCCTGGTCCCTTTCCCGCTCCTCGGCGGTATAGCCAATCGCCGTAAAATAGTCCTTCAGCCGGTTTTTTTCGATTTTGGAGGGGTTGTTCTTCAGCACGCGGATTACACCGAGCTGCTCGATGTTCGTATACGATGATTTCAGCACCGCACGGGACTGCTGGTCGGTGATCTTTTCAAAATTGGTTTCGGAATAATACATTTTCAGATAGGTCTGCTGCTCCGCATCCAGCCGGGAAAGAATTTCCTCAAACCGTTCGATGGTCATCGCCGCCGGAAACAGTTCCTGCGGCGCGACCCGGCCGAAACGGTACAGCACCCGCAGCCCGTTTTCCACCGCCTGCGTCTCATACTGCCCGTATTGGACGCAATCGCTGAAGGAGGTCAGCGTCTGCTCGGTTTCATTGGCGGTGATGACGTTCACCACCAGCAGGGAGGAATACTCCCCCCGCCGGGAAGCGCTGCGTTCAAGACGGTCTTGGGGATTGGAATACCACACCAGTCCGTCCGCTGTTTCTACCGCCAGCTCTCCCGTCAGCTCGTGGTAGTAAAGGGTGGTTCCGCCCTCCTGTGCAATCGGCGTCATCTTCTCCAGCCCCAGCGCGTCGCCGGTGATTTCCACCGCCTCTTCCCTCGTCCCCCATTCGGAGAGCGCGGAGCGAGACAAAACGCCGAACAGGGCTTCTTTTCCCTTTAAATTGCCGCCCGCGGTCAGAAACAGCGCAAGCACGCCAATCACCGCCAGGAAGGCCAGCGGCTTGACGATCCAACGAAGCCTTTGCACAGCATCACATCCTCAGTTTCAGTTCGACGATAACGCCCTTGATATAATTGATCAGTTGGTCAATACAGCTCAGGAACAGCACCGATAGGAAGGCGATAAACGCCATCGCCGCCACAGTCAGGATCAGGGACAGGATGGATTTGGACACCGTGAACTGGTGCACCGTAACCATCCCGCAGAAAAGCAGCAGGCCGGATATCACCAGCCCGATATTCAGGATCAGCCCCAGGAACGCGCTTTCATCCGCGGTAAGGAACTGGCTGAGCAGCACATACAGGAATACCGTGACGGTGTAGGGCATGGTCGCGTAACAGGTCGCCATGAAAATATCCACGAACCGTCCCTCGCCGTCCATCAGAACGGTAATCGACCAGTTGGCGACCGTCCAGAGCAGCACCGGCACCACCACGTTGGCGACCTGCCGGAAAACATTGAATTCCCGGAGATTGACCAGATGGAAGGACAGGCCGGTATACAGCTGCTGTGCGATCAGCGCGGCCGCCATCAGCACCAGCAGGAGGATGCAGGACAGCAGGTTTCCCTGCTTCTCAAAGCGCATATCGTAGAAGCCCTGGATGGGATGGGAGAGGATATGGAAGGAATATTTTAGGCCGTCAAATACCTTCTTCATTGTGATGACCATGCCTTTCATAGAATCCGGGACGCCTTTGCCGGTGACAGGCGGAGTCAGCCCGTGTCCCGGTTCATACGGCCTTTCCGGGCTTTTCTTTTCCGCAGCAGGAGAACCCCTTTTATAGCAAAGGCGACGACAGCCAGCGCCGCGACTGCCAGCGCCGCCGGAGCGAACCAGCGATCGACCAGAACCGCGCGGTATTGCTTGAACGCCTTGGAATACCAAGTCTGGTTGGAGCTTTTCTCAAAGCAGTCCATCGCCCGGGTATAATCCTTCTGCTGATACGCGAGCTTGCCCAGCTCGGTGTAAGCCATATCGTAGTTTGGGTCCATCGCCAGTACGGTTTCCCAGTGCTCGCCGGCCTGCGCCGTGTTTCCCTCCCGCTCTGCGCGGATTGCCTGGTCAATGGTACGGGCAAAGCCTGTCTGACGGTACAGGATCAAGCTTTTGGCCCCGTTGTCCGCCACATAGAGGAATTCTCCCCGACAGGCGATGGCGGAAGGGATGTTAAGGCCGCCGGCGGAAACATCCGGCCCGTTGAAGGCATACAAAAGGTTGCCGTCCGAATCGTAAGTGAAAATATGCCGGCGGTTGCCGTCGATAACGGAATATTTCCCGTCTTCTCCGCAGGCGACATCCACGATTTTGGAAATCCCGGTGTAGGCGGTTTCGGTGGAATCCGGGATTTCCAGATCCCCAACCGGCGGCCCGTAGCCGTTGCGGCGAAGGATATCGTTGCCCAGCAGGTTCAGCCGGCGAGCCAGCGCCCCCTGCTCCGTTCCGTTCCCGGATTCGATTTCCGCGACCACCACATCCTCGTCCACATTTGCGAGGGTGACGAAGAGGAATCCCTCCTCATCCAGATCGATGCTGTTGTATTCGATCGGCACGAAATCGGTCATCCGCTCTCGCTGCGCCTTGGTGGAGAAGCGGCGCCACAGCAGCTCCAGCGCGCTGTAGTTCACCTTCCCGGCAGCCAGAAAGCCCACGAATTTCCCGTTTGTATTAAACTCGATAATGCCCTCGTTGATATTGGTGGCCACCACATGGATTCGGCCGGTGGCGTCTACGGCGAGCTTGGCCGGACTGTAGCGGTCATAAAAATCCTCGTCGAGTATCTGGAAGCTGCTGCTCGACGGAGCCTCGATCACCCGGATCAGGCGGAATTCGCCGTCCATATGCAGGATCCGCTTGCTCTTGCCGTCCGCCAAATAAATTTCCTGCCCTTCGGTGACAAACAGCCCCAGCGGCTCCTGAAACGGAAGAACCGTCCCATCCTCCTGTGTGCAGCCCTCTGCCGAACGGAGCAGATTCAGCTCGGCATCGAACACCAGCACCCGGTTGCTTTCCGGGGAGTTTCCGCTGACCGCCGCGTAAACCCGGCCCGAACTGTCGGCAAACACGTCGTTGACGTTCTGAAAATCGGTCCCGCCGATCGAAAGGCCGTTGACCCGCCGGACCGCTGTATACGGGTCAGGACAGGCCACCGCGTTTCCCCAGACGTCATAGGTGTAGGCGGGGAAGGCGGACTGGAGCGAAGAATCCGACGACGAAGCCGCCTCCGCGCCGGCCGCCAAGGGGAAACAGACTGTGCAAAGCAGACACAGCAGGGCCCGTTTCGCTTTTATCCTCATGCCGTTTCTCCCCTTATTCTTTGATGCCTGACATCGCCATCGTCTCCAGAATATTGCTCTGTGTAATGATAAACACGGCGATGGGTACTATCATCATCACCACACTAACGGCTGCCGCCGCGCCCGCCCGGGCGATCCCGCCCGCGCCGATGTGCAATGTGTATGCAGACCAGGGCGATGTGGATGTGACCTATAACCGGGATATCAATATGGCGTTTGCGGCGCTGGCCAATTTCACGCAGCCCAGCTTTGAGCTGGGGTATGCGATCAAGCTGGTGCGCATGCTCATGCTGGCGGTGATCGCGCTGTTTCCTGCCTATGGACTGTGGATCGCCCTTGCCCTGCTCGTGCTGCTGCTGATCAGCAGCCGTGCCCCGGGAACCAGAGGATATCTGTATCCGCTGATCCCCTTTGATGCCCATGCCTGCGGCAAGATGCTGCTGCGCCGTCCTCTGCATAACAAACGGAAGGATGAAAATAAGTAAAAACATGCGGAGAAATAGGGGCGTTTGGATCAGCGACGTATGAGGGGAGCAGGGAGTGATCAAGATGGATGGAGAACTGGATGAGATGGAAATGAGGATCGAAGAGCTCAGCGCGCAGTATGTCACGGCCAGATCGCGCAAGTGCAGGACGATGGAGGAACAGCAGCATCTGAGCGATGTGGCGGACCGCATCGATGAGGCGCTGGCGCGCTGCCCGGTCATGACCGAGGCCTTCATCCGCAAGGTGTATCTGGAGAAAAGAAGCCTTTCTCCGCTTACGCAGAGACAGCAGAAACGGCTGAAAAAAGAGGGGCTGAAACGATTCTTTGATTGCTTCTGTGAATGAAAAATGATATCATAATAGATGTAAGCGATTTAACTGCTTTCATCATGATTAACATATATGGCAAAGTCAATAAAAGAGGAGGATTATGTATGTTAAAAGGTATTGCGGCATCTGCCGGTATTTCCATCGCCAGAGTTTACAAGCTGGAAGCACCGAAGGTGGAGATTGTAAAGAAGGAAGGCGATCCGGCTGCGGAAGTGGAGAAATTCAACGCGGCGCTTGAAAAGACGAAGAAGGACATCGAAGGGGTGAAAGAGCGCGCGGCAAAACGTCTGTCCGAAGAGGAACTGGCGGTATTCGATGCGCACCTGATGATGGCAGGGGACCCTGAGTTTGCCAGCCAGATCGCGAACATGATCGAAACGGACAAGGTCAATGCGGAGTATGCGGCTGATGCGGTCGCTACCCAGATGGTGACGATGTTCGAATCCATGGATAATGATTACTTCAGAGAAAGAGCGGCAGACATCAAGGATGTGACGTTCCGCCTGAAGTGCAACCTGCTCGGTCTGACCATTCCGGACCTGACGGCGATCGATGAAGATTCCATCATCGTGGCATACGATCTGACGCCTTCCGATACGGCGCAGCTCAATGAATATGTCAAGGGCTTCGCAACGGCCATCGGCGGCAAGACGAGCCATTCCGCCATCATGGCGAACTCCCTGGAGATCCCGGCAGTCGTCGGCTGCGGCGATATCCTCTCGCAGGTC
>ERZ827520.2604-NODE-2604-length-16330-cov-4.241966_pt1 | contig 16330 bp, 11 predicted proteins | sample MGYA00519581_ERZ827520 | MGnify/ENA primary metagenome ERZ827520 (study PRJEB31778, sample SAMEA3449339) | human gut metagenome | biome: human gut; feature: human-associated habitat; material: faeces | place: United Kingdom | collected 2010/2012 ...
ATAGGACGCGGTATAGAGGTCCGCGTCCACGCCGGTACCGAAGATGTTAGCCTGCATCATTTCGCGCACCACGCCGAGAAGCTTGGCAAACAGCGTCAATAAAAAGACAAAGCTGATCGCCCCCGCCGTGCGCACGCCGGATTTTTCCTTCTTTTCCGTGTTTTTCTGAGGGTCCTGCATGGTATCCTTCCTTGATTTTCCCATGATCTCACAGATCATTTTCTCATTGGTGTCGAGTTTACGGGAAAGCTCCGCCATGTGCGTTTCCACACACTGCACCTGCTCTCTGCCCGTTTCAAGCACACGCTTGGCCTCCGGCTCGAATTGCTCGGCGGTGAATCCGTCTCGCGTACTCAGCTTGTCAAGGCCAACAGAGTTCAAAAACGCCGTACACTTGGGATCATAGGAAACACCGATGAGCGGCACACCCATAATGGCGGCATAGATGAGAGAATGCAAGCGCACGCCCACGAGCAGATCCATATTGCCAATGATGGAGAGCATATCCTCCGAAAGGTATTTTTCATTGAGCGACACCGCTGTGTCGTCCGGCAGCTGCGCGGCGATGTGCCGGCAGACCTCCCCGTCCTCTTCATAGTGGAACGGGATGAGCACGGACTGGGCGTTATACGTCTCCTTGAGCCACCGAATGGACTTCAGGATCTCCGCAACGAAGCGCCCGTCCTTATCCTTTTCACGAATGGCCCAGCCGATCGTCAACCGCCCGCCGAGCGAAACGCCCGCTTTCCGCAAAATCTCCGCGCCGACGTCTTTATCCGGCTTTTTCATGCGGATGACGGGATCGGCCGTGATGACGACTTTTTCCCGCGCAATGCCGATCTCCTCCAGCAGCAGCGCTGAGCGCTCGTCACGCACAACGATGCCGTCCGCTTTTTTAAGTGCCTTCGCCGCGGCGCGGCGATTGCCCGGCCGGTCGATGGGGCCGATGCCCTGGGAGTAAATAAAAACTTTTTTGCGGAAAAACTGTGCGCAGCGGATGATCGAGAGGTAATAGTGCAGACTCTTGCTGCTCGTCACGTCCTGCAAAAGGCTTCCGCCGCCGGAGATGAGCATATCGCACTTTTTCACCGCACGCAAAATCGCCATCGGCGACATGCGCTCCACCGCCTCGACGCCGTACTTTTCGCGCGTGGAGGCAGGGTTGTGCGAGAGCACCGTGAGCGAACAATCGGGAATGTGCTCGCGCAGTGAGGAGACAAGCGTGCGCAGAATGGACTCATCGCCGATGTTATCAAAGCCGTAATAGCCCGAGATCAGAATGTTAACCATTCTCCACCCCGCAGACCCTGCGCACAAGGCGGTAGACAAGTTCCGCGATCACAACGGCCGCAAGGCCAATGAGAAGGCCGAAGAGCACGCCCCAACCGGTGCGCAGCAGGCTGAGCAGAAACGGCGTGCGAATGTGCAGGAAGGTATTGACCACGCTGACAAGGCCGATGCTCATACCCATGCCGAAAACCATGGGCAGGAATTTCATTCCGCGGCGCAGCGACCAGATAAAGAGCATCAGCATTGGCCAGCCGATGATCATTTCCTTCGTGCGCGGGCGGGCGATGAGCGCATTTTCAAGGAAGTTGCGGAAGGCAAGCTCCGTTTCAGACGTGGTGGTAGAGTTGCCGGTGCGGTAGATGTAGTAGACAAATACCAGCAGCATAAAGACTGCCGCCACCGCAATGACGACCACTGCAAGGAACCAGCCAAGCTGCATGGGAGTTTTCATCAGCTCAGCAAAATAGGTGTTGAAGCGCTTGATGCGTCCCTTTTCGCCGCGCGTACCCGTATGGGCAAGCACCGCCTTGCGTGCGCCCGTTTCCTCATAGGCGTATACCACGAGATACGCAAGAATGAAGAGCCCGATGGGAATGAGCTGCATGATCTTCACGCCGCGATAAAGCTCCATTTCGATCATATAGGAAAGCTGCGAGAGCGCGGCGGTCGCAAGCAGCGAGCCGCAGAATGCGGTCAGAATGGTCAAAGCGGAAACGCCGAGCGTGTAGCCGAGGAGCTTGCCGAATCGCAGGTATGGCTCGCTCTTTCTCTTTTCCATCAGCTCGCGGCACAGTCCCACCGCTGCGAGCGACGGCATCACGATGCCGCCGGACATCGAGAGCAGCAGGCGGAAGAGCGAGGGCTTCAAAACGCTGAGCGCTGCAAAGCCCAGCACGCCGACCACCAGAAGGATCATGCGCCAGCGCGCGCCGATACGGAAGAAGAGGTCAAAGAGCAGCACAAGCAGCGCCGCCGTACCGATGCTCTGAACAAGTCTCAGTGCTGTGGACGGTGTTTTCAGTTCCATCGCAGGCACCGTGCCGCGCGTGTAGCCGAGAGGCGCAAGGCGCGCATCAAGGTCTGAGAGCATCTTTTCATAGTCGGCAGGATCGGTGACGTAGGTCCATTCCTTCTCGTCAGCGTCCCAGCTCACGTCGTTGTCCGGCTCCAGGATCATCTTGAGGTAAACGATCTTGCAGTTGCGCTCGGCAATGGCGCGGAAAAAGGTATTCGTGATCTCTTCCGGGCCCTCGTAGCCGCAGTACTGGTAGCGGTTCTGGATATAGGCCCACTCGTTGAAAACGCGAACGCCGTGATAGCCCGTTTCATCAAGCAGATCCTCAATGCCCGGCCAGGTGAGATTGAGGCTCTGGTCGTTCTGCTCCATCATGGCGATGCTCGCGCCGCTCTCATTGAGATACTGCACGAGCATATCCCAACCCTCGTCGCTCTCGTAGCCGACAAGCTCCTTGCCGCTGTTCATGAAGTAGGGTGCATCATAGTGCTTGAGCACATCGATATAAGCCGCCGCAAACTTTGTGCCGTTCATGTCCTTTTTCGTCACGGTGCGCGGAATGATCTCGTAGCCGTGACGCTCGAGCAGCTCCGCCGTATCGGGCCAGATACCGAGGCACAGGTCGAGCAGCTTTTCGCCCTTCATGCCGTTTTTCTGCTGCTGAATGAAGAGAAAGCCGTGCTCTCCTTCGAGATAGGTCTTGGCTTCAAAATTTTCAAAGCGGGCGGTGAAGGCGTCGAGGATCCACTCGTAGCCCGCGGCAGTCTCCGTCCAGATGAGGCAATCGCTCACATCGGTACTCTCGCGCAGCCACGCCGCGACCTCAGCGGGGTAACTATCCTCCCAGCCGTAGTTTTCCATCGCCTTTTTCACGGTCATCGCGTGCACGGGAATGGCCGCGCTCTGGTGCAGGTCGAGCGCGCTCGCCTCGCCGAGCGCCGCCTTTTCCACGCCGAGCGAGCGGAACAGATCAAGCCACTCGTCCTCGCTCATTTCGGACTGGCGCGCCATGGCGCGCAGGCTCGAATAGTCGAGGACACATTCATAGTATTTGTTGCTCTCCTCAGTCTGCACGCGCCTTGCGATCGGCACGAGCGAAACGAGCAGTGCCAGCAGCGCCAGCACCACAAGGAGTTTATCTTTTTTCAGAAAGCTTTTCATTGGCAGTTCTCCTTCTGCGCCCACGCGCAGGGTAATTTAGAGTGTATCGAGTACCACCGGCTCCCCGATGGCTTTTGCATACGTGTAGATCTTGGCAACATCTTCAATATATTCCGCGCGCAGATAGGCCTGTGCAAGATCCTCCCCCACGGCAAGCACGCCGTGGTTGGCAAGCGTGCAGCCGCCGCGCTCAAAAAGCGCGGGCACGGCGTTCATGCCCACCTCTTTCGTCCCGGGCGTGGCATAGTCCGCGCAGCGGACGTCGCCGCCCAGGAAAATACGGGCTTCGATCAAAACGGCCGGAATGTTCCTGCGCACCACAGCAAAGGCCGTGGCATAGGGCGAATGCGTGTGAAAAACGGCATTCGTTTCCGGATATGCCTTGTAGACCGCCGCGTGCATGCGCCACTCGCTCGACGGCTGCAACGCGCCCTCGACCACCGTGCCGTCAAGCTTCATGCGCACGATGTCCTGCGCGCGCAGCGCTTCATAGCGCACAGAGGTCGGCGTGATGAGCATTTCATCAGGGGCGACGCGGCAGCTCATGTTGCCGCTCGTTCCGGAAAAGAGGCCCTGACGGAAGGCCTCAAGCGATTTGTCCACGATCTCCTGCCGGAGAGATTCAAAATTCTGTTCCATCTCAAATCACCAAGTTGTCCTTGCCGATGCTGCCGTTTTCAAAATAGCGGTGCAGATCGTAAGGAGAGTAAATACCAAGATCCGTCACAACGCCCGAGACGAGGTGCGGAGGCGTAATGTCGAAGGCGGGATAGTAGCCCTTCACGCCCTCCATCGCCGTGCGCACGCCCATGGCCTGGAGCGTAAAGTTCGGGTCTCGCATTTCGATGTGGATACTGTCGACCGTGTCGTGTCCCTGGTCGGGCGCGCCGGTGACAAAATACGGAATGCCCATGTACTTGGCGACGATGGCATTCTGGAAGGTGCCGACCTTGTTGACCACATGCCCGTCGCAGCAGATGGCGTCCGCCGCCGTGGTGAAAACGTCGACCTTCTCGTTCTGCATGACGAACGCCGGCATATTGTCGGAGATGACCGTCACATCAAAGCCCATGTCGTGGCAGACCGAGGCCGTCAGGCGCGCGCCCTGAAAATACGGGCGCGTTTCGGGACAGAAAAGTCGGATATTCTTGCCGCGGTTTCTGCACTCGCGCAGCATCGTACCGACGATCGTCTCGGCAAAGCAGTGCGTCATCACCGTGCCGTTATCAGGGAACATATCGACCAGGTACGAGCCGATCTTCGCCATGCGCTCATAGCGCACATTGTTGAGCTCGATCGTCTTATTCTTGATGCTCTCGGCCACGTTCTCCCCCGCTGAAAGCGCGCGCTCAGCTTCCTTGAGGCAGATATCGCAGAGAAGTCCCATTCGCTTTTGCGTTGTGGGGCGGGCGTGGGAGATGGTATACGCTGCCGCTTTAAGATATTCCATCTGCTCTGCCGCCGTTTTGTCGCGGCATTCCCATGCCGCGAGCGCCATGCCCATCGGCACGGCGGTGTAAGGACCTGCGCTCTGCGTCACCATGTCGGTGATGGCCTGCGCGACCTCGCCGTGCGTGCGGCAGGTGACAAATTCGACCTTTGCAGGATAGACGCGCCGGTCTAAAATACGCACCTCGCCGTTTTCGAACCACGCGACGTTTTCGTAGCGCAGCAGAAAGGCAAGGTCTTTATCGGCTCTTTCCATGTTCGTTTCTCTCACTTTCTGTATAAGCGCTCGACGGCGCGCTGCATATCGGCGCGCACTTTGCCCTCGTCGAGCGTCTTGAATTCGCCGTTTTCGTATAAGATATTGCCGTCCACCATCGTCATGCACACATCGCCCGCCTGCGCCGAGCAGGTGAGGAGCGCGGGGGTGTCGAAATCAGGGTAAAGATGGGGCTTTGACATGTCAAGGGCGATGATGTCTGCCTTTTTGCCGATGGCGAGCACACCGGTGTCGTCGCGTCCCTGGAGCTTCGCGCCGTTGACCGTCGCCATATCGAGCACCTCCTGCGTCGAGATGAGCGTGGGGTCGTTGTGGTAGCCATCGTGCATGATCTCGGCAAGGTGCATCTCCTCGAACATATTGAGGTTATTGTTGCTCGCCGTGCCGTCGGTGCCGAGGGTAACGTTGATGCCCTTGTCCATCATGGCGCGAATAGGCGCAAAACCGCTGCCGAGCTTCAAGTTCGACGTGGGGTTGTGGATCACGCTGACGCCGTGAGCCTTCAGAATGTCCATGTCGCGCTCCGTCACGGCGACACAGTGCGCCGCCGCCGTGGGCGAATCGAACGTGCCGAGCGATTCGAACCACTCCGTCGGCGTCTTGCCGTAGCGCTCGATGCACTCGCGCTGCTCGCGCGCGGTCTCAGAGAGGTGAATGTGCATACGCCCGCCCTTTTCGCGGCAGAGCTCACTGTACGCCTTCACGATATGGCTCTTACAGGTATATTCCGCGTGGACGGAAAAGTCGATGCGGATGCGGCCGTCCGACGCGCCGTGATATTTTTCAAAGAGTGCGAGCGACTCGGGGATCTGAGTGTTCTGTTCCACGCGCTGGTTTTCGTCAAAGCACTGCACACAGCGGTTCAGATTCGCCTTGATGCCCGCCTCCTGCGCCGCCCACACGGTCTCCTCCGGAAAAAAGTACATATCGGAAAAGCTCGTCGTGCCGCCCGCGATCATCTCAAGGAGCGCAAAGCGGCTCGCCGCGGCAATGTCCTCCCGCACGAGCCTGTCCTCAATGGGGAAGATCGCCTTAAAAAGCCAGTCCTGCAGCGGCAGTCCGCTGCCGATGCCGCGCATGAGCGTCATGGCGATGTGGCTGTGGCAGTTGATGAGTCCCGGCGCAAGAAGCTTGCCTGCCATATCCTTTTCAAGGTCATACGCCGTTTGCGGCCGCTCCGTGCCGATGTAGTCGATCTTCGTTCCATCGATGCCGAGGCAGGCGCCGCGCAGCGTTTCATATCCGTCTTCCTTGCGCAGCAGAATATCCGCGCCTTTCAAGAGTGTTCTCACAAAAGAGCCTCCTATCTGCATTTTATCTCATTGTGCAGTCTAACACGCACGTTCCCAGATTGCAACGGGCAAAAGAATGAAGTTTGTCCTTATCGCTGTCCATGTCGACAAAAATTTCTCATTTTGCAAGCTCAACTACTTAAAATTTCACTATTGTGTTTTTTAATATGACTGATTATAATGAACGCATATTTTTTGTAAGGAGTGAAACCGGTATGAGCAACATCATGATCCCTCAGGACTACCACACCCCGCTGTCTGTTTATGAAATGCAGCGCGCCATTGAATTCATCAAGAGCAATTTCCAGGTAAATCTGAGCAATGCCCTCAATCTTCGCCGGGTTTCCGCTCCGCTGTTCGTGGATGAAAACTCCGGTCTGAACGACAACCTCAACGGCGTTGAGCGCCCCGTCTCCTTCGATATTCCCGACGTCGGCGTCAACGCACAGGTCGTGCACTCGCTTGCCAAGTGGAAGCGTCTTGCGCTCAAGCGTTACCAGTTCAATGTCGGCAAGGGTCTCTTCACCGATATGAACGCCATTCGCCGCGACGAGGAAGTGGATAACCTCCACTCCGTCTACGTGGACCAGTGGGACTGGGAAAAGGTCATCTCCGCGGACGACCGCAACGTTGCCTATCTCAAGCGCACCGTGCGCGATATCGTCGCCGCCGTCAGCGAGACGAGCAGCGCGCTGAACGTCGCCTTCCCCTCCCTGCGCACCAAGCTCCCCAGCGAGGTCTTCTTCATCACCACGCAGGAACTTGAGGATCTCTATCCCAACCTGACGCCCAAGCAGCGCGAAGATGAGATCTGCAAGAAGAAGGGTGTCGTCTTCCTGATGCAGATCGGCAAGATTTTAAAGTCCGGCATCAAGCACGACGGCCGCGCTCCCGACTATGACGATTGGGAGCTCAACGGCGATATTCTCTACTGGAACGACGTTCTGGGCCATGCTTTTGAGATTTCCTCCATGGGCATTCGTGTCGACCCCAAATCCCTTGACTCCCAGCTGACGATCGCCGGCTGCGACGACCGCCGCGCCCTTCCCTTCCACAAGATGCTGCTTGCGGGCGAGTTGCCCCTGACGATGGGCGGCGGCATCGGCCAGAGCCGCCTGTGCATGCTGCTCATTGGCACCGCGCACATCGGCGAGGTACAGGTCTCCCTGTGGGACGAAGCCACGCGCAAGGCCTGCGAGGAAGCAGGCGTCATGCTTTTGTAATTTCAAAAAAGAAGGCGCTCTTCCATGCGGAAGAGCGCCTTCTTTTTGAGAAAATCCCGCTTCGTTCTTCGCCTCGGTCGTTCGCTTAAAGCGAACGATTCGGCGCTCACTCCGCGCAAAGTGTTTTCTGCCAGAAGGTGAATTGCCCCGCAGTGGGCAAGAGAAGCCCCTCTGGAGGGCGCACATGTCGCGGCAGAAAATAAATCAAACCTATTTCTCGCCTGCGGGCGCGGAATTTGGCTGTTATGCTGAGAGGGAGCTTCCCGGTTTGGGAAGCTCCCTCTTTCTTATTCTTTACAGCGCAGGCGGTAAACATCGCAGCCGCCCGCGCAGCCCTCATACGAAAAGCAGTGTCTGCGCGCGATCTGCGCGCTCGCCGTCTGTTCGGGGGCGCATTCGATCACCGCATCCTTCCCCTCCCGCCGCGCAAGCGCGGTCAAAAGGTCCGTCATCTCGTCCGCGTAGCCCTTGTGCCAAAAAGCGGGCTTGAGCACCCAGCCAAGCTCGCAGCTGCGTTCATCGTAGCCGTGGTAGATGGCATAGCCGAGGAACTCCCCCTCGGAGCTTTCCGCAGCGTAAACGAGCGGTGGCTCGGAAAGTCCCGCCTGCTCCAAAAAATCTTTCGTCTGTGTCCGGCTGAACGGCGGCTCCAGCCAGCGCATCACCTCAGCGTCCGAAAGCAGGGCATACAATTCCTCCAGATCGTCGCGGCACATCGTCCGCAGGCGGAGGCGCGCGTTTTCCGTCAGGATCATTCTCTCTTGTGCCGCTTGCCGCGGAAGGTCATCTCTGGATTTTTCACGCTGACGACCGTATCCGGCTCGACCGACGAGGTCAAAAATGCGTTACCGCCGATGACGACATTGTCACCGATCTCCGTTGCGCCGCCGAGCAGCGTGGAGTTTGCGTAGATGACAACATTATCGCCGACCTTCGGGTGACGGCGGACATCGGGATTGGTCGCCATACCCGCAGGAGAAAGCGCGCCGAGCGTTGCGCCCTGATAGAGCTTGACATTGTTGCCGATGATCGTCGTCTCGCCGACGACGATGCCCGTGCCGTGGTCGATGAAGAAGTAGTTGCCGATCGTTGCGCCCGGGTGGATGTCGATACCGGTCTTTGAATGGGCATATTCCGACATCATGCGCGGGATCATCGCAACTTTATTTTCATACAGCTCGTGCGCGATGCGGTAAACGAAGATAGCAAACATGCCGGGGTAGGAGAGCAGTACCTCTTCCTTGCTGTAGGCCGCGGGGTCGCCTTCAAAGTTCGCGGACAAATCCTTGAGCAGCAGCTCCTGAATGGCAGGCATGCGCGCAATGAGCGCCGTGCTGATCTCATAGGCAAGGTCGTCGTTTTCCTCGCATTCCGGCATCGTCAGCGCGATCTGATGAAAGAGTTTTTCGTGGATGTGTTCCATCAAAAGCGCACTGTACTGCTCGGGCGGCAGCTTGAGCAGGTCTCCTTCGCCATAGTAGACCGGAAAAATGAGCTTTTGACAGTCGCGGAGGATCTCGATGACCGCATTGCGGCTGGGCATGCGCAGCGCGTCGCCGTACATGGGGATCTGAGAGCTTTTGTAGTTTGCCGCCATGCGGTCAGCCGCCGCGTGAATGGCGTCGTTTTTTCTTGCTTTGTCCATAAGAAATCCTCCTGATCCATTAGAATTGCAAATAAAGGAATTAGAAAATAATTATAGTAGTATTCTCCGTCAAAATCAAGCATTTCCTCTGCAAGGCGCAGGAAACAACGAAAGGCGATGACCCACAGTCATCGCCTTTCGTGCTTTTTTACTTGATGAACCAGATATCCATGTCGACGTTGCCCTTGATGCCGTCCACGCTTCCCTTGGAGGAATACTGCCACATGGCAAAATCATAGTAGAACGTCGGCGCGCTTACATCGTAGCGCGCATACCACAGCGGATAATCCATCACCTTGCTGAGATCATACTTGACGTAGCCCGCGTAATCGGTGATGTAGATCATGGCATCATAGCCCGCGTCCTCGATGATCTCGCAGAAGGCGTTCGCCGCAGCGCAGAGCACGCCGGTCTCAATGCCGTAGGTGCGCGCCTCGCTCTTACCGATGACCTCCCAGTCGAACACGACAGGGCCGGTAATATTGTGTCCACGGAGCTTATCGAGCACGAAGTATGCCTCCTCTTCCGCCTCCTCTACGCTGATGGCCTGCGAGAAGAAGTAAGCGCCCACCTGAAGTCCCGCGCGGCTTGCGCCGTCGGCGTACTCATCAAATTTCGTATCTTCGTAGATCGCACCCGCGGTGTAGCCGCGGCCGCCCACGCGGGCGATGACAAAGTCGACCTCCGTGCGCGCTACGCTTTTCCAGTCCACATCGCCCTGATACTGCGACACGTCGATACCCACACGTGTGCGCACGCTGGGATCGTTGTAGGTCATGATGCTGCCGTTCTTAACGAACGCAGACTGATTGTAGGCATTCGTCGGCACACCCTCGAGTACATCAAGCGTATAGTCCTTATAATGGATCTTCTGCTTCTGGTCGAGCGAGCTGAGCTGATAGATGCGGTAAACGATCGTTGCCACCTCCGCGCGCGTGATGCTGCTGTTCGGATAGAAGTACGACAGGTCGCCGACCTTGGAGCCGATGAACACGCCCGCCTCGTAAAGCGCCGTCACGTAACCGTCGTTCACATCGGCAAAGGGAGTTGCCGCATTGGACGCGCCATAGCCCAGCGCCTTGGCCGCAAAGCGCGCTACATCCAAGCGGCTGATGCCGCGATCGAGCTGGGCATCACTGTAAGCCTGCGCGGCAAAGCCCATAGAGTAAGCGTACAGCGCATAACCGCTCGCCCAGTGCTCCGTAACGGGAGACTGCACCCTATGTCCCGTTGCCAGCAGCAGAAGCTTGAGCATCTCGCCCGTGCTCGTGGCACGGTTGGGGGCAAAGGTGCCGTCGTCGTTGCCGCCGACGATCCCCTGCTGACTCAGCTCCATCACATAGTTATAAAACCAGTCGGATCGGTTGACGTCGCTATAAGTTCTGCCGGTATAGCTGGCGGCCGTCCACTGCGCCGTCGCAACTACGTTGCCGCGCACGGTGCTGCTTTCCGTAATGGTTCTGCCGTCCTTGGTCATAAGGCCAGCAAAGTTGTAACCGAGCTTTTCCATCTTGGGGAACGACTCATAGGATTCACCGATCTCATAAACGGCAAAATCCGTCTCGTAGGATACACCGCTTTCCTTGTTGATGATAAGGTAGGCAAACTCATCCTCTGCCGCACGGGGATCGTCATCAAGGAAAATGGCAGCCTCCTGCAGTCGGCGATCGGCAAGGCCTGCCTGCGCCTGCCCGCCGGAGTGGCACCATTCGCCGAACGCCTGCGCCACCTCAAGGCGCGTGGCGTCAATCTCGCCGCGGGCGATCTTAACGAGAGCGCTCGTTCCGCTCATCCAGCCGGTACCGAAGTTGTAGCTGAAGCAGATGAGCGCATCGAACTGTCCCTGCGTAGGGCTGACTTCGTAGCGGTCAAAAAAGTCGTTGAGCTTTTCCTCGTAGCGCTCGACCTTGCTCATCAGCAGAAGCTCTGCCTCTTCGCGCGTAACGCCATCCGGGAAATCTTCCTCGCCGCACTCCGTACCGTAGCCGATGTACCACTTGCCGCCGGCGGAATACTTCTCCGCGCGGAAGCCCTCTTCCTCTTCGATCTGCTCAATGGCCATATCCCCCGCGCGCATCAGGCGGCCGCTCGCCATTGCTGCGGGCACGCACAGCTGCATGGCAAGGCACAGCGCCAAAAGCACGGCCAGAGGCTTTCTGTTTCGTGTGATCTGCTTCATCGTGTTTTCTCCTTTGTCGGAATCGGGCGAAACTGCCCACTGTCTGTCGAATCTGCTGCTATCATAGCATAGGTTTACATAAGAATCAACCAAAACGGTGCAAAAAATGCTGCCCAGGCAAGTGCCGGGCAGCATTTTTTACATCAGCGCGTCAAACAGCGCCTCCATATTGTCATCAGAATACTCGACCTCCGCGCTGTACAGCCTGCACAGCGCGATCTGATCTTCCACGGTAAAGTCGCCATGCAGCAAAAAGTGCAGCGCACCGAGCGCAAAAAGCAGCCTCACCGATGCCACGGCAAACGTAGCCTTGCTGCTCACATCCCCGTCGTCCAATGCCTCCGGCACGTGGCGGTAGAGAAAATAAACAAGAAGCTGCTCATATTCCGTCTCACGTGTTTTCATGTGCGCGGCAAACTCATCAAGCGGCAGTGCGTCCGCATGCGTGCGCAGCGACGCGAGCAGCTCCGTCCAGCTCTCGTCCATTCGCTCGAGGGAAAGGTAGCAGTCCGCCCACTGCACAAACGAAATATCCGGCATGTGCGCGCCGCAGAGCGACAAGATCCGCTCCATTCGCCGCTTTAATGGCTCTCCCCGATCCTGCGCAGCATCAAAAAGCTTCTCTCGCAGCACGAGCAACGCCGTCTCCTCTTCATCGAGCGTCCCCTCGCCGGTCACGACGAGCGCTGTTTTCTCCTTCTTTGTCAGGATCAGACGCGCGGCCTCTTCACAGCAAAGGCCTGCGCCGATCTCCGTGCGCTCTGAAAAAAAGCTGCGGTAGCGCGGGTGGTCGGTGCAAATTTGGCAGAGCATCTTCTCCCCGCCGTAAAGGATCAGGTCACAGAGGTTTTTTTCGTTCAAAAACGGGCAACGCTCGCCCTCGCCGAGGATAAAGTGCGGTGCATCGCCGTCCTCTGCAATATTCCTGCGCAGGCGCTCGCCCATCTCGCCGCCGACGGTGCGGTAAGCAGCGAGGGCGTCCTCGTCCACGTCGATCTCCCACCCGATGCAGCAGTTGTGGCGGCAGCGGTCGGCAATGCAGTGAAAGAGCGGATAATAATCAGGATAAACGTTCTGCACGGCAGCGTCCTCCCAGTCGTGGTGTCGCGCGACGCATGGATCGCGTGCCGCTTTATTATAAGTCGGATAGGCACACATTGCAACGAATTTTCTCCTTGCCGCAGGCAGAAAGATATGTTATAGTAATTTATTATGCGGGCATGATGGAATTGGCAGACATGCGAGATTTAGGTGATGTCACCTCAGTGTAGGTTTTTCACTCCATCATTCGCCGTGCTCATTCTTTGGTAAAAGCAGGTTCATCCTGTTTTTATAGATGTGGGTCAAGCGTTATGCTCCGCCTCGGTTCCTCGCCGTGTAAAAATCAGAGGAGAATAAAATAGCGGCAGGTAGTTCTGTCGCTCATATATGCGGGCATGGTGGAATTGGTAGACACGCAGGATTTAGGTTCCTGTGCCGTGAGGCGTGTGGGTTCGAGTCCCACTACCCGTACCATGAACAAATCCTCGTATCTGTAATTTATCCGATACGAGGATTTGTTCAATATTGAAGACTATTTTTACCAGATGTGAGCCTTTTTCCAAAGGCCTTTATGCAAGTCGAATGTAGACTCGCGCCACTGCTCACTGCTGTATGATATTGGGTTTTCACGAAAATACCAATAGGTCTTACCATCTTTCAAGTGAATACCCATTGCTCCAACTTCATATAAAATCTTCATTGCGCTATTGATTGGTACGGAATGTAGCTGTTCGTTTGCGTTGTAAGCAATGTAAAAATCTTCAAACGAGAATGCCGTTTGCAAGTTAACAACATTATGATTATATGCTATTTCCGAGAACACGCTAATCAGTTCATCAGCTAATCCTGACAAGCATGTGCCATTCATAACATCTGTCATTTCTCTCCATAGATAATCGGCGTAGGGCCTCGTCGCATCCCAAAGATTACTTTCAAGCAAATATTTTTGCTCACCTGCATGCGTTTTGCATATATTGAAAAATGCAATAACATCTCTTGGAGTATAGGTAGTAAGTTCCATTATCCAGTCCCAAGTGTCCTTTTTCCCAACTTTAGGCGGAAGAATTTGCTCCAATGTTATGTTTGTTTTATTATAATAAGCAGCGCAAGTCGATATTCTCTTTTGAAGGAATTGATACAGAGGGGCTTCTGTCTTATTTCCATCCGTAGGAAGCCAACTCAAAATTCGGGAACGTGCAGTTACAGTCTTATTGAGGTTTGCCTCCTCATTGAGGGTATTAAGTATATCGTTACGGAACATGAGAATAAAACGGATATTTTCTAATATGTTATTAGATGATTGAGTCGCTTCAATCAAGTCAAGCAACGATGCTTTTTGCTCAGTCCCCATATTTCCACGAAGTTGATCATCCAATCCATCAATCAAAAAGTACATTCGCTCATTTGAAAAATATTGATTAAAAAGATCTTCGTACAATATTGTCAAATTCGAAAGAGTTGTTAATCCATTCGATTCACTATATATTTTATATTTGTCAGATAAGCGAACGCCACTTTTTATATACTTGCGGAACAATATATTTCTGCGTTTAACAGGATTTGCAAGTAACAATATATACTGCTCACCATAAATTTGTTGAAGAATATCTGCAAATTCTTCATGCCCATTTTTTTTGCCTTTTACAATGCAGCAAGCAAAGATCGTGTACAACGCATATGTCCACGCCACGCAAAATTTTCCTTTTTGGTTGCTTTGGGCAAATGAAATGCTTTTTATGTCAGCCGATGGAATCGCACCAACCGATTGATAGATAATTTGCTCATGATTTTCACCTAAATATTCACCAACAAATGTCTTCCCGGTCCCCTTGTTTCCGATAATCATCTGGATTGCATTTTCGGACAACAGTGTTTCACAAATTGAATTTAAATCATAATAATTCCTTGCAAAAAATTCTGGGTTTGGAGATGAGTCTCGTTCAGAGTCGGCGTCGATTTCGCCAAAATAAATATCTTTGATTTTCAAGGCATTCAGCTCCTTTGAGGCATATTCATTAACGATAACATCTTCAGCTCGTGTTCCCCAAATATGAGGAGTTTGTTTCTTTCCGTAAATATTTTCCACCCGGTGACTTACATTTTGCAAAAGGTATTCTTGCAACGAGTTCACGGTAATCCGATTTGTTCCAAACGCAAAAGCTTGTAGTGCTTTGCCTTCCAAAGCAGTTAAAAGATAGTATGTCCAGCAACCATGTTCATATTCTCTATCTGGGTAAGCCGCCTCATCGACCCCTGCAGCAGAAAACACTATGCTATATTGCCCTTGACAATATGGACTAACATAAGTTGTTTCCTCCATACCCCGCGCCAGAAACATAGTGCTTTGGCAGGAATCAAGAAATCCAAGAATGTTGCACTGTGCTTGATGAAAACATCCTAATAGCGAGGTGAAGTTAAGCCATCCCTGTGTATCACCATTATCCTTATCTTGGGCATCGTATGTAGCAAGCCATGGCGTCTCATACAATGTTTTCCCATGTGTTGCAAAATACAGGATTATCCGATCGCCCGGGTTCGCTTGCTGAATGATTTTGTCTGCTACAGTTTGAATTGACAAATTAGTAGCACAATCATCAGTTAATCTGAAAATGTTGTCTTCAGACACCCCCAGGTGCTGAATTAAAACGGATGCCATTTCATTTACATCGTTCTCAATATACGCTAAGCTTTTCAAGCCATATTGAAAATGAGATACTCCGACTAAAAGTGCAAAACTTCTCATGGTTGCACCACCTTTCAACTACTCAATTCTTATTTAGCGATGAAAAGCATTTGTTTTGGCATTTCATTCTATACATATTTTAGCAAAAAAACAGCTTATCCGCAAGTCCGCTTCGTCTATACTCTTTTTAGCTTTTCCATCACAATCTCGTCTATCTCCTGCTCCAGTTCCCGTACGTCCTCTTGCAACGACAAAATGCGGGCGTCGAGGATTGGTTTCCTCAACGCCCACATTTTTTGCATCTGTACCAGCTTCTTTAGTTCCTCAGCGCACTGCTTCCTCACAGTTTCGGCATACTCCTGCACCGCTGCATCCAGCACCTCCTCATGAATGCGGTGGGAGGAGCAATAGGCTTTTCCATTCCGGTGGTATCCACGGCACACATATTCCACACGGCTCTTGCCGTTCCAGCAGCGGATCATAGGAATGAACGTATTCCCACATTCCTGGCAGGTCAGCAGTCCCGCGTAACGGTGCTTGGCCTGATTGCCGTTTGCGGGGCGGGCCTGCTGCTTGAGCAAGCGCTGTACCCGCTCCCATTCCGGCCTTTCTATGATCACAGGAAAGAAATCCTCATGACGATACCAGTCGGCTTTGTCTATATGCTTGGTCTTACCGTTGTTGTATTCTCTGCGGTGGTTGTTCAGCACGCCGGTGTACGCTTCTTCCACCAAGATGTTTTTCACACTGGCATATGTCCATAGGAACTGACCGTCACGGGTTTTGTGCGTTTGTCGCACTTCTCTGCCGCACCGTTCAGCCCGGAGCTGCGCCGGTGTCTTTCGCCCCGCAGCATTAAGCCGCCGGGCGATCTCTTTCTGCCCACACCCCTGCAAGTACAGAGAATAGATGAGCTGCACCGTGACCGCCGCCTCTGCGTCTATCTTGATCTGCCCCGTGTTTCTGTCTTTCCAGTAGCCGAAGGACGGCGTGATCATGATGCCGTCTTTCTGTTTCTGTCGGTATCCCGCCCGGATCTTTTTGCCAATATCCTTCGCATAGTAATCGTTCATCA
>ERZ827520.2605-NODE-2605-length-16329-cov-4.433329_pt1 | contig 16329 bp, 15 predicted proteins | sample MGYA00519581_ERZ827520 | MGnify/ENA primary metagenome ERZ827520 (study PRJEB31778, sample SAMEA3449339) | human gut metagenome | biome: human gut; feature: human-associated habitat; material: faeces | place: United Kingdom | collected 2010/2012 ...
ATTCACGGTGACGCGCTGAGTGCTTCGATAGCTGCTGCTTCTATTATTGCCAAGGTCACTCGTGACCGGATGATGATAGAACTGGCTGAACAATATCCTCAGTATGGTTTTGCCGGTAACAAGGGTTATGGCAGCAGGGAGCATATGCAGGCAATTGCTGAGTTTGGAGCGACTAAGTGGCATCGCCGCAGTTATGAGCCCATTAAAAGTATGCATCTGCCTCCTGCTGAACATGAAGGTAACAGGCTGTTTTCGCCGGTGTCAGAGAAGTGACGGAAGCGCGGCAAAGGCTGGGGAAAAAAGGTGAGGACGCTGCCTGCACTTATTTAGAACGTAAAGGTTACGTTATCTGCCGTCGTAATTACCGCTGCCGTTATGGCGAGATCGATATTATTGCCGCTAAAGGCGGCGAGCTTAGTTTTGTAGAAGTAAAAACACGCCGCAACCTGAATTTTGGGCTGCCCCGTCTGGCGGTTACATACGCCAAGCAGCAGAAAATCAGGAGTGCGGCGCTTTTTTATTTGCAGCAGGAAAACAGGCATCAGCAAATGCTCAGTTTTGATGTGATCGAAATTTTAGTTGAGGGCAATGTGGCAAGATTACACCATTTACCGCACTGTTTTTAAAATAAGAGGAGGCGTTTTTATGTACGCTAAAGTTTATGGAGAAACAACCTGCGGTATCAATGGTGAACAGATCATTGTCGAAGTGGATATTTCTAACGGGCTGCCGAGCTTTGATATTGTGGGTTTGCCTGATACGTCAGTCAAAGAATCTCGGGAACGGGTACGGGCTGCACTGAAAAATTCGGGCCTGATCTTTCCGATGACCAGGATTACTGTAAATCTGGCTCCGGCTGATTTGAAAAAGGATGGTTCCGGTCTTGATCTTCCTATTGCTGTTGGTATTTTAGTCAGCAGCGGTGTTTTACAGCAGGAGCAGGTTGATGATACTATTTTTGTGGGCGAACTGGCACTGGATGGGACAATCAGGCAGATTGCAGGCGTATTGCCAATGATTCTGCATGCACGTGACATTGGCAGGAAAAACATTGTGATCCCTGCAGGCAACTGCGCTGAAGGACGGCTTGTTGACGGTATTGATGTGCTGATACCTGCATCGCTGCTTGAATTGGTAGAGCATCTGCGGGGTGAAAAGGTTCTGAATGTACTGGATAAGGAAGCTATCTGCGCGGCAGCAACCAGTGTCTATGATGTGGATTTTGCGGAAGTGCGCGGGCAGCAGGTAGTAAAAAGAGCACTGGAAATAGCAGCGGCAGGTGGACATAATATTTTGATGGTAGGATCTCCCGGCAGCGGTAAAACTATGCTGGCACGTCGGCTGCCAACTATTTTACCGCCGCTGACAGAGGCTGAGGCGCTGGAGGTAACAAAAATCTACAGTATTGCAGGTTTGCTGCAGCGGCAGGAACGGGTGATGCTGGAACGTCCATTTCGCAGTCCGCATCATACGATTTCTTCAAGCGCGCTTATAGGTGGCGGCAGTGTGCCGCGGCCTGGAGAAGTGACATTGAGCCATCATGGTGTTTTATTTTTAGATGAGTTTCCTGAATTTTCGCGTACTGCTTTGGAGGTGCTGCGTCAGCCGCTGGAAGATGGTTATGTGACGATCAGCCGCGTACAGGCATCGCTTACTTTTCCTGCTAATTTTATTATGTGCACAGCGCAGAACCCGTGTCCCTGTGGCTATCTGGGTGATAAAAAGCGGGAATGTTCGTGTAAGCAGTTTGAGATCGAGCGTTATCACCGTAAACTGTCGGGGCCTTTATTAGACCGTATTGATTTACAGGTGTATGTGCCGCGGCTGGAATACGCTGATCTGCAAAGCAGGGAAGCCGGTGAAAGCTCGGCCGTGATTCGTGAAAGGGTGATCAAAGCGCGTCAGCTGCAGTTGCTGCGTTTACAGGGTACTAATTTGTACTGCAATGCGCAGATGGGGAGGCGTGAGCTGAACAAGCACTGCCAGATGGAAGCTGCTGCAGAAAAGCTGCTGGCGAAGTTTGTCCGCCACGAATACGACATCATGGTGGGCACCCAGATGGTGGCCAAGGGCCTCGATTTTGAGGACGTGACCCTTGTGGGCGTGCTGGGCATCGACTCGCTGCTGTTCGCACAGGGCTTCCGCGCCTACGAGAACGTGTTCAGCCTCATCACGCAGGTAGTGGGCCGCAGCGGCCGTGCAAAGGACCCCGGCTTTGCCATCATCCAGACCACCGACCCAGACAACCCGGTGCTCAACCTTGCCGCCGCACAGGACTACGACGCCTTTTTCGAGCAGGAGATCGCGTACCGGAAACTGGGCCTGTACCCGCCCTTCTGCGGGCTGTGTGTCATCGGCTTTGCCGGGCCAAAGGAAATCGAAGTGGCCCGGGCCGCCGCCCGATTCTCGGCATTGCTGGGGCAGCAGGCGGCAAAACAGCCCGACCTGCCTTTGCGGGTGCTGGGCCCTACGCCGGGCAGCATTGAAAAGATCAACGACAGCTACCGCTACAAGCTCACCGTCAAGTGCCGCAACGACCGACGCTTCCGCGACCTTGTGCGCAGTACGCTGGACTGTTATGAACAGGAAAAACTTCCGTCCAAGGCCACCGTTGTGGTGGACCTGCATTCGGACGGTGATATCTGATAATTTTTGGAGGTACCATTTATGGCAATCCGCAACATTGTAAAAGAAGGCGACCCCATCCTGAACAAGGTCTGCCGCCCCGTTACCAACTTTGACGATCGTCTGGCCACCCTGCTGGATGATATGCGTGAGACCATGATCGCCGCCGACGGCGTGGGTCTGGCCGGCCCGCAGGTGGGCATGCTGCGCCGCCTGTTCGTGGTGTGGGACACCACCGACGCACCGGAAGAGATCCCGGAGGATTACGAGTACAAGTTCATCGACTTTGTCAACCCGGAGATCCTCGCGGTGTCTGAGGATGAGGAGACCGCCTATGAGGGCTGCCTGTCCTTCCCGGGGCACAACGGTGCGGTGACCCGTCCCGCCGCCGTCAAGGTGCGTGCACAGGACCGCCACGGCAACTGGTTTGAACTGGAAGCCGAGGACCTGCTGGCCCGCTGCATCCAGCATGAGAACGACCATCTGGACGGCATCACCATCATGCAGTCCAGCGAGTATTTCTACGAGGACACCGAAGAGGCCAAGAAAGCCGCCCGTGAAGCGAAAGGAAACAACTGATGCGCATTCTGTTCATGGGCACGCCGGACATTGCCGCCGAGTGCCTGAAAGCCCTGTATTCCGCCGGGCATGACATCTGCGCGGTATACACCCGGCGCGACAAGCCTGTGGGACGCAAGCAGGTGCTCACGGCCCCGCCGGTCAAGGAAGTGGCACTGGAGCACGGCACCCCGGTATTCCAGCCCCGCACCCTGCGGGACGGCAGCGAGGATGCCAACATCCGTGCCCTTGCCCCGGAACTGATCGTGGTGGTGGCTTACGGCTGCATCCTGCCCAAGTCGGTGCTGGAACTGCCGAAGTACGGTTGCATCAACCTGCACGTCTCGCTGCTGCCGAAGTACCGCGGCAGTGCTCCAGTGCAGTGGTCGGTGCTGAACGGTGATGCCGAGACCGGCGTGTCCATCATGCAGATGGACGAAGGTCTGGACACCGGCGACGTGCTGCGCTGCGAGAAGATCGCCATCGGCCCGGAGGAGACCAGCGGCGAGCTGTTCGACCGGGTGACGGCCGTGGGTGCCCGCGTGCTGTGCGAGGTGGTTCCGGCCATTGCTGCCGGGGCCCTGACGCCGCAGCCCCAGGACCATGCAAACGCTACGCTGGCCCCGATGCTGAACAAGGAAATGGCGGAGTTCCGCCTGACCGAATCCGCCGCCCATATCCACAACTGGGTGCGCGGCATGAACCCCTGGCCCTGCGCCTGGTTCGTGACCTCCGGCGGCAAAAAGGTCAAGGTGGTGGAGTGCCGTGCGGTCGCCTCTCAGGGGGAAGCCCCGGGCACCGTGCTGGCAACAAAGCCCCTCACCGTGGCCTGTGCTGACGGCGGCATCCAGCTGCTGCAGGTGGTGCCGGAAGGCAAAAAGCCCATGGATGGCACCTCCTTTGCGGCCGGTCTGCGCCTGAAAACGGGGGACGTCCTCTGATGGCGGCCAATCCGCGGGCGGCGGCGGTCGCCGCGCTGGTGCGGCAGGAGCAGGACGGCTTTTCCAACCTGATCCTGGACGCCGAACTCAAGCGCCAGAAGCTGGAAGGCCGCGACAAGGCCTTTGCCAGTGCCATTTTTTACACAGTGCTGGAACACCGGGGCACACTGGACTATATTCTGGAACAGTTTCTGCCCAAGGGTCTGGCAAAGCTGGATGCCCCGGTGCGCGAGATCTTGCGTGCTGCGCTGGCACAGGCCCGCTATATGCAGGTGCCGGTGTCAGCTGCCGTCAATGAGGCGGTCAAGCTGACCCGGAGCTTTAAAAAATCCAGTGCATCCGGTCTGGTCAACGCTGTGCTGCGCCGCGCCTGTACCTATGATCTGGACACGGCAGTGTTCAGGGATGACATAGAGCGCCTGATGGTGCTGGGCTCGGCCGGGCGGGATGTGGCAGAATTCCTGCACAAGAACTACCCGGACGAAGCACGGAACATCCTCACCTACAAGGCAGACGGCGGCCTGACCAGCCTGCGGGCAAACCCGCTCAAAGCGGACGCCGCTGCGCTGTGCGAAAAGCTCACTGCATTCGGTGTGCGGGAGGTGCGGCAGGGCGTAGTGCCCGGCAGTGTGTTGGCCCGATTCGAGGGCAGCCCCGCCGACCAGGAACTGTTCCGGCAGGGATATTACCATGTGGAGGGGCAGGCCAGCCAGCTGGCGGCCCTTTGTGTGGAGGCAAAACCCGGTGAGACCGTGCTGGACCTGTGCGCCGCGCCCGGCGGCAAGACCCTGCTGCTGGCCGAGGAAATGCAGAATACCGGCACGCTGTACAGCTGCGACGCGGCGGAGAACCGCGTGCAGCTCATCCGCACCGCCGTGGAACGGATGGGGTTTACCAATGTGAAAACCCTGTGCAATGACGCAACGCAGACAAACCCGGCCCTGCCGCAGGCCGACCGCATTCTGGCGGATGTGCCCTGCAGCGGTCTTGGCATTCTGGCAAAAAAGCCGGACCTGCGCTATAAAAAGCTGGACCCGGCCCGGCAGGCTGAATTATTGGCCACCCAGGCGGCCATTCTGGATACAGCGGCCCGGCTGCTCAAGGCCGGCGGGCGGATGGTCTACTCTACCTGCACCATCGAGCCGGAAGAAAACCAGCTGCAGATCCGCGCATTCCTGCAGCGGCATCCGGAGTTCTGCGTGGCAGAGCCTGCCGTGGCCTTCCCGGCAGGCATGACGGCAACCGAATACGGGGCGCTCTCGGTGCCCACCCGCACCGGCATGGACGGCTTTTTCCTCTGTGCGCTGCAAAAAACGCGCTGAGAGGTGCAATGCCGCCGTGTACTGGTTCGTATTGATCAATAGGAGAACACAATGGAACAAAAACGCTGTATTTCTTCGCTGACGCTGGCGGAACTTTCCGCTGAGCTCAAGGCGCTGGGGCAGCCGGGCTTCCGGGCCAAGCAGATCTTCCACTGGGTCCATCAGAAGCTGGTCACGGAGTTTTCCGCCATGACCGACCAGCCCAAGACCCTGCTGGCCAAACTGGAAGAAACCTTCTACATCGCTGCCCCGCAAATCGAGCGCCGTCAGGAAGCAAAGGACGGCACCGTGAAGTATCTGCTGCGCATGGCCGACGGCAACTGCATCGAAACGGTGGTCATGCGCTACCACTACGGCAACACGGTGTGCGTGTCCACTCAGGTAGGCTGCCGCATGGGCTGCCGCTTCTGCGCATCCACCCAGGCCGGGCGTGTGCGCAATCTGGAAGCCGGTGAGATCTGCTCCGAGATCTACACCGCCCAGAAGGACATCGGGGAGCGCATTTCCCACATCGTGCTCATGGGCATCGGCGAGCCACTGGACAATTTTGACGAAGTGATGCGTTTTCTGGAAAACATCACCTCGCCGGAGGGCGTCAACATCGGCATGCGCAACATCAGCCTGTCCACTTGCGGCCTGGTGCCCAAGATCGACATGTTGGCCGAAAAGAAGCTGCAGCTCACCCTGTCGGTGTCGCTGCACGCCCCCAACAACCAGATCCGCAGCAGCATGATGCCGGTCAACGACGCCTACCCGGTAGAACAGCTGATCCAGACCGTGCGACGCTATCAGGACACCACCGGACGCCGCGTCAGCTTTGAATACTCCATGGTGCGCGGCGTCAACGACTCCGACGCCTGTGCAAAGCAGCTGGCGGACCTGATCCGCGGCATGGGTGCTCACGTCAACCTGATCCCCATCAACCCCGTGGACGGCAGCCCCTACTCCGCGACCGATGCGGCCAATGTGCGCCGTTTCCAGCAGAAGCTGGAAAGTCTGGGCGTCAACGCTACAGTCCGCCGCCGTCTGGGCAGCGAGATCAGCGCCGCCTGCGGCCAGCTGCGCCGCGATGAAATGAACGGGAAGGCATAACAGAGGGAGAAGCCTATGAAACTTGCAGGAAAAACGGACGTCGGGCTTGTCCGGCAGGACAATCAGGACGATTACCGTGCTGGGCAGCTGCCCGGGGATGCGGCTTGGGCCCTGGTGTGCGACGGCATGGGCGGCGCACGCGGCGGCAGGGAAGCATCCCAGAGCGCATGCGATGTGATCGAGCGCTGTTTTCAGGAGCACTACAACAAATGTCTGCCCGGAGAGGAAGAGCTCTTTCTCAAACGGACGCTGGTCAGCGCCAACCGCTTTGTGTTCCAGAAGTCCATCCGGGAAGAGTCTCTGGCCGGTATGGGCACCACGGCGGTGTGCGCACTGGTGCGCTCCGGCAAAGCCTATCTGTGCCACGCAGGCGACTCCCGTGCCTATCTGTTCCGGGACGGCAGCCTCGCGCAGCTCACCCATGATCACTCCTATGTGCAGGAGCTGGTGGACTGCGGCACCATCACCGTGGAGGAAGCCGAGCATCACCCCCAGAAGAACATCATCACCCGGGCGCTGGGCGTGGATTACCGCCTAGACCCGGAGTTCACCAGTGTGGCTGTGCATCCGGGCGACATTCTGCTGCTGTGCTCCGACGGCCTGACCAACGCGGTACCCCGGCCTCAGCTGGAACAGCTGCTGCGTACTGGCAGCTTCTACGACCTGCCGGATCTGCTGATCCGGGCAGCCAACGAGAACGGCGGCAAGGACAACATCACGGCCTTGCTGCTGGGCGTGGAGCCGCTGGAGGTGCACCATGGATAACCTGATCGGCAAAAAGCTGGATGGGCTGTATGAAGTCAAGGAACTCATCGGCTCCGGCGGCATGGCCAACGTGTACAAGGCGGTTATGCTGGGCCGCAACGGCCCGGTGCCCGCCGGTACTGTGGTGGCGGTGAAGGTGCTCCGGCAGGAGTACACCCACGACCCGGAGCTTGTGCGCCGGTTCAAGAACGAATCCAAGGCCATTTCGCTGCTCAACCACCCCAACATCGTCAAGGTATACGACGTTTCGGTCAACGACCAGCTGCAGTATATCGTTATGGAATATGTGGACGGTATGACCCTGCGGGAATACCTCAACGAGCGGGGCGGCAAACTCACCAGCCGGGAGACCGTGCACTTTATTTCCCAGATCCTCAAGGCGCTGGAGCACGCCCACGCCAACGGTGTGGTGCACCGGGACATCAAGCCCCAGAACATCATGCTGCTGGACAACGGCCAGCTCCGCATGATGGACTTTGGCATCGCGCGCATCTCCCGGGCCGAAAACCAGCTGCTCAGCGGCAAGACCATGGGCAGTGTGCACTATATCAGCCCGGAGCAGGCCAAGGGCGACGAGACCGACTGCACCAGCGATATTTACTCGGTGGGCGTCATGATGTACGAGATGCTCTCCGGTCAGCTGCCGTTTGATGCAGAGGACGCCGTGGAGGTGGCCATCAAGCAGATCTCGGATCAGCCGAAATCCCTGCACGAGATCGCTCCGCAGGTGCCTGCTGCACTGGTGGAGATCACCGAAAAAGCCATGGCGAAGCTGCCGCAGAACCGGTATGCTTCGGCCCGTGAAATGCTGGACGCGCTGGACACCTATGTGCAGAACCCGTCCGTCATGTTCGAGTATCAATATATCACAGAGGATGCACCCGAAAAGGTGGTGAAACGTACGATGAATCAGAACAAAGCTGCCCGCCAGAACCATCCGAACGAGTCGGCTGCCCCGCGCGGCAAAAAGGCAAAGCGCAAGCGCCGGTCGGCGTTTCTGCCGGTCCTGTTCGGCATCACGATCGCTTTTGCACTGGCCTGTTTGGCCCTGTGCTGGCTGATCCTGAACGACTCGTCCAACCTGATGAACAACAAGGCCGATATCACCCTGAACGATTACATCGGCATGACCCAGGAGGAAGCCCAGGCCACCGAGCAGGTGGCTTCCGGCCAGATCAGCGTGACCTGGGAGCAGGAATACAACAGCAACTATGCGGCCGGTTATATCTACAAACAGTCGCCGGTGTCCGGCCGCACCGTGCGTGAGGGCCAGGGCGTGACCCTGACCGTCAGCCTGGGCACCCAGTATGTCACCGTGCCGGATCTGACCAACTATGTGCAGGCCGACGCCGAGCAGCAGCTCAAGAGCCTGGGCGTTTCTGTGCTGGTGACCCAGGCCGTGGACACCTCCGTGGCCTCCGGCGCCGTGATCCGCACCGACCCGGCAGCCGGCACCCAGGTAGAATCCGGCTCCACGGTGGTGATCTATGTCAGCCGCCCGCAGGTGGCCACCACCACCAAGGTACCGTCGCTGTCCGGCATGAGCGTGGACGATGCCCGCACCCTGCTGGTGCAGAACCATCTGGGCCTGGGCAGCCAGACCGACCAGTACAGCGACCAGCCGGTGGGCACGGTCATCGGGCAGAACCCGGCGGCCGGTTCCACCGCCAAGCTGAACGGCCGCGTGAACATCACCGTGAGCGCAGGCCCGGAGCCCGCGCCGGTGGAGTCGGAAGCACCCAGCGACAGCGGCAGCGACTGGTGGGGCAGCCTGTGGGGCGGCGACAGCAGCTCCTCTTCCGGCTCTTCTTCCAGCACCGAGACCGGTGAATCCGCTTCCAGCAGCGAAGGCTCCGGCCTTGCCGACTGGTGGGCTTCGCTGTTGGGCTGACGGAGGCAGGCATGAACGGTTATATCGTAAAAGGCATCGGCGGTTTTTACTACGTTAAAACGCCGGATGGCATCGTGGAATGCAAGCCCCGCGGCATTTTTCGCAAGCAGAAGATCACCCCGGTGGCCGGGGATGAGGTAACGCTGGAAACCGAGAACGGTGCTTCGGTCATTGCACAGATCGCCCCGCGCAAGAACGTATTCGTGCGGCCGCCGGTGGCAAACCTGGACGTTCTGTTTCTGGTGGCCAGCACCACCCAGCCTACCCCCAGCACCCTGGTGCTGGACAAACTGTCCGCCATTGCAGTGGACAAGGGCGTGCAGCCGGTGATCGTGTGCACCAAGGGCGATCTGGCGGAGGCAGAATTCCTGCGCAGTGCGTATGAAAAATCCACCCTGCCGTTCATCCGCATCGACTACGGCAGCGGAGCCGGGCTGGACGAGGTCAAACAGTGGATCAGCGGACGGCTGTGCGCGTTCTGCGGCAACTCCGGTGTGGGCAAGTCCACGCTGCTCAACGCATTGCTGCCGGATGCTGCCCGGGAGACCAGCGCCATCAGCCAGAAGCTGGGCCGCGGCCGCCACACCACCCGGGAAGTGACTATTTTTGAAGCCTTTGGCGGCCGAATTGCCGACACGCCGGGCTTTGCCAGCCTGGAAGCAAACCGGGCAGGCTTTATCCCTAAGGAAAATCTGGAGCACGCTTTCCCGGAGTTCGGACCCTATCTGGGGCAATGCCAGTTCACCGGCTGCTCCCACCGGACCGAGAAGGGATGCGCTGTGCGGCAGGCTCTTGCCGAGGGCAAGCTCTCCCAGACCCGGTACGACAGCTACTGCGCCATGTACGATGAGGTCAAGGACGTCAAGGACTGGCAGCGCCCCAAATTTTAAAAAGCAAGGAAGGTTTGTTTATGGCACGGTGTGTGATCCTTTCGGCCTGCCCGGTCTCTCCGGCGCTGGCCGGTCTGCTGCGGGAAGATGATTTTATCATCGCCTGCGATGCAGGCTACCGCAACTGCGCGCCCCTGCACTGCAAGCCCCATGTGATCGTGGGCGACTTCGACACGGCACCCTGCCCGCAGCAGGAGGACGACGAGATCGTAGTTCTGCCCCATGTCAAGGACGATACCGATACGGAATACGCGGCAAAGCTGGCCGTGCAGAAGGGCTTTGACGAGGTGCTTCTGCTGGGGGGCCTCGGCGGCAGGCGGCTGGAACACACCCTTGCCAACCTGTGCACCGGCCTCGGCCTGGAAAAGCGCGGTGTGCGTGCCATGTTGCAGGACGAGCGCAGCCGCATTACCTTTGTGATGCCCGGCGAGACGCGCCGCTACCCCAAAGAGGATTACTTCTATTTCTCGGCGTTCCCCATGGAAGGCCGTGCAGAGGGCGTCTGCGAGCAGGGTTCCTATTACGAACTCACCGATGCAGAGCTGAACGCAGGCTACCCGCTGGGTGTCAGCAACGAATACGCCGAAGGCTCCGACTGCATCACGGTGTCCACTCGCGAAGGGGCACTGGTCATCGTGGAAACGGTGGCGGACTGATCCTTTTCCGGCAATTCCGGAACATTCCGGCTGCAAACTGCTTATAGTGTGGTATCAGACGGAAAGGTGGGGATCGGGATGCAGGTGATCGTGCTCAAAAGCCCCAGACTGCTGCGCGGTGTGCTGCGCAGACTGTTTGGCATCCGCAGCAACACGCAGGAATAAGCGCAAGTCAAGCAAAGCTCCCGTCGGGCAGGCCCCGGCGGGAGCTTTTTGCTGCATATCTCCCGGCCCGGCCGCATACCGTGTGGTAGAAGCGGACAGGGAAAGGAGCATCTAGCATGGAACTGAAGATCTTTCGGGACACGATGCCGCAGGCGGGCACGGTGTGCACCGTCAAGGCAGAGCTCCCGCTGGAGACCGAGATCCTGGTCTCGGATTATCTGCCGCCGGTGTTCAAACTGGTCAAATGCTTTGCAAAGCCGGTCATCCTGCAAAAGCAGCTGCAGCCGGGCAGGCTGACACTGGAGGGTTATCTGCGCTGTACGGTCTATTATCAGGGCGAAGAGGGTACAGGTCTCTGCCAGACCGAACAGAAACTGCCCTTTACAAAGCAGCTGGAACTGCCGGAATTTGACTTTACGGCCTGGACGGCGGTGGTGGAGGGTCAGACCGAATACCTCAACAGCCGGGTGGTCAACCCGCGCCGCATGGAGGTGCGTGGTGCCGTGGGGCTGGTGGCGACCGTGCACACCCAGAACAAAGCGGAGGTGATTACTGCACTGGCCGATGGCGGCATTGAACAGCAGCTGGACACCCTGCAGGGCGTGCGCAGCATTGCGGTGCTGGATAAGCTGATCTCGGCCGAAGGGGAGCTGGCTTTTCCCAGCCCGTCGGCGGCGGTGCTGGACATTGCAGGCACAGCCAATGCACAGGAGGTACGGCTGCTGTCCGGCAAAGCGGTGGTCAAGGGCGAAGTACGGGTGCAGTGTGCCTGGCGTGCCGAGCAGGAAACCGAATTGCAGAGCCTGAGCACGACTCTGCCGTTCCAGCAGGTGCTGGATGTGGACGGCCTGACCGAGGACTGCAAGTGTCTTTGCGTGGTGGAGCCGGTAGGCTTCTCCCTGACGGAAGGGCAGCCGGACGCGGCGGGCACCCTGTCGGCCAGCCTGATGCTGCATTTGCGGGCTTGGCGCAGCTACCAGCTGCAATATGCGGCGGATGCCTTTTCCACCCGGTTTGAAACGGAACTTGTCCCACAGGAGCTGGCGGCCGAAGAACTGGTCTGCATGCTGAATGCAACCACGACGGTTTCCGGTTCCGGCCCGCTGCCGGATGCCGGGGCACAGCTGCGTGCCTGTTTTGTATCGTATGGGCCTATCAGCATCTCGCAGCAGAGTGGGCAGGGCGGCGGCTGGGCGCTGACAGCCCGCGCCACGGCCACCGTCTTTGCGGAGAACAGCCTGGGAGAGCTGGACAGCTACGAAAAAACGCTGGAGCTTTCCGTGCCCATCCCGGCCGAGGTGCCCGCCGGGCTGCAGCTGCAGCCGGAATGCTGGCTGAGTACCGACAGCGTACAGTGTACCTGCACCGGCGGAACCCTTACCGTAACCATCACCGCCCGGGCTGAGGGTGCCATCCTGGGACGCAGTACCCGCCAGGGCATTGGCAGCATTTCGCTGGGCGAAGCCCTGACCCCTGCCGACCCGGAGATCACCTTGCGCATTTACTATGCACAGGAAGGGGAGGCGCTGTTCGATATCGCGCGGCGGTTCCATGTGCCGCCGGCCCAGATGCTGGCGGCCAACGGACTGGACCCCGACACCCGGGTGCTGACGCAGGCACAGCATTTTCTGGTGCCGGGCCTCTGACCCCCAAAGCACAGACATTGCTCTTTCCGGAGTGGTGCCTGTGCTTTTTGTATGCCCGAACAAGCGATCCGGCCAAACGAAATCTTATGTCTGCCATAAAAATTTTTGAGCGTTTTTATCACAAAAAATGTTACAAGGCCCTTTTCTCCGGCCCGGCGGTGGAGTATAATAGACAATGTTTGGAACAGGAAAGGAGCAATTTCAACATGGAAACAAGCAATTCGCTTCTGGATGCGGACATCATCCGGGAGCAGAAGCCTGTGTGGGCCTTCAGCCGAAAGGTGTTTTGTGAGGGCATCCGGGATGGCGTGCCCATCGCACTGGGCTATTTTGCCGTCTCTTTCTCGCTGGGCATTGCAGCCCGCAAGGCGGGTTTTACCCCATTTCAGGGGTTTCTGGCCAGTCTGCTGAACAACGCATCGGCCGGTGAATACGCTGCCTTTGCGCTTATTATGAGCGGTGCCAGCTATTTTCAGGTGGCCGTGATCACCCTCATCGCCAATGCACGCTATCTGCTCATGAGCTGCGCGCTGGCTCAGCGGTTTGCGCCGGGTACACCCTTCTGGCATCGGCTGGTCATCGGTTACGACGTAACGGACGAGCTGTTCGGCATCACCATTGCACGGCCCGGCAGCCTGAACCCCTGCTATACTTACGGTGCCATCCTGCTGGCAGCCCCGGCGTGGGCATCCGGCACGGCATTGGGCATCGTTGCCGGCAACCTGCTGCCGCTGCGTGCGGTCAGCGCCCTGAGCGTTGCGCTGTACGGTATGTTCCTTGCCATCATCATCCCGCCTGCCCGCAAGGATAAGGTGGTGGCTGTGCTGGTGGCCATCAGCTTTGCGCTGAGCTTTGCCTGCAACTATCTGCCGGGCATCTTGGCACTTTCGGACGGCACCCGGACCATCCTGCTCACCGTACTTATTTCCAGTGTGGCTGCGGTGCTGTTCCCGGTCAAGGATCAGGAGGCGGAACATGACGCATAACAACTACATTTACATTGCGGTCATGGCACTGGTGTCGTATGCGATCCGCATCCTGCCGCTTACTCTGATCCGCAAACCCATCAAGAACCGGTTCGTTCAGTCGTTCCTGTACTATGTGCCCTATGTCACGCTGGCCGTCATGACCTTCCCGGCCATTGTGCAGGCCACCCAGAGCCCGGTGGCCGGTGCTGTGGCGCTGGTGATCGGCATTGCAGCGGCCTGGTGCGGCGCAAGCCTGTTCCAGGTGGCTGTGGCCTGCTGCGCTGTGGTCTTTGTGCTGGAATTCTTCCTCTGAAAAAATGCAGCTGCGCTCTGAAGCTTTCGCTCTGGGGCGCAGCTGCTTTTCTTACTGCACAAAATATGCTATACTGACAGCAAACCAGGGAGGGAGACGGTACCGATGAAACGCGTTCTCATCACAGGCGGCAGCGGCTTTCTGGGCGCACGCATCCTGCAGCAGGGGCTGGGGGATGCGGAGCTTTGCAGCCTGCCCCGCGGCTTTCTGGCAGCAGCCGGGGAGGCAGAAGTGACCGAGACCATTCAGAAACTACAGCCTGCGGCCATTGTGCACGCGGCGGCTCTGTCGGACACCGGCTATTGCGCACAGCACCCGGAGGAAGCCCATCGTGCCAACGTGGAGCTGCCGGTCTGGGTGGCAAAAGCTGCCTGCGCATCCGGCGCAAAGCTGCTGGCGTTCAGTTCAGATCAGGTCTATGCCGGAATCACGCAGCCCGGGCCGCTGCCGGAGACATTGCCTCTGCAGCCGACCAATGTATATGGCCGCTGCAAACTGGAAATGGAACAGCGCGTGCTGGAACTCTGCCCGGACGCTGTGCTGCTGCGGGCCAGCTGGATGTATGACCTGCCGGGCTACGGGCTGCCCATCCGGGGCAACCTGCCGCTGAACCTTTTGCGCGCTGCCCTGCATGGGACGTCGGTGACCTTTTCGGCCAACGACTGCCGGGGCGTGACCTATGTCCGACAGGTGATCGCAAACCTTGCTCTGGCACTGAGCCTGCCCGGCGGCGTGTACAACTTTGGCAGCTCCAATACGGAAAATATGGTGCACACGGCACAGCAGTTCGCGCAGGAGCTGGACATTGCGGTGCAGATTGAAGCCGCCGACTGGCCGCGCAATCTGGTCATGGACGGCAAAAAGTTGGAAAAGGCCGGCATCCGTTTTGATACCACACAGCAGGGCATCCGGCACTGCCTGCGGGATTACGGCTTAGCCAGTCGGTAAAAGGAGAAAAAACGATGAGCGAAGAGATCCGGCCGGGGCGTTACCGGCATTTCAAAGGCAAAGAATATGAGGTGCTGGGTGTGGCCCGCCACAGCGAGACCGAGGAGGAATATGTGGTCTACCGGCAGCTGTACGGGGAGCACAGTCTGTGGGTGCGGCCCGCCTCCATGTGGAACGAGATGGTCACCCGCGACGGCAAGACCCAGCGACGGTTCACCTATGTGGGCGAGGAAGCCTGATGTGCGGACAAAGAAATTGTAAAATCTCTGTATCGCACAAAAACTGAAAAAACTCTAGAAAAAAGCAGGGGATTCTGCGCGAAACCAGTCCATTCCGGGTGGAAGCGTGCGCGGAAAACCGCTGCTTTTTTGCTGTCTCCGACCCGGAAACGACCATCGGGCAATGTTGCAGCCGTTCACGGAAAAGTCATACTTTATTTACATTAAATGGCAACTTTGTTATAATGAATCCGCTTTTTGCAAAGCATCCGAAACCCAAAACGTCAAGATTCTGAGGAGAGTGGAACATTTGAAGGAAGTCAAACTTGAAGAGGCTGCTTACCAGTTTGATGGCAAGATGTCTCTGCGCCAGGCCATCCCCCTGGGCCTGCAGCATGTCTGCGCCATGTTCGTGGGCAACCTGACCCCGCTGCTGATCATCACCAGTGCCTGCGGCATTGCCGGTGGTGAATTTGCAGACCTGCAGGTCACCCTGCTGCAGAGCGCCATGTTCGTGGCCGGTGTGGTCACACTGGTGCAGCTGTTCACGGTCGGCCCCGTGGGCGGCGGCGTGCCCATCATCATGGGTACCAGCTCCGGTTTTATCGGCGTGTTCAACAGCGTTGTCGGCAGCATGGGAGGCGGTGTGCTGGCCTATGGTGCCATCATGGGCGCTTCCATCATCGGCGGCATCTTTGAAAGTGTGCTGGGCTTCTTCCTCAAGCCTCTGCGCAAGTTCTTTCCGCCTGTGGTCACCGGTACCGTGGTGCTGTCCATCGGTCTGTCGCTGATCTCGGTGGGCATCAATTCCTTTGGCGGCGGCAACAGCGCCAAGGACTTCGGCTCGGTGGAAAACCTGCTGCTGGCCCTGTTCGTGCTGGTGGTCATCCTGATCTTCAAGCACTGGACCACCGGCTTCCTCAGCTCTTCCGCCATCCTCATCGGCATTCTGGCCGGTTATGTGGCAGCCTTTGTCATGGGCTTTGTGCTGCCCACCACCGGTGTCACCGCCGACGGCGTGGAGTACACCAAGGCCTGGGTGCTCAACTGGGACAAGGTGGCACAGGCTTCCTGGTTTGCCATCCCCAAGCTGGTCCCGGTCAAGATCGTGTTTGATATGCGTGCCATCCTGCCGGTGCTGATCATGTTCATTGTCACCGCCGTGGAAACGGTGGGCGACATCTCCGGTGTGATGGAGGGCGGCATGAACCGCGAACCCACCGACAAGGAGCTGTCCGGCGGTGTCATCTGCGACGGCCTCGGCTCCACCTTTGCGGCACTGTTCGGCGTGCTGCCCAATACCTCTTTCAGCCAGAATGTGGGTCTGGTGG
>ERZ827520.2616-NODE-2616-length-16280-cov-6.157350_pt1 | contig 16280 bp, 8 predicted proteins | sample MGYA00519581_ERZ827520 | MGnify/ENA primary metagenome ERZ827520 (study PRJEB31778, sample SAMEA3449339) | human gut metagenome | biome: human gut; feature: human-associated habitat; material: faeces | place: United Kingdom | collected 2010/2012 ...
AGGAAATCTTTTCACGTTCTTTTACTTACTTTTCTTACAAAGCATATATATCTACTATGACACTAAAAACAGAAAACGTACAGAACTTTCATTAACGCAGATAGGAAATCTTTTCACGTTCTTTTACTTACTTTTCTTACAAGAAAAGTAAGTCAGAGAATACCTTTAATTTTTTCCATAAACTGTTTAATTCTCGCCTCATTTCCCTCGTCCTTGGGGCAATAGAAAACAGAGCCCACCAAAGAATCGGGCAAATACTGCTGTTTTACATAACCGCCGTAATCGTGCGGATACTTGTAAGGCTTGCGTCGATCCAAGGAAGAATTATTATTATTTCGCAGATGCGACGGCACATTAAGATCGGGCATGTTTTTACATACGCTTTGAGCGGCATTCATAGCAGTAACGACGCTATTTGATTTAGGCGAAACACAAATGTAAATTATCGCATGAGCTAAAGGCAATGCGCCTTCCGGCATGCCGATTCGTTCGTAAGCAGTCATCGCCGCAACCGTCATTATAAGAGCATTGCTGTTAGCCAATCCGACGTCTTCGCTACTATGCGCAATCATTCGCCTAAAAATTATGAGAGGATCCAGCCCCGCCTCGATAAGCATAAACGCCCAGTACAAAGCGGCGTCCGCATCCGAACCTCTAAGCGATTTACAAAATGCGCTAAGCATATCGAAATACTTACTTTCGTCGACCGAAATTGCCTTACGCTGAATAGATTGCTCGGCAACCGACTTATCTATACAAATTACCCCGTTTACGGGCGGCGTTGTAAGCGCAGCAAGCTCTAAAGCGTTAAGAGCGTTGCGCATATCGCCGCCACTGCAATACGCAAGGTGCCTTGCAGCATCTTCGTCAAGCTTAACGTTCATGTTGCCGAGTCCTCGCTCCTTATCTGTTGCGGCTCGAAACAACCCGTCCATAACATCCTGTTCCGAAAGCGACTTCAGTTCAAATACTCTGCACCTCGACACAATAGCTCTCGTCATCGAAAGATAAGGATTTTCGGTAGTAGAACCTATAAAAATTATACTACCGTCCTCTATCGCACTGAGAACGCAATCAGACTGAGCCTTATTCCACCTATGGCACTCGTCCAAAAGCAAATAAGTGCGTTTCCCGTACACTCTAAGTCGCTCTCGTGCCTCGTCAATCACCTTCTTCGCATCTGCCACTCCACTCGAAACGGCGTTCAACTTTACAAAATGCGCATTTGTAGACGACGCAACGATACCGGCAAGCGTAGTCTTGCCCACTCCCGGCGGTCCGAAAAAGATGCAGCTACCTAATTTGTCGGCTTTTATGGCTCGCTTAAGCAAAGAGCCGTCGTAAAGCAAATGTTTTTGTCCGAAAAACTCGTCTAACGTAGTTGGTCTCATACGATCCGCCAGCGGAGCGAGTTTTTGAGAATAATCCAAAGTATCGAAAAGGTCCATACAAAAATTATAGCACAATCTTTAACGATAAACAACCTTTTTTAAGTTAAACTTTTCGTACGATTATTTCTTTGCCGTTTAAAGAAGCTTTTATAGGGATTCGCTCCATGCTTAAAGCGGTATTTCCCAAATAATACTTCCACTTTTTGCCCTCGCCATTTTCTATACTAATTACAAAGGAAGCGGCAGGCAGTGAAACTTTAACTTTTACGTTTTTTATGCACGAAGGCAAGTGCGGCACAACTTTAACCGAATTGCTGCCTATCTCTATTCCAAAAAGATATTTTACCAAAGCTACATAAAACCACGATGCTGCCCCCGTATACCAACTCCAGCCGCCTTTTCCTGCCGGCTCAGCATAAACGTCTGCGCTCACCACATAAGGTTCGACTTCGTATCTTTTCACATCGAGCGAAGTGAGACTGTGATTTATTGGATTCAACATTTTTATAAGCGAATATGCAAAATCGTCATGACCGCTTTCCAGCAAAGCGATTACATACCAAATCGCTCCGTGCGTATACTGTCCACCGTTTTCCCTTACGCCTGCGGGATATTCCCCTATATATCCTATTCGATTATCTGTAATCGGCGGAGTAAGTAACTTAATTATTTTGTTATCGAAATCTATAAGTTTACGTGCAGCCGAAAGCATTGCAAGCGAAGCACGCTTTTTTTCCGCTGCGCCGCTAAGCACTGCGAAGCTCTGAGTTATAAGATCTATACGACAAAAATCACTTTTCGAACTACCCAATCTTTCGCCGTCGTCGGTAATCGCTCGAAGATACCATTCGCCGTCCCACGACCTTTCGATACCGTTTTTTAGCCGTCCCATAAGCGAAACATACTTTCGCCTATCCGGTAAATACTGCAAAAATTTAGATATAACGTAATAGAGAAACATGCTCCCGAACACCGTTTCGCCTTTTCCGTAAACGCCGACTTTATCCATAGCGTCGTTCCAGTCGCCGCCGCCCATCAAAAGCAAGTCGTCGCTACCTATTGCGGATGAATCTATCGCCTTAATGCAATGAACCAGCAAAGTTTCGCTGTTTTGCGTACTTTCCATTTCACCGTATACGTCTTTACCTATGATACGAACGTTTTTTACATACGGAACCCGTTCGCTGAGTATGCTTTTGTCTCCGGTATAGGCAATGTATTCGGCAGTAACGAGTGGCAAAAACAGCCGATCATCACAAATTTTGGTACGCACACCGGTCATCGGCGGATGCCACCAATGCATTACGTCGCCGCTTTCGAATTGATGCGCCGCAGCCGTTATTATGTGGCTGCGAACGGCTCCGGGATTGACATATAACATGGTCAGGCAGTCCTGCAGCTGATCCCTGAATCCTATCGCCCCACCCGCCTGATAAAACCCAGTTCGTCCGTAAAACCGACTAGTGTACGTTTGGTACGGGAGCCACTTTGCCAAATAATCGAGACTCTTATCTCCCGTTGATATTTCGACGTCGGACAGATGCGAATACTTGCGTTTTTGACAAAGCAAAGCTTTTTTGACATCCGCTTCCGCTCTGTCACCTGCCGATAGATAAAAGTAAAATTCCGTTTCGCCGTTAGCTTCTATTTGCACCCGGGTACTTACCGCAACGTATTCGCCGCTCGAATAGGACTTGATTTCGTCGTACAGACTAAGCGGTAAAGAGCAGCCCATCACCATTTCGGCTCCGCTTAGGGCGTTAGTGACGGTAAGCACGTCGCTGAATTCCGCAGTAAGATTATGCCTCGTCTTAAAGACGAAATCTCCCAGCACAGGCTTAGCGAAGAACACGGCGTTAAGCGTTCTTTTCTTTGGCGAAAACGACTTTAGTCTGATAAGATAGTATTTTACGCAACCACTTATAAATTCCGTCTGTACGCTTTGCATAAGAGCGTAATTGCAGGTAAACTCCGAATATCCCAGTCCGTGTTCCGCAGTGTACTCGGCATCCTTAACTACGGATTTCGTAACGGAAAACAAATCGCCGTCTTCCAAAAAAAATACGCCCTCGCTTAACGGATCCGCTACGGGATCATTACTCCAATCGGTAAGTTTCGACTGCCGAGAATTTCGATAAAAAGTATAGCCTCCGCCTTTCTCCGTAATAATGGTACCGAAATTTTTATCGGCTATTATATTGGACCACGGGCGAGGCGGCAGTTTGTCGAGTTCCATATAGTATGCATTGCCATCATCGACGTATCCGCCGTAACCGAGCTTGTACTCGACAGCTTTGCGCATTGACGGAGCATTACCCAAACTTCCGTTCGTATAACTTCTCTGCGGCATAGTTACATAAATTACGTCGTCGATATTAGTGCAACTGTTTAGCGCAGTCTTGTCGTTTTTTCGCACCTGTACTATATTTAAACCGTAACCGTTTATTTCGCCTATTCTATAACCGTCTTCACTTGAAGCCGCAGCGACGCAAAACTCGACGCCCGCTTTGCGCAAATTTTGCAACATCTTCAACTTATTAGTAACCGCTGCGCTTAAGTTATCACAGTCGATATAAACGGTAGGTAATTCGCTTACAGTCGACGGAACGCCGTTATAAATAAGCTGCGATGCTGCAAATCGCATTTTTTCGCACACACCGAACGCTCCGGAAAGCGTCGACGCACCGCAAAACGCTCCATCCACATACGCATAACCTTTTGCGGTCTTAAGCAAACGTTTGAGTGCCTCCGTATTTTCGGCTACCACTATGACGAAGTTAATTACTTCGCTTTGCTTAGGCAGCAATTTAATTTTCGCTTTTGCACACAAAACAGGATCGAAGCCACCGTCTGCTCTTCCGTAAAACTCCGCCCTCGTATCGACAAACGTCACGTCTTTATCTGCGCCGATTGCCGCATAAAGTCCGTTTCTATATGCTATCGAAGCGTTAAACTCACTATCGTATGCTCTTTTTACGAACATGCCCGAAAAAGTTTTGTGCGAAATATCGTCATAAAGTTTGCACAGCGCCGCTTCCATAAAACCGTAAACTTCAGTTTCTCTCGTTTCGTTAGTCGTATTCGTAATTGTTATGCGGTGCGCTTCGCCGTTTATCGGAAGCACAACGGAAGCTCGCTCTACCGAAAATCCGTCCGCTGTATCGTAAAATTTGGTTACGCCATCACCGATGACGCATTTACCCGCAACCCTATGTTTGCCGCTACCGACGAATACGTTAAACCCGCCTTTGTAATCATAACGCCTCGATATCTGATTATCTTTGTATCTCGAATAACCGTATCCGTCCGAATCGACGATTACGGAGTACTCGCCGTTAGACATTATGTTCAATTTCTTAGGAAAGGTCTTTACGGCAACATAATCGGTCGAAACGATTTTTCTCGCCGCATACCGAGTCTTTCGCTCTCCTTGCGGCGATTCGGAAAAAGTAAGGTTAAGCGCAGCTGCTCGCATTGCCGGCGATGCGAAGTCCTTGGATATTGTTTTTTCGGTAAGAGCGTTAGTTATAGACGCCATAACCATGCCCTGATGGTGCGCCATAAACGTCCTTACGGGACTTCCGTCATACGCTTCATAAAATCCGTATTTGCCTATCAGACGCAATTTCTCTAATGCGTATACGTTTTTTTCTACGGCGGATGGGAAATACGGTAAAAACAATATCGATGCGTACGGGGTCAGAACTTTTCTGTTTTTTTCTCTTGAAAGTGCGATTTGTTCTACCCCGAACGCTTTATAATCATAAAATCCGTTTTGATCGGTATGCAAATACTGACTTTCGGACATCCCCCATGCGCCTTCGATTTTATTGGCAATATGCGCTCGCATAACCGACTTTGCAGATTGATTTAAAAAGCTGCCGCTTACATAATCGAAATATATAGAGCTCATCATATACTCAAAAACGCCGCCCGTCCAGCTGTAAAGCGAGCTGCCTTTGTACTTTACGCAGCGGCGAGACAGTGCGTAAAAACTTTCTATCGGAAGTTTACCTAATCCGTACCCCACCAAATACGTAAGCATCGCCTCACTGCCGAGCAAATCGTATTTTCCTTCCGTAAACCCGGATTTTTCGTCGTAGCCTATTGCAAGCAAGTGCGTGCGCTCGTCATAAAACGCTTCTATCTCCGTCTCGTCTACGAGCTTTGATATCCTATGCGCCAAGCTACCGCTCACCGAACCCCCTACAAGCAAAAGAGCAGCAATCAAATTGCCGCTGTCTACAGACGAAACAAAAGATGAAAGCGGCTTCAGTGTCGTAACGTCTACCCAGTTATAGCAATTACCTTTCCATTTAGGTAATTGCTCCACAGATTCTATTATTTTGTCATAATAATTTCGGGCAACGTCTTTGTCGATAAATTTTAATTTTTCGGCACAATAGACGGACGTAAGCATAAACGACACGTTTGTAGGCGACGTTCTTTTTGCGGCGATGCCGTCTTGCAAATTGTCACACGGCAAATAATTATATTCGTCTACAAGAAAGCTCTCAAAAAAGCTCCAAGTCTTTTTTGCAATGCGCAAAAGCTTGTCTTTATCCTCCACCGTTTTGCTTCGGCGTCTAATCGAAGTAAGCCCGGGCAGCGCAGCTCCTACCGCAAATACGACCGAAAAAATCAAATACGCTGCTTCTGTTTTTACACAAAAAGCAGTCAAAAAAATCATCGCCGAGATAACGCACGGCAAAATATCGGTTTTTGTTTCGTCCATAGCCGCCGTTTTCCACTCAAGTAACTTTTTCTTACGCACAAGCCTGATTAAAGTTATGGTTATTGCGCAAAAATATGCTACCGACGTAATCGGCAAACATGCGCATAAATACATCCTACGCAACGTTTCCTTAATAACGTATTGCGGATTTTTGAACACTAACGACAAAGCCCCCAACAACACGAAGGCTTCCGACGCAAATGCAGCCAAAACAAACAAAAGCGTTTTTTCCGTAAAAAACAGCGATGCGAGCGCAAATGCAAACGAACTTACGGGTATAAGTCCCAGCACGATGTTTGTCAGAATATGAAATTTTGCCACATGCGGTGAAACAAACTTTTCGTTTTTCCAAAATAAACATGGCAGCAATTGATAGTCGCCTCTGAGCCACCTTACGTTGCGACTCAAAAACGCAGCAAACGAATGAGGAAATTCGTCCACCGCCTCGAGATCGCTGTTTGCGCAGCCGCTCATGGCGCCTTCTATAAAATCGTGCGACAGTATTCGCCCTTCAGGAATCGAGCCGACGCTAGAGTTGAATTCTCGAACACGATATATGCCCTTGCCGGTGTAGTTACCGCAATCGAACAAGTCGTAGTTTACGTCTGCGGCGAACGACGAGTAACTGCTTAGTCCCTTAGCATCGTTCATAAGAGTGGCAAACGGAGTAACAAGCGAAGACGGATCGGACTTCATTTTAAGTGCAATGACCGCCTTATCGGCGTTATACGGGTGTTTCATAATTCGTACGAGTTGCTCCGCACAATTAAGCATGGTGTCCTCATCCAATGTTATAACGTATTCGAAGTTATGCATTTTACCGCTCACGGTCAGGAATGCGCTGTTGTCCTCGGATATTATAAAATTATTAAGTTCTATAATAGCTCCCCTTTTCTTTTCCCAGCCGTAATAACAATTATCTTCTTTTATAAAAGTACGTTTTCGAATAAACAACAGGTATTTGTCCGAAAGCCCGGCAAATTGTTCTTTTAGTTCTTTTATTATCGCTTTATCCGTGCCGGAATACTCTCCGTCAGCACTTTTGGGCAAATCGATTAAAAGTCCGTACGAAAAAATCTTATTTCGATTTGCCGCCGCAACTGTCTTTAAATTATATACGGCTTTTTTTACGGCTTCCACGCTGCCGATAAGCACGGGAAAAACTATTAGCGTTTTTTCGTCGCCGCTCAGCTTGCTCGACGGCAAAAATCTTCTCTCTACCAAGCGTGCGTTGATTGCGTATACAAAAGAAAGCGAAAGTCCGAGCGATATGGGTACAAACAAAATCGCAAACAGTATTTTAAGTGACGGAGCTAATGAATACACCGTTATACAGTTGCCCACTGTCGCAGCAAATACGACCAAAAAATAGACGATTTGCAAAAAAACACCTGCTTTTTGCGGCAGTATAAATCTTCCGATGTCTTTGTTTTGAGTTGTCGCTTTCTCCACTATCTTTTGCGCATATTCGATTTCTCTGCCTTTATTGCGGGTAATCGAATTAAGATAGTATAATTTTGTTTCAATCGTACAGTCTGCATATCCCTGAGCATTTTTCGTTAGGTACGAATTCAATGCCGACAAACCAAGCAAATCGCTATCGTCCAATTTTACGTTAAGCGACTTTATTGCGCTGCTGACGTTTGATGCGTACTTTGCGATAAGCGTAGCGAACGTGTCGCAACGGTCGGACGCCGAAACGCCATTTTTTGCGCACAAGTCCCGAAATGCTTTTCCGTTTTTGCCGGTAGACATATACCCGTAAGTATAACTCAAGAGACCGAAGTTACTTAAGTTAATTTCGCCGGTAACGCTGTCTGTTTCTCCGGCTCTCACCTTGTCGGTAATTACTAAGGACTTTGCCGCAAATGCCGCAACGTATTCTATGAGAGCGGCGCTTAGTGCGGACTTAAACGCTGTAAGTTCCGAAAACCTCAATGGGCATATTTTGTTAAATTCGGCTACAAATTCACATATACGTTCGGGCGAAACTGCGCCGCAACTGCCTTTTACTATTGTAGAAGCGATAACGTATGTGCGAGGTAATCCGTCCATTCCCGTCAAATGCGAAAACGACGTTTTTTTCAGCTCACGCATGTGTTCTTCTATCTTATAATAGTTATCGAAAATCCATTTTTCGTACTCCGCCTTGTTTTCTTTAGCCGATATTTTTTTGTATGCTTTTCTGATAATACGGCAGACATTTCTCAGCGATAAATCGACGCTTTTTTCGTTATGCTTTTTTGCTGCAAGCTCCGTAAGCGCCTTCTTTATTTCGTCATCGCTAAGTCGTCCGGTAAGTTTCATATCGGGTTGCGGCGACGGCTTTACCACGACATAAAACAGAAAAAATGCTGCAGCAATCAACGTTGCCGCTATAAAGTACGCTATCCTGATTTCCATAAATCGCTCCTTATCAAAGCGATTATTCCCTCTTATCCTTTTTTTAACCTCATTATGTATTTTTAAGCGTATTTTTAAGCGGCTATCGGACTATGAAACGATCCGTTTTTTCCGATTATTCGCATAATGCACAGATGCCACGTAATGCCAAACCGATTCTTTAAATTTTCGTACATAAAAAGCAAAAAAATATTTAACCTGCCCGTCTATTTTGTTTGACTTTATAAAGTCAATGTGTTAGACTAATAAAGCTTTGCGGATGTGGCGGAATTGGCAGACGCGCAAGACTAAGGATCTTGTGGTAACTCCGTGCAGGTTCAAGTCCTGTCATCCGCACCAAGTTGGACCCAGTTGAACCCATAAGGTTTGACTGGATTTTTCTTTTTGCCTTTTTGTGGGCTATTACAATGACTTTAAGGTTAGGCGATTTTACTCTTAACCTTTTTCTATTGTTAATTTATCGTATTTTTGTTGCCTTTCTCGGGTAGCGGTTGTAGCACAAGATAGCGAGAATATCAACTCCATCGCAAAAATAAGTACTTAAAAATCGAATATTTATCGAAGAGTCAGACTTGTTACCGAGTTTGGCTTTTTTTTATTCCTACGATGCTTTTTTTCGCTACGGTTTTGACCTTTCAGTTGATATTCTCCACCGTAATTCAATCTGATCAAAAGCAATATTTCGTCTTGTTCTATCTCGCTACTGACGAAAGGCAAAAAATACGAGGCTCGGATGAAAAACAAAATCTTAGATTTCAGCGTTATGAAAGAAGAAATCACACAAAACAACGTACTTGAAATGGCAGAGCTTATCGCATTTATGGGACTACGTTTCCAGATAGGCTACCTAGGAAGCCGTGCGCAGAAAATGTATGCCGACCTGTGCGCCGATATTAAGCACAAAAACGAATTAGGTTATATGCTCAGCGATTCTTATGATTTAGTCCAAAAGGTGCGTTTTATCTTTGCGAACATTACGGAAAGCACTTAAGCGACGTTATATCTTACAGCAAAAAAGGCAAACCGATTACTATCGAAATTGCTTCTATTATTTCTACGCCATCCATCCTTTCGCATATCTATCTTAGTATCTTACCTATTTCTACCCGATACTTTCTATATACTATTTTCCTTCGATATTTCGGTGCGAATACTATGTGATATTGACATCTCCACTTCGTATGTGCTAAACTTGTTGCGTCCTACATTGGACTACCTCCTATGTGTTTTAGATTCTTTGCGATTGTCAGTCGCTCTCATCTTACCATAGGAGTATTTTTTTGTCCATAGCTCTATGCTTTTTATCCACTACGGTGCCGTTAATAACTATATCCCGGAATTTGTCATGATAGCCGTTGACGATAAATCTCAAGCCTTTGTTTTCGTCGTTCTGCGTCCAAACGCTACCGTCGCCGTAAGTAACGTCATATACGGTCAAGGCTTTTGACATTGCATCCAAGGCAATTCTTACCTCTTCCCCCCTGCCATTCTTTTTTTCGACAGAAATTTTTTCACAAATCGGTTAGCGACTTTCTTACATTTTTTCGATATCGCCTTTTAACTCACGTCAAAAAAATCGCCGAACACCGAATACGTCAAGAGGAAACGCTATAAATACGCTGCCCAAACGATATAAGAACGTTTGAGCGTCGTAAATTTAGTCCCATGCAGGCGTTAATAACACATCGGGTGTTGACAACTCAAAACATATATGATATAATGCTAAGACATATAAGGAGGCATTATTAATGAAAAAAACAATTTCGGCATTGGTTATTGCTTTAGTCTTTGCTCTTTGCGCAACCGCAATGACGGCTTGCGGAAACGTATACGATGTTTATTTGCCGATAGGCGACGCAAGAGTCGATAACGACAACGTGGCTTGCAACTATACGATAAACGAAAAGTTAAAGGACGGCTATGAACTTAGGAGATACTTTACCGCCGAATCGGAAGCAAACCTCGAAGGCGAATTTATTTTTTCTATTTCTTTCGACGACAGATACTCCGACACCTTTCACGAAAGCGTATTATACTCGTTTACCGGAGAGCAGCTTAAAAACGCCCCGGGCGGTAAGTTACAGTTCACAGTAATAATAGAAAATCTATCTAATATTTTTCCGAAAACCGACGAGCAAAAAGCGTTCGCTCTGCACTTTCACAGAGCCGACGCAGAGCGAAGCGACATAATACAGTGGAACTCTTCCGATTACACTTATACCTTTGACGGGACCGAAGTTTTGCTTACGAAATAAATCGGCTTAGTGCATTAAAAACGGCGAACGTACAATGTCAATTTATCGTCATTTAACGAGTAGCCGTAATGGAGAGGAACGACATACGGATATTCTTAGTCAAACATACCCAAATGCAAATACTTTGCTTGAGACAATATATCTTCTATCTTGCTTCTGTCAGTAATTTCTCTGTCCTTTCTTTTCATATCTAATCGACACCTTTTACGTAAATTATTGCCGCAAAAGCTGCTTGATTTTACATGTTTTCGAAAAGCTTTCCTGACGCATATGCGTTTTTTGACATATAATCGCAACCCTATAGTCATATATATTTGCGACAAATTATCATAACGTATCAGCTTTTTACTTACATTTTCCTTTGCACCGTAATTTCGCAGTTACGGGAAACGTTATTGCGCACTCCGTCATTTCGTTATAAACAGCAGTTTTGTTTTATTACTGCCGTAAAATACAAGTTTGCTTTTTTATAACGAAGCCATTATATTTGTTTGAGCATACACGGCTTTTTGTGCCTGCCTGTATAATTATGTCCGCACGCATTTCGATTAGTCAAGCGCTTAAATATGAAATTATAAAAGTGACGACTTTTTGCCGCTTTTTACAATGCTTAATCGCAAAGATACGTAGCAATTATAGTTTTTCGGCGCACGTATTATCACTCGGAACACTTTTACTAATATAGATTTGGTTTCTATACACCACAGCAAGTTTAACCCCGTTCACCGGCGAACGGGGTTTGTCACTTTATTTATAAGCAAATTTTCGTCGGAATTACGATATGCGACAGCTGCCGAATTATTATCGCTCAATAACTTCGGAGACAGACCGACTGACCTAATATTATCGCTAAACGTATAGCTTTGCCTGTTTGCAGAACGCAGCAAACTATAACAACCACTATTACGATAGGCACAATGCTTTACTCGCTTTATTTGATTGTCCATACTGAGCTGCTGTCCGCTTGTAAATTTACCGTATGCGCATATATGCCGCCTTTTTTATTCAAGTTTTCGGGCGTGCCCTGTTAGGTTACAATGCCGTCCGACAACACGGCTATTTTGTCGGCGCCTGATACCGTTCGCATTCTGTGCGCTATAATAAGCACAGTTTTGTCCTTAATAAGTCTCGAAAGCGCAGTTTGTATAGAAATTTCGTTTTCGACATCCAAGCTTGCCGTTGTCTCGTCCAGAAGACTGATCGGCGCAGTTTTACCTGGCAAAATTAATAAAACCAATTATTCTTTTTGTAAAAATTCGACAAAATCTTTATGGCTGTTGTTTGCTATCGTAACGATTCCATCGGCACCGTATAACTGTCGCAACCGCTAATTCTCTTTATGGACACTATTATAAATCAAAGCAATAGCGTATGAATCGTAGTGAAACATACGCTTTTTCGCTAATATTTGAGTTTATGACGTAAAACGGACGTAATATCTACTTTGTAAATGATTTCTATCGTGCGTTCTTTGCCCGTAATTTTCGGTAAGCCGCCGACGATTACAGAGCGTCACCATAGTCAAACTCTCTTTTTTACTGTTATTTAGATTTGTTTAATTCTGCAAATTATTTCTTTTTTGTAAACAATGCTTTGATTGCTGCGATTAAATCTGCAAAAGTCTTTTTCTTGACAGCGAACCAAAGAACAGCAAATCCGCCGAGTCCTGCAAGCAGAACCGAACCGATTACGATACCTGCAATTTGTCCGCCCGAAAGTCCGTCCTTTTTAGCAGGCGGAGTGATTTCGCCACCGCCCGAAGACTTATCTTCATATACAGCCGTAAGGGTTGTTTCGCCGTTTACGGTAAAGGTATATTCCTTTTTGGTGCTTACGATTTTTCCGCTTTCGTCCTGCCAGCCTGTGAACACTTTGCCGTCTTTCTCTTCTGCCGTTACGGTTACGCTTTCGCCGTGTGCATAGAATTTGCTTTCGCCGTTTACTATTACGTTATGCGTGCCGATTTTGGCAATTCTAAGTTCGGTGATTTCGTTGCCGTCTTTATCAAAGTGCTTTCCGCAAACCGAGCAATCTTTGTGTTCTTTCACGCCAAATTCTGTGGTTGTTGCAGGCACTTCGGGTATCAACTTACTGTAGGTATGGTTGTTTGTGGCGGGGATAGTCAAGTCTGCAATCTCTTTTCGGGTTATCGGGTCGCAATGTTTTCCGCACAAATTGCAATCTCTGTGCGCCTTTACGCCGTGCTCTTTGCAAGTTGCAGGGACTTCTGCAACCAAATCACCCAATACGTGACCGTCCGGATTGATAGGTATAACAAAATCGGTAATTTCCTTATTGCTTGCGTCGTAATCCTTGTTGCAGATGCTGCAATGCTTGTATCCTTTTCTGCCCGGGGCTTGACAAGTTGCGTACTGTTCTTCTACCCAACGACCAAAATTGTGCCCGTAGTATGGGCTGACGGAAGTTTTCAACGCTTCTTCGGTTGTTTCGTTTTTGTTTTCGTCAAAGTATTTTCCACACACTGTGCATTTGTAGTGTGCTTTCATACCGCCTGCGATACAAGTTGCGGGTTGTTCTTTAATAAGCGTGCCAAATGTATGATCGTCGGTTGTGGGGATAGTCAATTCCGCTACGGTCTTTTCGGTTTTGTCTTCGTCAAAGTATTTTCCGCACCCTTCGCATGTATAGTGTGCATTCATACCCGTCGTCGAGCAAGTTGCAGGTTTTACTGCAATCAATTTTAAATTGTGTTTAGCGTTGGGATTGCCGAGATCGCCACACGTCGTGCATTTTTCAGTACAACCGCCGTTAAACTCGTGTACTGCATACTGCGAGCCTTTGTCAAAAGCAGGGGCAACGCCCGGGCAATCGGGGTCGGTGCATTTTGTGTAGCCGTGATGCTCGAAATCTATCTTCTCGATTTTTTCAACCCATGTATGCTCGTGTCCTCCGGATACTGCCGCAATCTTAACGGGAATATCGCAAGTCTTTCCGTCCGCCGCCGTTGCGGTGATATACATCGTTCCGCCGCCCATTGCGTTTTTTGCAGTTATTTGATAGTAACAGTTTGATTTGTCAAAAACGTTAGACGTTTGGATTTCTGTTCCTATAGGTGCAATTTTTGCCTCATAAGTATACGGACCGGGAGCACCGCTTATAAAAAACCCTGTGTCTACGCCATCAATTCCGATAGTGCCCGTCTTTGATTTACCTATTTCGGGATATATGGTTTGCGTATTGCCAATATAAGTCATACCTTTTGTAATGAGGAAACTCATTTTCACTATCGTTGCAATGCTATTTATTCCTGCGCTATCCCAAAGTTCTATATCTTTACCTTTGCCGAACTCAGCGCCCAAAACTTGCATATTGCTTCTCAATCGAGGCAAATCCTTAACAAATTTATATCCTTCATTCGTTTTGAAACAAACGCGAACATAATATGCAACGTTCTGTTCGATAAATTGAGTTTCGACTCTGCTCCATGGGAGTGACGCCTCGTATTTATCCCACAACGGTATTTTTTGACCGTCTTTTGATACGAATTCGAGCGTTGCCGTATAGTTTGCGCCCTCAGGAACTTTGAGCGTTTTGGTTGTAGCATTCTCAAATTCAAAAGCGGCGTCAAGAGTATTGCCAACCTCCACTTTTCTAAACGCTACGCCCAATGTGTCAATCTGCGTTCCGCCTTCTGCATATACCGTACTCGTCGGGCTTGCAAACACAATGCCAAGCATAAGCGCAAGGCACATCGTAAGACCGAGTATAAGTGCTAATATCTTTGATTTATTCGCCTTAGTGTGTTCCATAATATTATCTCCTTTTAATTTTTGTGGGGGATATGTTCCGTGTCGCTGTTGCGACTTAAAAACTTATTTAATGGTGTTAGTTTATCGTAACAATACTTTACGAGTTTTCTAAAAACTGTAAATCCATTTTACAATCGGGTTTTTCAACGCCGTTTTCTTCCAGCAGAATATAATATCTGTTAAACCTGCTTTCGGCAAAGCCCATATCGAGTTTTTCGTCGTAATCGAAATCCATTCTCATACTGCTTGCCGAATTGACCAATTCACCGCGCCCGTTGAAAACCGTTGCCTTGACGTTGCCGTTGATAAGCAGCCAGTGCGTGGGCTTTCCTTCTTCGATATCGAAGTACCACCAGTAGCGCGGATATCCCGCATAGGAAGATATTCTGGTGTTTACGGCTTTTTCGGAAATTTTGGGAACTCCGTACCGACTTGCCATCAGCTGCCTGTTCAATCTGTGCGAAGTCCCTATCACCGTACGCACGACGTAAACGTCAAGGGCGTCTTTTTCCGAAATCCACCCGCCGTTTTCGTCCGTATAGCCGTCAACGTTTTTAACGGAAACGAACTGTATGTATTCAAGCTTTGGGTGAACCTCGCCGATGAAATTCAAAAAATGACTTTCCGTCCACGCGACCTCTTTGCCGTCGTCGTAGTTCTCGTATCTGTAATAACCATAAATTTCGTAGCCGTGCCATTTCGCGATCGCGGGCCCGTTCGGCGAGCCTACGCGAAGTTCGGCGCGAAACTCCCAGTCTTCTCCGCCTCTCCCGATAAGATACCCCACGTTATCTCTTGCGCGCGCGTCGTACTTAAAGTTGTCGGGATTATAACAAAGTTTCAATGTCGTGTCTTCGTGGACGGCGTCCGCAATCTTAAACGCGTCGCCCTCTTTTTCAATCATATACGGATCGTTTTGGAAACTATACGTTTCGTCGACGGGTTCGCCCTGCAACGATTGATACCACACGCCCTTATAGTTGAGTTTCGTGTGGTGCGCAACCTTGTTTGTCGTGATCACGAAGTATGAAAAACTTGTCGTTTCAAAAGATATATTATTGCCGTCAATCGCGGTTTCGAGTTCTTCCGCCGTGTTGTCGCCCTTGATATGATAGGTAACGTAAACGTCCGCCTCGAACGGCTTCGGCATGGTGATTTTGACCTTGCCGCTCGGCTGCACCTTTTCGCCGCCCTTTGTGAGAGTGATGTCAAAAACGGCAACCCTTGCGCTGTCGTAAGGCTTATCGATTGCCGAAATTGCAGCCCGTCCTTTCTCGCTGTCGGCTGCATGGGCTTCTGCTTTTATTGCAGTGCCGCTTGCAAAAGTTCCGCTTGCAGAAACGCCGGTATCTGCGAATAGTTCTTTGACAGTGGTTACGGTATTGTCTCCGCCCCCATTATCTTGACCTCCTTCTTTCTCGCCGCAAGCAGCGAATAGAGTAATTGTCAATACTATCATCATAACTGCGATAAATATCTTTCTTTTCATAGTTTTGCTCCTTTCTACTTTAAGTGATTTATTCTAACCTTTGAAAATCCGCGACTTAAAATCTTTGTAAAAATGTTGTATTTTTTGTCCCTTATAAAAGCAAAATCGCACCGCCCCATAGGTTTAGCCTATGCAGCGATACGTTAAAACTCTATATATTCACCCCAAAGGGCAGTATTACGGCTTGCTTGCTTGCTTGCTTGCTTGCTTGCTTGCTTGCTTGCTTGCTTGCTTGCT
>ERZ827520.2617-NODE-2617-length-16279-cov-3.610947_pt1 | contig 16279 bp, 12 predicted proteins | sample MGYA00519581_ERZ827520 | MGnify/ENA primary metagenome ERZ827520 (study PRJEB31778, sample SAMEA3449339) | human gut metagenome | biome: human gut; feature: human-associated habitat; material: faeces | place: United Kingdom | collected 2010/2012 ...
TTATCGGGCCAATCTATCCGCAGGAAATGCAACCTGAAACCTTGCAGAAGAAAATCAATGAAAGCCCGCTGACTAAAGACAAAGCCGGGCAAAAACCGTCTTACTGCGTGGTGACCAACTGCACCTATGACGGCGTGTGTTATAACGCTAAAGAAGCACAGGATCTGCTGGAAAAAACCTCCGATCGTCTGCACTTTGACGAAGCCTGGTACGGCTATGCACGTTTCAACCCGATCTATGCCGATCACTATGCCATGCGCGGCGAACCTGGCGATCACAACGGTCCTACCGTTTTCGCCACCCACTCCACCCACAAACTGCTGAATGCGCTGTCACAGGCCTCTTATATTCATGTACGTGAAGGTCGTGGGGCGATTAACTTCTCCCGCTTCAACCAGGCCTACATGATGCATGCCACCACCTCCCCGCTGTATGCCATCTGCGCATCCAACGACGTGGCGGTGTCGATGATGGACGGCAACAGCGGCCTGTCACTGACCCAGGAAGTGATCGACGAAGCGGTTGATTTCCGTCAGGCGATGGCGCGGCTATATAAAGAGTTCACCGCTGACGGTAGCTGGTTCTTCAAACCGTGGAACAAAGAAGTCGTCACCGACCCACAAACCGGCAAAACCTATGACTTTGCTGACGCACCAACCAAACTGCTGACCACCGTTCAGGACTGCTGGGTCATGCATCCGGGCGAAAGCTGGCACGGCTTCAAAGATATTCCGGATAACTGGAGTATGCTCGACCCGATTAAAGTCAGCATCCTTGCTCCGGGAATGGGTGAAGATGGTGAACTGGAAGAAACCGGTGTTCCGGCGGCGCTGGTCACAGCCTGGCTTGGTCGCCACGGCATTGTGCCTACCCGTACCACTGACTTCCAGATTATGTTCCTGTTCTCTATGGGCGTGACCCGTGGGAAATGGGGAACTCTGGTTAACACCCTTTGCTCCTTCAAACGCCACTATGATGCCAACACACCGCTGGCGCAGGTGATGCCGGAACTTGTTGAACAATATCCTGACACTTACGCGAACATGGGGATTCACGATCTGGGTGACACCATGTTTGCCTGGCTGAAAGAAAACAACCCTGGCGCACGGTTGAATGAAGCCTATTCCGGCCTACCGGTGGCGGAAATCACCCCGCGTGAAGCGTACAACGCGATTGTCGACAACAATGTCGAACTGGTATCCATTGAAAATCTGCCAGGACGTATCGCGGCAAACTCAGTTATCCCGTATCCGCCAGGAATCCCGATGCTGCTGTCTGGTGAAAACTTCGGCGATAAAAACAGTCCGCAAGTAAGTTATTTACGCTCGCTGCAATCCTGGGACCATCATTTCCCTGGATTTGAACACGAAACAGAAGGGACAGAAATTATTGACGGTATTTACCACGTTATGTGTGTGAAAGCGTAACCACTATTCCGCTGAAGGCGTAATTGTTAAATAACATTACGCCGCCTGGCTTGAGGCCTTTTAAGTATGGCAACGTTTTCATAAAAATTGCTGCAAACAAAAAATGTCATACTTTTTGCGCGGTCCCACCCCGCGCTTTTTTTTGCCTGTTATTTATCCTTTTTTTAGCCTGTAAAAAAATATGTACATGAGAAATTACTATAAAAATTTGTAATATTAGTAAAACTCGTTATTTTTATGCATGTTTATATTCATCATACAATTATATAACCATTTCCCGGTATCGCTTCGCTTTAGCGAGAACTGGTCTTTTATTCGCACTCAGGAGTACATGTATGAGGATTTGCAGCAACCAACCTTGTATTGTTTTATTGACTGAAAAAGATGTCTGGATAAGGGTGAATGGGAAAGAACCTATTAGCCTTAAAGCTAACCATATGGCGTTATTAAATTGTGAAAATAATATTATCGACGTCTCCTCTCTTAATAACACTTTGGTTGCTCATATTAGTCACGACATCATCAAAGATTACCTCCGGTTTCTGAATAAAGATCTCTCGCAAATACCAGTATGGCAACGTAGCGCTACGCCCATCCTCACCCTTCCATGCCTGACGCCAGACGTCTTTCGCGTTGCCGCGCAACATAGCATGATGCCCGCTGAAACTGAGTCAGAAAAGGAACGAACACGTGCATTATTATTCACTGTGCTATCCCGTTTTCTCGACAGTAAAAAATTCCTTTCACTAATGATGTATATGTTACGTAATTGTGTAAGTGACAGCGTTTATCAAATTATTGAAAGCGATATCCACAAAGACTGGAATCTTAGTATGGTAGCCAGTTGTTTATGTCTTAGCCCAAGTCTGTTAAAGAAAAAGCTGAAAAGCGAAAACACCAGTTATAGCCAAATAATCACCACCTGCCGCATGCGTTATGCCGTAAATGAATTAATGATGGACGGTAAAAATATCTCTCAGGTCTCACAGTCGTGTGGCTACAACAGTACGTCGTACTTTATTTCTGTCTTTAAAGACTTCTACGGTATGACGCCTCTGCATTATGTTAGTCAGCACAGAGAACGCACTGTCGCCTGATTTTTAACCTTAACGAAGAGCTATATTAATAACGGCATCAGCGATAACCCGGTCGATAATAATTCAACTATCGAATGCAGGCGTATGATATGACGTAATTTATTGTCACGAAGCTCGCCTTCGCAGGAGTTTAATTATGTCTTCGGATGCTGATGCTCACAAAGTGGGCTTAATCCCCGTCACCCTGATGGTGTCGGGGAATATTATGGGGTCAGGTGTTTTTCTGTTACCTGCAAACCTGGCCTCCACTGGCGGGATTGCCATTTATGGATGGTTGGTGACGATTATCGGTGCGCTGGGGCTCTCGATGGTATACGCCAAAATGTCGTTCCTCGACCCAAGTCCTGGTGGTTCTTACGCTTACGCCCGCCGCTGCTTTGGCCCGTTTCTCGGTTATCAAACCAACGTCCTCTACTGGCTGGCCTGCTGGATCGGCAATATCGCCATGGTGGTCATTGGCGTAGGATATTTAAGTTACTTCTTCCCGATTCTGAAAGATCCACTGGTATTAACCATCACCTGCGTCGTGGTGCTGTGGATCTTCGTCCTGCTGAACATTGTCGGTCCGAAAATGATCACCCGCGTGCAGGCCGTTGCCACCGTGCTGGCGCTGATCCCCATCGTCGGGATTGCCGTATTTGGCTGGTTCTGGTTCCGTGGTGAAACCTATATGGCGGCATGGAACGTCAGCGGCCTGGGCACCTTCGGCGCGATTCAAAGTACCCTTAACGTTACGCTGTGGTCGTTCATCGGTGTGGAAAGTGCCTCCGTTGCCGCAGGTGTGGTGAAAAACCCGAAACGCAACGTCCCTATCGCCACCATTGGTGGGGTATTGATTGCCGCCGTTTGCTATGTGCTCTCCACCACCGCGATTATGGGGATGATCCCTAATGCCGCACTGCGCGTTTCTGCCTCGCCATTCGGTGATGCCGCACGGATGGCGTTGGGTGACACCGCCGGGGCCATTGTTTCCTTCTGCGCAGCTGCGGGTTGCTTAGGTTCACTGGGCGGCTGGACGTTGCTGGCGGGTCAAACGGCGAAAGCCGCTGCCGATGACGGACTGTTCCCACCGATTTTTGCCCGTGTAAATAAAGCGGGCACGCCAGTGGCGGGGCTGATTATCGTCGGTATTTTGATGACCATCTTCCAGCTCAGTAGCATTTCGCCAAACGCGACTAAAGAGTTCGGTCTGGTGTCTTCCGTCTCGGTCATCTTTACACTGGTGCCATATCTTTACACCTGTGCGGCGTTACTGCTGCTCGGCCACGGTCACTTTGGTAAAGCACGCCCGGCATACCTGGCAGTGACTACCATTGCCTTCCTCTACTGCATCTGGGCCGTGGTGGGGTCCGGGGCGAAAGAGGTTATGTGGTCATTTGTCACCCTAATGGTCATCACCGCCATGTATGCGCTGAATTACAACCGGCTGCATAAAAACCCGTATCCCTTAGATGCACCAATAAGCAAAGATTAATTCCCCTTAATCAAGCAAACATAAAAGCCAACCTTAAGAACTTAAGGTTGGCTTAATTTTGCTTTGCGAGCATATGCGCACTTTGTTCGATGGAAACACCGTGATGTTGAAGCGCCTACTAAAAAGACCCTCTTTGAATTTACTCGCCTGGCTATTGTTAGCCGCTTTTTATATCTCTATCTGCCTGAATATTGCCTTTTTTAAACAGGTGTTGCAGGCGCTGCCGCTGGACTCGCTGCATAACGTACTGGTTTTCTTGTCGATGCCGGTCGTCGCCTTCAGCGTGATTAATATTGTCCTGACACTAAGCTCTTTCTTGTGGCTTAATCGACCGCTGGCCTGCCTGTTTATTCTGGTCGGCGCAGCTGCACAATATTTCATAATGACTTACGGCATCGTCATCGACCGCTCGATGATTGCCAATATTATTGATACCACTCCGGCAGAAAGTTATGCGTTGATGACACCGCAAATGTTATTAACGCTGGGATTCAGCGGCGTGCTTGCTGCGCTGATTGCCTGCTGGATTAAAATCAAACCAGCCTCCTCGCGCCTGCGCAGTGTTCTTTTCCGTGGAGCCAATATTCTGGTGTCTGTACTGCTGATTTTGCTGGTCGCCGCACTGTTTTATAAAGACTACGCCTCATTGTTCCGCAACAACAAAGAGCTGGTGAAGTCCTTAAGCCCCTCTAACAGCATTGTTGCCAGCTGGTCATGGTACTCCCATCAGCGACTGGCAAATCTGCCGCTGGTGCGAATTGGTGAAGACGCGCACCGCAACCCGTTAATGCAGAACGAAAAACGTAAAAATTTGACCATCCTGATTGTCGGCGAAACCTCGCGGGCGGAGAACTTCTCCCTCAACGGCTACCCGCGTGAAACTAACCCGCGGCTGGCAAAAGATAACGTGGTCTATTTTCCTAATACCGCATCTTGCGGCACGGCAACGGCAGTTTCAGTACCGTGCATGTTCTCGGATATGCCGCGTGAGCACTACAAAGAAGAGCTGGCACAGCACCAGGAAGGCGTGCTGGATATCATTCAGCGAGCGGGCATCAACGTGCTGTGGAATGACAACGATGGCGGCTGTAAAGGCGTTTGCGATCGCGTACCTCACCAGAACGTCACCGCGCTGAACCTGCCTGGTCAGTGCATCAACGGCGAGTGCTATGATGAAGTACTGTTCCACGGGCTGGAAGATTACATCAATAACCTGCAGGGTGATGGCGTGATTGTCTTACACACCATCGGCAGCCACGGCCCGACCTATTACAACCGCTATCCGCCGCAGTTCAGGAAATTTACCCCAACCTGCGACACTAACGAGATCCAGACCTGTACCCAAGAGCAACTGGTGAACACTTACGACAACACGCTGGTTTACGTCGACTATATTGTTGATAAAGCGATTAATCTGCTGAAAGAACATCAGGATAAATTTACCACCAGCCTGGTTTATCTTTCTGACCACGGTGAATCGTTAGGTGAAAATGGCATCTATCTGCACGGTCTTATGCCATCGCCCCGGATAGCCAAAAACAGGTGCCGATGCTGCTGTGGCTGTCGGAGGATTATCAAAAACGGTATCAGGTTGACCAGAACTGCCTGCAAAAACAGGCGCAAACGCAACACTATTCACAAGACAATTTATTCTCCACGCTATTGGGATTAACTGGCGTTGAGACGAAGTATTACCAGGCTGCGGATGATATTCTGCAAACTTGCAGGAGAGTGAGTGAATGAAAATTCTGATTGTTGAAGACGATACGCTGTTATTGCAGGGATTGATTCTGGCGGCGCAAACCGAAGGCTACGCGTGCGATGGCGTGAGCACCGCGCGGATGGCGGAACAAAGCCTTGAGGCCGGTCATTACAGCCTGGTGGTACTGGATTTAGGCTTACCCGACGAAGATGGACTGCATTTTCTCGCCCGTATCCGGCAGAAAAAATACACCCTGCCGGTACTGATCCTCACCGCTCGCGATACGCTGACCGACAAAATCGCCGGGCTGGATGTCGGTGCCGATGACTATCTGGTGAAGCCTTTTGCGCTGGAAGAGTTGCACGCCCGTATCCGTGCGTTACTGCGCCGCCATAATAATCAGGGCGAAAGTGAGCTGATTGTTGGCAATCTGACGCTGAATATGGGTCGCCGTCAGGTATGGATGGGCGGTGAAGAGTTGATTCTGACGCCCAAAGAATATGCTCTGCTGTCACGGTTAATGCTCAAAGCAGGCAGCCCGGTGCATCGGGAAATTCTCTACAACGACATCTATAACTGGGACAATGAACCCTCGACCAACACCCTGGAAGTGCATATCCACAATCTGCGCGACAAAGTGGGCAAAGCCCGTATCCGCACCGTGCGCGGATTTGGCTATATGCTGGTCGCAAATGAGGAAAACTAATTGAATCTGATCCGTTTTCTGCGCCGACCAATATCGCTGCGCCAACGGCTGATATTGACCATCGGGGCCATTTTGTTGGTGTTTGAGCTGATCAGCGTCTTCTGGCTATGGCATGAAAGTACCGAGCAGATTCAGCTGTTTGAGCAGGCGCTACGCGACAATCGCAACAACGATCGCCACATCATGCGTGAGATCCGCGAGGCGGTCGCCAGCCTGATTGTCCCCGGGGTCTTTATGGTCAGCCTGACGCTATTTATCTGCTATCAGGCGGTACGCCGCATCACCCGCCCGCTGGCGGAGCTGCAAAAAGAGCTGGAAGCGCGCACCGCCGACAACTTAACGCCCATTGCCATTCACAGCGCCACCCTCGAAATCGAAGCGGTGGTTTCAGCGTTAAACGATCTGGTCAGTCGCCTGACCAGCACGCTGGATAACGAAAGGTTGTTTACCGCTGACGTCGCGCACGAACTGCGAACGCCACTGGCGGGGGTGCGTTTGCATCTGGAACTGCTGGCGAAAACGCATCACATTGATGTAGCATCGTTAGTGGCTCGACTTGATCAGATGATGGAGAGTGTCTCCCAGCTGCTGCAACTGGCGCGTGCCGGACAGTCATTTTCTTCCGGGAATTATCAACATGTAAAACTGCTGGAAGATGTCATTCTCCCCTCGTATGACGAACTCAGTACCATGCTCGACCAGCGACAGCAAAACCTGCTATTGCCAGAGAGCGCCGCCGACATCACCGTTCAGGGTGATGCAACCCTGCTGCGGATGTTATTGCGAAACCTGGTAGAAAACGCCCATCGTTACAGCCCGCAAGGCAGCAACATTATGATTAAGCTGCAAGAAGATGGCGGAGCAGTCATGGCCGTTGAAGATGAAGGACCGGGTATTGATGAGAGTAAATGCGGGGAGTTGAGTAAAGCGTTTGTACGTATGGACAGCCGTTATGGCGGGATTGGTCTGGGGTTAAGTATTGTCAGCCGCATTACGCAGTTGCATCACGGGCAGTTTTTCCTGCAAAACCGGCAAGAGACTTCCGGCACGCGGGCCTGGGTACGGCTGAAGAAAGATCAGTACGTGGTAAACCAGATATAAAGAAAGCTGCTGACCACCAGCACGCTAAACACGGTAGTTAAACTTTCATAAACACGGTTTTTCATTGCACTCTCCTCCGTTAACCTGGAGGAGAGTATGCGCGTCAGAGATTAAGTGAACCTTAAGAGTTCAATTGGCCTGATAAGACAGCGTCACATCAGGCCATCCGTTTCAGCTTATTCATCAATTCGCGGATGTTGCTGCACCAGGCGGGTACGTTTCGCCTGCAAATCGGCAATTTCGTGGTCAATATCATCGATTTTCTGCTCGATATTATCGTAATGCTCGACGAGAATTTCCTTCGCTTCCTGTATATCTGACGCCGCCGGTGTCGCACCTTTCAACGGACGATTTGCCGTCTCTTTCATGGTTACGCCGGTGATTAAACCAACCACCGCCACTACCATCAGGTAATAGGCAGGCATCATCAGATTCTGCGAGCTTTCGACCAGCCAGGCCGCCAGTGTTGGCGTCAGACCGGCAACCAGCACCGAAATATTAAATGCCGCCGCCAGCGCGCTGTAACGGATATGCGTCGGGAACATCGCTGGCAAGGTAGAAGCCATAACGCCCGTAAAGCAGTTAAGGATCACCGCCAGCATCAGTAACCCGGCAAAAATCAGGCCGATGACGTTACTGTTAATCAGAATAAACGCCGGGATCGCCAACACAAACAGTGCAACACTACCAAGTAGCACAAACGGACGACGGCCAAAACGGTCACTCAGCAAGCCCATCACCGGCTGGACAAACAGCATACCGATCATAATGGCGATAATAATCAGCACCCCGTGGTCTTCGGAGTAATGCAGGTTATGCGACAAATAACTCGGCATATAGGTCAGCAACATGTAGTAAGTCACGTTGGTGGCAATTACCAGACCAATACATGTCAACAGGCTGCGCCAGTATTTAGTGGCAATCTCTTTAAACGAGACTTTCGGGCCATCCTGCAAACCTTCGCGGTCGCCCTGTTCCAGTTTATCAACATGCTGCTGGAACGCCGGAGTCTCTTCCAGCGCATGGCGCAGGTAAAGCCCGATAATCCCTAACGGCAGAGCAATAAAGAACGGAATACGCCAGCCCCAGTCGAGGAAGTTCGCTTCGCCGACAATGGTCGAAATTAACACCACCACGCCCGCACCCAGCACAAACCCGGCAATAGAACCGAAGTCCAGCCAGCTGCCCATAAAGCCACGTTTACGGTCAGGGGAGTATTCCGCAACAAATATCGACGCCCCGGTATATTCACCGCCGACCGAGAAACCTTGTGCCATCTTACAGATCAACAGCAGAATCGGTGCCCAAATACCAATCGTGTCGTAGGACGGTATTAAGCCAATACAGAACGTACTGATCGACATAATCACAATAGTGATAGCGAGGATCTTCTGGCGACCATATTTATCGCCCAACATACCAAAGAAGAGCCCGCCAAGCGGTCGAATCAGAAAGGGAACGGAGAAAGTGGCAAGTGCAGCAACCATCTGCACGCTGGGGTCAGCCCCCGGGAAAAAAACTTTACCTAATGCGTAAGCAACAAAACCATAAACACCAAAATCGAACCATTCCATTGCATTACCCAGTGATGCTGCGGTAATGGCTTTACGCAGTTTACCGTCATCAATAATGGTGACATCACGAAGGGTAATCGGTTTTACTTTTTTCCTTTTCAGCATAGCTTTCCTCGCAGAGTTGGCCCATTTCCGCAAACGCCAGAAAAATCAGCGCGACGGCCGCAAAAGGGGAGCGGGAATTGCAGGATGCAATCTCTGTAACAAGCGTAGCGGGTTTGCTTACACCCTCCGGTTAAGGAATGTACAATCAAACCAGTTGACGCCTGAATTGGGCAGTTAATGACCTTTTTACCCTACCAGTGTTTAAATTTGTGATCAACTTCACACATGCATTTCGTTTAGGACTCATTGGTGTAACTGATTATTTACACCAAATTTACAGAGAAGATTTCCTCGACCATTGCCCCCGCCAGACGCTGCGCTGAACAGAGTCGTGGCATCCCCAGCGCGACAGTTTGCCAACGTTGGGTCACTGACCAGCAAACGGGTTGTTTATCTGCCGTGGTCCACTTTCCCAGCCAACTTAAAAAATCAGCATGCTCCCCGCCCGTCGGAACGGTCGAAGAGGCAAACCACTGATGGTAATAGTGACGCGTGGTCGGTGCCGCATTGATACTCTCTGCCAGATGTTGTGTCGCTTTCTCGCGCAAATCACCCAGCAACAACGCCACCGCTTGCGGGCTTCCCAGACGGCAGGCATCGCCAAATGTCCCCCAACGCAACTCCTCCAGAACGATAAAACAGCGCCCAGGCAACGACCAGGCGTTGTACGCCCCAGCACGCCAGCGGGTAAAAATTTGCTCGCTCTGTTCACCTGCCTGCACCAGTAGGCCTCGTTGCGTTAACGCCTTTTCCTTCCAGCGACAACGGGCTGAAAACCACTCATACAAGGCGGCAATTTGCTGGGGGAGCTCCGGGAAAGCAGAGTGCTGGCGGTGATCCATTTTTTGCAGCAGCGCCAGATGCTGCGCGATCTGCGTCAGCGCCAGATGACCGGGATCCAGCATCGACGCCAGTTTTTCCACCAATGTCAGACGCAGGCTAAGCGGCGCATTTAACATGCCGCCGTTCGTCCATGCCTGAAGCTGCACACGCGCAAGAAGTTCCTGCATCAGTCGTTCACGAAACTGCTGCTGATGGGCTTGTGGATGGCGGGCATCATCGCCCTGCGCCAGATCCACTAAAAAGCGGGAATGAATCGACTCCAGCACGCGACCGGGGCCGTCCAGTAACGTCTTGGTCAATATCGTTCTGCCGTGAAAAGTGTTTGAATATCATCGCGTAACAGCTGAGCGTCGGTGTAAATCCAGCTGTGAGTCATCACAGCCTGCTGCAATTGCTGCTGCATCAGCCTGACCACCGATTCATTTTGTTGACGCAGAGCCAGGCTTTCGCGTAAACGCGTCTGTAATTCCGTCAAACATGAAGCGAACTCAGCGAAAAAAGTATTCATGCCTGCCGTAACAGATTCATCGACCTGCTCTGCCAGAACTTTAGCCATTTGTTGGCAATAAAGATCGACTTCTGCGCTTAATGCTCGTTGCAACACACTGTAATCAACCGTCTCTGTCGGGGATTTCTCATTTCCCCGTCCCCAGTCGGGCTGATTCAACCAGCGCGAAAAAGTCTCACGCACAACGCCTAAACGCGTGCTCTGCTCGTCCGTTGCTTCCTGGCGCGAAATGACTTCACTGAACAGCTGGCGAGTGTTGAAGTGGGGAACTACGCCGTGAAAAACAGGAAAATGAAACCCAGGACGAAACCCTGACTCGCTCAATTCCATTTTGATTTGTTGCTCAATGGGGCGAATAACATCGGTTAACACCCGGCAAAGGGTGGATTCCAGCTCGGCAAAACGCAGCGTAAAGTCGCGACTGATGGTGTTCTGCGCCGTCTGTAACAGTGTCTCACAGCGGGTACGAATCTCGCTTAACGGCTCCGAATCATCCTGAAACAAGGCGGCAAACTGCGCATTCAGCGCATCTTGCTGTTGACGCAGAAAGTGGTTGGCGGAGGTCAGGGCCAGCTCGATTTCATGTTTAATCTCGCCGCTCACCTGCGCCTGATTGAGTTGCAATAGCTGCAAACTTTCTTCGATCTGGTGGATATTTTGCCGCAATTGTTCACAAGCGACGTTTAACCCGTGCGCACGAAAATCCAGGTATTCCCGCGCCTGCTGCGCGTAATTCAACAGTTTATGCGCGGCAGATCGCAGAGCATACAACGAGGCGTTAGCGTAAGCGGCATGAAGCAACGCCTGAATTGGCTTGGCGAACAGCGAATCTTCCCACAACTGATCGGCAGCATGACGAATATGTTCGAGGTTCGCCAGGTCGGCATGACGCCAGCGCCTGCCGAGCGCGGCATGGGCAAAATCTTCCACCCAGCGTTGTTGCTCTGGCGCGGGTAACTTACCGCTGTTGGCTAACTCATTACGCGCCCGATTCGCCAGGTAGCCCCACATCGACGACACTGGAAATATCTGCTGTGGCGTAATACAGCCTTTCATCAGCGTCCCGGAAATCAGTGCCCGCACCTGGTCGGCGTCGTCACTGTTACGATCCTGTTGATCGAACTTATTGACCAGCACATACAACGGCACCGATTGCCCCACCGCCAAAATCGCCTCACGGACCTCTTCATCGGAGATCGATTTCAGTTGCGTATAATCCAGCACCGCCAGTACCGCCGAGGCGCGTGCCAGCTGCTGGTTAAGCATTTTTTGCAGATGCGGTTGCCCGGCTTCATTTGGCCCGGGGGTATCCAGTAACGTCAATTGACCGGGATAACTCTCCAGCCCCGCCAGATGGACAAACTCCACTTCAATCACGGGAATATGCTCAATGGCGGCGTAAGCAGAAAAAGGAAAATCGACGTCCAGCGCCTTCGCCAGTCGCACCAAATCATTCAAACTTTTCAGACAATGAAAAATAGGCTGGGCACCCAGATAATATTTTTCGAAAGCGACGCCATTTTCGATCCGCTGCATAAGCGCACGCATATCTTTATCTATTTCCAGCACATCGGTCAGATGCTTAATATCGCAATCACGCAGGCGCTGTTGTAATTTTTGAATTAAACAATCGATTGGCGCGACATGTGAAAAATGCAGTACCGGTTCCTTTTGCCCGGGCGTATGGCGAATAAGCGTCGGCAGCGCAGTCATTGGGCGATTACGATTAGGCAAAACCTCCGTACCAACAATGGCATTAATGGTGGTTGATTTCCCTGCTTTCATGGTACCGACAATCGCCAGCACCATTTCCAGTCGGGAAATTTTACGCAACTCATTATTCAGCATCGCGTGACGTTCGGCGATATTAGGCTGACTCCAGGGTAAAGCCAGTTGTGGCGCATCGTCTCCGGGTACAGAGAGAGGCATTTTTTCCAGTAACTGCAACTGTTGGCGAGAAAGCTGTAACAGGCGTTCAGCCTCCTGACTTAACTCATACAGGGTCTGTGTGTACATAGAAAATTCTTCCTTAAAGCAAATTTTATTACTTTTATTTAGCCAGATTGCTTTTGAGTTCTGTTTTCGGCTTTTATAATTACTGCAAGAAATAATTTTATATTTAGCGTGTTGTTTTTATTAGAATAAATAACGTCTTCCGATACGTTTAAAACGTCAGAAAGATAAAAACATCATGTGAATTAAAAAAAGAACGAGTAGAGCATTAACCTTATCTTAAATAATAAATGGAGGCAAAAAGATTATTTTCTTTTTGCGTTTCCTTTCAAATGAAAACGATCGTCGTCTAAAATCAGCAGTACCCCCGACAAACTCAGGGATTTTGTGTATAATTGCGGCCTTTTTCGGCAATCTGCCGTTTTTTGGCGCTTTTGCCCTGCTGACTTTTGAGGAAATCCACATGTCATTACCACACTGCCCAAAATGCAACTCCGAATACACCTACGAAGATAACGGCATGTACATCTGCCCGGAATGTGCCTACGAATGGAACGACGCAGAACCTGCACAGGAAAGCGACGAGCTGATCGTTAAAGATGCTAACGGCAATCTGCTGGCTGACGGCGACAGCGTTACCATCATTAAAGATCTGAAGGTGAAAGGTAGCTCTTCGATGCTGAAAATTGGCACCAAAGTGAAAAACATCCGCCTGGTTGAAGGCGACCATAACATCGATTGCAAAATCGACGGTTTTGGTCCGATGAAACTGAAATCTGAGTTTGTGAAAAAGAACTGATTGTATTGTGATCGGTAAGCCGGATAAGGCGCTCGCGCCGCATCCGGCAACGATGCCGACTGCCTGATGCGACGCTGACCGCGTCTTATCAGGCTTCCCTCTCATCTGTATAAATTTCGAACTACACTTAACTGGCTTCTCTTAACTGAGGTCACCATCATGCCGTTAAGTCCCTACCTCTCTTTTGCCGGTAACTGTGCCGACGCAATTGCTTATTATCAACGTACGTTGGGCGCTGAACTGCTCTATAAAATCAGCTTCGGCGAAATGCCAAAATCAGCGCAGGACAGCGCCGAGAACTGCCCTTCCGGAATGCAATTTCCCGATACCGCCATCGCCCACGCCAATGTGCGCATTGCCGGAAGCGATATCATGATGAGCGATGCTATACCGTCAGGAAAAGCCAGCTACTCCGGCTTTACGCTAGTGCTCGATTCGCAACAGGTCGAAGAAGGGAAACGCTGGTTTGACAATCTTGCCGCCAACGGAAAAATCGAAATGGCCTGGCAGTAAACTTTCTGGGCGCATGGCTTCGGCAAAGTCACCGATAAATTTGGCGTACCGTGGATGATTAATGTCGTCAAACAACAACCAACGCAATAATCCGCCGGGAGGCCCGCCCTCCCGCACTGTCATCGAATTCCCGTTAACTCTTCATCTGTTAGTCACTTTTAATTAACCAAATCGTCACAATAATCCGCCACGATGGAGCCACTTTTTTAGGGAGGCTGCATCATGCAAACGATTATCCGTGTCGAGAAGCTCGCCAAAACCTTCAATCAGCATCAGGCGCTGCACGCGGTTGATCTGAACATTCATCACGGTGAAATGGTGGCTCTGCTTGGGCCGTCGGGTTCCGGCAAATCCACCCTTTTACGTCACTTAAGCGGTTTGATTACCGGCGATAAATCTGCCGGTAGCCATATCGAGCTGCTGGGCCGCACTGTCCAGCGCGAAGGTCGTCTGGCCCGCGATATCCGCAAAAGCCGCGCCCATACCGGCTACATCTTCCAACAATTCAACCTCGTGAATCGCCTGAGCGTGCTGGAGAACGTGCTGATTGGCGCGCTCGGCAGCACGCCGTTCTGGCGCACCTGTTTTAGCTGGTTCACCCGCGAGCAGAAACAGCGCGCGTTACAGGCGCTGACCCGCGTTGGCATGGTGCATTTTGCCCATCAGCGCGTTTCCACCCTCTCCGGCGGCCAGCAGCAGCGTGTGGCGATTGCCCGCGCGCTGATGCAGCAGGCGAAGGTGATTCTGGCGGACGAACCCATCGCCTCGCTGGACCCGGAATCGGCGCGCATCGTGATGGACACCCTGCGCGACATTAACCAGAACGACGGCATTACCGTGGTCGTCACGCTGCATCAGGTGGATTACGCCCTGCGCTACTGCGAACGCATCGTCGCCCTGCGCCAGGGGCACGTCTTCTACGACGGCAGCAGCCAACAGTTTGATAACGAACGTTTTGACCATCTCTACCGCAGCATTAACCGCGTCGAAGAGAACGCGAAAGCTGCCTGACATCCCCATCATTGAGGAAAACGAATGAACGCTAAGATAATTGCCTCGCTGGCCTTCACCAGCATGTTCAGCCTCAGCACCCTGTTAAGCCCGGCGCACGCCGAAGAGCAGGAAAAGGCGTTGAATTTCGGCATTATTTCAACGGAATCACAGCAAAACCTGAAACCGCAATGGACGCCGTTCTTACAGGATATGGAGAAGAAGCTGGGCGTAAAGGTCAACGCCTTCTTTGCCCCGGACTACGCGGGCATTATCCAGGGGATGCGCTTCAATAAAGTGGATATCGCCTGGTACGGCAACCTGTCGGCGATGGAAGCGGTGGATCGCGCCAACGGTCAGGTCTTCGCCCAGACAGTCGCGGCGGATGGATCGCCAGGTTACTGGAGCGTGTTGATCGTCAACAAAGACAGCCCGATCAACAACCTGAACGATCTGCTGGCGAAGCGTAAAGATCTCACCTTCGGCAATGGCGATCCTAACTCCACCTCTGGTTTCCTCGTCCCCGGTTACTACGTCTTTGCCAAAAACAATATCTCCGCCAGCGACTTCAAGCGCACCGTCAACGCCGGGCATGAAACCAACGCGCTGGCCGTCGCCAACAAGCAAGTGGATGTGGCGACCAACAACACCGAAAACCTCGACAAGCTGAAAACCTCCGCACCAGAGAAGCTCAAAGAACTGAAGGTGATCTGGAAATCGCCGCTGATCCCAGGCGATCCGATCGTCTGGCGCAAAAATCTTTCCGAAACTACCAAAGACAAGATCTACGACTTCTTTATGAATTACGGCAAGACGCCGGAAGAGAAAGCGGTGCTGGAGCGCCTGGGCTGGGCCCCGTTCCGCGCCTCCAGCGACCTGCAACTGGTGCCGATTCGCCAGCTCGCACTGTTTAAAGAGATGCAGGGCGTGAAAAGCAATAAAGGGCTGAATGAGCAGGACAAGCTGGCGAAAACCACCGCGATTCAGGCGCAGCTGGATGACCTGGACCGCCTGAACAACGCGTTAAGCGCGATGAGTTCGGTAAGTAAAGCGGTGCAGTAATGGTTTTCTCCCTCTCCCCGAAGGGGTGCAGTAAATCGTAGGTCGGATAAGACGCCCCGGCGTCGCATCCGACAATGTGCAGGCGTTGATGCCGGATGCGGTGCAAGCACCTTATCCGGACTACAGACTGGAGCAATACATGCAAACCATCACCATCGCCCCGCCTAAGCGTAGCTGGTTCTCGCTTCTGAGCTGGGCCATTGTTCTCGCCGTGTTGGTCGTCTCGTGGCAGGGCGCGGAAATGGCCCCGCTTACGCTGATCAAAGACGGCGGCAACATGGCAACCTTCGCCGCCGACTTCTTCCCGCCCGATTTCAGCCAGTGGCAGGATTACCTCACCGAAATGGCCGTCACGCTGCAAATCGCCGTCTGGGGCACCGCGCTGGCGGTGGTTCTCTCCATCCCCTTCGGTCTGATGAGCGCCG
>ERZ827520.2623-NODE-2623-length-16258-cov-3.854471_pt1 | contig 16258 bp, 13 predicted proteins | sample MGYA00519581_ERZ827520 | MGnify/ENA primary metagenome ERZ827520 (study PRJEB31778, sample SAMEA3449339) | human gut metagenome | biome: human gut; feature: human-associated habitat; material: faeces | place: United Kingdom | collected 2010/2012 ...
GGGGTGCGGCGGTCGGCGACATTGCCGTCTCCCGTTATCTCTTCCGTTTCAACTAGCGCACCTGCGAGGGGTGCGGCGTGACGGTGCCGTTTATTTTAGATGTATGTTTCGTTTCAACTAGCGCACCTGCGAGGGGTGCGGCACGCACTGCCAGCGCGGAACCATCGCAGGAAAAGTTTCAACTAGCGCACCTGCGAGGGGTGCGGCCTTTTACCGGGTCGCGTTTGATTCCCGCGTCGGCGTTTCAACTAGCGCACCTGCGAGGGGTGCGGCGCCCACACAGCCTCCGCTACTTCACCGGGACGTGTTTCAACTAGCGCACCTGCGAGGGGTGCGGCCAGGCTCTCCCACAGCTCCCGCCCTTGGGGGATCGTTTCAACTAGCGCACCTGCGAGGGGTGCGGCGGGTGGAGATCCCCGCGACGAAGCAGCTCGACAAGTTTCAACTAGCGCACCTGCGAGGGGTGCGGCAAACTGCGCCGCCTCGGTTTCTGTGTTACCGGCGTTTCAACTAGCGCACCTGCGAGGGGTGCGGCGCAGAGTTATTTGAATATAATAACGCCAATCCTAGTTTCAACTAGCGCACCTGCGAGGGGTGCGGCGGAATAACAATTTTGAGCAATAATACTAGCCATATTTTTCCTTTATTGCGCGAACTATAAAATATTCGCATATTTCATGGTTCCAAATCCAAAAGAGAACAGGTAAATAACAGGCGTACTGCGGAGCGCGAAGCTTCTATGCAGGATATGTATGATTAGGGTTCGCGCGGACAAAAACTCAACAATCCCCCTTTTAGGCTAACACTGAGAACCGTAACGGGGTTTTAAAACATTACCACTTTTCAGAAGATGTCCGCGCCTAACCAACACGACCACAGAATCATAGCATAATTACAGCACTAAATATCTTATTTTGCCTATGCAATCTAACTTCATGCCTTCATCCAAGGCAGGTAAACCATTCGAAGTTTTCTCAAAATGAGCACTATTAACCTCCTCTTTGCTTTTTGCCATTAATTCCGCACTCCCAATGTCTGCTTTTCAGCGCAAGCTGACAGGATAATTTACATTATCAGCAGCCCCTGCGGGTCGTAGGGCTCTTTCACGCCCGAATGCCCTACCCTTCTCTGCCAATTCGCGCCAAGAAAGTAATAGCGCAGACTATCTCTTTCACCGTCTATCGCCTTTTCAAGTTGAAATTTCAGCTCCGACCATTGGACCAGGCCAACAAGACACTCAAAAACAGAATACTGCACTCGCTGTCCATAGTTTTCGCATAACTTAGCAACTTTGCGCAGACGCTTTTGCCCTCCTTCGCTTTGAACATTGACATCATAGCTTACGACTACCATCATCGACCGTCACCTATTTCCAGACAAAGGGTGGATATTCTTTTAAATCGCCGCGAATGTAACGAGCCAGTAGCATAGCCTGCATATGCGGCAGCATGCCGATCGCTATTTTTTCTCCAGTATATGGGTGGATTATCTCGTCCTGTTTCCTTGACTGCCATTCTCCGATAATTGCCTTTCGCATAGCATCATCCATGAGAACAGCGCCGCTTTCACTCTGCGTAAAACCGCCTGGCTTCGCCTGTTTCATGTTTATCATTGATAACACCAACCGATCGGCCCACCATGTCCGGAACTCCTCCATCATGTCAAGCGCCAAGCTGGGGCGGCCGGGGCGGTCTTTGTGAAGGAAACCAACGGCGGGATCAAGTCCGACGCCCTCTAGAGCGGAGGTAACATCATGCGCCAGCAACGAATAGAGGTATGAAAGCATGGCATTCACGGCGTCAAGCGGCGGCCTTCTGTTTCTGTCAGTAAACCTGAAATAGTCTTTTTGATGGAGGATCATACCGTCAAAAAGGTCAAAGTATATTCGCGCGACAGTCCCCTCGTAACCTCGCATTTCGTCGACGGTTTTTGCCGCATCCAGTTGGGCGATGTATGATTCCGTCAATGATATCGCTCCGCGAAAACATGCGGCAGTCTTTTCCGGCTGTGGATGATCGCGCAGGAACCGCTGCAGTACGATTTTGGTATTGGCGAGTTTTCCTAGAAGGATATTGCGCACAAGCGGCAGGCTCTTTGATTCGTCGTCCGCGATCCGGTACTGCTCCCTGCGCAGGAGCACGTTTCCATGTACCGGACCTTGGACTCTGGCAATAAATTTGCCATATTCCGTGAAAAACGATATCGGAACGCCATGCTCGGCACAGCAGCCCATGAGCGGGGGCGTCACATTGACCTGGCCAAAGCAGAGGATAGATTCGAAGATATGGATGGGCAGCGCTTTCTTTTCCGAGCCGTCCGCATGGACGATGATATTCTCTCCTTTCAGAGAAAGCCACGTACCCTGCGTCATAACAAAGAGGCTGTTAAGCAATCGTTTCATTGTTGTTCTCCCCGGCCGTCGTTGTCCGCGCACGCATCCCTATACAGCCGGGCTATATACCTGGCGGAATGGTTTTCTTCGCTTACGTCTTCCGGCATACAGAACTCATTCATCGAACAGTTTTTACATTGTTTCCCATGTTTGTAATCCGGCTGTGCAATGCCTGTCATAAGAGCCCTTGCTCGTTCGCAGCGCTCCTCCGTTTCTAGGCGCAGTTTCTGCGTCAGCTCTATTTCTGTACGGTGTTTGGGTTCTCCATAGTAAACCGCGCCGCGGTGGATTTCCACTTGAAGCATCTCTTCAAGACATATGGCCTGGGCACAAAGCTGGATTTCGTCCGCAATGTCCCAGCGTTTGCGCCCGCGCTTGTATTCTATTGGATATGGGGTCCACCTTTTTTTATCGTCTCCAAATGCCCTGACTGCGACGCCTAGATCGTCGTCACGATGAAATTCCACCATATCGGCTACCCCATACAGGCCCAGCCGCGAGGAGCGTAGCTGCAGCCCTGTGGACAATTTAACGTCACCACGGCTTTTGCTTCCAGTCTGATGAACGTTGGAGTGCAGGTGGCTGCCCTCTATAGTGAGAATGTTTTCCGCCCACAGCTTTTCCACATGGATAAGCATCCACTGCCGCTCGCAAAAGGCAAGGTGCTGCAGCCCTGATATTAAGATAAGCTCCTCATCGTCGTACATGACAAATGCAGGTTATACTCTAAAACCCCGGAATGATCTCAGGGGCCAATCCTTCAAGGTCGGCAAGAGCGTATGTTCCGTCCGCATTGACTGAGAGCGATCCATGCACCTTAGCAGATGAGTATTGCCCACTTTTGCAGTTATGCTCCCACCAGAAGACTTTCTCCACCTTCATAGTGCCCTCTGGCCGTGCTGAAGAGGCATCGTTTTCAAAAAGCTTGGGTAAAACTTCTTTTATCTTTGTCGCATCGTCATTGCTGAAGCCTGTCTTCTCCGCCAGCTGCGGATTCATACTTCCAAAGAATACATACACACCTGAATCGACACGATGCTTCATCCCCATTGTATCAGAGGCTTTTTTCCCGTCCTTTGTATCTTCTCCGTTAACGCTCTTTGTAATCTGAGTGCTGGTGATCGAGATCGGAACCGTAGAGAGCGCCAGCTGCACAGTCACCGGACCGCGGATGCCGATTGAAACTCCCGGGTCTTCGTTTTTCGCGGCCTTATATGCAAAAACTTGCCCAAAGGCACGGACATCAAACCATTTTTCGCACACCGCTTTCTCAGTCTCACTCTTGGTCATTTTTTTATTTAAGACAGCGTCGGCTCTTGCCTTTAAAGATGTGGCATCGTCAACCTTACGGTCTTCAGATTGAACAAATATTTCAAGACCATTTTCAAGCAATCTGTCCCTAATTTTACGTTTTAGACATACATCGGAAACTTCGCCTATGCCCTCATAACTGATCCTTGGCCTGTTGCTGTTGAGAGGATCTCCGTTAGGGTTCGCGTTTCTTACTGAAAATATTACCGCAAAATCAATTTTTTTCGATAGTGACATCTGCTGTTCCTCCCTAATTTTATTTAATTATCGAATTATCGGCTGTATCGCTTTGTGTTTCGTCGTTTTTCTGTTTCTGCCATAATTCATAGCGCTGGCAGTGAAAACCTAAAAGGAATTCTGCGGAAAGAGGGGCATTGTCTTCAAATTCTCCTGGCATAAATGACATGTATATTTTATCCATCAGTATGTTAAAAAAGTTTAGCTCTTTTTCCGCTTTAGCCTGAAGGCGGCTGCGATATGGAACCAAATTTATCTCTATCTGCCGCCATGTTTCAAACGGCTTCTCGGCGAATCTCGTCATCAGCTTCATTGCGGAGGTATCTCGGCTCTCTCCTGCAATGTAAAGAGCCCGTCCCTCCAGCTTGTCCGCCGCAGCAAGGAGCCTTCCGTAAAGATAATCGCGTGTCCTTCTCTCTTCTTCAAGTGCCATTTTGTATCCCCTCTCTGAGTGGCATCCGGAATAAAGCCCGCAAGCAATGCCAAGTATTTTCTCAAATTCCCACCATTCCATTGACTGCGGCTGTGCGGCCCTATGGCAGACCGCGAGAAGCAGATCGCATGGGAATGCCATTCCCTCTGAAATAACCGGAAGCAATCTTGAAATGGTAGATTTCAGCAATGAAGGCCCCGTTTTTCCGGCGAAGGCCATTTGAGCGATATCAAAAATAGACGGGGCGCCCACAAACACTCTATCTTTACCAAAATGCTGGCGCCACACATATTTTTTATGATAATTTTCCACGCGCGCAAGGAAATCCGAGCCTTTTATCTCTTGATAATAGGTAATCGCCATCCTTCCCGGAGTTGCGGAGTCCAGTGACATGACGACAATGTCGTCCCGGTCCTTCAGCTCCTCCTTATATCCGGCAAGTTTTTTGTTAAGCTTTTTCGCATATGACGCGCCAAGGTCTTCTATATTGTTAAAAGAGACCTCGCTCAATTCGTCGTCTTCCGGAGCATCTGCAAAAAGCTCGTCGCTTGAGACGCACAAAGGCGGTATTTTTGCGGTATTTATCGCCCATGCTACAATAACCTGGCTGTCGTTTTTAAAACCCCGGCCATCTATGAGCCACCGAAGGGCAGAGTGGGCCTTCTGCGTAACATCGTATCCGATAGTGCAGGCCTCTTCCGGTGCTAAGAAGCGCCCTCTGAACGTATAGCCGCTAAGGTCATTCGCGGATATGAGTTTCGCCTTGTCACCCGAATAACGGAGACGAGCCGGATGGTTTACCGCGTACGGCCTCTCTTCTCCGGTAATATAGCAGAGAGAATTCGCGTTTTGGCGCGAGCCGTTAAAGCGAATCCAAGAATCCGCCAGTTCGTCACATCCCCATACGCGATCCTCCAGCCAGCCCGGAATTTGGACGCGCCATCGCACAAGCGCCCCTCCCTGGTCAAAGACACTCTTTCCTGACTTGTCTTTCTTTTTTGTCAGAACTCTAAATATTGGCGGCGAATCTTTGCCATCCCACTCAGTGAGAAGATTGCCGCTCTCGTCAAGAAAGAGCACGTTTGACGCCGCAAGGTCGGAAATCAAAGATTTTTTGCCGGCATATTTAAGCACAGACTTCAGCATTGGATGATCGTAAAAATCATTCCAGGCAGTGAGCAGTGATAAATATCCGGCTTTGATTTCGCTTCCGCTCTTAAAATCATCGAAATAGGCATTGGAAGTCCCGCCGTGGTCTTTATAATCTCCCGCCACATATTGTATCTTGTCGCATAGCGGATGGGGCTCGCCGCCGCTAGTTCTGCCCGCGGAAGCCTCCGTCGCCGGAATGAGGGTAGCCTCTTTATTTACGACTTCGGCGGACAAGAATTTCCCCTCGCCGTCCAACACAACTTCAATATGCGCCTGCTGTTCCACATGCGCCGGCGGAACAGGCAATGTAGTGAAATAAGTCCTTCTTTTATACGCGTTTTCGTACGTCTCTTCAAGCCTTTGCATCCAACTCATAATCACACCTCGGCATTGGCCGTGTCAAAATTTTTAGGGGTGCCGCCGTTTTTACTTACAAACTTGGTACCCTTCATCGGACGCACGAACCTGGAGATCAAGTCTCCTTCGTATCCGGAGAAATCGATTTCGCCACGGCGCATTTTTGGATACCAAAAGCGGCTGTAAAGCTCATCTTTTCCGGATTCTTCAGGATAAAGGAAGCTGTGGAACATCAGCCCAAATGATATCTCGTCGACATCTTTGTAAAATCCTTCCGGTCTATCGCTCCATTCGATGGGCCCCACATATCCCTGGCATTCACGCACGCCAAGAAAAATATCACGCGTTCCGCCACGTTCAAGATATCTCTTTAACATGATGTAATGCTTGTTGTCATTACGGTCCGAGACAAACTCTGAAGCCAAAGGATTCCACTCAAAATGTGCCTGCACATGATACTCGACATCAGCCAAATAGTTATAGAAGGCAAGACTGTTGCCGCCGTTATAGTTCAGCGGTTTGACTCCTTTTGTCTGCGTGCGTATCTGATTAATGACCCGTACCTTGTCTATTCGCCAGATAAAGGTCGGCTTCCAGTAGACTGAACGGGCTATACCACGCAGTGCCTCGTAAGTGGGGATCTGATAGGTACACTTTTCGCCGCCAATTTTTGTTACAGGGTCCGTAAAGAGTGCGAACCTCCCCCGGACTTTAAAAGAAATTCTGTTGTCCACTATGTCACCTCCAATTTCAGTTTTTCAATCTGAGCGGTACTCAGACCAAATTCTTCACTGTAAAATTCCGGCATTAGTATCCAGACCTCCGTCCCACTCATGCCGCAAAGAGATTGTTTGTAAACCCCAACGTGTTCATAGAGGGTGTCAAGCTGATAAGGATAAACATTCACAGAAAACCGCTGTGCTCTGTGCAGCAATTTCTTCACCGCCGCGAAATCATCCTCAAGAGCCAACTGCCCTACAAGCTCATTTCCTTCGCCATATTGGACGATAACTCCCTTTGTCGGCGCGTCTATAACATTAAAAAGATTTCCTGCCGTGGCAAATGCTTGTCTGAGTTTTCGTCCTGGCGGGATGCATGTCTTGGCATTCCACGACAGAAGGTTCAATAAAGTGTCGTCTCCGTGCTCGGTTTCGACGTTATATCGCATCTCTTTCTGGCGTTCATAAAAATAGTATTGAAAATAACTCGCAATATTTTCTAGTGACAAGATATCCCCCTCCCCTTTCTCGCCTTTTAATGATAACGCGCTCAGAACTCTCCTAGCGGCATGGCGTCCGGCTTTAATATCTATAAGCTTATCAACGTTTTCATCAGCCGGATTGACGATAAACAAGGGAGCCCTCACCTTACGCCCCTCCCTGTTGCAGCGGCCGGCGGCCTGCACGATCGAGTCAAAACCCGCTAGCGAGCGGATTCCGCTGCCAAAATCAACATCTATCCCAGCCTCCATGACCTGCGTGGAGACACAAATTATGGGCTTTGCGGCTTTCAGCAGCTTACTAATATTATCCAGAACTACTTTGCGGTGGGCAGGACACATCAGCGCGCTCAGGTGAACTACACTTATCTCGGTGTCAACCTCAAGCTTCGACCTAATATCTATATAAAGCTTCCTGGCAACGGTCGTCGTGTTTACAATAACCAGAAGAGAGATAAACTCCTGCCGCTTTTCAATCGCCATATCGCCCAACTCACCAATGGAGTAGCCGCCGGTTTTGGTAGAATCTTTGATTTCCACTCTTTTTAGAGCGGCAAACAGCGCGCTGACATCAGGAATAACTTCATCCTTTGTACCATAGCGAAGGGAACCATAATCCCTTGATACTCCATTAAGCAGCGGCTGCGTAGCGGTACAGAGGAGGGCCGTCGTGCCGCACTGGCCGACAAGAAAATTCAGAGCTCCGCAAAAAAGATGCACCGCTTTGATCGGCAAAGTTTGTATCTCGTCAAAAATAATTATGGAACCGGCCAACTGGTGCATTCGCCTGATACTCTTTGTGCCTCCCGCAAAAAGGGCCTCAAGAAACTGTACGTTGGTCGTAAATACAATCGGCGCATCCCAATTTTCCGAAAGGAGCTTTCCCTCCCAGGTTTCGTTTTCCTCAAGCAGATTTGAGTGGCATTCCAGCACGATTTTGCCTCGATCCGATTCTGGCTCAAGAATTTCGCGTGCTTTCGCAGCGTTTTGATCGATAATAGTTGTGTATGGAAGAACATAAATAATCCGCTCGATGGGATGTGCGTCGTCTGCGGAACGTTTCGCCAGTTCGAGGGCAAACCTCATGCTGGCCAAAGTCTTTCCGCCGCCCGTGGGAACGGTCAAGGTAAATATGCCGCGGCCCCGCTGTGCCGCATCACGGCATGAATCTGAAATATCCCTGCGTATCCTGTTTACTGAGGTATCCGCTGAAAAATGTGAAAGATACCGTTCCAGCCGTTCCGAAAGGATACTCCAGCCTGTATAATTCGAATTTTGTCTGGCCTCGGCGGCACCGTCAACGCAAAAATCAATCGTGCCGCATCTGTCCGCGTCAACAAGTGTACTAAACAAAAACTTTGTCATACAGCCCAAACCGAACCATAGTCTGGCTGCCCCTGCCGTTTTTATTTCATTGCATTTTAGCTCTGCTGAACCAGCGCCCACCGCCAACTCCAGCTCATTAAGGGACTCCTTTGTGATAGCATCTTCCCTCGCCTTAATATCTAATATTAATTGTTCAAATTTTGAAAGCGCCTCGCAGGATGTCATCAGTTTGTCAACCCGATCTCGTATTTCGGGAGATATTTTAGTTTCGACCTCAGTCAGATGAGTTTTTCCATCTTCTTTTTTCATCCTCTTGAGAAAAAGGTCGTCCCCCTCTGATGAAATATCCATCAATCCTCCATGATGTCCCGCTAGAATAACCGCCATCATCTCTGCCGCGATGAGTTTTATCCAGTCTTTCTTATTACAACCCAGCTGCTGCCATACAAACTGGGCTCCCGCTGTGGAATGATCTATTTTCCCCTTCATAGATAAAGCTTGCCTATTTTTCTCTGTTCTCTGAGAACAGATGTCGTCATCATGATCCTGATCACAAAATCCAGACGAACTTTTTATATATTGTTGAAAATCAGAGGAATATTTGCCAAGATCATGGAGAAGCCCCAACAATTCACCAATTTTCCCCAATCCAACGACGGAGGCATACCGCTTAGCCAGAACGGCGGTTTCCAAAAGGTGCGTTTCCACACTTTGAAAACGAGGTTCTTTATCTCTGATATGCGATATATATTCCACTTGATTCATCATTACACCTCATCCGCTGAATATTATTCATCCGGTCTGTGTATATATTGCTTATGAATCATGTAGCAAGGCTGCAATTATAAATTGGCATTCTGAAATAAAACATTACAAATATTATATAAAACTTTATTTAATCTCAAACTTTTCTAATGATAGGTACTCGTATCTCTAGAATCTGGTAATAGCAACACTTTATAGCAAATTAATATAGTATATGTAAGGTACTATTAATATAAGCTCAAAAAGCTAGCATTTTTCAGCCATAGGAATAATGTTAGGTTCTCATAGTCCCTATAACTGGAAAAAGTTTGAGTTTAATATTATAGCGTATATCATTAAATATTTATAAAATTTCATTTTTTGTTTTTTAAAAAATTTATTTTTGGTTCTGTTGTCCTTGATTTAGCTTGAGCACGCACAACAAAGCTAGGCCAACGTGGAAAACTTGAAGATGCATAATCTAGATTCAACTTCATGCCGCAAAATCTTATCCTAAACGAGATTTTTTTATTTAAGAATGAACTCAATATTATCATCTCCAATTTTTACGTTTTAATATTCCATATTATATACTTCCTTGTCTTATATGTATAGCTTTTAAAAATACAAAAACATCTCTTTTTATAAAAAGAGATGTCCTCGTATCCATACATATAAAACAAAGTTTCAACTAACGGCTCAAAAGGCACGGCTTATTAATTATACTAAATGTCTCGACATTATACAAAGCATGCACCCCCAAACTGAGGGCGCATGCCAAAATTTAATTCGTATGAATCTTATTTTTTCAGCTGTCTGACGACGTCGATAACGGTGCCGTCCCTCCACTCGACTACTCCGATTATTCTGTCTGTGGTCGCCACGGGGTCGGTCGGGCCGGACATTTTTTTCGCTCGCGCTTCGAGTTCTTCCATGCTGATGACGGGAAGTCCTTTGAGACCGGAGACTGCCTCTAAGAGGTCTTTTCTCTTGGGGTTGATCGTCACTCCGTATTCGGTGACTATGGCGTCTATCACTTCTCCCGGCGTGGTGACGTTGTAGACTTTGTCTGTCACGCAGGGGATTCTGCCTCTTAGCAACGGCTGCGCTATGATCGTCAGTTTGGCTCCCGCCGCGGTGTCCTGGTGCCCTCCGGTGCCGTGGAGCAGCGCTCCGTCGGCTTCGGTGTTGACGTTGGCGTTGAAGTCGGTGTCTACTTCTGTCGCACCCAGTATCACGACGTCAAGCATGTTTACCGCCGCCCCGCAGTTCCACGGGTTGGCGTACCAGTCGGCCGAGATTTCTATGTGGTTGGGGTTTTCTCTGATGGATCTGACGGCGTCGAGGTCGAATGACTGGACGTCCATGAGTTTGTCCACTAACCCCTCTTTGAGGAGTTCGACGAAGTAGCCGGTGATTCCTCCAAGGCCGAAGCTGCCTTTGATGCCTTTTTTGATCATGGCTTCTTTCATGAAGGCGGTCACTGCCAGGGGGATTCCTCCGGCTCCGGTCTGGAATGATATGCCTTCTTTGAAGTAGGGGCTGGCTTCTATGAGTTTGGAGGCGTAGCTGGAGATGAGGAGCCGCAAGGGGTCTCTGGTGACTTTGGTGGTGCCGGAGACGATTCCCGCCGGGTCTCCTATGGAGGGGACTTCTACTACGAGGTCGGCTTTGGTCTGGGGGATGGAGACGGGGGCGGCCGGGTATTGGACGAGGTTGTCGGTTATTACTACGACTTTGTCGGCGTAGTCGGCGTCTGTGTAGGCGTAGCCGAGGGAGCCGCAGGCGGATTTGCCCAAGGTGCCGCAGATGTTGCCGTATTTGTCGGCCGTGGGAGCGCCGATGAAGGCGACGTCTATGTGGACGTCTCCCGCCATTACCGCGCGGGGACGGCCTCCGTGGCTTCTGAGTACGACGGGCACTTGCATGCCGCCTTCCGATACGAGCTGGCCGATGGGGCCGTTGACGGAGCCCATGATTTTTGTCACTACTCCGCTTTTTATGTGGTCGATGACTTTTTTGTGGACTCCGAAGAGGGCGGTCGGGAAGAGGGTCAGCTCTTTGATGCCCATTTCGGCGCAGGCGTCGAGGACCATGTTGACGACGTAGTCTCCGTTTCTCAGGTGGTGGTGGAAGGAGATGGTCATGCCGCTTTTGAGGCCGCTGGCTTTGATGGCTTCTTTGATCGAGCTGACTGTTTTGTCGGTGTTGTCGCTGTTGAAGCACCTGAGTTTGGCTCCCGCGATGTTTCCTTCGGGCTTTTTCGCGAAGGCTCCCTGGTAGTGTTTTACTTTGCCGTAGCCTTCTATGTAGTCGGGGATTTCCCGTTTTACTGCGTTGATTGTCATTTCAGTTCACCTCTTGTTGGGCCGTTTATGCCAGGCCGGCGCGGACGAGTGTGTATTCCGCTCTTTTGACTACGGGGATGTCTACCATTTTACCGTCTACGGTGACGGCTCCCTGCCCGCGTTCTGCCGCTTCTTTGGCGGCGGCGATTATTTTCTGCGCTTTGGCTATTTCGGCTTCGGTGGGGGTGAAGATGTCGTGGATGATTTTTATCTGGTTGGGGTGGATGATGGATTTGCCCGAGAAGCCAAGCTGTTTGATGAATTCTGTCTCTTTGCGCAGTCCTTCGTCGTCTGTGATGCGCGGGAATACGGTGTCCAGAGGTTCTACTCCCGCCGCGCGCGCCGCGAAGACGAGCATTCTTCTGGCCCATTCGAGTTCGGTGCTGTCGTCTGAACGGTTGGTTTTGAGGTCGGCTCTGAGGTCTTCTCCTCCGGGGATGATGGCCTCTATGCGCGGCGAGGCTTTGGCTATTTCATAGGCGTTCCAGATGCCGTGCGCGGTTTCGAGGAGGCAGTGGAGGGTGAGTTTACCGACGGGAAGTCCGTTTTTTTCTTCGAGACGGGAGAGTTCTTCGTCTATTATTTTGACGGTGCCGGCGTCTTCGACTTTGGGGACGCGGATTCCGTCGAGGCGTTTGTTGGGGACGATGGCCGCGAGGTCGTCTTTCCAGTATTCGGTGTCTACTCCGTTGATGCGGACGGAGACGTAGCAGCTGCCAAATTCGCCCTGTTTGAGGTATTTGCTGACCAGTATCCTTGCGGTGTCTTTTTCGACCATCGCGACGGCGTCTTCGAGGTCGAGGACTACTCCGTCCGAGCCGAAGAGGTAGCCGCGCGTGAGCATGTTGGGGTTGTTGCCCGGGAGGTAGAGCATCGTGCGTCTCATCTTATTTGTCTTCTCCCTTCTGTTTCAGCAGTCTTTTGTAAGCGGCTTCGACCCGCGCGCCGAGGACGATGTCAAGCGCCCCGTTGTCCTGCACGGCGGCTTCGATGTCTTTTACGCCGAGTTCTTCCAGGGTCTCGGTTATTTTCTTTTCCATCGCGCTTTTGAAGCGGGCCGCGCTCGCTCCCGTTATTGTTATCTTGATCCCGGCTCCCGACTCCGCCTCGGTGAGCGTCACGAGGCAGTCCATTGACTCGAGCGTGCCGGCCTGGGATGTCTTCATCTTTTCGTTCCCCCTGTTCTTATCCGAAACACGGCCCGCCTGTCGATTTTTCAACGGTAGGCAGGCCGCGCGGTTATTTGCCGTTGCTGTCCCGGCTCATTATCACTTCAAGGACCCCGCCTGCGATCGCGAGCGCTTTGTCCGTTATGCTCCAGCAGTGCGACGGGTCGCCGCGCGGGTCGACGTCACCTATTTTGAGACCATTCGTGACGCGCACGCGCGGGTGGATGAGGCCGCGCAGCACGCCGTCAACGCGCGCGCAGACCTCGACACCGCCCACGTAGCCGACGACTTCGCCGACGGAGACTTCATCGCCGATTTTCCGTACCGGCAGCAAATAGCCGTCTGTCGGCGCGCGCAGCAGCCGTTCCGTGCCGTAGCCCTTTATTATTCCCGGCACGCCGGTGTTGGGGATGGCGCTGCCATACCTGATGACGCGTCCGAGAGTGTGTCCGCGCTTCGTTTCTATCACGGCATCGACGTCGCCCGGCGCGCTGAAGCCGGGGCCGACGGCGATGACGGTGGGCGCCATATCCTTGGTTGTGCCGATATTTTTCTTTGCCATGACGGCGTCGACGAGGATGTCCGGCTTGACTTCCCTTATCGACCGGCCCTCGGGGTCGACGAGCACCTGTATGACGTCGGACGCGGGGTCGTATTCTTTCATGGAGCCGATGAGCACGGCGGACATGTCTTCGACCTTTGCCCTGCCGTCAAATACGGCGGAGGCCACGGAGACGGTTCGGCGTACGACCAGCGGCAGCGCCGTCTCCAGCGCCAGCACGGAGTATCCGACTCTCCACAGCCGGTATATTATTCCCGTCGCAAGGTCGCCGCCGCCCCTGACGACAGCCGTTTTACCATTTCTCATGACAAAGGATCTCCATTCACGCCTTTAAAGGCGACTCACCTTGAGGACGTCGCAGCGCAGGCATCTGCCGGCCTCTTTGGCGATCTGTCCTTCGCAGAATCCTTTTTCGACTTCGCAGAAGCAGCTCTTACGCTCTTCTGGTGAGAGCGCCGGCATCTTTTCGCGCGGCGTCGGGTTTTCGTCTATCGGCTTGCTCATTTCTCTCTTAATATATTTGTGCGCGATCACCTGTCCGTCGCCTCCGAGGTAGCGGTCGATGGAAGAGGCCGCCTCTTTGCCGCGGTTTACGCCGCCTACGACGGAATCGGGGCCGGTGGCGCAGTCGCCGCCGGCGAATATCCACGGCGTGGCGGTGGTCCCGCGGTATGCCGCTTTGATCACGTTGCCGCGGATGTCTACAAGCTCTTCGTCGCCCGCCGCCACTTCGCGGCTCAGGGCCTGGCCGATAGCACAGATCACGAAATCGGCGTGAACTTTCATCTGCGCGCTTTCGTCATAAGAGGGGTTGAAACGCCCCGACGCGTCAAAGACGGCGGTGCATTTTTTAAATGTCACCCCGTCGGCGCGTCCCTCTTTCGCGGAGATCGCCATCGGGCCCCAGCCGTTGAATACGTAAAGCCCCTCTTCTTTACCCTCTCTGATTTCGTCTGGGTGAGCCGGCATTTCATCCTCTTTTTCGAGGCAGAAGAGTGATACTTTCGCCGCGCCGAGGCGTATCGCCGTCCGCGCGCAGTCCATGGAGACGTTTCCTCCGCCTATGACGATGACCTCTTTGCCGCGCAGGTCACAGCCGCCGCCGGTCTTTACCGAGCGCAGGAATGAGACGCCGGAGGTCACGCCCTCGGAATCCTCGCCCTCGACGCCGAGTTTGCGGTCGTTGTGGTCACCGACGGCGATGTAGACGGCCATGTAGCCCCGTTTCCGCAGTTCTTTGATCGAAATGTCCTCTCCGATTTTAGTTCCCGTCACAAATTCGACGCCCATTTCCCTGAACAGTTCAAGCTCTTTGGCAAATTTATCAGCCGGCAGCCGATATTCTGGAAGACCTACCGCCAGCATGCCGCCGACCACGTCAAGCGCTTCAAAGACGGTCACTTCGTAGCCCTTTTTCCGCAGATAGAAGGCGCAGGAAAGTCCCGAAGGGCCGGAACCGACGACGGCGACGCGTTTGCCGTTTTCCGGTTCCATCGGCGGCAGCGGAAACTTACCGTCGTGCTCGAGCAGCCAGTCGGTAATGAAGCGCTTGATGCCGCGGATGGCGATCGGTTCGTCGATCTTGACGCGGTTGCACATATTTTCGCAGAGGTGGTTGCAGACGCGGCCGCAGGTGAGGACGAGCGGGTTTTCGTTCTGGATCACCTGATAGGCCTCTTTGTACATGCCGCGCCGCGCGAAGTCGAGATAGACAGGGACTTCGACATTGGCCGGGCAGGCGTTCTGGCAGGTATATCTCATGCAGTGGATATAGGCCGAAGGGTCGTGGCGTTCGTAGAGGCATTCCGTGCAGTAGAGGCATTCCGTGATGCGGTCGAAGCGATGGTCCTTCGCCTTGCGCACCCACATCGGGTCGGCGATCAGCGGACGGGCCAGCGCCACCATGTCGGCGCGCCCCTCGGCGATGACGTTGTCGGCAAACTCGGGGTTGCCGAGTTTGCCCACGGTGACCACGGGCACGTCGACACATTTTTTGATCTCTTCCGCGAGGTAGACGTTGGGGCCGTCTTGGTATTCGATCGTCGGTTTGCCTCGCTGGTCCGAGTATCCCTTGACGGGCGCGTCGTCGAAGCGCACGCCGGCGGAGACGTCCATACAGTCGATGCCGTGCTTGACGAGCTCCTGCGCGAAGATGCGGCTCTGTACTATCGTGTTGCCTCCGAGGACAAATTCTTCGGCGCTGATGCGCGCGAAGAGCGGGTAATCCGGGCCGACGATGGCGCGCACCTTCTTTAGTATCTCAAGATGCATGAACATCCTGCCGTATATGTCACCGCCGAATTCGTCGGTGCGCAGGTTGGTGCGGCGCGAGATGAAATCCGCCATCGTGTAGGTATGCGCGTAATGAAGCTCTATGGCGTCGAAGCCCGCCTCGTAGGCGCGGCGCGCGCCGGCGGCGAAGTCGTCGATGATGCCGTAGCACTCTTCGTTGGTCAGTTCGTGCGGTTTCCTGCCTACGCCGTAAATCGAATGCGCGATCTGCAGGCCGATCTTGCAGCCTTCGTCATGCACGGCGGCGATAAGTTTTTTAAAACCGTCGATATGCTCGTCGCGGCTGATCTGCAGACGCAGCCCCGCGTGGATGAAGTGCGAGCTGACGCTCGTATGCTCGGTCATGATCAGGCCGACGCCGGAACGGGCGCGGTCCACATAATGCTTGATGGTATTCTTCGAGACAAACCCTCCGGGAGCCGCCGAGTTGGTAAACATCGGCGACATGATGACCCTGTTGCTCAGTTCCATCGAATTTATTTTGATAGGTGTAAAAAGGCCGATTCGCTGCATGTGAAAATACTCCTTTCAGAAAGCGTTTATAAAAAGGCCGCGGCAGATAGTCGTTTTTCTTTTCCGCCGCAGACCTCGATTCCTGATAATATTTACGATCTATTTTTTCGTGGCGGCCTTGCGCGCCGCGATCTTCTCCGAAGCGATCCTCACGGCGTCGTAGAACTGCAAATAGCCGGTGCAGCGGCAGAAGTGGCCCGATA
>ERZ827520.2626-NODE-2626-length-16252-cov-3.159536_pt1 | contig 16252 bp, 10 predicted proteins | sample MGYA00519581_ERZ827520 | MGnify/ENA primary metagenome ERZ827520 (study PRJEB31778, sample SAMEA3449339) | human gut metagenome | biome: human gut; feature: human-associated habitat; material: faeces | place: United Kingdom | collected 2010/2012 ...
TAAAGTTATGACATCTATAGTTAGTTTAATTAACTATAGATATCATGTCAAGCGTACACAACCAAACCAGACACTATTAATCATGGTCTTGGAACACGAAGCATTAAAAGAATTGTTGACAGTTACGATGGAATTATGAAATATTCGTACGATGAGAAAGACAATTATTTTAATACAGCACCCTGGCATCATGCAATAGTTTTGGCATATTCTGCAATATATGGCATATTCGGTAATATACGTCACATTAATATCGGGTAGTTTTGGCACATTCGGTAATATATGGCACATTCTGCACTTGACAATATAAAAAAACAGGGATTCCAGTTACATTTAATAACCGAAATCCCTGTTTTTATTATATTAATTCTTCTTATATTGTTATATCTTCTTAGAAAAGACTCTTAACAGTATTAACTACATTCTCTACTGTGAATCCGAAATGCTCGAATAACTGGTTAGCCGGACCTGAAGCTCCGAAGCCCTTCATGCAGATAACCTTTCCATCAAGTCCTACATATCTGTACCAGCCGAAGTCTGAAAGTGCCTCAACTGCAACTCTCTTTCTTACACTCTTAGGAAGGACTGATTCCTTGTATTCGTCTGACTGCTTCTCGAATACGTCCATAGATGGCATACTTACTACTCTTACATCTATTCCTGCATTCTTAAGCTCTGCCTTTGCTGATACAGCAAGGTTTACTTCAGAACCACTTGCAATAATAATTCCATCTGGAGTCTCTTTATCAGAATTCTCAAGAATATATGCACCCTTAAGTGCTTCCTTAGATGAACCTGCCATCTGTGGAAGATTCTGTCTTGTAAGAACTAATGCTGTTGGCTCATCCTTAGATTCAATAGCATATTCCCATGCAAGTGCTGTCTCTGTTCTGTCACATGGTCTGAATACTGTGAAGTTAGGCATTGAGCGGAATGCTGCAAGCTGCTCAATTGGCTCATGTGTAGGTCCGTCCTCACCAACTCCGATACTGTCATGTGTAAATACATATATAAGTGGAAGCTTCATAAGTGATGTAAGTCTTGCCATTGGCTTTGTGTAATCACTGAATACGAAGAATGTTGCAACGAATGGTCTTAATCCACCGTGAAGTGCAAGTCCATTACCAATTGCTGCCATAGCCTGCTCTCTTACACCAAAATGAAGGTTAGTTCCTGCATAATTCTCTTTAGAGAAATCACCTGCATCCTTCATATTAGTCTTATTAGATGGTGCTAAATCTGCTGAACCACCAATAAGGTTAGGCATGAGATTCTTAATCATGTTAAGAATTGTTCCACTTGAACTTCTTGTTGCTTCTGCCTTCTCAGGCTTTGCAAGGTATTTCTCAGAATTGAACAAATCGGACATATCACATCCATTGTAGTACTTATCCCAGAGTTCCTTCATCTCAGGGAACTTCTCACAATACTCTGCAAAAAGCTTATTCCATTCTTCTTCCGGCTCAGCCATTCTTGCTGCTATCTCTTTATAATGATCATATACTTCCTGTGGTACTTCGAAATCACCCTTGCATGGCCAGTTAAGGTTTTCCTTAAGTGCTGCAACATTATCAATACCAAGAGGCTCACCGTGTGCGCTTGCCTTACCCTGCTTTGCAGGACAGCCGTATCCGATAAGTGTATTAACCTTGATAAGTGAAGGTCTTTCCTTATCAGCCTTAGCCTCCTCAATAGCCTTTCCGATTGCTTCGATATCATTGCCATCAGCAACCTCGATTGTCTGGAAGCCAAATGCTTCGAATCTCTTCATTACATTTTCAGTAAATGCAATATCTGTGCTTCCCTCAATTGATATATTGTTAGAATCGTAGAATACAATAAGCTTTGAAAGACCTAATGTTCCTGCAAGTGAGAAACACTCTGATGAAATACCTTCCATCATACAGCCGTCTCCACCAAGTACATATGTGTAATGGTCAACTACATTGTATCCTTCCTTATTAAATACAGATGCAAGATGTGCTTCTGCCATAGCCATACCTACTGCCATAGCCATACCCTGTCCAAGAGGTCCAGTTGTTGCTTCAACACCAACTGTATGACCATACTCTGGATGTCCAGGTGTCTTAGAACCCATCTGTCTGAAATTCTTCACATCATCTAAAGAAAGATTGCCAATTCCAAGTAAATGGAACAATGAGTAAAGAAGCATTGAACCATGTCCGCCAGAAAGAACGAATCTGTCTCTATTCTCCCACTTAGGATCAGCAGGATTGTAATTCATATGGTTAGTCCATAATTCATAAGCTGTTGGTGCAGTTCCAAGTGGAAGTCCAGGATGTCCTGAATTAGCCTTCTGGATTGCATCTGCTGACAATACCCTGATTGCATTAATTGACATTTCATCGATGTTAGTCATATTTTCCTCCCTGTGTAAGCACATCTGTGCATAATATTATAAGTTATCTGTCTTTAAAATCTGCCTCTGTCAAGAATATAACATCACCATTCTCGCTTCTCTTCTTCTTAAGTCCACCAAAGAATCTTCTTGATGCTCTTCTTTCAGAGTTGACAATTGCCTGATTGATAATTTCCTTGATATCATCAAGTTTAATATTATCATTCACGTTATGAAGTTTGTCAATCTTAAGATACAGTTCCAGTAATGCATCATCATCAACCTCATACTGTCTCTTTCTTGCGAATCTCTTCGCCATCTCAACAAGCTCATTAACAGTGTACTGCTTAAGAACAATTCTGTGATTGAATGTCTTGGTAAGCTCAGGATTAAAGTTGATAAGAACGTTCATGTCTGTATCTGAATCTTCAAATATGACAATCATTCTTCCTGTATCCTGTTCAAGACAGTTAAGCAGTTCATTAATTCTCTTAGGCTGGATTGTTCCTGCGCCTTCAACGATAAGAGCTGTTCCCTTAAGTCTTCCCATTGCCTTGGCAATACCTCTCTGGTTAATACTCTCTCCTGATGTCTTAGCAATCTTCTTTGGCTGGTCTGGATATAAAGTATTAATAGCTCTTATTATAGTTCTTGCAAGGTCTGTCTTATCAGAACTTGAATTACCAGAAATAAGAATATTTCCTGATGCTGATGAATTCATCTGCATTTCATCGTCAATTGTATCGAAAAGATCAGCTAACTGTTCCTCAAGTCCTGGCATATCTCTGTACTTTCTGAATATCTTTGCCAGCTCTCCTGTAAGCTTCTTCTCTATCTGCTCAGTTTCTTCAATCTCTTCTTCCATAGTCAATGGCTGTTCTTCTTCCTGTCTGGTGAATGGAATTACTGTTTCTTCCGGCTCAACACCTGCAGCTACCTCATCTAGTACAACAGCCTCCTCACCTTCTTCTTTATTGTCTTTATTATCAATATCTTCATTCATAATTGAATTGATATCTGAAATCATTGATTCTGACACAGTTGGTATCTGTGCTGTAACTAAAGGAATATCTTCATTCTCTATAGCAGTTGCTGCCTGCTCTAGTCTCGCTGCAGCCTTACCTGTTCTTATTGCAAGATCCATTCTCGCTGAATCAACTGCCATCTGTGCAAGAGCTGCTCTCTTTGCTTCTTCCTTATCAATCTCCTTACCATCAGCCAGTGCTTCTGCTTTCTTCTGCTCTACAAGCTTTTCATAAGCTGCACTTTTCTCGTCTTTCTCATCAAGATAACGCTCAAGCTCTGACTTGGAGAATTCCTTAGTATCCTGCTTGCCATACTTTTCTTCTCTTACAGACTGCATCCACTCTGTTATATCCATCTGGCCTTCAATCTGGTCATCATCCTCCTGAACTTCTGCATCATCATTAACAACCTGTTCAGTTACAGGAGCCGGAGTCTTAACCTCCTTTGCAGGCTGTTCTTCCTTATTCTTAGAAGCTGGTACAAATGTCTTAACATCAGCATCTTCTTCCTCATCACCGAACAAGTCACTCATCTTGGCAGCAAGCTCTTCCTGAAGATTTCTTGTATCATATAAATTGTTATATTCAGGTACAGGAACATTAATATCTATATTCTCTGCTTCCTTATTGATTCTTTCCTCAGCTTCTTTTCTCTGTTCAGCTTCGTCTTCTTTATTGATCTGCTCATAATTATCAGCTAATTTCTGCTTTGCATTCTCAATAAGCTCCTTAAGTGAGACATTTGCCTTATTAATCTCGCTTGAGAAATTCTTCTCTCCATCTTTGCTAAGTGTCTCAGAAACCTCTGGCTTCTCCACCTGAGGAGTCTCTATCTTAGACATAACAACAGAGCTGTCATTAGTATTATCTGCATCTTCATCCTTATTCAGAGCTTTCATTAAAAATGCTTTGATATCATCATTCTGGTCGTTCTGTACAAGGTCTATTGAAAGAGGTCCTTCCTCCTGTTCCTTAGCAAACTCAGGAACATTCAGACTTACCTCTGGCACTGGCTGTTTACCAGTTGATTTCTGTTCTTTCTCATCTTCTTCACGGAAAACATCTTCAACTTCATCTCTCTTAAGATTAGCAAGTTCCTTCTGCTTTGCAAAAAGCTCTTCCTTAGTTGCCTCTATATCTTCCTTTCTTTTTCTTACATCTTCTAAGATACCTTTCTGTGTCTTAGTAAGAACAACACCAAGCTTTTCCTTTAACTGTACTGCTTTCTCAACGTATATACCATCCTGAAACCACAGAACGATATTATCACATGTCTTAATACATTCTTCTTTTCTTCCAGTCTTATAATACAGCTTTGCAAGCTCATACATATACTTCTCATCAATCTCATGATCCCTGTAATCCTCTAAGATACTTACAAGTTCATTATCTGATGCATTCTGTGCCTTTCTAAGGTCATAATACAGGATGAATCTGCTCACATCATGCTGTGAAGATTTGCTGTATTCTTCATAAAGCTCGTTAGCATTATCAAAATCTCCAACTTTAATAAAGAATTCAGTAAGCTTATATACAAGCTTTCTTCCTCCGAGGTTTCTATTATAAGCAAGAATAGCCATATCTCTTGCTTCTTCATAATCCCCGACTGCTTCCTGTACATTAATGGCTGTGGCAAGTGCCTGCCAGTCTTTAACCTTAGTCCAGTTAATATCCTTAGCTATGGCTGCCGCTTCTGTGTATTCCTTTTTCGCTGCCAGCTTCTTAATCTGGTCTATCTTAATTCCTAATTCGTATTTATTCATGATTATATATTCCTCATTCCAATGCTTACTCGTTGAATGTTGTGAATAATCTAATTGTCGTATTTTACAACTCATTAAAGTTTAGCACAGCCTAAGTTCATTGTAAACCGAGTTCACAGAATTGTTACAAATATGTTACAAAAAATCAAATGTAGCCTGTTCGTAATCCATTCTTGTGTATTCCAATTCTGATTCCTTCGTGCTGCTGTAATAATCAACAACCACAGTCTGCTGCCTTGAATCAACAAGCTTCTGACCAAGTATGTAATTAACATCGAATCTTCCTGTAATAGCAGGAGTTGCACCTCTTGCCGGAACAATAAGCTGGACATGATTAGTTGCAAGCAGCTTGAATATTGGCTCCCATATGTATATATCCTTTGCCGCACCAAATGGGTTATCGATAAATATTGTCTTACCCTCAACACCTTCATTGCCTGAAGAATTCATATTAGATATGTAGTTGATAATCGCAATAAGGAACTGGATATATATACCCTGTGACTGTCCTGTTGAGCCAACCGCTTCCTCATATCTTAAATAACGGCTCTGGTCCTTGATTCTCTCTCTCTTATACAGATTAATTCTGATTGAATTCATATCTGTGACAATAACTGAGAAAAGTCTCTTCCATGACAGTCTGTTTCTTATATACTTGAGTCTTTCCGCAGGCTCTTTAAAACTTTCCGCCATGAAAACAGTTTCATCAATATATTCAGACATCTTTTCCTTATATAATTCTTCCTTTATATAAGGAATCTGCAAACTGATTATTGCAATCTGTTCTCCGTCAAGATTGATATTAGACAACTGTGGCAGACGGTCAAGCTCAGTCTTAATATTACTGCATGTCTGGATACAACGATTTTCAAAGTTATCCTTAATCATCTGCATATCCTCTATACCCTTGGCAATGCGGTCTTTTTCTAACTGTATAAATGTGTTCGTCTCATTTAACGATTCAATCATACTTCTTGTCTTAGCCACATTTTCAGGAACATTAAGTGATATCCTTACTTCATCAGCAAGCTCGACTGCATTAAATCCGTTAAGCAGGTCAATAAGCTTAGATTTATTCTTATTAAATTCATCAACCTTCTTATACTCTAATCTGGTAATTGAAGCATATTCTTTATGAACAGCCTCATATTCTGTAAGATTAGCTGTAATTCCTTGTGCATCCTCAGGACGGAATTCTTCTGGAACATGCATGCCCGCATCAGACACGATTCTTTCAAGGTCTTTTCTGCATACAAGAATGTCTTTTAATGAATCAGACATCTGTCTGCGTGTCTTTTCCTGAACCTTGGTGTTATCCTCTAACTTCTTAATAAGTACCTTGTGCTGTGTAATGAATTCATCCGGGTCATCGCATGGGAATTCATTAAAGCTTCCATAATTATTCTCAATCTGGTTAATACCATGTGCGATACTTCCCTCAAGTCTATTAAGAAGTGCTTCCTGTGACTCAAGCTCTTCCCTTACAGAATCACTGCTCTTCACAAGATTATTAAGAGCATCCTTGGCATTCCTTAACTGCTGTGAACCTGCTGCCATAATCTCACCGACTTCATACTTTGCCTTAATATCGTCAAATGTATAACCTCTGTACTCTATTGCATCACGACATTTGTTCATAGATGCAGACAGATGGTTCATCAGCGCCTGCTTATCTGCAAAGTCACTGTTCTTCTGTGAAAGTGCTGTCTTTAATCCGGTGAATCTGCTCTCTATTTCATCCTTATCAAGACGGTATGTATCGTCATCGATTTCTATTGAAACATTTTCATCATAATAAGGTGCGTACTGCTCCTCCCATGACTTAATGATTTCATCATATGCCTTTCTTGTACTGTCCTCGAAATCTCTCGCGGTATCATACTCAGAATTAGCAGAAGCTGCTGCCTCCTCGCACTCATATATGCGGTTTCTTGCACTGTCCACATCAGCCTTCAGTCCCTTTAAGCGCTCATACTTCTTATCTATAGAAGAATTCATCTCCATAATACGCGAGAGCAGGCTGCATGCTGTTTCCTTCTCTTCTATATCATCTCTTGTCTGTGCGAGGTTCCTTGAAAGCTGCTCTTTAACCTCATTTAACACACTTCTCTTCTTCTCAGCCTCAATAATTGCAGCCTCGCTGTCAGCAATCTTTAATCTGATTGCTTCTGCCTCGGACGCATCCACCTTTCCAGACGCAGCATTATATACAAGTGCAAATGTATAATCATTCCACACAAGCTCCATTCTGTCGGCCAGCTTTCCTGCCTGCGCCTTATGCGACTCAAGCTCCTCCTGTGCAAGCTTAATCTGTGTCTCAAGCTTTGCCTCATCACGCAGGAACGACATATCCTTTAATGCGAATACAATCAGATCTTTGTTAATCTCTAACTTAGTATCAATAAGCACCTGCTCGCTTATAACAGGATAAGCAGCCGCACCCTTGCCAAAATCCTTAAGCATCTCATCTGCTTTGATTCTCTCGAAATCGTTCTTTATTATAAATGCGTACTCAACGAAAGGTGTTCTCTTTAATACATCTCTTTTCTGTCCTGCATTCAGGGCTGCGAACCACTCATGACCCTCAACAACATCTGAACCATACTGGCTCTCAAGGTATTCCTTAAGCCTGTCTCTTTCAGAACTCTTACAGATATATGTTCCCTTTCTTGCATTGTCAATAAAGCTATCAAGTTCCTGGGCTGCCTTACACTCTTCTGTATATTCACTGCGCATCTTCTGGTAAGTCTCAAGAATAACCGAAAGCATTGCCTCGTCATTATCTGCACTGTATATTTCACGGATTTTGCCCATGCGCTCGTTATCAGCATTTCCAGCTTCATCAGCCTTTTCAAGCTTTTCTGACTGCTCTGTAAATATATCAATAAGTGCTTTATTGGCAGATATTGTCTCATTAAGTGACATTAACTGCTGCTGCACATCATTGAATTTTTCGGACATTCTTGTCTCTTCATTCTTTAACAGTTCTTTATCCCTGAATGACTTATCATATTCTTCAGACGCATTTTCACATACGACAGTTCCTGCCTCTGATAAAGATGCTCCAAGCTGTGCCTGTAATTCCTGTATCTCATTCTCAAGATTATCAGAAAGACTACCAAGACCTGCCGCCTCTTTGTCAGCATTTCTAAGGTTATCCTTAGACTCTGATAATCTGACTTCCAGAGCCTTAACACGGTTAGCTGCTATATCAAGCTTTTCCTTAAGTCTTCTGGTCTCTGTCTCATAGAATTTTCTGTAACCTGCAGCAAGTATCTTTAACTCTGCTGTTATATCCGTATCTTCTCTTAATCTGTTATCTATCGCAATCTGAAGTCCTTTATAAGACTTCTCGTATTCTGCATAATCTTTATAATCACCCGCAGACTCCATCAAAGAAAGCTTTCCTCTTGCCTCTTCAATTGCAGCGTTCTTGAGTTCAAGTGCCTTTCTTGTCTCATTAACAAGGCTCTCAACTCCTGCCATCGAATTCTTTTCAGACATAACCTCTGCAACTGCTATAGCTTCCTTCTCGTGTGCAAGCTCATCATACATCTTAGTGATAAGGTCATCCTGACTCTTAAGTTCCTTATCCTTCTTATCACTTTCCCGCATAGCAACAAGAAGCAGGTCATATAGCTGCTTCTCTATTTCTTCTTTTCTGTTGTAAAATGCTTCATATGTCGACAGATATTCTTTAAAACTGTCGATAGCTGCAATCTGGCTGTCATATGCTCCAAGCTGTGAGTGTTTCTTTGAAAGCTCCACTAACTTGTCCTTAATATCCATAAGAGTCTGCGCCATCATGCCCTCGTCATTGTCAACTGACAGCTTGTTATTGAAGGATTTCTGGATAATCTCTTCTATAAGCAGATCCTCAACAACCTTACGGCTTGTCTTATAATTTGACTCGAAATATGTTCTTACATGTCCCTCTGTCTTGTTAATTCCACGCACAATTTCCCATGCACTCTCATATATTCCGTAGTTGCTTATGAAGCTCTGGTAATCACCTTTTCTGTCAAATATCTTAACAACATATTTGTACCCTCCCTTCTCAATGTCACGAAGATAAGCCTTAAGTCCGTTATATGTAATTCTCTCTCCATTACTTACAAGTGGAAGATTCTTAATGTCGTTATCGCCAAATTCCCTGTAGAATATGCAGTAATTAAAGTATTCAACACTTGCTGTCGGTGCAGCTGTCTGTTCCTGTCCATCCTGATTCTCATCGTCTGTGCCTCTTCCCTTTCTTGCACAGAAACCAGTTGTCATGAACCTGAAACCATCCTTCTGATAACATGGATCTAACTTCCACTCAACCAAAGAATGAATACATGTATTACCGCTTCCCTGTCTGAAAAGCTTCTCAATAGGCTGCTTGTCATCAAGTGTGCAGTTAGGAAGCATATTCTGCATAAGAAGCAGCATAAGCAGACTCTTACCACCTCCATTGGCAAGGTCATATATAGTATTCTGGCAGTTGAAACGCATCACGAAATCGTCGTACACCTGTGTACCGAAATTATATTTAACATTATTAACTCTGATTCTGTTAATCTGTGGCATCGCGTCCTCCATTCATAAGTTCGGCAAATCGTCCTCTGTAATCATCAAAATAATTCTCTATAAGACTTCTGAATCTGTCTGTCGGATAATATCTGTCCTGACTCTCAACTAAAAGTTCCTGTGCAACGCAGAAATTAAGCACAAGCTTTACCATACCCGACTTTGAATTTCTTGCTGCTCTCGCTCCTGTCTGATCCTCTACTGTTGTCACCGGAAGCTCGTCCCATGTAAGTGCTATCTGCTTAAAGCTGTTCTCCTCAACCTCATCAAGCACAAGCCCTGCGCTCTTATCGACAATACCACCTGTTGTCTTATCAACATTTTTAATGATGTCCTCAAGTCTTATGAACTCAGCATAAGTTGAACTCATTGTATCTGAATAAAACTCTGTTATTATGTTGTAGATTATGAAATACGCAAGATATAATTCTTTATTAACTCTTAATCCAAGTACATTTCTTAATTCCTCGTTGGAATATCCAAACACCCTGTTATTATCACCTGCACTCACATACAGACCATTGTTATATTCATATATGTTAAGATTAAGTTTCTTAAGTGACATATGAACGATGTCATACACTTCTGCATTATTATTGTATTCCTGATAAAGAGCTGCATTCTCGCCCCTCTCAGACACATTTTCCCCTGTGATAAGCTTGGAAACTATGTCCAGCGCCTTATCTAGATTTCTATTCTCCATGTGCTTCCTTTCGTACCAATTCAACATCTGCCATCATACAGTTATCCGACAATATAACCTGCCCGCCAAGCCCTTTTCTTATTGCAAATGTAAAGCTTTCCGTATCTTTAAAGCCTTCCCCTAAGTATGCATCAAGAAATGTATCTTCTCCCGCATCACCGCCAAGCTGGTACTCATCCTTCTGGCACAGATTAACAAAGAAAGAGAAGAAATCTGCATTTCTTAGAATCTGCTCACCATACGCCCTCTTCATTGCATCTGCAAACTGACCGAGTGTTATAATGTCCGATTTTTTCAAACACACAATGAGATTTTTCATAAGGAATACATAATTATCCTTAATTCTCTTTTCTTCAATCTCATCTTCGAATTCAATATCTTCCGGTCTTTCATTGCTTATAAGCTCTTTCTCCTCATATCTTGGAGGCTTCACCATAAGCGCATCATCAATGCTTATCAGGTCAAATGTCTTTCTTATGTTCGGCTTTAGAAGCGGACTTAACATTGTGACTAATATATCTGCATTGTCCCTCTTAATCATATCTGAAAGTGCCGATGTGAAATCCATATGGCTTCTTAATCTGCCAAGCTTGGCGCGTCTTACTGCGTCATCGGTCATCTTCTGCATTTCTGTACAATCCTTTAAAAGTTCGCTGTGCCTGTTCATTGCCTGCTTAAGCTGAGTCTCAAGACTGTATATTTCGTTCATCGTCCTGTAATAGCCTTCGCCTGTGCTGCCCGATGCATTAAGCTTCTCAATTGATTTTGCAATAAGGTCACGGTTCTTCTTAAAAAGCTTTTCTTCATCATCAAACCATTTCATTCCCGTCTTGACGAATTCCTCATAAGCCTCTATTCCTGCAAATACATCGCCCGACAGAATTGTCAGCACTTCATTCTTCTTTAACTTAAGACGGTTGACCTCTTCGTTGATTCTTTCAACCACTTCAACTCCGCCACGGAAGTTCTGTGAATTAATCATTTTTTCAAGAAGAAGCTGGGATACGCTTATCCTGCTCTCGTCCTTGATTTCCTTGGTATCAAGATAGAATTCAATAGCATCAGGGCTTATCGAATACCACACGGTATTGTCTCTTATCGAACTCTCGATTATCTTCATTCTTGATACTCTCTTTTTCCTGTCCACCGGATCAAAATACGAGAATTCAAATGGCCTGCCATCATTCTTTATCTTGTCAAATATATAATCAGCAATCTCCTTGCTGTCCTGTTCATTCAAATCAAGCCCGAAATCTCTCTTAAGTATCAGCCTTAAGAAATCGAGATATTCGGGATATGTAACATCCTTTTCCTTAAAATTATTCTCCTCTATAAAGAAACGGAGAACCGCCATAACTATATAGCCCATATCAAGGATCTCGTATTTGCCATCCTTGAAATTAGAAAATGATGTGTCTATCAGTCTGAAGAAAGGATAATATTTCTTCAGATTAAGCATTCGTTCACGGTGATCCGATATGATATCACCTGTCATATTCTCTGCCATAGTATTCTTCATTTCTGCGCACGCATTTTACACATATTGTCTTAACGCCCGGTGCGCCAGGACATTAAGCTTAAAGCTTGGTTCTTCACCAAATTTAAAGCTCGGTTCTTCCGTCTAATGCTCTTAAAAGAGTAACCTCATCGATATATTCAAGATCACCGCCGACAGGAACTCCGCTTGCAATTCTTGTCACCTTAATTCCTGTTGGCTTTATCATTTTGCTTATGTACATTGCTGTTGTCTCACCCTCCAGATTGGAATTAGTTGCGATAATAACCTCGTCAACATCTCCCTGAAGCCTTACCATAAGCTCCTTTAACCTGATATCAGCCGGTCCGATTCCAAGCATCGGGCTTATTGCTCCATGAAGAACATGATATACGCCCTCGTACTTTCCTGTCTTTTCATATGCCGCCATATCTCTTGTATGTTCAACTACCATAATTGTCTTATGGTCTCTTTTCTGGTCGCGGCATATCGGACACAGTTCTTCATCTGTAAGTGTAAAACACTCCTTACAGTAGTGTATATGCTGCTTTGCATCAATCATTGTGTCTGCAAGGCTCTTAACCTCAGACTCAGGCATGTTTATAATGTGAAATGCCAGGCGCTGGGCACTCTTCGCCCCAACCCCTGGTAATCTCGACAATTCTTCAATTAATCTGTTAATATGACCACTGTAGATGTCCATTAGAATAAGCCTCCGCCTAATCCTCCAAGTCCTCCAGTAATCTTAGCCATCTGTGCCTGTGACTCTTCTTCGCATTTTCTTAAAGCTTCATTAGTAGCTGCTACGATTAAATCCTCAAGCATCTCTACATCATCTGGATCAACTGCTTCAGGGTCAATCTTAACCTTAGATACTTCTCTCTTACCTGTAACAGTTACCTCAACTACTCCGCCGCCTGCTGTCGCACTGAATTCCTTATTCTCAAGCTCTGCCTGCTGCTCCTCCATCTGACGCTGCATTCTCTGTGCCTGCTTCATCAGATTATTCATATTACCAGGCATTCCTCCTGGAAAACCACCTCTTTTAGCCATTATATAAGTTCCTCCTTATCATCTACTTCTATATCTATGCCTACGAGTTCCTTAAGATCCACGAATCTGCTGTGGAAATCCTCATCATCGTTAAGCTTAGTCACTTTAATTGAAACCCTTACTCCTGTTCTCTCCTCAATTACATTCTCTATGCTCTCCATAACTTCCTGTCTGCTGAGTGAATTATAGGCACTAAGTGATTCTACCATAATTTCAAGACTAATTCCATCTTCTGCTAATGTAACATGTGCAGCCTGTAAAAATGTCTGATTAACCGGATCATCTATCGTTGCAATGATATCCTTCCAGCCTGCCGCAATTGCCTTAACATCTTCCGGAACAGCGTCATATACACGCTTAACTACAGGCTTCTTTGGAGTCTGCTGCTGTACTGCTGCCTGACCACCCGTAGCACCTGCATTTACAAGTCTGCCGCTTTTAATATCATCAAGTACTTTCTGTAACTGCCCTTCAAGCATTGTCACACGGCTTACAACATCGCCGATATCCTGACTGTTATCCATTGCCGGACGCATCAGCTTTATAAATGTTATCTCTGTCTTAACTCTCTTCTGTGTAGAGAACTTCAGGTCATTTGATAATTCTGACAACACTCTTATATAGTACATAAGTGTATCTATATCAACATTCTGTGCATCCTTCTTCAGGTCTTCAAGATTATCTGCTGATACTTCTATTACATCTTCAATTCTTTCTGCATCTTTAGTTGTCTTAATAAGAAGCAGATTTCTAAGATACCATATAAAATCTGTAACAAACTGTGAAAGGTCTCTTCCCTGCATTATCAGATCTTCCATAAGTGACATGCACACGGCAACATCTCCTGACAGAATTGTTGAAAGCATTTTACTAAATACCGCCGTGTCAACTGCCCCAAGTACATCTAATACATTTTCATACTTAAGGTCTTTTCCCAGATAGAATGCCAGACACTGGTCTAACAGACTTAACGCATCTCGCATAGAACCATCTGCAGCTTTGGCAACATATTTTATTGCCTTATCCTCTACATTCAGTCCCTCCGCCTTCATAAGTTCTGACAGTCTTGCGGCAATTGTCTCTATTGTTATCCTGTGGAAGTCATATCTCTGACATCTTGAAAGGATTGTAATAGGAATCTTCGCCACTTCTGTAGTAGCAAGTATAAATATTACATATGCAGGAGGTTCTTCCAATGTCTTTAACAATGCATTGAACGCTCCTATTGAAAGCATATGAACCTCATCAATTATATAGACTTTGAATCTTCCTTCTGTCGGTGAGTACTGTACTTCTTCTCTTATCTGTCTTATATTATCGACACCATTGTTAGATGCCGCATCTATCTCTATTACATTCATGCTTGTTCCAGCCGCAATCGCCTTGCATGTCGGACACTCCCCACAAGGGTTGCCATCAACCGGATGCTCACAATTAACTGCCTTCGCAAATATCTTGGCAACTGATGTCTTACCAGTTCCTCTTGTTCCGCAGAACAGATATGCATGGCCTATTCTGTCTGCATTAATCTGATTTCGCAGAGTTGTTACTATTGTATCCTGTCCTTTGACATCATTAAAATTGTCCGGACGCCATTTTCTGTATAAAGCCTGATATGACATGGTTACCTCCCTCTGCGCTGTCTTTACTTTCGCAGGATAATTTAGGAATATCATACAGCTTCTTACATGCAAGCATGATGAATCTGCCTGACATTCCTAAATTAGCTGCGACGAATAACATTTTAATAACAAAAGCCGTGCGCCCGGCTTCGAACTGATATCCACAGACGTTACCGATGCAGTTAGCTCGATCCAGGCACCCTTTCAACACCCGGAAGGTTCCACTTAATGCTGCTTCATTCCTGACCTGACATGGTTCGTGGATTTCCGTCGTGAAAGACCCAAATGTCAACACCACTTACACCGGGCTGCTCCATAAATATCAGCCCTCTGCCGAACATCACCCCTGCTATAGCGGATTGCAGGTTCAAGGTGCCGCTACTACCCCGGCTGCACGGTATTTCAATTATACTTGTTATATATGCTTGTTGTCAAGGTGTGAAGCACTTCCCAATTTCACTTCCCAATTGTTGTTTGTGGAGTCTTTGGACTTTCTCTTGCCTTCACACTGCTTTAACGTCCAATTTCGCGTGCCGACTTCCCGGGATTGGACTTCCACACGGCTTACCACTGCTTCAACGTCCAATCCGTCATGCTGTGGTGCACTTTTTGGACTTCCTCTGTGACTCTCTCTGCTTCAATGTCCAATTTCGCGTGCCGACTTCCCGGGATTGGACTTCTACACATCTTACCACTGCTTCAACATCCAATCGGTCATGCTTTGGCGCTCTTTTTGGACTTCCTCTGTGACTCTCTCTGCTCTAATGTCCAATTTCGCGTACCGGCTTCCCGGGATTGGACTTCTACACAGCTTACCATCGGTTCTTACTCAGATATATCATACCTAGGCAGCTCAACTATCACCGCCTCATGATGAACAGCCGGAAGGAATTTCTCCATCACTTCCTTAGTCTTTAACTTAAGGCTTGATGTATTGATGCAAGGATGGCAGCCGAGAGTTTCTCCCTCAAGCACTTCCTTATCCATCAGTAACTGCACATGGTTATCCGTATCATTCATAAGTCCCATTATGGATACCGAACCCGGTGTTATATCAAGGAATTCCTCCATATATGATTCATCTGCAAATGAAAGTCTCGCTGAATTAATCTGCTTACTCAGATCCTTTGTCTTAAATGGCTTGTCACCTGGCATCATAAGCATATAAAAATTCGTCTTCTGTCTGTTACATAAGAAAAGATTCTTACATATAAGTGTGTCCAGAATCTTATCTATGTCATTACACACTTCCATTGTTGTAGCAGGCTCATGGTCTGTTCTGTAATATTCCATCCCAAGCTTGTCCAACAAATCATATACTCTGATTTCTTTTTCTAATCTTCCTGTTTCATCGGCAGGTCTTCCTTTAATAAGTTCCATGATTTCTTCTAAAGATAAATTTTCTGCTTCTTTAATAAAGCCTTTTATGATTCTTCCTAGCACTTCTGGATGTCCTAGGATTCTTTTACAAAGTTTATCAATCATAATAATCTTATCTGTTGATGTATTTTCTATAACACCATCCATATTTATCACATCACTATATATATTGTCTTTTTTATTCTTTTTTTCTTTTTATTTTTTTAAAAAGTAAAAAAATATAACGAAATAGGATTCCGTTATATCAAATAAATTATAAATGCGATTAAAAAGCCACAAAGTA
>ERZ827520.2647-NODE-2647-length-16106-cov-7.388449_pt1 | contig 16106 bp, 9 predicted proteins | sample MGYA00519581_ERZ827520 | MGnify/ENA primary metagenome ERZ827520 (study PRJEB31778, sample SAMEA3449339) | human gut metagenome | biome: human gut; feature: human-associated habitat; material: faeces | place: United Kingdom | collected 2010/2012 ...
AATAAATGTTGGAATATTATATAGATAATCTTCTTTTGAGTATGAGCCTATCTTATCAGGTATATTTGAAGGCATTCTATCGCCATTAGCTAAATAAACAATATCATTTCTTTTCAATACAGGTAAAATATCTTTATAATTAACTTCTAAAGAAAACATTTTTGCTCGGCAATGAAAATCACTGATGAGGGAATATACATTATTTCCCTTACTTTTTTCAATCAACATTTCATATTCATTTTCATCAAAAAAAGGCAAGTAAGCTTTTCCACTTGGCAAACGCAAATTTAAATGTTCAGTCATATAGGCATTGTCATAATAATGTTCACCTTTTATCGTCACACTTTTAACAGTAGATAAAGGAGAAATAAAATAGGCAAGAATAAGAACTATATATAGAATTACAAAAGAAGCCATCATTGTTAAAGAATATTTGCGGCGACGATATTTTCTTAAAGATTTATCTTTGATCGTATTTGTTTTCATATATTTAAATATTACTACTTTTTCATTCTGTTTTAAAGTTGCAAAAGATATTAAAATAATTTATATTTTTTTAATTCTTCACGAACTTATTATACTATTTTCATTTACTATAAGTGTAAATAATATACGCTATATAAATAATTTCGTATTCTCCGCTCAATGTTTTTAAACTTTTTGTCTCAAAACGAATATCTTTTATTCTATCAGCAGTCAAAAGAAGGAGGAATTTATTTAATTCTTCTTGCATGTCTTCTTTAGAATATTCATAAAAAATTTCAATTTGGTAGTACATAAAAAGCACCTTATTTTACTAAGGTGCTAAGCATTTTTTTGTCTTATTTTGCAACGATATTGATAATTTTTGGAAGGACAACAATTGTTTTAACAATATTTTTTCCTTCGATATTTTTCTTGACATTATCCAATTCTAAAGCAGCGCTTAAAGCCTGTTCTTTATCGACATTAGCATCGAGAGTAAGAGTTCCCTTTAGCTTACCATTGACTTGAACAGCAACTGTAATTGTATCTTGTGCAAGATGTTTTTCTTCATATTCTGGCCATTTGACAAAGTCTAATCTTTCTTTATGTCCTAATAATTCATAAAGTTCATTAGCAACATGAGGACAAAATGGAGATAACATAACCAGGAAATTTTCCATCATTTTTCGATTGATTTTTTCTGCTTTATATATAGCATTGATAAAAATCATCATTTGACTTATCGCTGTATTGAAATGCAAAGTTTCAATATCATCAGTAACTTTCTTTACTGTTTTATGATATATTCCGTTCAATTCAGGAACATCTTCATCGGTATATTTTGAAAGATATAATTCTTCTGTGTAAAGGCGATAAATTCTTTCGATAAATCTTCTAGCGCCGTTAACGCCTTCATCAGACCAAGGTAAACTCTGGTCGATTGGTCCTTTAAACATTTCATATAAACGAAGAGCATCAGCGCCATATTGAGCAATGGTATCATCAGGATTGACGACGTTTCCACGACTCTTTGACATCTTTTCTCCATCGCTTCCTAAAATCATACCTTGATGTTTTAAAGCTTGGAATGGTTCATCGCTTGATAAAACACCGATATCTTTTAAGAACTTATGCCAGAAACGAGCGTAGAGCAAATGCAAAACTGCATGTTCAGCTCCACCGATATATAAATCTACTGGTAACCAGTGATCTAATAATTTCTTATCGCCCAATGCCTCACTATTATGTGGGTCAATATAACGAATATAATACCATGATGAACCAGCCCATTGTGGCATTGTATTTGTTTCTCTTTCACCTTTTTTTCCGTTATAGGTAACATAGACAAATTCTTTACTCTTTGATAATGGTGTGGTGATTCCTTTTTGCGGTTTATAGTCATCAAGCTCTGGCAAAACCAGTGGTAAATTTTCTTCTGGAACCAATGTTCCATCTTCCAATTTGATAATTGGAATAGGTTCACCCCAATATCTTTGTCTTGAAAACAACCAGTCACGAAGTTTATAATTAACTTTTTCGTGGCCGAGATGAAGTTCTTCTAAACGTTCGGTTATTACTTTTTTAGCTTCAGCGATATTCAAGCCATCGGCATATTCAGAATTAATGTGTTTTCCATCATCTTCATAGGCTTTTTCACTGACATCACAATCGATGATTTTTTTAATAGGTAAGTTATGTTTTTTAGCAAAATCATAATCTCTTTGATCATGGGCCGGAACAGCCATAACTGCACCAGTGCCGTAATTTGCTAGAACATAATCCCCAATATAGACAGGAATATGTTCACCATTAATAGGATTAATAGCATAACTTCCTGTAAATACACCAGTTTTTTCTTTATTTAATTCTGTACGTTCAAGATCGCTTTTGGAAGCGCAAGAAGAAATATAATCTTCAACATCTTTTCTATATTCGAAAGTAGTAATCTCTTTTACAAGTGGATGTTCAGGAGCTAAAACGCAATATGAGCACCCAAATAAGGTATCAACTCTTGTTGTATAGACAACAAATTTTTGATTTTGAGCTCCAACCATTTTAAATGTAACTTCAACACCATGGGATTCACCAATCCAGTTTCTCTGCATTTCCAAAGTTGAAGCTGGCCAATTGATAGTGTCTAATCCTTTCAAAAGTTTATCAGCATAAGCGGTAATCTTTAAGTTCCATTGTTCCATATTCATGCGGACAACTGGAAAGCCACCTCTTTCACTTTTACCATCGATAACTTCTTCATTGGCTAAAACTGTTCCAAGTTCTGGACAATAGTTGACTGGTTTATTGGCTTTATAAGCTAAGCCATTTTTAAAAAGTTGAACAAAAATCCATTGTGTCCATTTATAAAATTCTGGATCACTGGTTTTTATTTCTTTGCTCCAGTCATAAGAAAAACCACATTTTTTTAATTGGCGACGGAAATTTGCAATATTATTATCAGTAAATTCACCTGGGTGCTTATTATTCTTTATTGCAAATTGTTCAGCGGGAAGACCGAATGAATCAAATCCGATCGGATGCAAGACATTAAATCCACAACTTCTTTTATAACGAGCCATAACATCGCTCGCTGTATATCCTTCAACATGGCCGACATGAAGACCTTGAGCTGATGGATATGGAAACATATCTAATACATAATATTTTGGCTTAGAAAAATCATGGGTGTCACAGAAGAATGTATTTTCTTCTTCCCAAATCTTTTGCCATTTTGCTTCTATTTCATGTGGATTATAAGGCATAATTTTTCCTCCTTGAACATTCTTATAATTTATACTTTTTACAAGTGAAAGTCAATTTAATATAATTTTTTATAAACTTTTTTGATGTTTTTTTGCTTTGATTTTTCTGCAATTTTTTCTCTTATTTTTTCATCAAATTTTCCAATCGATTTTTTCTTTGAATTTTCCGTTCATTTTTAAGCGAATTTTTCGCTGCATTTTTTCAAAATTTTAAATCTACAAAAAACCTATATATAATCGAGGTTTTTTTGAGATTTTCTATCGCATTTTTTCACCTGATTTTTTCGACGAAAAAAATTGTTGAAAAAACCATTGATTTTTGAGAACTTTTCCTATAATATTTTATCTTGTTTAAAGGGGGTCCAATAAAATGGAAAAAACTAGTCCGCTTATTGAACTGCGCGGTGTTTCGAAAAGTTTCGACACCACCCAAGTTTTACACAACGTTGACTTGACTATCAACAGAAACGAATTCGTGTGTCTCTTGGGACCTTCGGGTTGCGGTAAAACCACAACTTTACGTATCATCGGGGGCTTTGAAAGTCCATCGGAAGGTAAAGTTCTATTCGATGGAGTCGACGTAACGTCACTTCCACCACACAAAAGAGAGACAAATACTGTCTTTCAAAATTATGCTTTATTTCCTCACCTTGATGTTTACGATAACATCGCATTTGGTCTTCGGATCAAAAAAGTAAGTTGGGTGAAAAAATCAACTTTGCAAAAAGCTGATGATTCTTCTGACTTATCCAAAAATGGTAGCGGTAATTCTACCAAGTCAAATTTCTTCAGAAGATTTTTAGATAAAGTCTTCCCTTATAAAAGAGTTGTCACCAAAGTCAGCAAAGAAGAAATTGATCGCCGAGTTAAAGAAGTTATTAAACTCGTTAATCTCGAAGGTTATGAATACCGCAATGTCGAACACCTTTCCGGTGGTCAAAGACAAAGAGTAGCTATTGCCAGAGCTATCATCAATAGACCTAAAGTCTTACTTCTCGATGAGTCTTTATCCGCTTTGGATTTAAAGCTCCGCAAAGATATGCAATATGAATTAAAAGAGCTTCAAAGAAATACTGGTATCACTTTTATCTTTGTCACTCATGACCAAGAAGAAGCTTTGACAATGGCTGATAAAATTGTCGTTATGAAAAATGGTGAAATCGAACAAATCGGTACCGCCGATGAAATATATAATGATCCTATCGATAGATATGTTGCCAATTTTATCGGAGATAGTAATTTGTTCTCCGGTGTTGTTGTCGATAGAAATCATGTCTTGCTCGATGGGAAAGAATTTTCATGCGATGAGACACTTATTGAACCTAATACTCAAGTTGACCTTCTCTTGCGTCCAGAAGATTTAGATATCGTCGAACCAGAAAAAGGCAAACTTACTGGTGTCGTCAATGAAATATTCTTCAAGGGTGTTTTCTATGAAGTTGATGTCATCCAAGATGAAACTGGTCGTTTGATTACAATTCATACAACCGATTATATTCCGCCGCAAAAACATGTAGGTATCTCTTTTGAAAACGAAGATATCCATGTCATGGAGATTATGTAAAAATGGCCTTCCGCAATTCGAATATCCGACGCGATAAGGTTCAATTCAAAGTTAAATTTTCCTTTTTCTCTTCTCTTTCTTTTCCGTTCTTGCTCATCTTGTTCTTCTTGGTTGTCCTTCCTTTCTTTTTTATCGCTTTCTATTCTTTTGTCAATGTTAGAAACGATAACATCTATTTAACAATCGATAACTTTGCTAGGTTTTTATCTACACCTGGCTTTTATAAGGTTCTTGGACGCAGCTTATGGTATGCAGTTATCTGTACAGTTATCTGCATAATCCTCGCCTATCCTTTTGCTTATTTTATGTCAAAATGCGGTGATAGAATGCGCAATGTTATGAATATGCTCATCACCTTACCTATGTGGACCAACTTGCTTTTAAGAGTTGTCGCTTGGAAACAAATCCTTGATGAAGGTGGATTATTTTCAACAATTTTAAATTTGCTAGGCTTTGGAGAACATACACTGCTCGGTACAGACTTTGCAGTAATTCTTGTCATGGTCTATGTTTATTTGCCTTTCATGATCTTGCCTATCTATAATCAACTTTTAAAAATTCATAAAAACTTAAAAGAAGCCAGTATGGACTTAGGCGCTAGCTCTTTTAAAACTTTTTTTAAAATCATATTTCCGCTTTCCATGCCTGGTGTAATCTCCGGTTTCACCATGGTTTTCTTACCAGCCGCCACTTCATTAATCGTGCCTCGATATATGTCAAATGGTGATCCTTCTTTCACTTTCATCGGTCCGATGATTGAAAGTTTCTTCATCAATGCCAATAATCGCTATGCAGGAAGTGCCATCGCTGTTATTTTAGCCATCGTCATCGTCGTCTCCACATATATCATCAATAAAGCTGATAGAACAGTTGTTAAAGATCGTTTGCCTAAACCAGCAAAAACTGTCAATCCTATCGCTACCGATGAAGAAAGGGCCGCTTATGAAAAGAAGAACTAAAAAACGTTTCCCTTTATTCTATTATTTCTACATTCCTCTAATTCTTTTATTCTTTTATGCTCCAATTATTATTATCATCATATTTTCTTTCAATGAAGAAACAAGTTTAACACGTTGGACTAATTTTTCCTTAGTATGGTATAAAGAACTTTTCCAAAACAGAATGATTATGGATGCCGTTCAAACCACACTTACCGTCGCAATATTAGCCACTGTCATCTCGACAATTATCGGTACTCTTGGCGCAATTGGTATTGCAAATTTTAAAAAGAAAAGAACAATAAACACAATACTAAGCATCAATAATCTTCCTCTTGTTACCCCAGATATTGTCACTGCCATCTCCCTCTCAGTTTTATTCTCCGGTATTCAATTACCATTAGGATATGGAACAATGCTTCTTGCCCATATAGCTTTCTGTACTCCTTATGTCATCATTTCTGTTTATCCCCGCTTTATTCATATGGATAAAAATACAATTGAGGCAGCAATGGACCTAGGAGCAACTCATTGGACGGCACTTACAAAAGTCATCATCCCTGAGTTATTACCATCTATTTTAAGTGGTGCCATTATGGCTTTCACCATGAGTTTCGATGATTTCATCATCTCTTACTTTGTCGGGGGAAACACATTAAATATTTCTACATATATTTATGCTGCTTTCCGCAAACCAAATCCAATGGTAAATGCTTTGATGACAATTATCTTCTTAGTACTAGCGGTTCTTGTCTTCATCTCTGTCACTTTACGTTTTAGAAGCGAAAAGCACAACGACAAAAAAATTACAAAGAAGGCAACAATATGAAAAAAAGAAATTTATTGTTTTTAGCTCTACCTATTTTGAGCTTACTTCCAACAACAAGTTGTGCTACATATAGCCTTGTTGTCTTCAACTGGGGGGAATATATCGACATGGATAGAGTTCGTCAATTTGAAGATGAACACAATTGCCGTATCAATTATATAACCGCTGATTCCAATGAAAATCTATTATCCAAATTAGATACAACATATTTTGATATTTGCTTTCCTTCTGAATATGCAATTGAAGAATTAGCAAAAAAAGATATGATTCGTCCTATCGATTATTCTCGTATTCCAAATCTCAACATCGAAGAAGATTTAGTTCCTTCTTTAAAAAGTGCTCTTGATAATTTAAAACAGGACACCTTAGGAAAAGAAGGATTCGATCTATTAAAATACGCAATTCCTTATACATGGGGATTAATCGGGTTATTATACGATACTACAAAAATTTCTCCTGAAGAAATTGAAGCTGATGGTTGGGAAGCTCTTAGAAAAACAAAAAATGCCGATGGAACCGACCGTAAAGTTGTCATGTACGACACAGCAAGAGATGTTTTATCTGTTGCTCTTGTTGCCCAAGGAAAAGATTTTGTTGAAGTATCTGATGAAGATCTAGAACTTGGTGTTAACTGGTTAAAAGGACAAACTAAAACAATCAATACACTAGCATATAAGACAGAAGAAATCCTCGATGATATGCCAAATAAAAAATATGATATTTGCTTTACATATATCGGTGATGCTATCTATTCTATGACAAGTGTTTTAGATGATGAAGGCGAAAATGATTATGAGCATTATGCTTTCTATATTCCAGAATCAATCGGTCCAACAAGAAGCGATATCTATGTCGATGCTATGTGCATGGCAAAGAATAGTAAGAACGAAGAATTAGCCTATGAATTTTTAAACTTCATGAACGAACATGATGTCTTATATGATAATTCCATCTATACAGGTTATACATCTCCTATTCAAACTATCTATGATGAAATAACTTCAGAATATAGTGAATACGAAGAAGGACCTGGTTCTTTCTATGATGTAGCTGATACATATCGTATCGTCGCTACCGATAAAGATAGATTCTATCGCTACGATACAGAATTAAAAACCAAGCTTGAAGAAGCTTGGATCGATGTCAAATTTGACCTTTAATTTCTCTGCTATGCCTTATGGTATAGCAGATTTTTGTTTATAATGAAAAAAATATGAATATCAATATATTACGCTGTAAATGCATATTTTGTATACATATATATTGAATAAAAACTACTTAGATAATAGTTCAATGAATTAACTAATCTTTAATGATTATTTTTTCATGACTATCCAGGCACATAAAAACTCCTAATATTCTTTAGAAAAATTAGGAGTAAAATTTAAACCAATATTATTTTATTTTATTAATTTATTTTTCTCAAAAAAAGAAGCTAAGAGAACTTAGCTTCTAAGCATTAAAATGAATTGTTAAAAATTTCCAATAGTTGTTGTACCAACATCAGTAACAACGAAATGAATCTTTTGATCTTCACGAAGATTCAAAGTGAAATTATATTCATCTCCTTCTTTATAAAACTCAATATTTAAGAGCATAAATCTCAACATTGTTTCATTGAGCATATTGAAAACAGTATACATAAACTCTGTATCATCGATGATATATTTATCACCATCTTTGCGAACTTCGAATGTATATGGATCCCAAGAAGTATCGCTAAATGAAGAAACTATTTCATAAATATCTTTATAAGTTTCTGATTGATAAGTATATTTATCGCCAACAAGATATTCTTCACGGAGTTCATCATAAGCTAAAGTGTGAACACCATCGCTTTGATTGACAAAGCCTAGATCTGATTCATCTCTACTTGAAGTGCTGTAGAAAGCATTATTTGTAAAATATGAATCAGTTGTATAATTGCTCCAACTATCCTTGGTGTATTCGCTTCTTACATGAAGTGTATAGTTTTTAGCTCCTTTTATTTCTCCAAGATAATCGTAAAAAACATCATTAGCATCAATTCTATGTTTGCCGTATAATGTTCCATCATCCAATGCCTGTTGAATCTCTAAAGCTAATTTTGTTGTTCCAACATCAAATAATTCAGCAATAGTTGTGCCTCGTCCACTTGTTTTTTCATTGAAGACAATATGTATTTCTGGTCTTCCATTTTCATTAACTTGAAGATTGATTTCATCAACATCGGTCAAATTCATTCCCGAATAAGTACTATCTGGATCATATCCAATAACTTCAAAAATCTTTCTAGCCTCATAGCCAACTAGATCTTTAAGAATATAAATACCATTATTTTCAGTATATAAATCTTCATCAAAAGAGACACTTGCTAAACTGGTTAAAGATGGATAGATATCTTGTAATGGTTCGTCTGTTTCATCATCGATATAATAATATCCACCACTGACATTACCAGTAGAAGATACTGTCACTGTATAAACACCATAATCATCTTTAATAAATCCATTAATTTTTAAATCACCGATAAATTGATAATAGAAAGCATCTTCCAAAAAGAATTGTTGGCTATTACCACCGTAATCAACAACATTGAATGTATAATTTTTTACTTCGGCAGCGGTTTTAAATAAATCAAGAGCTGATTCCGTAACTGGAATTGGTGTTGTGGAAGATGAAGAAGAACTACTGCTAGAACCAGAAGTAGTTGAACTTGAACTAGTTGAGCTAGCAGTAGAAACAGGAGTCGAACTAGCAGAAGAACTACTGCTAGTAAGATTTGAATTACATGCCGTAAGAACTAAGGCAAAAGCAAGAATTGGTAAAATACTTTTTTTCATCTTATAAAACCTCTTTAGTCAAACGGTAAGTGACTGTATATTCACCATCATCATCTGTTAGATCATTAAATGATGAATATAAAGTTAAACAATCAGGTGTATATATTTCAATAACTAATTTATTGACGTAACTTGTACTTGGTTCAGTGCTGACAATGGTGAGTTTACCATTAGCTATTGTATAATAGAAATCAAATTTAGAGAAAACACGGCTATTTGGTTTATAAATTGTATAAACACCAGCATAACCTTTTCCTTCAACATAATCAGAAGTAAATTGACATCTGACAGTATAGTTATAATAATCTTCATTTATAGCACCAACATAATCGCCATCAATAAGTATTTGTTGAATTTCTTTAGCGGATAATGCCTTCATTATCTTGATAGTTATCTCTTTTCGAAGTTCAGGATTAGATCTTGATTGAATGATGATTGTGACATCTTTTTCTTTGACATCCATATCTTCCATTCCATAAAGAACATAATAGGAAGAAGTTCTTTGAACAAGACGAGCATATTTTTCATCGCCTTCTTTTAAAGTGACATCGAAATCTTCAAGAGCACCATAAGGATCTGCAGAAATAAAGATAGATTGTGAATCAGTATTCTTCATTGAAGATGGTAATGTGCTGACAACAATATCATTTGCAGCAGGAATATTAACTTTTAAAGTAACTTTAAGTTCAGCGAAAATACTGCGGAAATAAATTTCTGCTTCACCTTCACCAACAGCATTTAAAGCAAAATGGTTTTCAGAAACAGAAAGTACTTCTTCATTTGAAGAGGTCATAGCGTAGATTGGATCAATAAATAAATTAGCTTGACTTGGATTAGAAGATTCAACAACATAAACTATTGTATCGCCTCTATCAAATGTTGTAAGAGGATTTTTTCTTTCAGTATCTGTGGATTTATAGAAAGATAAAGTGAAATCCTTGAAATAGAATTTAGCTGGATCAACTTTATCTTCTCTAGTATCTTCAAGTCTAGCAGCATTATTGACATTAGCTTCAAATCTATTAAAGGAAACAGCCTGAACTTGATCATTTACCGGTTGATAATTTTCATCAAGATCATCATAGTTATAAGTTGAATTATCATAAACTACACTCTTATAATTATCGCCATCGAAGTTGATAGTTAAACGATAATAAGTTTTTGTCGTATAATTGCTTGTAGTATAGTTGAAATAAACATAATCGTCACCAACTTCAACATCAACTTTATAATTAGCATAGATAGTATCAAAGAAAGCTGAATCCAAATATTCAGTTATTCCATAAGTATATTTTGAAGAATAAGTATGAGCGTAAAATGCAGGAAGAGTTGATTGATATAAAGCATCAGAATATACAATATCGGAAGTAAAAGTCGTGCCGCCTTCTTCAACTAAATTGTTATATGAGCTGTTTGTCACCTTGCCATCTTTATCGTATTTAACTTCATAATAACGGCTGGAATCCATTCCATGATATTCTTTATAAGTTTCACCAGTAAATGTAGTTATTTCATTATAAATATGGTCATCATAGACATCATAATCATTGCGGAATGTGACAGGTTCAGTTGTAGTGTACTTAGTACTAACTTTTATTGAGCCACTTTTTACTGCATATTGTTCATTTTTTCTAGCAGAATTTAAACTGGCGGTCGCTTTATCATTTTTTACTTCATTTTCATCGCTGGTAACTTTCAATGATAAACGAATTGGATTGACCAAAGTATTATCCGTAGAAGAAATAGTAATAGTAATGCTTTTATAGGTAGCAGCAACACCAGTAATGGTTTGATTTGCGCTATCTACTTTAATACAGGATGGATCAGAGCTTCTAAATTTCAAATTCTTTAAAGTTGTTTCAGCAGGATAGAAAGTAACATCAACTTTCAATGTTTCGTTTTCACCGATGACAGTTCTAGCAAAATCGGTAGAAATAGCAGTTGGTGCAACTTCGGTTGTCGCTTCTTTAACTTCAACAGCGATAGAAGCGCTTTTGCCATTAGTCGAAGTAATAACAATTGTTGTTTTTCCTTCTTTTAAACCGAAAACATTAAGAGTTTGTTCATCCAAAGAAATAATCTTATCATCATAGGAAAAACTTACACTTTTATCTGTGGCATTATTTGGCAAAACTTCATAGCCAAAACTGACACTTTCACCAACTTCAAGACTCAATGTATCAGTTGTAACAGTGATATTCTCAACTTCCACAACCGGAGTTGTAGAAGAGCTAGAAGAAGATGAAGGACTTGTATTTGAAGAAGAACTGGATGAGGTACTAGAAATTACTAAATTGGAAGAAGATGAAGGACTTGAAGAACTTGTATTTGAATTCTCTTTATTACACGAAGTAAGCCCTAGTATTAAAACTAGGGCTAAAAGAGAAACTAAACTTTTTTTATTCATTATTTTAGCCTCACTTTATTTTGTATTTTTATAAAACTGTAACTGTAATTGTAACGGCTTGAGCTGGCATAGAGAACGACCAGTAGTCACCTTTATAACTAAATGCATCTTCTTTTAAAACTGTACCATCAGCAGCAACAGCTTTAAATGTATAAGTTTTAGAGCCATCGACATCATCTGTTTTCTTTAAGTATGCAGTGATCTTGACACCTTCAGCAAATGATTTATCTTCTTTAAATATTGAAATATCTGTATCGCTTGGATAGCCCCAACCACTATAGTTACCTACAAGAACAACATATTCACAACCTTCACCTAAATGTACTCCAAATAATGGAATAGGTGTAGGTGTAACAGTAACTGTAACTTTGCTATCGACCATTGTGAATTGTAATAATCCACTAGCTGTTACTGTGAAGGCGACATCTTCCCCATCCGCATTGGTAACTTTAAAGCTATTTGAATCAAGCTTATAAGTACTCTTAGCATCGGCAGTTAATGTTAAATCAACAGTAATATTATGACCGACATAGCACTTTGTTAAATCGGTAATTTTATCGCCGGAATCTTTATCTTTAATTACCATATCGCTAGTAAATAAAGAAGATTCAGAAAGTTTTACTTCAACTTCATTATGGGCTTGTTCAACTAAAGTAAGTTTTAATGTACTATCTGCACTTCCAACAACAAATGTTGTCTTATATTCTCTCCAATAAGATGAAGTAAGTTCAAATTCAAGATCAGCACCGGCTAAAGTTCCTTTATCGATTGCATGACCATTAGGAAGTCTAACTATAAGAGTATATTCTCCACCTTCATTTAAATTGGAAAAATCTGTAACTTCAGTACCATATTTATCAGTGACAGATTTATAAGTAATCTTTTCATCAAGATCCAATGTTAAAGCATAAGTTGGAACAGTAGTAGTTTCAACTGTGATGACAACATCAGCATTTGGCATTGTGAATGAATAGGAAGAAGCTCCACTTACAACTAAAGCTTCATCGGAAGAAGAAATTTTAACAGCAGTAACTTTATATCCAGCATTTTCTTTGACATCAAAGGAAATCAATGTACCTTCAAGAGCACTTGTTGTATAAAGTTTAGAAAGGACAAAGCCTTCACCTTCGGTATAGGTTACAGAATGATATTGTTGAATTTCAAATGTTACTTTAAATGATGTAGCATCGGTATCTTCAGGTACGGCAAATTCAAATTTTCCACTGCTACCTTTTGCTGCTGCAACACCATTGACTAATACTGACTTAATAGCATAACCGGTTATAGCAACTGGTGTAACAACTAATGTTCTGCCAGGAAGAACAGATTCAGTAGGTGTATCACTTCCCCAATATGAAGTAGATTTTAAAGCTAATGAACAAGATTCAACAAATTCATTTTCTTCAACTTCAACTGGAATAGCCTTGTAGAGGTTCAATGTGACGATAATGTTTTCTTTTGGCATCTTCTTCAAAGTTAAAACACCACTTGAATAAGTATAACCATCATCACTCCATGTATCCAAAGTCTTTCCACTTTCAGTTTCAACACTTTTAACACCATCGAAGACATAACCTTCAGCACCTTTAATAGTAAATGTTGCCTTATCTCCTGGGGTGACTTCAGTATTGCCGGTAATAACAGCATTTTCACCATTGACAAAAGTGACATTCTTTACGCCGACTTCTTCAGCTTCAACTTTAAGTTCAACAACGACTTTACCCTTATCAGAGAACATATAGCAAGAAACATTATAAATATCTTCATAACTATAGGATGAATAAATTGACATTGCGCTGCTGCTACCCTGTTCATTTATACTGATTTTATTTACTAAAACACCTTTTTTCTTAATAAGGGCAAAACCAGCTTGAGAATAGTTCTGTGGATCGTAATAACCACCATTTTCAATACCATAAATAGTATATAAATCGGATTGTTCAAATAATATTTGTACTGAATTTTCAGCATCAACACCAACTTGTTTCATAAGGTGTGTTGCGACAATTTCAGCATCTTCATCAGGCATGACGAAACTGCCTTTATATAAATTAGCTGTATTTTCATCAGCAGTTAATTTAATCAATTCTCCATTGACATAAATAGCACCATCAATCTTATAGCTGCTTTGGCTCTTGAACTTAAGTTCAACATTGACTGTTTCACCAGCAAGAACTTCAGCACCTTCAGCAACACCCGTAAAGGATTCAATTAAAGACGATGATAAAGTGACCTTATTTTACTCTATGAGTTTCAACAACTTTCTCACTTGTAACATTTAAGCTAACAACACCTTCTGGCATCACGAATGAATAGGATAAGCCTTCAGTGATTGGAGTTAAGCTTAAAGCACCATCATTAGCTACTATATCTAATAATATATATTTTTCTTCGAAGCTTAATTCAACGACAACAGTTTGACCAGCAACAGCTTCTGTTACTTCGTTTCCTTCAACTTTCAATGAAACAGCTGATACATGATCATCTTTAGCTACGTTAATAGCATATGGAACTATCTTATCAGCAAGAACAGTTTGAATACTGACTTCACCATCAGGCATAACAAATGTATATGTTCCTTCGTTTTCGCCAACTTCGACGGAAGTTTCTCCAGCTAAAACTGTTACAGAAACTAATTCTTTCTTTTCATTTGTAACTTCAATAGTAAATGTGACAACTTCACCTTCAACTGCACTAACTTTATCAGCATGGATAACTGATCCAGCTTCAGCTGCGAAATTTACAGCATGAGGTTGTTTAACAATAATTGAAGTAGAAGAACTTGAAGATGGAGTAGAATGTGTAGAAGAAGAGGATGAACTAGAGCTTGATGAAGAACTAGAACTCGAAGATGAGGAAGAAGTAGTACTTGAAGAACTACTACTGCTAGAAGAGTTAGTAGAATTAGTACTAGAACTTGAAGAAGTAGATGAACTTGAAGAAGTAGATGGTGTTAAAGAAGAAGATGGAGTAGAAGATGATGTAGGGTTTGTTTGACAACTAACTAATCCTATAAGCAAAAGAGTAGAAAGTAACAAACAACGTTTACTTTGTTTTTTCATTTTAATGTTTCTCCTGTTTTTTGTTTGTATTATAGTGATGTAGTTTTTTCTTGTCAACAATTTTTTTCTTATCTTTTTTATTTAAAAATAACTATTTTTCTATAATTATTTGTTTGTTTTTTTATATATTTAAAAATTTATTATTTTTTTAAAATTTACAATTAAAAATTAGTCGAGATGAAAGCGGTTACTACTTGTCAAAAAATTATGCAATTTTAAAATATACTAATAATAATGTTACGAGATGAAAAAAAGCTTGTTTTATAGTAGAATATTCAAATATTGATGGAGGTAAATATGCTTAAACGTTTCGTCTCTTATTATAAACCACATCTCAAGATGTTCACTCTTGATATGTTAGCTTCTCTTTTAATATCTTTAATTGCAATGTGCTATCCAATTTTAACTAGAAAAGTTTTTTCTACTTATGTTCCTGAAAAAGATATTAATATGATAATAATTTTTGCAGCTATTTTAGTTGGCCTATATATAATCAGAATGTTTTTAAAATATTTCGTTCAGTATTATGGACATGTTATTGGTGTTAAAATGCAAGCTCAAATGCGAAAGGATATGTTTACTCATCTGGAGAAACTTCCCTATTCATATTACGATGAACATGAAACTGGAAAAATAATGTCAAGGATGACAAATGATTTGCAAAATGTCAGTGAGCTCGCTCATCATGGCCCTGAAAACTTCTTTATATGCGGTGTCATGATCATCGGTTCTTTTGCCTATTTATTGACTATCAATTGGATTTTAGCTTTGATCATCTTTGCCTGTGTTCCTTTTATGGTTGCAATCTCTTTGTTCACTAGAAAAAGAATGCGCAATGCTTTTACTGAAACACGCAAAAGTATCGCTGGTATCAATGCATCTTTAGAGTCTAGTATATCTGGTATCCGCATTACAAAAGCTTTTGCAAATCAAGATATTGAGGATAAAAAATTTGATATAAGCAATAAAGAATATGTAAAAAATAGATCTATAGCATATAAAGCGATGGGAATATTTTCTTCTTCTACCAATTTTGTCATGGATTTATTCAACGTTACTTGTATTGTTGGAGGTGGTATAATCGCTATTACTACTGAAGCTTTTTCTACCGCTGATTACACTGCTTTTGTTGTTTCCGTCTCTTTGTTTATTTCTCCTTTGACAACTTTAATCAATTTTGTTGAGCAATATCAAGATGGTGTTACCGGATTTAAAAGATTCCTCGATGTCATGGATGAAAAAGTAGAATATGAAAAACCTAAT